>Ga0068860_100003852_pt1 | contig 15418 bp, 15 predicted proteins | sample KBSSwiS32_FD_66597 | JGI IMG/M metagenome (GOLD analysis project Ga0068860, IMG submission 66597) | Switchgrass rhizosphere microbial communities from Kellogg Biological Station, Michigan, USA - KBS Switchgrass S3-2 | ecosystem: Host-associated > Plants > Roots > Rhizosphere > Soil ... | reverse complement strand
TTCCAGTCGATCGATGCGATCGTCCCGGCGTTCAACGAGGGGCCGTGCCTCGAGCAGGCGCTGATCAACCTGCTGCGCAATCGGTACATTCGCCGGGTGATCTGCGTGAATGACGGTTCGACCGACCAGACCGCGCAAGTCATGAATGACCTCGCCAAGCGGAGCCACCGGCTCGTCGTCGTTCATCAACAAAACACCGGCAAGGGCGGCGCGGTCATGCACGGCCTGCAATATGCCACCGCCCCTTACGTCTTTCTCACCGACGCGGACACTTACGTGCCGTCACGCAGCGACGGGATCGGCTATCTGCTGGCGGAGATCGAGCACGGGGCCGATGCGGTGGGCGGCGTACCCTCGTCGGACCTGAGCACTCGTGGGCTGCTGCCGTGCATCCGGGCGACGGTGAAGTTGCCGATGATCATGGCCAAGCGCACGTTCCAGCAAGTCCTCGGCGGCGCGCCGTTCCTGATTTCGGGCGCCTGCGGTTTGTTTCGCACCGAGGTACTGCGCGCCGTCGGTTTGTCGGATCGGACCAAGGTTGAGGATCTCGACCTGACCTGGACATTGGTCGAGCGCGGCTATCGCGTCCGGCAGTCCAACTTCTGCATCGTCTACCCGCAGGAGTGCCATACGCTGCGTGAAGAGTGGCTGCGCTGGCGGCGCTGGATCATGGGCTATTCGGTCTGCATGCGGCTGCATCCGCGCTTGCTGCTGACGCGCTTTGGCCTGTTCAGCATGCTCCCGATGTTCTTCGTCGCGGTCGCCGGGATCGGCCTCTCGGCACTGACCTGGGTTCGGGCTCTGCAGCACGCCGGGCCAGGCGCGGTCCCAGCATTGCTTTATCCGCTGGCGTGGATGGCTCTGGTTGTCTTTCTGGGCGCGATCAGCGCGGTCCACCACGGTCGAATTCGGCTGGTGTTCATGGCCCCGTTGTCGATCGTCTATTTGATGTTGTCCTACGCCGTATGGATCGTCCACGGCCTGAAGAGCCTGGTCACCGGGCGTGAACTCAGCCGCGACAAGCCGACGAGGTACGCCCATGTGGTGGCGTGAGCTCGAGGCGCAAAAGGATCTCTGGCCGGCCTTGCCCGACCCGGACCAGTCGCTGATCGTCGATCCGTCGGCCGTGCTTTGCGACGGGGTCGTGCTCGACGCCAGCCGCGGCCCGATCATCATCGGCGAGCGTACCAAAATCTGCCACGGCGCCCACCTTCAGGGTCCGCTGGAGATCGGCAGCGATTGCCTGATCGGCAATTTGTGCATCATCCGCGGCCCAGCCCGGATCGGTCAGGGCACGCGCATCGGATTCGCGACCGAGCTCAAGAATGCGATCATCGAACAGGGCGTGACCATCGGCCCGCAATGCTTCGTCGCGGATTCGAAAATCGAGAGCGGGGCCTATCTGGGCGCGCAGGTCCGAACCTCTAACCACCGGCTCGACAAGGCCACCGTCAAGGTGATGGTTGACGGGGAGGCGGTCGATACGGGGCTTGAGAAACTGGGCTGCCTGATCGGCGCGCGCGCTGCCCTGGGCATCCAGGTGATCGTCCTGCCAGGCCGCGTCGTGGCGCCGGATTCGATCTTCGCGCCGCGCATCACGATCGAGAAGAATCTACCATCGGGCCGATACCGGCCAGCCCAACAACTCGAAGCATTCTGACCGGGGGATCTGACCATGAAACTTCATTATTGTGCGCCCTTGGCGCTTGCATTCGCTGGCCCGGCGCACGCCACGCCGCTGCCCGATCTGCAAAAGATCGCCGCCTCGGTTGACGGCGAATATCTCAGTTACAGCGGCACCTTCGGCAGCCGCCGCGTCGTCAACGCCCAGACCCGCATCGACACTGGCAACACCGTGCTTTCACTGGGCCTCTCGCAGGGTTCGCGCAAAGCCGGCGGTAACAAGTTCGACGCCAGCCGCGTCACTGTCGCGGTCGCCCACGATTGGAGTTCGCGCCTGTCGACCCGCACCTCGGCGAGCCTCGCCAGCAACCAGCCGGTGTTCGTGACCCGCGAGTTGCTCCAGGACATTAGCTACAAGGCGACGCCGACCACCGTGCTGACGGTCGGCGGCCGCTATGCCCGCTATTGGGGCGGGGTGGATGCTGTGTCGTGGTCGCTCGGGGCCGCGCAATATTTCCGCGGCGGCATGGTTAGCTATCGGTTCAGCGCGTTCGACGTTCACCACCTCGGGCACAGCACGGGCCATCTGCTGACGGCAAAGCTGAACGATCCGTACGGCTCGAATCAATTGTGGTTGGGTCATGGCACGGCGCTGCACGACGCGATCTGGTTGGCGACCCCGGAAAAGGGCAAATACGACAATATCGAATATCGCCGGGTCCAGCCGCTCGGCGGCGGCGTTGGCTTGATGGCCGGCGTCAACCGCATTTGGTACGAAGCCGACAGCGCCAAGTTCCACGGTACCGGTTTTCGCGTCGGCCTGACCTTCGAGCATGAGCCAGCCCGCGCCGACCGGCCCTGAAGTGACTACCCCGTCGGCGCCAGCGCGCTTCTGACGGCCTTGTCGAGCGCGTCCGCCCGGAACGGCTTCGCCAGCAGCGGCGCGTCGGGCGCGACGCCGCGCACCGCTTCGGTTTCGCTATAGCCCGAGACAAACAGGATCGGCTGGCCGGGGCGCTTGGCGAGCAGGCGGTTGGCGACTTCCGAGCCGCTGAGCCCGGGCATGACGAAGTCGAGGATGACCAGGTCGGGCGCGGCGCGAGCCGCTTCCTTGAGCCCGCGCTCGCCGTCGCTCGCCTGGCGCACGCGATAACCCTGCTCCTCGAGTGTGGTGACGATGAAGTCGCGCACGTCGGGATCGTCGTCTATCACCAGGATCGAGGCCGCGCCGCGCGCGGCGGATTCGGTCTCGTCCGCCGCTGCTCCGAGGGCGTCTGCTACGGTTTCACCGTCAGCGGCTCGAAAATACATTTTGACCGACGTGCCTTCGCCGGTCGCGCTGGTAATCCGCGCGGTGCCGCCCGACTGCCGCGCCATGCCATAGACCATCGACAGGCCAAGGCCGGTGCCCTTGCCCACTTCCTTGGTCGTAAAAAATGGCTCGAACGCGCGCGCCACGACATCTTCGGTCATGCCCGTGCCGGTGTCGGCGATGGTCAGCTCGACATAGCGCCCGTCGTCGAGCTCGGGGTCGCCGGCGGTGTCGACGATGCGCGTGGTGAAATCGAGCACCCCGCCATCGGGCATGGCGTCGCGCGCGTTGATCGCGAGGTTGAGGACGGCGACTTCGAGCTGGGTCGGGTCGGCCATCACCGGAACCATTTCCTCGTCGAGGTCGAAGCGTTTTTCGATCCCCGGGCCGAGCACGTTGCGGAGCAGCGGACGCATGTTGCGGACCAATGGTGCAACGTGGGTCGGGCGCACCTCGAGCCGCTGGACCCGGCTGAACGCGAGCAATTGTCCGGTCAGCCGCGCGCCTCGCTCGGCCGCCGCCAGTGCATTCTCCGCATAGCGCTTGAGTTTGTCGTCGGGGGCGCGTTTGGCGATGATGTCGAGCCCGCCGACGACCACCGTCAGCAAATTGTTGAAGTCGTGGGCGATGCCGCCGGTGAGTTGCCCCAGCGCTTCCATCTTCTGGCTCTGGCGGAGCTGTTCCTGGGCCGCGACGAGGTCGCGCGAGTGGGCTTCGACCTGGCGGCGAAGATCGAGCTCGGCCTCCTTGGCCAAAGTGATGTCGGTCGCGACGCCGATGAACCCGACCAGCTCACCCTCGGTCCCCAGCCGCGGCTGCGACACGCTCCTCAGCCAGCGCCACTCGCCATCGTGGCGCAAATAGCGGCCTTCGAGCGTGAAGCGCTGCTCCGAGGCTTCGCCGGCGACGCTCTCGGCGACGATGCGGTCGACGTCGTCGGGGTGGATCCGGGTCCGCCAGTCGAGCGTCCGCACCTCCTCCTCGGTGCCGCCGACGAAGTCGATATAGGCCTGGTTGACGAAGTCGCGGACGCGGTCGAGCCGGGTCACCCACATCATCGCCGGGGCGCTGTCGGCGATCCGCCGGAACCGCGCCTCGCTCTCGCGCAGCGCGCGCTCGGTGGTGCGTTGCTCGGTGATGTCGGCGACGACGATGACGATGCCTTCGACCGCGCCGGTCGCGGGGTTGAGCCACGGCGTGTAATCGCTCTGCGCGGCGACCAGCCCGCGCGAGGGATGGTCGAAGGTCGCGGCAAAGAACACCCGCTCCCCGCGGAGCGCCGCCTCGAGCATCGGCACCCGCTCTTCAAACGCCTTGTCGCCGAGCACCTCGCGCATGGTCTTGCCGATCATCTCGCGCCGCGGCTGCTCGAGCCATTCGGCGAGCGGCTTGTTGATGAAGCGGTAGCGCAAATCCTTATCGAGGTAGGCGGTCATCACCGGCAAGAGGTCGGCGAGCGCGAGCAGCCCGGGCCCGCTGAACATCGCGCCCGGCAGCTCGATCGGCAGCGGCAGAGTATCGGCCTCGGCCGCGTCCGCGGGTTTCGGTGGTCTGCCCCCCTTCGCCATGCGGTTCAGATTACGCCCCTTTCGCTGCGAGTCGAAGGTGCGAAATCGTTTCGGGACGGGACAGTTCCGTCTTGATGGGGCGAGCGGGGGGAGGACGGGGAAGGAAGAGGGGTTAGTTGATGGTATCGAACAAATCGTTCCATTCCGGGTTCGCCTGCTCGATCAGTGCGATCTTCCAGGCCCGATCCCATTTCTTCATCGCCTTCTCGCGCGCGATGCCGGATGCCGCTGGGTCACATCATCCAGTCCGGGATGACGAAGGAGTCTGGGCCCCTGCCTGCGCAGGGGAACCGGCCGCGCCCAAGACTCGCCGCAATCCGTAAACTGGCGTAACGAGCGTCATCCGTGCCGGATCGAACCTAAGCGAGTCGCCCTTTTTGGGGTTGGCTCCATCGAGGGGAGATTCGTGATGAGACCCATCCGCATTCTGCTTGCTTTGTCGCCACTGCTGATCGCCGCTCCGGCGCAGCAGGCGGTGGCGCAATGCAAGGCGGCGACCCAGCTGAGCGGACGCTGGTACGGCAACGACGGCGGGACCTATTACCTGCGCCGGTTCGGCAATGAGGTGTGGTGGGTCGGGATCAGCGGCGACCAGGGTAAGAGCTGGACCAACGCGTTCCACGGCACGCGCAACGGCGACGTCATCACCGGCGAATGGGGCGACGTGCGGGGCAAGACCCCGGGCACCGGCACGCTGACGCTCAAGCTGTACCGGTTCGACAGCATGACCAGGACGGGCGGAACGGGCAGCGGATTCGGCGCGACCCGTTGGGGCCGTGGCGGCTGCCCGGACACGGCCGGCAGCCCCGGCGGCCAATGAGTGAGGGATGTGCTCCGGCGAAGGCAGGAGCCTTGCCCAAAACAAGAGTCTGGGCCCCTGCCTGCGCAGGGGAACATCTGCTAGGTAGCGCGGGCCGAATCGCGCCCTTAGGGGAGCGACTTGATGGATACTTGGGAATCATTCTTTCGTGAGAAGAGCGAGCGGCGCTGGGTGCGCCATACGCGCCAGGCGCTGGTCAGGCGGGCGATCATGCTGGTGCTGGTCGGGAGCCTGTCGGTGGCGGCGGTGATGCTCGCGGCGGGGTGGCCGCGGTAGGTGCTCCGGCGGAGGCAGGAGCCTAGCCCCCTTAAGAAAAGAGTCTGGGCCCCTGCCTGCGCAGGGGACCAATGGGTCGACGGAAGCGCTAGTTTTCGTCGCCCATGCGTAAGGCGGCGATGAACGCTTCCTGCGGAATGCTCACATTGCCGTATTCGCGCATCCGCGCCTTCCCCTTCTTCTGCTTCTCGAGCAGCTTGCGTTTGCGGGTGGCGTCGCCGCCGTAGCATTTGGCGGTGACGTCCTTGCGCATTGCGCTGATCGTCTCGCGGGCGATGACCTTGCCGCCGATCGCGGCCTGGATCGGGATCTTGAACAGATGGCGCGGGATCAGCTCCTTGAGGCGCTCGCACATGCCGCGGCCGCGGGCCTCGGCGGTGCCGCGGTGGACGATCATGCTCAAGGCATCGACCGGTTCCTCGTTGACCAGGATGCTCATCTTGACGAGGTCGCCCTCGCGATAGCCGATCTGTTCGTAATCGAAGCTCGCATAGCCCTTGGAGATGCTCTTCAGGCGGTCGTAGAAATCGAACACCACCTCGTTCAGCGGCAGCTCGTATTTGAGGAGGGCGCGGGCGTGGCTGCCGGTGCCGACATAGGTCAGCTCGCGCTGGATGCCGCGGCGGTCCTGGCACAGTTTGAGGATGCCGCCGAGGTAGGCGTCGGGGGTGTAGACGGTGGCGAGGATCCACGGTTCCTCGATGCTGGCGATGCGGTTTGGATCGGGCATGTCGGCCGGGTTGTGGAGCTCGATCGTCTTCGCGTCCTCAGACTTCGAGTGGGTCAAATGCATCTTATAGACGACGCTGGGCGCGGTGGTGATGAGGTCGAGATCGTATTCGCGGGTCAGGCGCTCCTGGATGATCTCGAGGTGGAGCAGGCCGAGGAAGCCGCAGCGGAAGCCGAAGCCGAGCGCGGCGCTGCTTTCGGCCTCGAAGCTGAACGAGGCGTCGTTGAGGCGGAGCTTGTAGAGGGAGTCGCGGAGCTTTTCGAAGTCGGCGGCGTCGACCGGAAAGAGGCCGCAGAACACGACCGGCTGGACCAGCTTGAAGCCGGGGAGGGCGGTGGTCGCGGGGCGCTTGGCGTCGGTGATGGTGTCGCCGACGCGGGTCTCGGCGACTTCCTTGATCTGCGCGGTGATGAAGCCGATTTCGCCGGTGGTGAGCTCGGCGAGTTGTTCGATCTTGGGGCGGAAGCAGCCGACGCGGTCAACCAGATGCGTGGTCCCCGCGGCCATGAAGCGGACCTGCTGGCCCTTGCGGATCGCGCCGTCGATGACCCGGACGAGGATGACCACGCCGAGGTAGGGGTCGTACCAGCTGTCGACCAGCATCGCCTTGAGCGGCGCGTCGGCGTCGCCCGTGGGGGACGGGATCTTGGCGACGATCGCGTCAAGCACTTCGGTGATGCCAATGCCGGCTTTCGCGGACGCCAGCACGGCTTCGGACGCGTCGAGGCCGATGATCTCCTCAATCTCCTGGCGGACGCCCTCGGGGTCGGCGGCGGGGAGGTCGATCTTGTTGATCACCGGCACGATCTCATGGTCGTGCTCGATCGATTGATAGACGTTGGCCAGCGTCTGGGCTTCGACCCCCTGCGCCGCGTCGACCACCAGCAACGCGCCTTCGCACGCGGCGAGCGACCGCGAGACTTCATAGGCGAAGTCGACGTGGCCGGGGGTGTCCATTAGGTTCAGCTCGTAGCCCTGCCAGGCGAGGCGGACGGTCTGGGCCTTGATGGTGATCCCGCGCTCGCGCTCGATGTCCATATTGTCGAGCACCTGGGCGTTGCCGGTCATCTCGCGGTCGGTGAGCCCGCCGGTCGCCTGGATCAGCCGGTCGGCGAGCGTCGACTTGCCGTGGTCGATATGCGCGATGATGCTGAAGTTTCGGATTTTGGAAATGTCGGTCATTTGCGGGCGGCGCTAGCAGGGGAGCGGGCGCGTGTCAGCCGTAGCGGTTGGCCCCCTCTCCCGGCTTGCCTGCGGCGAGTCCGACCTCCCCCCTGAAGGGGTGAGGTATGAGGACGCGGACCCTTCCGACTCAGGGCAATCCCTGTTAAACAAAGCGCATCAACAGGGGGCTTTTGATATGACCAGGTTCGCACTGCTTGCGGGCGCCGCGCTGGCGTTTGCCGTCACCACTCCCGCGTTCGCCAAAAGCTCCAAGGCGAGCTCGGGCGCGCAGGAGCAACAGCAAGGCGAGGCGCAAATCCCGCGCTGCGGCCACAAGATCGGGACGCTGGCGATCGTCGAGCCCGACAACCAGTGGTGGCGCGAACTCAACCTCGGCAGCCCCGAGGCGATCCTCCGGGTGTTCGTCCAGCAATCGGGCTGCTTCACCCTCGTCAACCGCGGCCGCTCGATGCAGAGCCGGGCGATGGAGAAAGCGCTCGCCGAGGATGGCGAATTGCAGCGCGGCAGCCAGGTCGAGAAGAAGCACCAGGTGATCGCCGCGCAATATTTCATGGAGCCGAACATCGTCTCGACCAACAAGAATTCGGGCGGCGGCGGCGCCGGCGCGGCGGTCGGCGGGCTGCTCGGTCATTTGGGCGGCGGCTGGGGCGTGGTCGGCGGGCTCGCCGGCGGGATCAGCGTCAAGAAGGGCGAGGCCAACGTCACCTTGAGCCTGGTCAATGCCGCGACCACCGAGGAAGAAGCGCTGACCGAAGGCTATTTCCGCAAGCGCGACCTCAGCTGGGCGGGCGGCGGCGGCGCCGGCTGGTGGGGCGGCTTCGGCGCGGCCGGCGCGACCGGATACCAGAACACCGAGATCGGCCAGATCATCGTGCTCGCGTACCTCGATGCGTACAAGAAACTGGTGACGCAGCTGGGTGGACAACCGGTGTTTGCGCCGGCGCCGGCGCAGTAGGGCTGGGTCTAGCGAACCGGGGGATGCCGGCGCGTTGCTCGGCGCGCCGGTTCTTTACGTGCGCGTCCGCTGGATCGATCCATTTCGGTAAGTCATGCTCCCTCTTAGTTGGATCAGTTCGGCTCGGGGACTCGTTCCGGAAGTGCAATCGACTTTTTGCACTGCCGGCGGGAGTAGCAATCGTGGAAGCGGATCGGGCTTATTTCGCACTTCGGGCATCCCAGGAGATCCTCGCCGCGGAAACGGCGGTGCACCCAAAGGCGCGGGCCGCGCACTATCGGATCGCCGAGCATTATCTGGCGCTGTCATCGTCGATCGAGGCGCATCATCGCCGGACCCAGGGTGTCCGCCAATAACGCCGTCGCGGGGTCAAAGCCGCGAGGCGGCGGCTTCGGTGCGGCCGGCGGCGGCTACCAAAATACCGAGATCGGCCAGATCATCGTGCTGGCTTATCTGGATGCGTACAAGAAACTGGTGACGCAGCTGGGTGGGCAACCGGTGACGCCGGCGGCGGCGCCGGCGCAGTTGCTGGCAATCCCGCGCGCCGGGCCGCTTCCCTCTGGCAGATGTCGGGCTACGCGCCGTCCCCGTCCTCGAACTCGTCTCCGGCCGGTTCGCTATCCGCATCTCCGTCGGCCAAATCCATAATCTCGATGAGCATGTCGACGAGACGCTCGATCTGAACTCGGCATTCGCATCCGGTGAGACACGGGAAGGCGTTCGGCACAGCTGTGGCCTGGGCGAGGCGCAAGTAGCTCGGTCGCGCGGAGCGGTGCTTCAGTGGCTCTCAAGCCGCCGGGCGAACGCCATTACTCGTGCCGGTTGCCGGGGGTGCAAGCGGAGCGGGGACGTTGAAATAGAACAGGCGCGCCAGAATTCTTTCCATCAATTCCCGGCCGGATCGCGTCAGCCGCACCAGCTTCTTGCGCCCCTCCACGCCCTCGGGACCGGTTTCCATCAGGCCCATGTCCGATAGATGTTTTTGCCAACGGACCCCGGTCGCGCTGGCCAACTCTGCCGCATAGGTCAGACTCGATACGGCCAGAATTTCGCCGTGCGCGGGGGAGGCAATAGAGTGCGAGGAGCATATCCCAGGCCGGCTCGCCGAAGAGTTTTTCCCCGACCAGTTTGTCGCGGAGCCGACGCTGCTTGTAGATCTTGTGCGCCAGCTGGCGGAGTTCCCTGGCGATGGGTGTTTTGCGCGCGTCGAGGGCCAAATGCTCGGCTTCGACATCGGCGACTTCATTCAGTCGTACGTGCATATCGACGTGCAGGAGAATGTCGTCGCCGCGGAGTTCTCCGCGGCCGCCAATTTTCGTCGATAGCGTAAGCTGATCCTGTCGGGACATACCCGGCTCCGTTCAGCGCCCGCAGGCGCTCCCTGAAGGTCCGAGCGAAATTCCCAATATGTACGGAAGTCGACATTTTCAAATTAAACCGTTTCCGATTTGGAATCATCCAGAGTGAAGCATGCCATTTTTCTGAGCGGGAAATCCGTGATCAAAACTAAATATTAGCTGACATTGATGTAAAGATAGGTCTCAACTTGAACATTGTTTTTCCGAAACGGCCATCAAGTCGGAACTTGTTCAGGGAGAACTAGTCGACCCGATGAGACATCATCTTCTCCTCATTGCAGGACGACCGATGTTCCGCCGCACGCTGGTCATCGTGGGCATCACATCAATATTGGTTGCCGCACCTGCCCGCGCCGACCCTTCGTACCGGATCGAGGAAACGCGGTCGGCGGCGCTCAAGTGGGAAGTCGGTTATCTCGCGCTCAGTGCGCTGGATGCGGCGGAGACGATCCACTGCCTCGATCGCGGCACTTGCAAGGAAGGCAATCCGATCTTCGGGAAGCATCCGTCCACGGAGAAACTGATTCTGGCGAAGGTCGGGTTCGGGCTGCTGCACTTCGTCGCGTTCGATCACATGAACAGCCGCAATCCGAGAACCGCGATGCGTTTCGCGCAGGTGAGTTGCGCCGTGCAGGGCGGGGTCGTCCTGTTGAACCTGCGCGTCGCGTTCAGATGATCACGAGTCAGTTCAATCGAACGGGAGGCGCGCTGGACGCACGGGGACTTGCCAAGACCTAGGTGGGCTGCGTCCGGAGGGTGTAGGACGTACGCCAGCTTTCCGCCGGCCATTGCGCGTCAAGCAATGATCCGCCCCGCCCTGGCCCCTCCAGCGCCTTTCCGATAGGCTCGTCCACCGGCCGTGTTTGACGCGTGCGGCTGACGGGCGAGCCTAGTAACGACCAGGCCGCCTGCCCCGCCGCGAGGTTCGATGGGAGCCGATCGCCCCCTGCTGCGTTGGGCGGGTTCACCCCCCAGTACAGGAGTAAACCATGGCCGAGACCAGCCACGATATCCGCACCCTCAACAGCCTGATCGCGACCATCATCGACAGCGTCGATGGCTATTGCGAATCGGCCAAGGACGTGGATTCGCCGCGCTTCAGCGAACTCTTCCTCGCCCGGGCCGACGAGCGGCGCGACGTCTGCACGCAGCTGCGCACCGAAGTGTCGCGGCTGGGCGGCGAACCCGAGGATGACGGCACGATCCTCGCCGCCGGGCACCGCGCGTTCGTCAATCTGAAATCGATCGTGGCGACCAAGGACGACCAGGCGGTCGTCGCCGAGGTCGAGCGCGGCGAAGACCATCTCAAGGCGAAGTTCGAGGACGCCTTGAAGGACGACGCGCTGTCGCCGACGACGCGCGAAATCGTCCAGGCGGTGTGGCCGTCGGTCCAGCAGGGCCATGACGAGATGAGCCAGCTCAAGCACACGCTCGAAGCCAGCGCCTGAGCGCAAGCCGGATTTCGCAAGGAAGCGCCCTAGGCCTGGCGGCTCGGGGCGCTTTCTGCGTTGGGCATGCGCGGGTACTGAAGGCGGGTCCCGGATCAGATCCGGGATGACGAGCTGCGCGCGGTGGCTCGCTTATTCTTCCGGGGCCCGCAAATTCGTGGCGCTCATTTTGCCGGGGCGGTCTTCCTGGAGGTCGTAGGCGATGCGCTGGTTTTCCTGCAGCGTGCGCATGCCGGCCTTTTCGACCGCGGTGATGTGGACGAACGCATCGGCGCCGCCCTCATCCGGCTGGATGAAGCCAAAGCCCTTCATTTCATTGAACCACTTGACGGTGCCAACGGCCATGTCCCGTTCCCTTCCCCTGGATCGCCGAGCAACCGGCGTGGATTGCTGAGGCTTACACAAATGAGGGCGGATAGGCAGCCCCCTACTTTGCGGTGGGGAGAGAAGGGCGAGGAAGCGGGGTCATGCGAGTGAATCGCATGACCGCGTCGGACGGGTTCAGTCGGCTTTAGGCCGCCTGCCCCGCCGGCCGGGGCTCGCCAGCTCTCGACGCAGGCTCGCGATTGCTGCGCAATCCCTCCCTTGCGCTCGGTGGCTCGGCACTTGCGCTCACCGGAAACCCTGTCATGGATTTGCCGCAGTCCGGCTGAGGACGTTGGTTTTTGGGGGCCTGAAATGTTCGCCTGGTTTCAACGCCTGTTGCCGCGCAAGGGGGATTTCTTCGGGATGTTCGAAGCCCATGCCGCGACCCTGGTGGCGGGGGCGGCGGCGATGACCCGGCTGGTCGAGGGCGGCCCGCGGACCGAGCAGATCGCGCTGGTCGAGACCCACGAGCATGAAGCCGACGACATTACCCGCGAAGTGCTGACCGAAGTCCGGCGGACTTTCCTGACCCCGTTCGATCGCGGCGCGATTACCTCGCTGATCGCGGCGATGGACGATTCGATCGACGAAATGCATTCGACCGCGGTGGCGATCGACCTGTACGATCTGCACAGCTTTCGCCCGGAAATGAAGGAAATGGTGGCGATGACCGCGGAGTCGGCCGCGCTCACCGCCGAAGCGATCCATTTGCTCCGCGATATCAGCCGCAACGGCGCCCGGATCCACGTGCTGACCGAGAAAATCGTCCGGCTCGAAGGTGCCTCCGACGACGTCCATGCGGCGGGGCTCAAGCAGGCGTTCGAGGAATATTCGGACGCGCCGATGAAGTTCATCGTCGCGCGCGAAATCTACAAGCATCTCGAGCGCATCACCGACGCGTTCGAGGATGTCGCCAATGAGATCGACGGCATCGTGGTCGATCACGCCTAGCTGACATAAGTGCACGAGCTCGCTCTTCCGCTGCTGATCGGCCTGATCGCCGTCGCGCTCGCGTTCGACTTCCTGAACGGCCTGCACGACGCCGCCAACTCGATCGCCACCGTTGTGGGCACGCGGCTGCTGAGCCCGGCGGCGGCGGTCGCCTTCGCCGCCTTCTTCAATTTCGGCGCTTACTTCCTGGCGCTGCAATGGCCGCAATTGCACAAGGTCGCCGACACCATCGGCAAGGGGCTGATCGACAAGGATTTGATAACGCCGGCGGTGGTGTTCGGCGCGCTGGTCGGGGCGATGTTCTGGAACGTCGTCACCTGGCTCAAGGGCATCCCGTCGTCGTCGAGCCATGCCCTGGTCGGCGGGATCATCGGGGCCGGGGTCGCTCATGCCGGGCTCGATGCGATCCAATGGATCGGACTCAACAAGACGCTGATCGCGATCGTGCTGTCGCCGACGCTCGGCCTGATCCTGACGATGGCGATCATGCTCGCCACCAGCTGGCTCGGGACGCGGGCCAGCGCCGCCGGGGCGGAACGCAGTTTCCGCGGGCTGCACCTCGTGTCGGCCGGCGCTTACTCGCTCGGCCACGGCCTCAACGACGCGCAAAAGACGATGGGCGTGATCACCGTGCTGCTCTATTCGACCGGGCACCTGCACGGCGAATTCCACGTGCCGCACTGGGTTGCGTTGAGCTGTTATGTCGCGATCGGGCTCGGCACCCTGACCGGCGGCTGGCGGATCATCGAAACGATGGGCACGCGGATCACCAAGCTCAACCAGCACCAGGGCTTCTCGGCCTCGGCCGGAGGCTCGGTGATGCTGTTCGCCGCCTCCTATTTCGGGATTCCGGTATCGACCACGCACACGATTACCGGCTGCGTGATCGGCGCCGGTGCGGCGCGGCGGGCGTCGGCGGTGAATTGGGGTGTCGCCGGCAATGTGATGGTCGCGTGGATTATCACCATCCCAGCGTCGGCCGCCGTCGCCGCGATTTTCTATTGGGTGGCGACCGACATCACCCGGGGGCTGATTGCGCTCGAGGCGGCCGCGCTGGTCGGCTTGTCGGTGGTCGCGTGGCGCGAACTCAAGCAGCAGCCGGACCGCGAAGGGCGGATCGGCGCGCTGCTTGCCTGGGGCGCGTTCATCACGGTAGCGATCGGGCTGATCTACGCGCTGACGGCCTGACCGTCAGCGGCGCAAGCCGTTAATCAGCACATCGACCATGCGCCGCGCCGCCTGGTCCCAGTCGGGGCCGGCGCCGGCCATGGCGACGCCGGTGATCGCGCGTAGGAGGTCGATCGGGTCGAGGCCGTCGGCGGAGATCTCGCCGCTGGCGACAGCGCGGCCGACGAGCAAGCTCGCCGCGGCGGTGAGCTGCTCGCCCGACGTCGCCTTGAGCCGGGCGCTGTCGCCCTCGACCATCGCCTTCAACGCCTCGACCAGGATCAGCTTGGTCGACAGATAATCGACGAACAGCAGCAGCCAGGTGCGCAGCGCCGCGATCGGCGGCTGGCTGTCGGCGAGCTCGCGGGCGTGGTCGTAAAGCTTCGCCGCCTCGTTGCGATAGACTTCGGCGATAAGCGCGTCGCGGGTCGGGAAATGGCGATAGAGCGTGCCGATTCCGACTTCGGCCGCGCGGGCGACGTCTTCCAGGCTCGCCCCGGTGCCCCCAGATGCGAAGGCGGCGCGGGCGGCCTCGAGCAGGCGCAGGCGATTGCGCTCGGCATCGGCGCGCGGCTTGCGGGACGGGGCGGGCGAACCTTCGGGCGGCACGAAAAATAGCCTCTTGTTAAACGGAGGAACCCTCCGTATATAAGCGGAGGCGTCCTCCAGTATTAGTGAGTCGCGTGCCGCTCCGCAACCCCCAGTGGACCGGCCAGCCGAGGCGCTCCTGACGTAACCGACCCCCATGGAGAACATTGTGACGAACACATTTGGAGCCACTTCCACCACCGAAGACGTGCTGTCGGGCATCGACCTCAGCGGCCAGCGCGTGCTGGTCACCGGCGTATCGGCCGGGCTCGGCGTCGAAACCGCGCGGGCGTTGAAGGCCCACGGCGCCGAAGTCGTCGGCACCGCGCGCGACCTCGCCAAGGCCGAGCGCGCGCTCGCCGCCGCCGGCGCCGGGCCGGTCGAGCTGGTCGAGATCGACCTCGCCGATTTGAACAGCGTCCGCGCCGGCGCCGCCTTGCTCAACGCGGCGGGCAAGCCGTTCGACCTGGTGATCGCCAATGCCGGCGTGATGGCGACGCCGTTCGGCCACACCACCGACGGGTTCGAGACCCAGTTCGGCACCAACCACCTCGGCCATTTCGTGCTGATCAACCGGACTGCCGGGCTGATCAAGGACGGCGGGCGGATCGTGAACCTGTCCTCGGCCGGCCACCGCTATGCCGATGTCGATCTCGACGACCCGAACTTCGAGCGGACCGAATATGCGCCGTTCGTGGCTTACGGCCGCTCGAAGACCGCCAATATCCTGTTCGCGGTCGAACTCGACCGGCGCCTGAAGCATCGCGGCGTGCGCGCGACGGCGGTCCACCCCGGCGGCATCCAGACCGAGCTCGCGCGCCATATGCAGCCGGGCGAGCTCCAGGCGCTCGTCGACCGGATCAACAGCGAACAGCCCGCGGGTGCGCCGCCTTACGAGTTCAAATCGATCCCGCAGGGCGCCGCGACGTCGGTGTGGGCGGGCGTGGTCGCGGACGCCGAGGCGGTCGGCGCGCATTATTGCGAAGACTGCCACGTCGCGGAAATCGTCTCGGGCCCGGCGGAGATCGGCCTGCGCCAGGGCGTCCGGCCTTATGCGCTCGACCCCGAGCG
>Ga0068860_100003849_pt1 | contig 15422 bp, 14 predicted proteins | sample KBSSwiS32_FD_66597 | JGI IMG/M metagenome (GOLD analysis project Ga0068860, IMG submission 66597) | Switchgrass rhizosphere microbial communities from Kellogg Biological Station, Michigan, USA - KBS Switchgrass S3-2 | ecosystem: Host-associated > Plants > Roots > Rhizosphere > Soil ... | reverse complement strand
GCGAAGAGATGAAGGCGCTTGAGTTTGGTTCGTTGCTTCACGATATTGGAAAGATTGGTGTACCCGATTCGATTTTGCGCAAGCCTGGTAAATTGACTGACGAAGAGTGGGTGTTAATGCGTGAGCATCCGATGCACGGTCAACAAATTCTGCGCGGCATCGAATTTTTGCAAGGGGCGGCGCGCGTTGTGGCCCAACATCATGAGAAGTGGGATGGCAGCGGTTATCCACTTGGGCTTCAGGAGCATGAGATTGATGTCAATGCGCGCATCTTTGCTGTCGCAGACGCGTTTGACGCGATCACGAGTGATCGCGTGTATCGACGAGGTAAGTCGTATGAAGCCGCGGCCCAGGAACTCGATGAATGGGCCGGTCGACAGTTTGATCCAAAAGTTGTCGAAGCGTTTCATAAGGTACCGAAGGAAGATTGGGAAGAACTACATCGGCGATCGCTCGAGCCGAAGCATGAAGAGTATGAGGTGCGCCGGTTGGTGCAGATGCTTGAAACCCAGCTGGAAGTCGCCGTACGTTAGTAAAGCATTAATCAACACCATAGCGCGGTAGTGCATGGAGCAGTCGTCGTGAAGACGCATGACTCAATTGCCTACCGCGCTTTTTTTGCTGTTTGGATTGCTACTCAAAAAGCGGCAACAAGTTGCCACATCCAAGGGACGTTATTCGTTTCACGGTGTGGGAACCACGTAGCCTCGTCGCGATTGAAGACTTACTCCTACTTTTCTCGACTGCACCTGAACCTTCCGGTACTCACCGGGCCTTGCTTTCGCGAGGGGTCTCTTTGGTTGATAGGTGACAATGTACTCTGCGCCGATTGCGCGAGCTACATCGTTTGATTGCGCGAGCATTTGATCGGAGTTAAGTGGCAGTTCGATTTTGCCTCCGGTCTCATCTGCGATGCTCGACAGCACCTGCTGACTCTTCCTCACATCAGCTTCATAAGCTTTGCGCTGCCGACGCATCGCTGGATCAAAGCGTACTCCGACTCCAAACGCTGGCGACCGTGTCGTGCCTGGCGGAAGTGTTGGATCGGTCCAGACGATTGGATTGGAGGTAGTTGGCAGTTGACCGGTTGAAACTTCAGTGGTTTTCTTTTCGCTCTTTTGGCGGACAAACTCAGTATAACTGATGATGTGGACTGTAGCGCGTGCGGCAACTAACTTTTTGATCGCTTCAGCGCGATCGATCTTTCCTCCGGGTGAATCAACCCCATCAGTGATCATCACGACGTGCCGACTACCTTCAGGTCTGTCTTTTAATTGTTGAGCGGCGGCGACAATTGCATCTGAAATGCGGGACCGCTTGCTTGAATAGAGTTTGTTGTTGATCTTCTGGAGCGTTGCAGCCTTGTCTTTGGTCCATGGCTGAATCAGATCGGGAGAACTTCCTGATTGCAAAACTGAAATCCAGGAACCTTCGGCGAGCTTGCTAATGATATTGGCGGCGACCTGACGCGTTAGGTTTGTACTTTTCGACATTCCTCCTAAACCACTTAGTTCACCTCCGGTATCTAACAGGAAAAGTACGTTTGCCGGAATATGGCGAATACTTCTGATCTGTTGAATAACACCATCTTCGAGTACCAGCACATCATCAGGGATTAACGTCGGATCGTAATGACCGTAAGCATCCAGAGCGATGACTGGCAAGCGAACTTCTTCTGTAAAGACGCGCACCGACTCTTGTTCGGATTCTTCTGGTTGTGGTGTTGCTGAAGGCGATGGAGAAGGTGAAGCGCCAGGTTTTTGGGCAACAGCCTGATTTAAGCCCAGCAAAACAAGGGCAAAAACGATCAGGAGAGGACGTTGAAAGAAACTCACCGACGCACCACCTACCAAAAAGTTTACCGGGTCGCCTGTTTGATGCCGGGACCAAGCGTAAGTTGCCTTCTGGTCAGGATGATTTCCGGGCCTGAGCCTGGACGGCGGTAATCGCGACGGCATCGACGATATCTTCAGCTTTACAGCCACGCGACAAGTCATTTGCGGGTTTATCGAGACCCTGAAGAATAGGTCCGATCGCAGTTGCCCCTGCCAGTCGTTCAGTTAATTTGTAACCGATATTACCTGCCTGAAGATCAGGAAAGATAAGAACGTTTGCGCGTCCCGCGACCGGAGAACCTGGCGCCTTGGATTGGCCCACAGCAGGTACGAGAGCAGCATCCGCTTGCAACTCCCCATCGATCTGTAATTCGGGAGCGCGAGCCTTAACAGTGCGTGTTGCCTCAACCACTTTGTCGATCAAACGATGTTGCGCGCTCCCTTTTGTCGAGAACGACAACATCGCAACTCGTGGCTCCGTCCCGAGTAACGCCTTACATGAATCTGCGGACGCTAAGGCAATTTCCGCTAGCTCGGCTGCGTTGGGTTCAATCACAACGCCACAGTCGGCATAAATTAACGCACCATCATTGCCAAACTCAGGTGTACGCAACGACATTAAGAAGAAGCTGGAAACCAGCTTGAATCCCGAACGGACTCCGATGCAATGAAGTGCCGAACGTACAGTATGTGACGTGGTGTTTGTTGCTCCGGCAACCGAACCGTCAGCCTTTCCGGTGCGGACCATGAGATTGCCGTAGTAGAGAGGATCGGAGACGAGTGTCCGTGCTTCATCTGCCATTAGACCCTTGGCGCGTCGCAACTCAAGAAAGAGTGAAACCATCTTGTCGAAGTCTGCCGCTTGTCGGTGATCGATTATCGTAACGCCGCCAAGATCGAGTGACTTGTCGCGAGCGGTTTGACGAATAATGTTTTCATCACCAAGCAAGGTGATTTCTGCAAGACGTTGACTCGAGCACATCGCGGCAGCTACCACGGTGCGTGGATCATTGCCTTCAGGTAAGACGATGTGCTGAGGTCGCGAAGCGGCGCGTTGGCGGATACTGTCCAGGATACTCATAGGCGAAGGATAGTGAAGAGATAGCTGATTGTCGAATAGTTTGTAGAGCGTAGCCTTTTGGCACTCGTCCACCGAGCGTGCTTTGCACAAAAAAGTCTCTTCGTCTGCGAACGCAGGCGTAAGCGTAAAGCCGACAGCGGGCGACAGCTTCTTACAAGCTACGCTTTTCGCCCGGTTATCACGGGCTTAAATCATGATCTGCGTTTGCCCTGTTGCTCACGCCCCAGGCTTTTACGCTTGCTTCGCAGCCTGGGCAATTCCCTCGACGTAGTAGTTGTTGGCATCTAAGCCGAAACGAAAGATAATCACACAGCCTGCTGGCGCCGGAGAAACGTAATGACAGAATCAAACCTAGTCGCACGTATGAAGAACTTACTGCTCTTCATTCCCAACCTCATATTGCTGTGTGGCCGGTTGATGGTAGACCCGCGCGTTCCGACTAAAGAGCGAATATTGGTTGCCGGCGCAATTGTCTACGCGTTTATGCCCTTCGACTTGATTCCCGACATGTTGCCATTTATCGGACAAATCGACGACTCATACTTGATCGCCCTTTCGTTGCTACGCCTGACAACTGTGACGGATCCAAATGTCGTTAGGGAACACTGGCGAGGTGGTGGCGACGTCGTAGAACTGATTGGCGCCGTCGCAATGATTGCGTCGAAGTTGTTGCCTAAGAAAATACGTAGAGTATTAACGGCACACGTTGAATCCACCGGCGTTGAAAAGAAACTGCGCAACACTCCCGTTTTAGTTGAACGTCAACCGATTGAGGTCGATCAGGACTCGAGCGCGATGTGATGGAGTTTTACGCAGCGAGAGTTTTGTCGATCATGCCTTCCATAGCATTAACCAATCCACCCACAATCCTGGGATTGCTTGTTTTCAATGCCCAATAACGAATCTGTTCCGGCATTGACGTGTCTATTCCTGCCTCGTCGAAAGCGAGAAAAGCAGTTCGCAGCGTTGACGACTCAGTAATTAGAAACCACTCGCGAGACATGCGTGAATCACCCCGTAACGTTATGAAGCGAATGTTTGGATGACGTGGTGGGTGCCAGTCGTCGGCGCCGAAGATGAAGACCGATTCGGAAACATCCGCGATGCGTAAGTAGCGATCGATTATTGGCTGCAACTGCGAAAACTTTTCGAAACCTGCATAAACTCGACCCGCACGATTTGTCCTTAGCAAGAGCGCGTTTTCAATCATCAAGCAGGCATACTCAACGGCCGCGGTCGTGGTGTGGCACAGAAAGCTTTCCCGCTCGGCAAACTCCTTGCGCTGAACGTTTGCCACTTCGCCAAGGTTATCTGCCTGCCCTGCGGAAAACTCCAAGGCATAATCAAATATGGAAAACTCTTTCACGATTGGGGGTTCTCCTGACTGACCACCTCTTATCTATAGAAGAGAGACTGCGAGAGGGTTACGAATATTTAGTTAAAGTGTGAAGAGGGTAGGTCCGTTACAAAAAGGAGTTAGGAGTTGTCCAAAGCCGTGAGCAACTTGTCGTGAATTCCGCCGAAACCACCGTTCGACATCACTGCGACAACATCACCGGCTTGCAGCAGAGGACTGAGGTGCATGACTATCTCGTCTGCCCCAGGTAAGGCGAGTGCGGGTTTACCTTGTTTCGAAATCGCTTCTATTAGCTCAGCGGTGTCGAGCGCGCGTCCCTTTTCTGTCACCTTTCTGCTGTCGAAGACGTCGGCGATAACCACATAGTCAGCGGTTTCAAAAGCTGCGGCATAATCGTGCTGAAAGACTGCAAGGCGCGATGACCACGAACGGGGTTCAAAAACAGCGACGAGGCGACGCTGGTCATACTTCGCCCGCAAAGCGCGCAAGGTCTCGCGCACTGCAGTCGGGTGATGGGCGAAATCATCGATCACAATCACGCCGCGCTTTTCCCCACGAATCTCGGCTCGACGTTTCACATTCTTGAAAGTTGCGAGTGCGTCCCTAATGCTTTCTTTCGACAGCCCCCACGCGTCGGCAGCGATTATTACGGCCAAACAATTTAGTAGATTGAATTCGCCAAGCAACGGCGTTTCGAACGCACCCCATGGTTCGTTCTCGCAAAAGACTTCAAAGCGGGCGAGAGTGCCGGTGAAATCGGGTTGACGAATCTGCCACTTCGCTTCGTTATGAAATCCAAAACTCTCCACGCGCGTAAACAATCGTGCCCCCATGTCGGCAACTACACCGCGTACTTGTGGACTGTCCCAACCAGCAATCAAACGACCGTTACTGGGTACGAGATTCATGAAACGGCGAAACGCTAACTTTACCGCGTTAAGGTCGGCGTAAATGTCGGCATGATCGAATTCAATATTGTTGACGATGGCGAGTTCCGGAAGGTAATGCATGAACTTCGGCCCCTTGTCGAAGTAAGCCGTGTCGTATTCATCTGCTTCGATAACCATGTACTCGCTTTCAGTGACACGGAAACTCGAACCAAAATTTTGCGCCACACCTCCAATCAGGAAACTGGGATTCAGTCCGCCTTGATCCATTACCCACGAAGCAATACTGGTTGTTGTTGTTTTGCCGTGAGTTCCCGCAACTGCGAGGCACTGCTTGCCGCGAATAAACTCTTCCTTCACCACTTCCGCTTGCGAACGATAAAGGAGCTTTCGATTCAGAGCTTCCTCAACTTCAGGGTTTCCTCGCGGTATCGCGTTGCCGACAATTACACAGTCAGGAGCAGGAGTTAAGTTAGCGGCGTTGAAACCGCTGCTGACCTTGATGTCGAGACTTTCCAGCATTGTCGACATTGGTGGGTAAACATTTTGGTCCGAGCCAGTCACCTTATGACCACGCGCTTGCAACATTCCGGCCAAGGAGGCCATTGCAGTTCCACAAATTCCAATGAGGTGATAGTGCATGTTCTAGTTTGGTGACTTGCAATCGAGTCGGGTTTTTTAGTGAATGAATGATCGAGGTCGACAAGGTGAAAAGAACGAGACTTCATCCTGAAGTCTGTTGCTTTTGGAATTCTGCCATCCTCTTTTCACCACGCGCCAACTCCAGGTCATGATCAACCATTAACTGCACGAGCTCTTTGAATGTGACTTTAGGCTCCCACCCCAACTCTCGCCGCGCTTTTGAGGCGTCGCCTAAAAGCAAGTCAACCTCGCTTGGACGGAAATACCAGGGATCAATCTCGACGTGTTGTTGCCAATCGAGATCAAGATAACTAAATGTTTCTTCGACGAACTCTTTAACCGAATGAGTTTCTCCAGTGGCTATTACGTAGTCGTCAGCTTTGTCTACCTGCATCATCAACCACATAGCTTCCACAAAGTCTTTTGCATAACCCCAATCTCGCTTGGCATCGAGGTTACCTAGATAAACTTTTTCCTGCAGTCCCATCTTTATTCGAGTGGCGGCGCGCGTGATTTTCCTGGTGACAAAGGTTTCGCCGCGTCGCTCGGATTCGTGATTAAACAAAACGCCGTTACAGGCAAACAAATCGTAAGCTTCCCGATAGTTTACTGTGGCGAAATACGCGAACACTTTCGCACACGCATACGGCGAGCGTGGTTGAAACGGCGTGGTCTCTCGTTGTGGTGTCTCAAGGACTTTGCCATACATCTCTGACGAAGAGGCTTGATAGAACTTCGGTTTGATTCCCAGCTCTTTGATGGCTTCAAGAAGGCGAATGGCTCCGAGCGCTGTTACATCCGTCGTGTATTCAGGCACATCAAAACTCACGCGCACGTGCGACTGTGCTCCAAGATTATAGATTTCGTCGGGTACAACTTGCCTGAGGATACTGTTTATCGCGCTCGAATCGCTGAGATCACCATGAATCAGAAACAGACGATTTCCAGCTTCATGAGCATCTCGATATAAGTGATCGATACGCTGTGTATTAAATGATGATGAGCGTCGGATTATTCCATGGACGTCGTAGCCTTTGCTTAGCAGTAGTTCGGCAAGAAAAGAGCCATCTTGTCCCGTAATACCGGTAATTAACGCTCGTTTCGTCATCCATCTTCTCCTTAGACTACTGCCAGCATCTTCTCACTGACTCAAATTCGTCGAGGGCGCTAAAAACGCCATGCACAAAGTCGTGCGCAGTCCATCGTTCGGCACGCGCGCGACCTTTCTGGATTAGTTGCCGCATCAGGCCCTGGTCGTCGTGTAGTGACTTCAAGGCGGCCGCTATGTGCGAAGGATCGCGAGGGTTTACCAGCAAAGCTGCGTCACCCAATTGCTCGCGCGCACCGCTAACATCGGATGCGACGACGGGACATCCTAGTGCAAATGCTTCAAGTGGCGGAAGATTTTCGGGCCCAAAAAACGTGACATAAGCAAGCGCGAATGCGCCACGATAAAGCGCTATCAAATCCTCGAGCGGCACGAATCCAAGAAATGCGACGTCCAGCTTTGGCTTTAGTTGCGCAGCGAAGCGTCGTACATGATCCGCGTTTCCCTTGTCAGCCCCTACGAACACGACGGGTAAGTCAAGATCATGATTTCGTTTGAGCTCGCCGATAGCCAGCAAAAGATTCACATGGTTTTTATGTGACCAAAACTGTGCTGGGTACAGAATATAGTTTTCTTTGAGTCCATATTTTTTGAGTGCAGCTGCGGGCTCACTTCGCTCACTGTTGAGCGCGAATGCCGGTGTCGGGTGAGGAAGAATTTTAATACGGTCACTGGTGACCTGGTAGAAGCGTTCGATCTCCGCCCGGCCAGCCTCGTTGCCGGCAATAATAATCGTGGCCCGTCGCAGAAACTCACTGTAGAAACGTTCGCGATGTTTCCAGGTTCCATCCGCAGTTACTTCCGGGAACCACGGCTGAAGCCGGTGTTGGAGGTCCCAAACAATAGCCATGTAAGGCAGATCAATTTGCACCGCTTCGGCGCCGACGAACCACATAAACTCCACGCCTAATTCTTTGCACAACTGTTCGAGGCGCGACCGCCGCTTGCTATTTTCAAAAATGGCAATCAGCCCACTTTCCGCACGGGCCAAGACTCGTTTTCCAAGCGCACCGGGAAAGCTGACAGCTTCAAGGCGAGGGTTAGTCAAAAATTTTCCGAGAGTTTCCCGGTGGCGACAGAAGATTACAAACGAGTGATCTGTATCATCGATGTGCTCGACGAGAGCGTGGAAGATGTCTGCCTGGATCGTGAAGCCCCCGCCAACTTCCGGTGAAAAGTCTTCGAGAAATACGCCAATCTTCATCTCATTGATTTCTTTCAGAGCATTGCATCAAAAGTAAGGTTCGGAGCAGAGTGGGATAGGGCGTGGGTCAGACATCCCGTAGCCAGAATCAATAGCTATATTGCACGAAGTTCTGCGACCGGTCGCTATCGTTCCCTGTTCCTGTGCTGACCTTCTCCAAGTGCGACTTCTGACTTTCGAGAGAAGGCGTCTTCAGATTCGACGGGCAACTGCCACGACGTGCCAGGTCTCATCGGTGATGGTTTCATCCTGGGTGAAATTAGCGAACCATTTGACGGGTGCGAAACCAGTACCGCTCAGCCAGGCCGCCATCTCCTGAAGCAGAAAGTAACGATTTACCTGGGTCTCAATTAAAGTGGAATAAGTGCCATCCGATTTGAGTTCGTATATGGAATACGTTACGCGACTCAGTTGCTTTGCCACATCGAGTGTAGTTTCGGAAAGACGCAGAATGGACCCATCAACAGTCTGCCAACGTCTAATACGAACCGGATCATAATGCCGAAGCATCGCCCCGGCGTGCCAGAACTCAAACACAAATAGCCCATCGGGACCCAAGTGCCTTTGAACACCGCGAAAAACTTTTTCAAGGGCCTCGTTTGTCGCCACATAACCGATCGCGTCGAACAGGCAATAAACAGCATCAAAAGGAGCGCCCGCTACGTCGAGTTGCGTCATATCCTGAGAGTGGAATTCAACGCGGGACAATACTTGCGATGCCTTTTGCTTAGCCCGCTCGAGCATGCCTGGCGAATAGTCGGTGGCCACAATTTGATAGCCACGTTGCTCGAGTTGAAATGCATGTGTGCCGGTGCCGCACGCTATTTCGAGTAAACGCTTCGTTGGCCTAAGTGAATACTCACGCAGACATTGATCGACAAAAGTTGCCTCCACTTCGTACGGTTTGTCGGCATAAAAGAGATCGTAGAGTTCAGCGTGTCTGCCTGCGTATGAAGTCAATGTGGATGCAACCCCTATGAAAGTGACATTGCTTTCCGCTGACTTCCCACAGCGGTTCTGACGGCATCCGTGACTTGTTTGATCACTTGTTCTGAAAGCGAGTAGGTGGAAGGCAGATAGAGTCCGTTTTCCCACAGGTTATCTGCTACCGGACAGGGAATCGCACGAAAGCCAGGTCGCGATTGCAAACAAGGTTGTTGGTTCATCGGGCAGAAGAACGTACGTGTATCGATGTTCGCTTGCCGCAGGTGTTCTATCAATTCCTCGCGGCTTATGCCAAACTCCGGTTGGACCACCACCGCGTACATCCAGTAGACGTTCCTGGCCCAGTCTGCTTCATATGGAAGTTGAAGTCCCTCGACGTCGCCGAGATACTGGTTGTATATGTGGGCCACTCGTCGCTTTTCCGACAAAATGTGATCGATCTTGGCAAGTTGGGCCATTCCCATTGCCGCCTGATATCCCGTCATGCGGAAGTTGAAGCCTGCTTCTTCATGCCGAAAGCGCGGCTTCGTAAATGCGAGATTGCGAAGTAAACGCAGACGCTCAGCGAGTTGCTCGTTGTTAGTCGTGATCATGCCGCCTTCACCCGTCGTGATCACCTTGTTTGCATAAAAGCTGAAACAAGCCATGTCGCCAAAGCTGCCGGTCACTCTTCCCCGGCACGTAGCACCGTGTGATTCTGCACAATCTTCGATGACGAGCAAGTTATGGCGGCGCGCGATCTCCATCAAGCGGTCCATGTCTACGGGATGTCCATAGAGATGCACGGGAATAATCGCTTTCGTTTTGTCCGTGATCAGACTCTCGATCAGATCCAGATCGAGGTTCCACGTCACGTTCTCGGAATCCACAGGTACTGGAATCGCGCCGTTATGAATCACCGCAAGGGCTGTAGCAATATTTGTACTCGAACTCACGAGTACTTCATCACCCGCGCCAATGCCCGCGACAGCGACTGCGAGATGCAGCGCCGTACTGCCACTGCTGGCAGCCACGCCGTATTTGCACTGGACGTAGTTCGCGAAACCCTGTTCGAACGCGGGAATAGACTCTCCAAACGAGCCTGAGATCTCACCACGCTTGAGCGCGGCAACAACCGCTTCGATCTCCTCGTCTCCGATTATTGGATCGAAAACTTCTATCATTAATTAATAGTGTCCTTGACGTTAATTTTGTCGTTCTCGTCGCCCAGGAAAGGACCTTGCTTGACGCTGATGCACTGCATGTCTTCGAGCACGCGTACGGCGTGAGTGCCATGAATCAGCACGATACCATCGCCGGCACGCAATACCACTTCACGAAAACGACGACCTGCTTCATCAAAAAAATCGACCGCCACCACACCCCGTTGGACCACGAACATTTGTTGTAAATCGTTGATTACTCGAGCGACCGGTTTGTGATAATGAGGCGGTTCAATAAAACCAGCTTCGTGGGCCAGCAGGCCAAACTGGAAAGATGAATCAGCAGGAGAGAAAAACCTGGTCTGCTTTACTGTTGTTTCTGTCCAAATGATTTCTGCGTACTTTCTACCGTTGTGTTCTACGGTCTCAACGCCATTATTGCTCATTTTCCGAATATACAAGGGTTCTCTAAATTTTGCCATTCAAGCGGATATGACATCGCGCCGAAGTCTTTTACTTTATCAACTCCAAACACGCTACGGCGCGCTCACCGGCAGGATAGTCGGGCGGGTATTCGATCGTTGAGGTTGGATCGGAGTATTTACTCGTATGAATGTCGAAAAATTCGCAGTCCTTACAAGCTTCACGATTGCTTAGCTGCCAACCGTCGGGATGATATTGAAATATTGCTTCGTGATGTCGGGATGGTGCGAAAGCGGAAATAAGTGTATCTACCAGGGCACTGTCGAACTGCTGGAACCAGCCATGATTTTCATAACGTCCAAATGGGAATGAGATAAAAAGTGAGCCGTCTTTCTTCAGCACTCGTTTGATTTCTTTTACAGCCATTACAAACTCACTCGGGTCGCTTCGCTGGGCTATCGCAAGCTCCTCAGCATACATTGTATTGTCCATACCGATGTGTTCAATTGTTGATATGCACGCAATGTTATCGAACCGCTCGTCGCGAAAGTCGAGGTCTCGAAGATCGCCGAAAATATATGAGATGCCGAGTTGCCAGAATGCTTGACCTTCAGGGGCCAGAGTCACGATGCTGATCTGTTTATTCTTGAATGCCGGCGCAGTTAAGACGAAATCGAAATTCAAAGCCGATCCTGCATCGAGGAAACGTCCGCGCTCATGTTGACGGACGCGTGAAAGAACCCAGGGAATCTCTATGAGGCGGGCATCAAGGCGATAACCGTATCCCTGCGGTAACGAATTATTCTGAGCGAAGATGTCGAGTAGGGAATCGTTATTTACCGCCTCGGTCAACGACTGTTCTTTGTATTCGTAATAGCCTTCACGCCATGGCCGGCGGTCCGACTTCAAATAGGAAGCCAATCGCCTGCGCCTGACAACATCCCAGGCAGTTTTCCCCACGCTTCCTTTGATTCGCGAGGCGATAGTAAGGACCGATGACATTATCTGTGTAACTCGTGTGTTTTGAGATGCAGATCAGTTCCCGCATCCTATGCTAATAAGAATGTTCAGACAAGCGACGTTGTTACATCTTACTGTTTATGGGTATCGATCACGTCGCGATAATCAACCCGCTCGAATACGTCCAGAAATCCCCCGTTGGTGGCGTTCAGAATAGTGATTCCTTTCCGGCGCGCGACCTCCTTCAAAACTTCATATCCCTTCCAAACTACGAGTACGGCTTCCATGGTAATTCGATAGCTATGATCGGCCATTGATGGTTTGACTTCCGGATGGGACTCTAATCCCGCGTGTCCCTTATAGAAGTGTTGATGCTCATTTCGATGGGCCAGCCAATCATGGTCCAGTCCGAGCAGGTATATCGGCGAACATCCCATATATATTGCTGCCATCAAAGACAACTGAGAAATGGTCATCGCGGAGGGAATGGGTTCAGTGAAATCGATTGAAGGCCGGTCAAGCGTAGTCAGTTCACCGGCGAACGATAGCCAGTAAGTCTTCTCTTCCGGTAAGAGTTTTTGCTCTTGCACAACAGAACGGCCAAAGGCAGGTACAAAGAAAGTCGAGTCGTGTATGTGTTCGTTCAAAGAGCGAAAGAAGGATCGGATCTGCTCCGAGCCATCGAAGTAAATCGGATCGGAAAGACTGTAATAAGTGGGCTGCCAGTACTTTGTGCTCTCGTGTTTCCAGAACGCGCTCATCGCGTAGGTAATTTCCGAAGCGAGAGCATTGATGGGTTGATCCTGAAGTGACGGTCCCGTACCGATCACGAAAGCACGTTTGCCGCGATGACAATCCCTGAAGATTTGATTCCGCTGCAAAAGTTGACGTTCTGACTTCGTTAGCTTAGGTGTCGGTGCGAGCAGTTCACCAGCTCTTATCAACGTCCGGCCTGTTCGCCGTAAGACTCGTGAGCCAAGGGACAGAGGGTTATAACGTCTTGAGTTGTGCTGATGATTTCTCGGCCCCATGCTGTTACTACAAGCTCGATTGTGCTCCTGTGACGGCAGCAACGACCAGCTCCACATCGCGTTCGCTAACTCCGGTCGAGGAGGGCAAACTCAGAGCCTTACTGTGAATTTTGTCGGTAACCTCAATGCGATATGAGAATGATCCGGCATGGGCCTTTGAGCGGTGCAGTGGTTGCCACAATGGACGAGCCTGGATGTGCTGTTGCTCCAAATGTTTCAGCAGTCTGCGACTATCAATTCCATAAACCTGCTCATCAACTAACACTGTGTACAACCAATAAGTGCTCGAAGCCCAGGGAGCTTCCGACGGGCAGGTAATTCCAGCGATGTCGTTGAACGCATCGGTATATTGTTGGGCTATGCGTCGCTTGGCTGAAACGAAGCCATCGAGTTGTTCCATCTGGGCGCAGCCCAGTGCAGCTTGAATATTCGTCAAGCGGTAGTTGTAACCAATATCGTGGTGAACGTACTCGATGTAATCATCCTTGGCCTGCGTTGTTAAATAGCGTGACCGCTCCGCCCAGTCAGCCCTATCGGTGACAATCATTCCGCCGCCGCCGGTGGTGATGATTTTGTTACCGTTAAAGCTGAAGCAGGCGATGTCTCCGCCGGAACCAACGCGCCGATTCTTGTATGTTGCACCCAATGATTCGGTAGCATCCTCAATCACGACGAGATCGAATTTGCGTGCTATCTCATAGAGGGCATCGATATTGCAGGGATGACCCAGAATATGGACCGGCAAAATCGCGTGGACCCGGCGCTGTGTACTCTTATTAATTAGTTTGCCGTCACTCCACTGACATTGTTGCGTGAGGAAATCGTGGACCTTGGACGGATCGAGTTGCCAATAATTTGGCTCAACGTCCATGAACACCGGCCATGCTCCGGCATAGCGAACAGCGTTTGCGGGCGCAATAAAAGTAAGCGCTGGAAGAATGACTTCGTCTTCAGGCTTGACGCCCGCCACCAGCAAGGCGATGTGTAGTGCCGCCGTTCCGTTGACGGTAGCCACTGCGTGATCGGCTCCGACATACGACGCGAGTGACTGTTCGAAACGCGAAACGAATGGACCAGCAGAAGAGACCCAGTTCGTATCAAGACATTCCTTCACGTACAGCCATTCGTTGCCTGACAGCTCAGGCACACTCAAAGGAATCCCACCTGCTTCGGGTGCGGCCCCCGGCTCAAATGACGTAGACATCACTTCGGTATTGCTCATGGTTCTCGCTTAGCCACTCGATCGTGTGTCGCAAACCTTCCTCGAGTGTGTATTTCGGTTCCCAGCCCAGAATCTCTTTGGCCTTAGTGTTGTCAGCGCAGAGTCGATCGACCTCGCTGCCTTTTGGTCGAACCCGCGTGTCTTCGCTCAACACAGGCAATCGCTTCCCCATCATCGACAGAATCGTCTCGGCGAGTTTGCCAATTGAAACCTCACGACCGGTGCCGAGATTGATTACCTGCCCGATCGCGTTTGATGCTTCGGCGGCTTTGATGAATCCCTCAACAGTATCGGCGACGTAGTTTAGATCGCGCGTAGGTTCGAGGTTGCCAAGATTGATGGCCGATTCTCGCAAAGCCTGAGTGATGATCGTCGGGATGACTGCGCGCGCCGATTGACGTGGTCCATAGGTATTAAAAGGACGAACAATAACAACCGGAAGACCAAAAGATAAGTAAAACGACTCGGCGATTTTGTCGGCGCCGATCTTCGTAGCGGAGTAGGGCGACTGACCTTGTAATGGATGATCTTCGCTGATTGGAACAGTCTGAGCGGACCCGTAGACCTCGCTGGTTGAAGTTTGGATCACTCGTTGGACGTTGCAACGCATCGCCGATTGCAAAATGTTTACCGAACCTTCAATGTTCGTCCGTACGTACGACAGTGGCGCGTGATAGGAGTAGGGAATTCCGATTAATGCAGCGAGATGAAAGACGGTGTCGATTCCGTCCATCAGTCGAAGTACAGCATCCTGATCGAGGACGTCTCCAAGAGATACGTTGATCTGATCCTTGAGTGGCGAGTGATCAAGCCAACCCCATGTGCCCGTGGAGGTATAACGAACCAGCGCCGAGACCTCGGCGCCTAATTCAACAAGGCGTTCCGTCAGGTGGCTACCAATAAACCCACCCGCTCCAGTAACCAGAACCTTTTTTTCCGACCAATTCATGAGATCTTTCCATCAAAAATGCCGTTGGCAATATCTGACTGCGCCTGGTCGTATTGATCTGCTTGCCCGATGTCAAGCCAGTATTCTCTTATTGGGAAACAAACAACGGACCGCCCCTCTTTCAAGAGAAACTGAATTAGATCCGGAATGTCATAGTGTTGGCCATTTGGAATTCCCCGTCGGACAGCAGGGCTGAGAAGATAGATACCTGCATTGATGTACTGTTTCACCACCGGCTTTTCTGAAATGCCGGTTACCGAAACGCCATCGGTAAGGATGACTCCATAAGGTACATTGAATTCATATTGCCGTACAGCCACGGTTAAATCAGCGTTGTGCTCGCGGTGAAAGTTAAGCATCGAGCGAAAATCCACCCTCGTGAGGATATCGCCGTTGATTACAAGCAACGGTTCGTCAGATTCTTCCAACAAGCTTAAAGCACCGGCCGTACCCAGTGGCTTATCCTCTTTGACATATCGGATGTCGACGCCGAAGTCTTGCCCATCTTTGAAGTGGTCGGCAATAACTTCTCCTTTATAGTGAGTAGTAACATTCACCTGGCGAATACCCGCGTCGCGTAAGCCCTCGACGATCATTTCTAATAAGGGTCTGGTACCTAACGGCAACATTGGTTTT
>Ga0068860_100003848_pt1 | contig 15423 bp, 12 predicted proteins | sample KBSSwiS32_FD_66597 | JGI IMG/M metagenome (GOLD analysis project Ga0068860, IMG submission 66597) | Switchgrass rhizosphere microbial communities from Kellogg Biological Station, Michigan, USA - KBS Switchgrass S3-2 | ecosystem: Host-associated > Plants > Roots > Rhizosphere > Soil ... | reverse complement strand
GTGCTTGCTCGGACGGGGGTCATCATCGCTCCTGGGTAAGGGTGTCGGTCGCCCACGGCCTGCGGTCGCTCGACGTGAGCGGCGACGACGCCAGGCAGCGGAGCGGAGCGGAGCGTGAGGTCATCCATGGGTACCGCCAGCTCGCTCCTCGTCGTCCATCGCAGGCGGTGCGGGCAGCGAGTTCGAGCTCGCTGCTGGCTGGCCGCCGCTGCGCCCAGGTCGATGTGCGAACCACTGCGCGAGCGACACCGGGGCCATGCCCAGCCGCGTGGCTGCTTGGCTGACGGAGCTTGAGATAGCCAGCGCGACCACGCGCAGGGTTGCCCTCTCGATCTCCGGGAACGAGTGCGCGCAGTGCGCCAGGACCCAACGGCGATCGCCGTCGGTGAAAGCTCCGGGCGGTGCGCCCAAGGCGGCAGCGGCATCGTGCGCGTATTCCTGCACGATGCGCGACAACTCCATTTCACGGAGCTGCAGAGGGGGCAAATGGATCGTCGTGTGCCCGTGCAGTGCCACACTGGGGTGTTGGCGACGCGTGCACACGACGAGTTGCACCGCGCTTTCAGGCTCCCATACGTGCCGCAGCACTTCTTTCACGTCAGGAGGGAGCCGCCGAGCTCGCAGGCATAGCGTTCCGCCTGCCGCAAGCGCGAACGCCTCGACAGCACGCGGCACATTCGGCGCCGATCGCACGTCGCCATCACGTCGGCGGCGATCGCACACGATGAACGGCGCGTCGGGCCCGACCGTGCAGCGGTGGAGCGCGAGCGCGATCGGCACAAGATCGCCCTCGCCGCAGAGCACCAACGAGCTGCGGTGCGCTCTGGCCAGCCGGATCGCTCGGAGCGCATGGTCGACCGTGCGCCAGCGGTCGCCGCCCCAGCCGAGCAAGCGCCGACAGAGCTCGCGTAGACGCGTGGTGCGCAGGCTCTCAGCGACGAGCGTGGTTGCGCCGATGCCGACCTCCACCCCCGGTGCGAGCACGAAGCTGGATCGCGGCACGCCATCCTGACGTACAGCGTCAGTGGTGCCTCGATCGTGGATCAGCCAGTGCTCACCGTCGTGCGTCAGCTCGGCGTGCTCCGGTGCCGCGTGTCGATCCACCAGCCGCACCGCGCACCCGGGAGCCGTTCCGACCATCCACGGACCCTCCGGCCGCGTCGGAAGCTCGTGGATCACGTCGCTCCCCCACTGGCGCAGGCTGGTCACCTGCTCGCGTTCTTGAGAGGTGTCGGGCATCATCGTCCTGCGTGTTTCGGCACACGCTTGCGCGCTGGCCTGCCCTCCGGCCTGGTCCACTCCGTCTCGATGTCGACGCCGAGGCCATCACACGCCTGCGCGATGGCTCCGATCTGCGCGAGCCAGTGCTGCAGTCGGACATCCTGTTCGCCGTCGAGGGTCCACCCGGACTCTAGGGCCTTCTTCTCGAGCTGCTCGAGCTCGTATCGCCACCAAAATTCTCGTTCGGCCGGGTGAGGCGTGTACCCAGCATCGCCGTCGTCCTCTCCCGAGGCCCAAAGATGCGCCGCTACAGTGCGCCATCGTTCAATGATCTGCGGTGGTTTTGGCAGGTGGTGGTCTGTCTCCCATTCCACGGTGCAGACGATCAACATGATTTGACAGCGCACACAGCCAAGAAGGTGTGTGCCTAGACTGCGTCGGTCATCGAGCGAGAGTGTTCCATGCGCGAGGTCCCACAGATAGAAGGCGATGTCGGAGTCGGAGCATGCATCGTCGCACTCCAGATCGAGCTCGGTGTCGGGGCATGCATCGTCGGGTGACGACCCCATGGCTAGATCCTTGTCCGGAAGGTCGCTGCACCACGCTCGTACAGCCAGGCGAACCACCGTGAGAGAGGAGATGATGGCTGCGTGCGAACGCTCGCAGCCTGGTCTGCGTCGTCGTCGGTGGTTCGCCCTGCGGCCTCGATGATCGATGCGGTCAGGTCATGGTAACTCTCGAGGAATGTGGTCTCGCGGTGCAGAGTCGTGAGTCGCACGACCCTGTTTCCCATCGTGATTCGCTGGCGGTTCACGATCAGGTCGTCGAGATCAGAAAGCTGGCGATGCGCCTCCTCCACCGGCGAACCCGGTTCCAACCGGATCGTGCTCTGCCGTACCTTCTGCTCGAGCTGCTTCGCCAGCTGTCGGAGCCCGTGCAGCGAGGCGTTGTACCGCTGGCAGCTGGCGAGCACACCTCGATCGGAGAGGACTGTTTCGTCCGAGGCGCCGCCGCCGACGCGCACCTTGACCGGCCAGATCGTGTAATCCCTATGCCGGACGAACGTCAGCTCGACCTCGTTCCCGAGCCAGTCGTGGATGACGACCTCCGTACGGAGGCGCCGGCCGAGCTCGCGCGCGCGCGCCAAGCGCTCGGCCCGCACTGTGACCGGGTCGAGGCTCGGTTTGCTGGCGTCGTTCGGGACAGCGGCCGGATCGTGTTGCTGTTCGCCGTTCGCCGCGCTCTTGTCCGGATCCGTCATCCGAGCTCCAGGCTGGGAAAGAGCGGCGTTGGCTCGTTGAGCTGCCCCTGCCCCACCTCGTCGCTCACGAGCACGACAACTGAGATGTTGTCGGTTGCGTTCGCCTGCAGCGCGAGTTCGACCAGCGCAGCCGCGATCTCGTCCGGCGCGCTGCTGGAGCCGAGAGCGCGCTGGATCGCCTCGGGGGGCACGAAGTTCGATAGCCCGTCCGAGCAGAGCAGCACGCGGTCACCGGCGTGGAGCGATAACTCGAGCATTTCAGCTTGGACCGAGTTCGCCTCTCCAAGATATCGCGTGAGCGCGTTGCTGAAGAATGTGAGCATGCCATCGCCGGCAGGGATCTTGCCTTGGTCGACGAGTTCCTGCGCAAGCGTGTGGTCATGCGTCAGCATTGTGAGGCGACCGTCGCGAAATAGGTACGCGCGGCTGTCACCTGCGTGGCCAATCACGGCGGATGTCGGCTCGGCCATGAAACAGGCCACAACCGTGGTGCCCATGCCCTCGTGCTCTGGCTGGGCCTTGCTGGCGTGGTAGACCGCCGATCCGGCCCGGTCGATTCCGAACTCGAGGAGCTCGCGAGGGCTGAACAGTTGACCGAAGTGCCGTTCCGTGAATTCGACGAGCGCGTCGCGTGCGAGTCCCGACGCGACTTCTCCGGCGGCCTTTCCGCCCATGCCGTCGAACACGGCGAGTAGGCCGAGCTCCGGCTTGATGAGGGTCACGTCCTGGTTGGTTGTCCGCCCGCCGCGATGGCTTGCACTGGCAGCGCTCACACGCGTCATCGCCTTCATCAACATCGATTCATCTCTACGAGCCAGCGGGTTCATTGGTCAGCTCCTTGGACAAGAGATTTCGGCCGCCATGCGAAGGCCACGCCATTGCTGACATGCGCCAGACAAGTCGATGCTGAACCAGGGCCCGCCTGGCCTGCTTGCTCCGGACGGTGCGTGCTGCGATGCGGAATAGAGTCGAGAGCTTCCGCGATTCTGCTGCGACGGCGCCCAGCACTGACTCGACATAGTTGCTGCTCTCGCCGCGCGGGTGTTGGAGTTGCTGTGCGACCGCCGTCGCTACCAACCACCAGTACACGGCGTCAGACGCGGCGCGCTCCACGGCAGCACCATCGGAGATCGCGAGAGCTCGCCGCAGTTGCTCGCAGTAACCGCCCAGAGTGGCAAGTGCTCGAAAGAAGCTCAGCACCAGCCGCGGTGGCCTGACGGCGACATTTCCGTCGTCGAGCGCATCGTCGAGCGTGTCGTCATCCACGGCCATGTGCGCCTCCCGTTGTCGGTGGAGCGAAGGTAGCGGTCAGCAGCGATACGTCGGGATCGACGTCGATCTTGAGCATCAGCGCTGCAAACATTCGCGTGCATGCGTCTCGAATCGCCGGTCGGTTTGAGAGGCCGTTCGCCACCCCGGGGAGGAACCGAGCGAAATCAGAGCCGAAGCCGAGAGTTCTCATTTCTGCGTGAGCGACGCCTAGCGCGCTGCGATATGCTGAGCGCTCGGCGGAAGTCCGGTACGAAAGCCATCCGTGAGTGATTCGGTTCAGCTCGCCACGGACAAATAGCGTCAGATCCTCAATGCCGGCGAAAGGGGTCCAGCATCTCGGGTCTCGAGGCTGCCCGTCTCGTGTCCCTGTGGTGAGAGCGCGCAGCGTTTCGAGTTCGGTGAGTACGATGAACCGCTTCGCACGGATCGTGAGCTCAGAGAGCGACAATGACCCGGAGGTCGGACCCAGACCATCGGCTGTCGTGACTGCCGTCTTCACGCGCGCGATGATCGCTGCCATTGTCATCAGATCGTGCCGAAGGTCGAGGTTCGGCGGTGGTGACTCTTGCCCACCATGCTGCTCGATCCCGGTCGCCTGCGGTCCACTGAGTGGCTGGGCAGTCGTGAGATAGCGCTCTAATGCCTTGAGGTCTCGGAGGACGGGAATGGTATCAAGCGGCATCAAATACCTCGTTTCGCAACTACCGAGCTCAAGCACGGTCGTGCGGTCACATCTTGCAGGTCACCAGCCGCATTTCGGCTGGTCGGTGCTTCGCGCTCGCGGCCTCCGTGGGCCGCGAACTATCCTTTCTTCTTGTCGAGTTCCTTATCGGGCGGGAGAAGCGGCAACTTGATCTTCAGATTCAGCCTCTTCATCCAAGTGCGGAGCGTCGCGCGGGTGAGCTCAGAGTCCTGGATGGCCTGATGGATCGAGCGGTAGTGCGCGAGTACAGCGAAGTTGTCGGCAGATTCTCGGAGTTCCTGAAGGTTCCCCCGCCAGTGATATGCCTGAAGGGCATCACGGACTGGCTCGGGGAGCTTCGAGTAGCGGAGATTCGAGCGGCGGGCGATAAGCCACTTGTCGAGCAGTTCCCCGATCTCATCGGTCCGCTCGCGAAGTGGCGCGATCGTGATCTTCTTGACGTTGTTCATCAACGCCACAGGGAAACTCGCCTCCGCCTTGGCGGAGGTACGCGCCGCGATGATGAGCCGAAGCTTGTGTTCGGGATCCACAAGCGCTTCGACGAAACGGGGATCGAGGGCGCCTTTCCGGTGCAACTCAACGAGGACGGTCCCGTCGCGGGCGTCGCGGAGAGCGTCTCGGGCGGCGGCATCGAACTTCGCTTCCGCCGAGAAGGGATGAAAACGATTGTGGCGCCGATGCGAAATCTGGTGAATAACCCGCCCGAGCCGTTCCTGGTCGGTGCCCGGCTCGCCTTCGAGCAGCATCGGACGGGACGAGTCCTGGACGGCGGCGATCATCAGCTCGTCAATGGCATGGTGATCTCGGATACCGAGAATCTCTGCAACCTTCGGTCTTGCGAGGCGCATCTCCTCGTTCTGTGCGAAATATCTCGTGTCGCCGATTTCAAACCAATCCCCAGCCCCCATTACAAACTCCCTTTCACTTGCCTCGCCACGGAACACGATGTCGTTCTTCCCGCTCGAGATGTCGACGACGCGCAGGTTCGCGAGAGCATTCTGGATGCGCTCGAGACGAGCATGCACGCCCGCGAGATACCGCACGTCGACCCGGGGATCGACGATCCGAAGATCGCAGCTCTCGGATCGGCCAAGGGTAAAGATGTCCTGGCCGACCAACAGGGCGAGGGCAACGCCGGTCCCCATCACTCCGAGCGCGGTGATCAGATCCGGCCCGGTCTGGTAGCCGCGCCGGTCGCGCGGATACGTCTCGGTCCGTTCAGCCACGTGTCAGAAAAAACACGGCGATGGAATGGACTCAACTGGTCAAAAACGACCCGTGTGTTCCGCGCGGCTAAGCGCCGTGAACATCAGGGGAATCAGCCCAAAATTTTTGTGCGAGCGTTGATCCAGCAATTTTTGCCGTTAGCTAGCGACGCCTCACTATAGCGCCATTGCATCGGATGTGCGCGAAATAACGAGGAAAAGCTGGCGGGTCGTATTTTCCCACCCCCTGGTAAAAGAGAGCCTGGCCTTGCGCACTTAGCCGGCATTCGCGACCTTCGGGGGATCAGAGTCCCCCTCCCCGCGCGGGAGTGAACGCGCCCCATCCATGCTCAGGATCGCGGCTTCGATACCGACGGCAGAGCGGCGAGCGCCGAGCTCGCACGCTGCCGGCCACGACCTCGAGCGGCTGGTCGAGCTCGCGGCAGCGATGCTCACCGCAGCGAGCCCCGAGCTCGCTTGCCGGCCAGGGCCGCACCGGCCTCGCGCGACCGCTGGCGATCGCGCCGGCCGCGCTGGCGCCCACGAGCTCGACGGCGCGCTCGAGCTCGGCGGCGCGCTCGACCAGCACCGCGGCGATCGCGCCGGCCGCGCTGGCGACCACGAGCTCGGCGCGCTCGACCAGGACCGTGGCGATCGCGCCGGCCGCGCTGGCGACCACGAGCTCGGCGGCGCGCTCGACCAGGACCGGCGGCGCGCTCGACCAGGACCGTGGGCGAGCTCGGCGGCGTTCGTGCTGGCCGCGCTGGCGACCACGAGCTCGGCGGCGCGCTCGACCAGGACCGCGGCGAGCTCGGCGGCGATCGCGCCGACCGCGCTGGCGACCATCGGCGGCGAGCTCGACCGGGGCCGCGGCGAGCTCGGCGGCGATCGCCGGGCGGGAGGCGGGCGTGACTCTGATGGGTAACCCCGCTGGTACTGCAGACTCGCTGAGGATAGCGAGGGGGGTCACGCTGCTCAGTGAGCTGCGGCGAGGGCAGCTCGAAAGCCTGCACCTCGCCGACGATGTCGAGCTTGGCACTCGCTGCGCGGTCAAGATGCTTCAGGCCGACGCAGCAGACGACAGGGCGATCCGCACTCGCTTTACGAGCACGGCTCGGGCGGTGGCGGCGTTGAGCCATCCCGCCCTGCCGAAGGTCTACGCGATGGGCGAAATGCCCGATGGGCGGCCCTGCTGCCGCATGGAGTACGTCGAGGCGCCAAGCCTCGCGGACTACTGTCGCCGGCGGAGCGAGCCGCTGCCACTCGCGCTCATTCTCGAGATCATCGCCCCGATTTGCGAGGCGCTCGATCTGTTGCACGCGCTGCACTTCGTGCATCTCGACCTTCGACCCGAGAGTATCGTCGTGGCGCCGCGCAAGGGCCAGGTCGCGCCGAGGCTTCTGGACTGGGGCGTGGTGCGGAGTGATGAGGCCGGCGCGATCGCAGAGGTGCCGGGCGCCGCTGCCTTCCGGGCCCCCGAAGTGAACTCTGGTGCGGTCATCGACCGCGCGAGCGACGTCTACTCGCTGAGCGTCCTGCTCTACTGGATGGCCACGGCCGGGCATCTTCCACACGAGGTGCCCGACTCGGCGATGCGCGCGCACCAGCTCCACGAGCCACCAGTCGATCCGCGCCGTCACGTGAGCGAGTTATCAGAGCTCGCCTGGACCGTGATCCTGAACGCCATCAACCCTGACGCGGCCCGGCGTCCGCGCTCGGCGGGGGCTCTTGCACTCATGCTCATGGCCTGCGTCGAGGGTGGCGACGCGATCCTACGGAAGCATGCCCCGGGGGTCCTCGTAATCGGAAACCTCGATGAGACGCTGCGGGCGCCGGGCGCGCGCGGGACCTCGCGTGGCCAGGCGGCGCGAACCTGGCGATACGAATATGGGCCCGTGCTCGGTCGTGGCGGCATGGCCGAGGTGGTGCGCGCGACTCAACGGGGAGCCGGTCAATTCGCCGCAGCGCGCGCCATCAAGCTGATCCTTCCCGAGTTCGCGCAGTCGCCGGAGTTCGTGCAGATGTTCCACGAGGAGGCTCGGGTAGCTGCGCTCCTCGAGCACCGAAACATCGTGCGAGTGCTCGAACACGACATCGATCCGCAGGACCGGCTCTATCTCGCGATGGAGTTCGTGGACGGGATCGATTTGAACAAGCTCATCGCTGCGGGAGAGGTTCCGCACGATGTCACAATCTTCGTATTGACCGAGGTGCTTGAGGCGCTCGCCTACATCCATGACCTACCGCCGACGAGCGCGCTGGCTTCTGCCGAGGAGATTGCGGCCCGCGCAGGCGCCCGGGGCCTGGTCCATCGTGATGTTTCGCACCACAACGTACTCATCTCGTGGCTTCTTGACGTCAAGCTCTCGGACTTCGGGATTGCCAAGATGCGGACGTCGACCTCCGCCGAAGGGTCGAAGCTGCTGAAGGGCAAGGCTGGGTACATGGCGCCGGAGCAGGCGGCGGCGAGCAACAAGATCGATGGCCGTGCAGACCTCTGGGCGATCGGTGTCATGCTCTGGGAGCTGCTGACCGGACAGCTGCTGTTCAACCAGGACAATTTCGCCGCGGTGCTGGCGGCAGTGCGTTGGGACGAGATCCCGGCGCCTCACACCGTCCGTCCTGATGTTCCGCGCGATCTCGAAGCCGTGGCGATGCGACTCCTGGAGCGCGACCTGAGCCGCCGGTTCCAGACGGCGCAAGAAGTGATCGCAGCGCTGCGCGCGTGTCATGCCGCTTCGCCGGACGGGAGAGCCGCGCTCGGCCGGCTGCTGGCTGAACGTTTCCCGGACCGCGCTCGACCTGTCCACGCGCGGCCCGCGTTCCCGCAGGGGCTCGCGGCCAGAGACTCGGAGCCCTCCTCGCCTGCACTTCCTGCGAACGCGCTCACGCCCCCCTCCGAGGCGACGCCGAGCCAGGAGCTCTCGGCCTCGTCAGGCGTCATTCAGGGCCATGTCCCAGCGAACCATTTCTCGTCGAAATGGGGTTTTATCGCCGCGGCACTCGTCGTCATCGTCGTGGTCGCAATATCCGTCAGGTACGACGCGCGCAGTCCAGGCCCGTCCGCGCCGGGCTCTGCCTGGTCGTATGGCGCCGGCACGAAGGAACCTGTACGTCCGGAGAGGCCCGCGGTCGTAGCCGGATCCGCCGGAAGCGCTCCGGTCGGCAGCGTCCCCGTCATCGCTGTGGATCCGAACGCGGCGGCACGGCCCGCGAGGACCGCAGCAGTCACAGTGAGGAGCTCGCCCACGGCCACAGAGACCGCAGTCCCATCCGTGCCATCGAAAGACGTCGAGGCGGGACCTCCGCGTGCACCCGCGGCGTCCAAGGGAGGGGAGCCTCCGCGTGCTCCCACGTCGCCCAAGGACACCTCGCCTGGCAAAGAGCCTCTGCGTGCGCCAGTCGCCCAGGATCCAGAACGGGCTGATGCGCCGAAGGTGGCCGAGGCGCTCGGCGAGCTCGTGATCGTGGTGAAGCCATGGGCGCTGGTCTCGCTCAACGGCAAGCCCATCGGGCAGACACCGATCCACCGAACAGTGCCGGTTGGAGCCTACCGGATCGCTATCCGCAACGACCACATCAATAAGGACGAAACGATGTCTGTAACAGTGCTGCGAGGCCAGACGACGACGGTAGAACGGTCATGGTCGAAGCGATGAAGCGCGGTGCGCTCCTCGTGGTTGCGACGTTCGGGTCTCTCGGCGCGTCGCCGAGCGCCCGCGCCGGCGACGCGGTGATCGTGGTCGGAGGTTCGGCGACCGATCATGACCGATCGACGGTGGTCCTCGCGGTTGGGGAGGCCGCCCGGAAAGATGGCTGGACGTTCCGGTCGAAGGCGCCAACCAAGAAGGAGAGCGATGCCATCCTCGGCTGCGAGGAAACGAGCGCGCCATGGAACTGCATCCCGCTCTCCCTCAAGGGCAGCGGCACCGAACGCGCACTGATCCTCACCGTCGATAACCGCCAGACCGACTACGGCGCGCCGATGGTTGTTGTCATCGGCAAAGTCATCGCCGCGGATACGCGAATGTTCGCGGTCAAACAGCGGCAATGCGTCCAGTGCGCCGACGACAAGCTCGGCGAGGCGGCTACCGAGCTCACTGTCGAGTTGCTCCGTGACATCTCGATCCGCGAGGGCCGCACGGTCATCCAGGTCCGTTCGATGCCCAAGGGCGCGCAGGTCATGCTGGACGGCACCGCCGTCCAGGTGACCGATGCGGCGCTGAACACCTATCCTGGCAAGCACGTCGTCATCCTTGATCTCGCGGGATTCGAGCGGGCGATCCGTGAGGTCACTGCCGAGCGCGGAAAGACCGCGGACATCACCGTCGAGCTCAAGCCGGCCGTCAGGAAGGCTGGCAACACTGAGTCGCGTCTGTCCCGGGCGCTTCCGTACGCGCTGATCGGCGTCGGCGCCGCAGCGGTCGTCGCGGGGAGCATCTTGTACGCTGTCGACGAGGATCATAGCCCGTCGGGCGGCAAGACGTACCACGACACGGCACCCGCCGGTGTCGCGATCGGCGCTGTCGGACTCGCTGTCGCCGGCGCCGGGGCCTTCTTCTGGTACCGAGGGAGCTTCTGAATGCCACTGCTCATGAGCAAAGCGCAGCAGTCCGTGGGAATGTTGCTGCTGTTCCTCGTCGGCTGCGAGAAGACTAACGACCTGTACTGCGTCGGCCACGCGACCGACCCGTCATGCTTCGACGCGAGCGTTGGCTGTAGCTCGAGCGCGGCGTGCGTGGCCCCGAACCCCGTCTGCAAGCTTCCCGAGGGGAGCTGCGTGCAATGTACGCAGTCGGAAGCCTCCGCCTGCACCGGCAACACGCCGGTGTGCAGCGAGGTGAACAGGTGCCGTGGCTGCGCGTCCGACGACGAATGCGCGAGTCAGGCATGCGATACGCAGGGTGGAGCCTGCGTGGTTGACTCCAGCGTGTTGTACGTCGCGCCGGCTGGCACCGGAACGGTCTGCACGCACGCGCAGCCGTGCGGATCGCTCATGACGGCGCTGGGGCTGGTCGACGCAACGCGCGCGACGGTCAAGATGCTGCCGGGCAGCTACACGGAGCGGGTTTCGATCGCGGGCAAGACCGTGACGCTGCACGCCGCAGGCGCGGAGCTGACCGAGGCTGTGCAGGGCGAGGTCCTGCATGTCGAAGGCACCGCGACCGTTTCGATTCTGGGACTGCGCATCCATGGTGCCATCGGAGTCACTGGTGACGGCATCCGCTGCGTCGATGCTGGCGGGAACACCCCGACCTTGACCCTGACGGGAGTGAAGATTGATACGAACGGCGGCATCGGGATCAACGGGACGCGGTGCTCGCTGACGACGACCAGGAGTACGTTCGCCAAGAACACCGGCGGTGGGATCGCCCTGGGGAACGGCAGCACGTTCGTGATCGTCGGCAACATCTTCTTCAGCAACGGATCAGGACAGGCCGCAACGACGACCGGCGGTGTCTCCATTACGACGACACAAACCGCGACGAATCGGCTCGAGTTCAACAGCTTCAACAAGAACGAGGCGCAGGACGGCATTGGCTCGGCCATCCATTGCTTCGCTGGGACGATGTTCACGGCGCGCAACAACATCATGAGCTTCAACGGCACTCTCTCGAACATGCAGCAGACCGGCGGCTCGTGCCTGCATGCCTACTCGATCGCGCGGCCCGGCACCCTGCCCGGCGGAGGAACGAACCTCGACGGCGATCCGATGTTCGTCGACACGTTGACCGGGAACCTTCACATCCAGCCCGGCAGCGCAGCGATCCGCGCAGCGGCGCCTGACTCCGACCTCAACGGGATCGCCGCACGCGACATCGACGGTGAAACGCGGGTCGCGCCGGCCGACCTCGGAGCGGACGAGCTTCCACGATGACGACGCTCGGCCGGGGTCGAACGCGGCGGAGCTGGGCGTGGGTGCTCGTGGCGACCGCGTCGGTGCTCGTCGGAAGCATGACCGCGGTCGCCGCACCGGCCGGGGGGAAGAACCGTGCCCCGATTCTGGTCATCGAGGCGCACACGGGCGAGAGACCGTCCGAGGTCGCGGCACTCATCGCGAAGCTGGACGAGGAGCTCGAGGAGCGTGGCTTCGCAGCGAAGCCAGCAACGATCCTGCGCATGGCGACCGGACTGCCGAGGCCGGGCGTGCTCGATCCGGACGTCACCACGGCAAAGATCGCGCTCGATGTCGAGACCGGTTACGACCTCTTCACCCGAGGCGGCAAGGACGCGTATCGCAAGGCTGTCGCATTGCTACAGCCCGCGACCGAGGCACTGCGGCGCAACCCGGCACTCGTCGTGCTCGATACGAGCAACCTCGACGTGATGCAGAAGGCGTATTTGACGCTCGCGCTCTGCCAGGCGTATCTCGGGGACGCGGACTGGCTCCTCACGATGACCGAGGAGATCCGCATGTTCCCGACGAGGCCCTTCCCGCTCGCCGACTACGGCCCCAACGACGAGAAGTGGTACAAGAAGGCGTACAAGCAAGCGCAGTCGATGGGCCGGGGCAGGCTCGTCATCGCATCGGGGAGCCGCCAAGCGGTCATCTACGTGGATGGGCAGATCCGCGGCGTGGCCAAGGTGTCGCTCGCCGATCTCATCCCCGGCACGTACCATCTCTTCGTCCAGATTCCGGGAATGGAGGGCCGGCAGTACGACATCGACGTGACAGCCGGAGACGATGCTGTCCTGAGCGTCGAACCCGAGCTCGACGCTGCGCTCCTCGCTACCGACAGCTGGATCGGCTTCCTGTTCGGATCGCTCGCTGACCGCGCGAAAGAAGCGCGCTTCGCCGGCCGCTTCGCCATGCGGTGTTCGGACCGCGATCTCGTCGGCGTCGTCGGCACGATGCGGCACAACGGCCGGCTCATGCTGACCGGCAGCGTCTACACGACCGATGGGATCCTGCTTCGCGGCATGGCCTTCGACGTCCTGACCGCCAAGCCGGAGTCGCCTCGGGAGTTGGCGCAACTCATGGCCGAGGGCGGGGCGCCCAAGGACGGCATCGTCATGCTGGACGGCGACGTGTCCGCCCCAACGCTGCGGGGCGAGCACATAGCGTCAGGAGCTCCCTGGTGGCGGCGTCCCGCGCCCTATCTCATCGGCGGCGGAGTGGTGTTGCTCGCGAGCACGGCTGCGTACCTCATTGCGCCCAAGGATGACCACACGGCCCCGACGTATGACGACCGTCGCACACCGGCCGTGCGGGTGTTCGTCGGCGGCTCGGTCGTGTTCGGCGTCGGCGCCTACTTCTGGGTTCGTCGCGAGCGGTCCGGCGGCATCTTCGCTTCCGCTGCTGCCGGCAGCGGCGTCGCGATGGTGCTCTCGGGCCTCATGCTGTACCTGACCGACGAGGATCCGAACGCCGAGGGCTACATCCGACGAACCTATCGCGATTCGGCCACGATGGGTGTCATCCTCGGCGCCAGCGGCGCAGCCGCGACGGCGCTCGGCGTCCTCTTGTTGCGCCTGGATCGGAGCGCGCCTGTTGTGCCGGTCGCGACCGTGGCCGAACATCACGTGCTCCTCAGCCTGAGTGGAGCCTTCTAGTGGGGCGACGGTATACGGTCGACGAGCTACGGCGACGGTGTATCCATGCCTGAGTTCGCGAACGCGCGCGGCGAGCGAGCGCGCACGGTCAGCTACGACGCGGGGAACAGCGCGCCGGATCGCGAGCAAGCGACGGAGACGCCGGAGCAGGCAGCGGCGAAGCGCGTGGAGCTGTTGTGGCACGGCGCGGACAGCGCGCAGCAGCGTGGGGTGAGGTTGTCAGCGGGCGTGTCGCGGGAGGAGTGGCGGGAGGGGAGATCGGCGCTGCAGAAGAACCACGAGCGCCTCGAGAAGGAGCTGGTTGCACGGGCGGTGGATGCAACGGTGTCGGAACGTGCGCGAGAGCGCTACGCGGACGCGGCTCGGAAGGTGGAGGAGCTCGGCAAGGAGCTTGAGGAGGCAAAGGAACCGCGACCGAAGCCGCCGGTGCGGGACGAGATCGAGCTGGAGCCGTTGTTCCTCGATCGGAGGTTGTCGCCTGAGCAGGCGCTCGCCTGGGTCGCGGGGTTGAGCGCCCGAGAGCGGCAAGCTGTGCAGGATCGTCTCGTTGCCGCCGGCCGCACGGCGACACGGGAGGACGGGTTCGCGGTCGGGCTGGCGAACTACTTCGCGGACGCGAGCGTGCGCAGGGCATACGAGGAGTGGGCGCGGTCGGCGGGGCTGAAGGCGGGGCCAGGTCAGCCCGGCCTGCGGGAGAGGTTCTTGGCGATCGCGCGGGACCCGCGGCACTGGGTAACTCTGGGGCCTGCGGCGGGTGCCAGGACAGCGGCGCGACCCGACGGCAAGGTAGGACCGGCGGCGCCGAGCTCGCCGGCCGCGGCGCCGAGCTCGCCGCTCGCCGTGCCGAGCATGCCTGTCCCGATGTCGAGCTCGCCGGGGGTCTCGAGGTCGGCGAAGGTAGCGCCCGTGCAGCTCGCGCCGGCGTCCGGAACGACGAGGGCACGCTCTGGCGATGTTGTGCCTCCCGAGGCAGCTATCGATAAGCCCGGATTCATCGACAACAGCAAGGGGGCGCCGATCTACAGCGCGCCAAGCGAGGTCGGTGGAGTGCTGGTGCGTGATGAGCCTCTCCCACCGGCGGCGCGGGTGTTTGCGAGCGGGACGCATCCGGCGCTGAAGCACTGGTGGTACGTGACCGCGTACCTTGATGGGACGATGGTACGCGGGTACATCGAGAGCTTTCGGGTCAACAGCGATCTCCCGGAGCCGCTCGCTGAGCTGCGCCAGCTCAAAGGGGGCGAGACTGCCGAGGGACTGGCCAAGGAGAAGTTCGGCGGGGCGGTCCGCGACGGCCACGATCTCCGCTACTACGAGAACGTCCTGCTGTACGTGAACCACGGCCGGAAGGGGATCCATGGCACGTACCAGGACCCGGGGCTTATTCGCCGCGGCAACAACAACATACAGCTCATCGCCCCGCACCGGATCTGGCTGGTCAGCGCCGAGTATGCCAAGACCCTCGAAAGCATTGTTCCGTCGGGCTCTCTCACGGGCGGCGCAGTCGCCAAGGCGAAGCGGTTCGCGGGGCACCTGCAGGACATCCTCCAGAGCGTCACCGAGTCGCCGCATCACCTCGGAGAGGTCGCCGGGCAATTCGCGCAGGCGATCCGCGACCACATGCCGGCGATCGTCGGTATCACCGCGGGGTTCTTGGCGCTCGAGACGGGCTCGATGTTCCTCGCGGCTACGCCGACCGGAGTAGGCCAGGCAGCCGCGGCGGTGATTCAGCTCGCGCTCACCTCGTTCGGCGCGGCTGGCATGGTTGAGGGTGGGGCCGCTGCGCTGAAGCACGGGAGCGCTTGGCTCACCATCGCCTGGACGGCGAACGGCAAGCCGGAGCTGATCGCCGAGGCGAGCCTGGAGTTCTTACGCATGCTCGTGGCGGTGGCGATCGCCGCGATGAGCTACCTAGGTGCGAAAGCGAATTACAGCAACGCGCTCAAGATCGGGAGCAACGTCCCGACCGGCGGTCTCCCGGCGCTGGCGACTGCCGGCGGGCGGGCGCCTGCGGGGGCTGAGCCACTGACAGGCGTGTCGCTCCGGCCGGGCATCGGCGGAATCGGTGCGGTCGGCAGCTCCGCGGCGAGGTTGGCTGACAAGGAGGAGCCTGGAAACCTGTTCGACAGCTACGGGGATGAGGCGTGCTACAAGGACGATCCCCCGGGGACGTCGCACGAAGACGACGTGCGGCCCGAGTTCGCCGATGG
>Ga0068860_100003842_pt1 | contig 15435 bp, 14 predicted proteins | sample KBSSwiS32_FD_66597 | JGI IMG/M metagenome (GOLD analysis project Ga0068860, IMG submission 66597) | Switchgrass rhizosphere microbial communities from Kellogg Biological Station, Michigan, USA - KBS Switchgrass S3-2 | ecosystem: Host-associated > Plants > Roots > Rhizosphere > Soil ... | reverse complement strand
GCCAATCACGCCGGTACGACTCCGATGCCTGAGCGGCACAACGCGTTGCTGGCGGCGGCGAAGTTGATTGAGGCCGTGCAGGATGAAGTGACAAAGACGCCTGGTCGGCAGGTCGGCACTGTGGGTCAACTGACAGTGTTTCCAAATGCTCCCAATGTTGTGCCGGGGCTGGTCAAACATACGATTGAATTCCGCGATCTGTCCGAGGAGACCCTGGTGCGGCTCGGCGAGGCCGCGAAGCAACGGGCGCAGGAGATTGCGGCGCAGACGGGTACACGGATAACCATCACTCAAACAGAACATCTGCGGCCGGCGTTGGCGACGCCTGCGATCCAGAAACAGATTGAGGCCGCGGCCTCGGGCCTTGGCCTGAAGACGATTCACCTCCCCAGCGGTGCAGGCCATGATGCGCAGAACATCGCGCAGATTGCGCCGATGGGGATGATTTTCATCCCCAGCATCGGCGGGATCAGTCATTCGCCGCAGGAGCTATCGAGCTGGCAGGCCTGTGCGGATGGGGCGAATGTGCTGCTGCAGACCATTCTACGGATCGACGCCGCTGCTACCGTTGCCTAGACCCACGGAAGCCAGATGACCCACCATGCCCGACCTGCCTGACCACCAACGCCGAATCGCCGTGACCGGGCTCGTGGCCTCCGGGGCCATCGCTGGCCTCGGCGCCAGGACATTCGGGTCGCAGGAGTCCCCGATGAGCACGACTGTTCATGCTTCAGGCCTTGCCGAGACTTTGTTGGCTTCCGCACCACATCCCAGTCTCGGCGAACACGCCGATACTTTCGGGCGGCTCATCGGCAGCTGGGCCGGCACCTACCGTGACCGCGATCCCGGTGGGCCCGAAGAAACGGGCAACATGGAAGTTCACTTTGGCTGGGTGTTGCAAGGGCGCGCGGTTCAGGACACCTGGATCGCGCCTCCGCGGAATCAGCGTGAAGGATCAATGTTGAAGCGACAGACTTATGGAACGACCCTCCGCGTGTTCGATCTCCAAGCGCGCGTATGGCAATCGGTCTGGCTCAACCCGGTATCCGGTGCCCGGACTGACCTGATTGGTCGCCGGGTTGGCGATGACGTCGTGCAGTTCTGCGTGAGCGCGCAGCGGCCCGAGAAGTGGGTATTTTCAAGGATCACGGCGAGCTCGTTCGACTGGCACGCCTATCTGCTCGCCGACGATGGTTTGACCTGGAAGCTGGATACGGAATTTCACCTGCGGCGCACCGCGTAATTCTTCCGGATACGACTATCCGCAACTAGTGTGCCAACAACCTGGCGTGCAGTGCCTCCGTTTCATCATCCGCCGGGTACATGCACTCGACTCGAAGCTCCTGCGCGGCGATGGTTTGGGGCGTTCCGACCGTCGTGATCAGCGAGAAATAGTTCAACACCGCGCCGTCCCTCGCGAAGCTGATCGGAATCATCGGCAGCGCGCTGCTCGTTTCCGGTGCTTTCCAGTCTGATTTCACATCGGGGTACGCGAGCAGGTCCGCGACCAGCGCCTTCGTTTTCTGATCAATGATGTGGCCGACGGCTTCCCGTTGCACTCGTTGGATCAGCGACTTTGCCAGAACTTCCCAGTTCGCGATGAAGGGCCGCATCCCCTTCGGATCGAACATCAGATGCAACATGTTGCGCGGCGACGGCCTCTGGGACATGTCGATAAAACAGTTGAAAAAGCGCGGAGCGGCTTCATTCGTGAGGATCACGTTCCAATAGCGATCCATGACGAGCGCGGGATATGGCTCATGCTGGGTGAGCATGCGCTGGAGCGCCTTGCTGATGCTTTTCATCTCGTCGGAATTCCACGCCGCATCCGAATAAATCGGCGCATATCCGGCGGCCAGCAGCAGCGCGTTTCGCTCGCGCAGAGGAATCTCCAGCACCTGGGCTATCCCGATCAGCGTGGGGCGGCTCGGAACACTCCGGCCGCTCTCAATGAAGCTGATTTGCCGCTGAGAGATGCCGGTGTCCGCGGAGATGTCGAGTTGGCTGCGGCCCCGCACGCCACGCCACTGTTTCAGCAGGTCGCCCAGCTCGGACTTCTTCATCGTGACGGTGCACTCCAGGCGTATTTCGCAAAGGCTGCCTCCACCGGCGGGTGGGTAACACTACCTGTGTAGTTGGTCATCGTCGAGGCGGCAATCACGGTGATGACCTCCAGCAGATGGGACTCGGTGAAACCGGTCTGCAGGAACTTTGATATTTCCGCATCGTCAACATGACCGCGCTTCTCGATCAGCGTTCGTGCCAACGACGATAGAGCTGAATTCTTCGGGTTGCGAGGATTCTGGCCCTTGCGGATCGCCTCGACATCCGCGGCATCCACGCCCTCCTTCAACGCAAGCGCCGTATGAAACGCGACTGCCCAAGCGCAGGCGTTGGTTACCGCGTTGGTCAGCAGAAGCACCTGAATCTGCTCTTCAGAGAAACTGCCACCGTGAACCTTCTGAAACAGACCGACCAGGCTGCCGATGAGAACGGGGGAGGTTGCCATGGCGCCGGCAATGTTGGGAATTATTCCAAAGGCTCCCTGCAGTGCTTCGAGGGATGGCTTGGACCGCGCCGGCGCTGAATCGAGGGAGTGAATGGGAAAGGTGTGCATGTTCGACCTCACAGTTGCGTGGCCGAAATCATTGTCGATGGCCCACCGCCCGGCAATTACACGCGGTGTAATAGAGTTGAGTCCCACGCCGCTCAATAGGTCATGATGCGGCTCATTACCGCCGCAGACGTGTCGCATTGCGAGTCACCTTCGATACCAATACCCTCGATCCGATCACCCAGCCGGGCCTCGCCGGCTCAATGCGCGCTGATTGCATGACGATTCATGAATCCCTGAAATCGAAGTGCCTGGAGGGGTTCTTCTGTGAGACGGTTCTGACTCTCGAAGGTGGGCAGAAACTCCCGCGGCCGGACACGGTCGCCCGGGTCAGACGCGCCCTGGAGCTCGGACTGCGGATTCTCAGCGCACCGCGTCCTGGCGGCACTCCAATCGACGCCCTCGATGGCGAGCTTTATGCGAAGGACGTGAACCCTTTGACGCGTCTGACGAGGTATGAATCAATCACTGCTGCAATCGAAGCCCGTGGTTTGGGACGTGCCCGCATGTTGAAAGTGGCTCCCTCCCGCAGTCACGGGGCGGATCCCCCAAGCAGGCTCGCAAGCATCGATCGGGCTAGCTACCCAGGTGACCTGACCAAAGTCGCGCGTGCGGTTGCGGAATGGGCCGATGGCGACAGCGTGGCCGCACATTATGGCTATGGGAATGATCTATTCTGTACACAGGACCGGGCCGCCAGGGCAGGGCGCGATTCGGTCATGCATCCGGCTCAGCGGAGCTGGCTTCAGCGTGTCTACGGAGTTGAATTCGTGAGCATCGCCGAGTTGGGTGCGCGACTTCGCTCAATAATAGGATGAGTTCGGAAAATGTCTGGAAACAGGCCCAGTGCGGTCGGATTGGATTTTGGTACATCGAACAGTGCGGTCACGTGTGTAGATGCGGCGGGAGCAGCACAGCTCGCTCGCTTTTCCGGCCCTTCCGGCGTCACAGACACATTTCCGTCGGTACTGCATTTTGAGCGCGAGCTCGAAAATGGCGTCCCGGTCCTACGAGCGTACGCGGGCGCAACCGCCATTGAGCGCTACCTGAGTCACGACTCACCCGGACGGCTGATGCGCTCGTTGAAAGCGTATCTTGCCGACAGGTCGTTCGATGGCACCAGCCTCTACGGCAGGCGGCTCACGCTGGCGGATCTGATTGGCGCCTTCCTGCGCAAGCTGTTGGAGGCGGCGGCCGTAACACTAGGCCCGATTCCATCGCGCGTCGTAGCGGGCCGCCCCGTCAATTTCTCCAACGAGCGAACGGAAGCGGCCAATGAATTCGCGCTGGCCCAACTGCACACGGCGGTGCAGGCGGCCGGCTTCGAGGATATTGCCTTTGAATTCGAGCCGGTCGCGGCCGCGTACAGTTATGAACAGACATTGCAACGCGACGAGTTGATTCTCGTTGGCGACTTCGGTGGCGGAACCAGTGACTTCTCCATTCTTCCGGTCGGCCCGGGGATGCGCGACGGTGCGGGGAAAAGAGAAATTCTGGGCAACGACGGTGTCGCGATCGCCGGCGACGCATTCGATCGCCAGATCGTCAGACATCTGGTGGCGCCGGCTCTCGGGTTTGGCACTGAATATCAGGCCGCGCCGGATAAAAGGCTGCCCATCCCGAACTGGCCCTATGCGGGCCTCGAGCAATGGCACTCTCTGTCGCTGTTGAATCGCCCCATGGTGGAGCAGTTGCTCGAGCGGCTACGCCCGCTCGCGCTCGATCCTGCCAAGGTGGATGCTTTCGCGTATTTCATCGAAGCAGACCTCGGGTTCCAGCTGCACGAATCCGTCAAAGCACTCAAGATCGCCTTGTCACACGCGCCCATTGCCACGTTCGAATTCAACTGCGGCCCCGCGGTCATTCGCCGTGATATCGCGCGTGCTGAATTCGAAGGTTGGATTCGAGCGGAGCTGGCCGCAATCGGCGCCTCAGTCGATCGCTTGCTGACGGCAACGGGAGTTCGCAGCGGTGAAATCGATCATGTCTTCCTGACTGGAGGATCGGCATTCGTGCCGGCTGTCCGGCAATTGTTTGCTGATCGATTCGGAGCGCAGAAGATTGCCGGCGGCGGTGAGTTCACGTCCGTTGCCACCGGTTTAGCGCTGCGCGCAGCACGCGAAGCTTAGTACACGCCCGATTAGACGCTTGATTTGAGTGTCGTCAGTCGAGCGGTCTAACAGCGTCGGGACGCGCCAGTAGAAGCTCTACATTGGTAGATGACGTCGAACTCGCTAGGTTGGTACATGCTGGTACGAAATTTACCAGCTGGTAATTGGTGTGCTATTTTGTGCCAACCATGTCGAACACTACGCAGGATCCTTGGCACTTTGCGCGTCCCGAGCTAGTGTCCTGTCCCGCAAATTCACTGGCATTCGACCGCCGCAGAGGCCCGCCCGCGGCGTTGCGCCTCCCTTAAATACAACTCGGTATTCGCGGTCGGCGCGCCTAGCGGGCGGGCCTCTGCGGCGCTCTCGGTGCTCAGCGAATTTGCGGGACAGGACACTAGCGCGGCAGTATCTGCAGACCTTTCAGGTCGGTCTCGTCTCATCTCAGCTCAAGCGCTCTTTGCACCACGTCGGATGGGTAAGAGCGAATTCCTCGAGAAGGATCTGGTTCCGGCTGCTAAAAAGTCGGGCCTGCTCACTGCTTATCTGAATCTGTGGGACGCGCGTGAGAATCCACGCGCTGCGTTGATCAGTGTGTTGGCCCTGTCGGAGTTGATGCGCAATTTCGATCATTCCAGGCGGAAGTTGCTGCTGATACTCGACGAAGCCCAAGTGCTTGCATTGCCGACGCATTCGGATCTGGCTCATTCGCTGCGTGCGGCATTGGACATTCGCAAGCAAACGATCAAAGTCGTGTTTGCTGGCAGTTCTGAGAGTTCTTTGCGGCGGATGTTCGGTCGCGCAACCGAGCCGTTTTACAACTGGGCGCCAATTGAGCCCTTCGCTCGACTAGGTGCTGAGTTCGTGGCTGCGATGACGCGAAAAGTGAATCAACTATCGAGGTATCCGCTTTCTGAGCGTGAGGCCTTGCGTGCGTTCGAGTCTTTGAAGCGTACTCCAGAGTTCTTTCGGCGCTATTTGCAGCGGTATCTCGCTTATGCCGAGTTGGGCTCGCGAGCGGCGCTAGACGACACGCTTGCACATGTGTTCAATGATGCCAGTTACAGCTTCCTGTGGGGAAAGTTACTCCCCGCCGACCAGGCGATTCTGAGAGCTATCGCCGAGGGAGTCAGCGACCTTCACTCGCTCCCGGCCCGTAAGCAGCTGGGAAAAGAATTGGGTCTAGGGAAGCCGGCTTCGCTGGATACGCCCAAAAACGCGCTTCGCCGCCTACAGAAGGAGGAGCTCGTGATGAAACTCGAGTACGGGCACTACCGGATTCAGGATGAGGGATTCGTCGAATGGCTGCGCCAGCTCGATCTCGAGCGCTAGTACGGACCCGGACGCAAGTGCAAATCAATGAGTGGCGAGCACATCGCACCAGATCGCTTGGCGGCGCGGGCGGCGGCCCGGGTAGCCGCCGCCCCAACACATTTCGTCCGCTCTAGTTGTCGTCCCCAAACACCGCCGCGGTGTATGCATCCTGGTTGGGCGAAGTTACCCCAGGTTTTCCACGGAAGTCGGTCCAACAGGGATGCAGGACCCCGTCCCACCCCATGGCGACAGCCGTGTAGTCGCCGATGAACAAGCCCTGCAGCACCTTGCCGGTGACGGCACCGGTGCCCACGAATTGAATCTGGGGATCCGCGGTTTGTGTCGTCACCCGATGCACCTTGTTGTGTGCCAGCGCGCCCAGGTTCCACTCGGGCGCCTCAACATAGGCATAGTCGAGGCCGATCCCTTTCGGATCATAGTGGCGGGTGTAGAAGGTCACCCCGACGCGGCCGGCATTGGCCGCGACAGCCGGATAAACCTCATCGTCGCTGGTGCCAATATCCACGGTCCTGGACCAATGCACACCATCGAATGAAGCCGACACAAATGAATCTCCGTTGGTCTTGATCGAGGCACCGGTCTTCGGATCGTATTGTCCGTTACGGTCATCGGCCCACGTCACCACCAGCAGACCGGTAAACGGATCGATGGTCATCTGCGGGAAGCTGTTGATACGGAAATTCTCACCCGTCAACGTCTCCCGACCCACATCCGCGTTGTTCGGAAAATCGAAGTCGAGTGCAACCTCCACATTCGTGAACGTCCTGCCATGGTCGTGCGAGACAGCGACGATCACAGCATCGTGATCCGTCGGCTGATCACAATTGAGCGTCTGACAGACCGCGGACTCATACGCGATGAACAGATCGCCTCTGCGGTTGACCTGGGGATTGGAGCCCGAGCTGAAGGGTGTTACTCCACCTGCTTTAAAGGCGGATGCCGGGTTCACCACCACGGGAGCGGACCAGGTATGGCCTCCGTCGTCGGAGCGCGAAACCTGAATAGGCGAGCCAGATGGCTCGAACGAAGTCCAGGTTACGTACACAGTGTCCGTGCGGGGATCAACTGTGATCCACTCCTTGTCGTTGAAGATCGGCGTGTCTGTCGGGTTGCCGCTGGAGTCAACTCCATCGATATGGACGATTGAAGGCTCGCCCCAGGTCAGGCCACCGTCGGTGGACTTGCTGACCACGATGCCACTTGCATCATTCAACCGGCTGAAAACCAGGTTGGCGTAATAGACCGTGTTGTGGGGACCGAATGCGACGGCGGGGTCCCCCGCCGAGTCCATGTCCGACAACGCACCCGTGGCTCCAGTCTGGAAGGTCAGGTGAGGTAGCTGAATGTTCCTCCACGTCCGTCCGCCATCGAAGGTCGTATAAGCCCATCCCGACCCGTCGTTGCGAGCTTCGCGCGTGTTGAAGATCCGGTAGTCGTTCGTGCCCGCTACCAGGTTCCAGGGGTTCTGAGGATTCACGGCAATCGTCGTTTCGTTCTGGGCCGAGTTGCAGCCCAACTGGGTGCCCGCCGAAACGATGGTGTCGTCTCTGATCTGATCGACGTTCGGGAACGGATTGCGGTACTTGTTCAACTGCCCTATGTAGGACTGGCACAGCGCCGACAATGTCGGATCCAGGGATACGGCCGTATCGTCATCCCCCGGGTCCTCGCCTTCGCCTTTACTCAACAGCGCGTTGGGAAGTGGCTTACTGCGCGCCAGCGGCCTGGCAGACAGCATTTTGGGACCATGATGAGGCGCAGCCGCCTCAGCCTGACTCACGCACACGCAGACCAATGCCGCGGCACTCGCCGCGATCACAGACCTCAATTTCATTTGTGCTCTCCCTTCCGGCTCGCAACGCAACCAGCGCACGAATCCAGCGCAGACGGAACCCCTGATCCCGCCTGCTAAAGCAGTTGGGTGTTATTGGATGTAGGTGCGAGCCGCCTCGGTCGTTGATGTTGATGGTTTTCGCACGGGCTTCCCGGCCCTGGGGAGGTCAGGCAACCCATGGTCTGCGAAGCATAAGCCCGAGTGTCACGTTTTGCACGTGACATCGGCAGCTCCGGGTTGCCAATGCAAAGCCAAGGCTGGCCCTGCCGCTGCGCGGTGGCGTCGCCTCAAAAGTTGGGGCGGCTCGTCAGCGGAAAGCGAATTTTCGCAAGCAACACATTCAACCAACCGTGCGCGCGGGCCCGCATTGTAGGACGAGAGCGAAGACTTTGCCGTGTCCCCGTTGGGAAAGGACTGGAAATACGATCGGCGTCGGCCGAGCCTGCACCATCTCCAAACGGCGATATCCGTCGGCGGAGCCACTCCGAAACAGGTTTTTCCGGTATCGTGCAGCCCGATCGCCCAACAGGAGCGCGATGATGACACGCCAGAAACGTACCGATTTCTTCGCGGAGATCGAGCGGATCGAGCAGGTGCTCAGCCAACTCATGGACGCCGAGCGGGACGCTTTCCAGCGAATGATGTCAGCACCCGCCGGACCGGCGAAAGGTGCGGCGCTCAGTTCGTATCGCCGCACGGCGGCTGCACAAAAAAAAGCTGTAGATCGTCGGCAGAAGTTCCTCGAAAAGAACCGGCCCTGACGGATTCGCACCCGTCCCGGGAGTTATCAGACCGGACCCCATTGCGCTCGCCGGGAATCGCAATCCGCATCGAGCCGGGCAGGCATTCAAACTCGGAATCTACCTATTTTCAATCGAGAGACAACCGCCTAGATATAGCGAATGCGAAGCCGGATGGGGTCTGCGGCGGAGGTTCGGCACAATGCAGTCGAAATCCATGACCAGTGACTATCGGCCAACAGTGGCCATCCCTGAAATCGTGCTGAGTCTGGTCGATCATCTCGATGCCATGTTGGCCTATTGGGATATCAATCAGGTTTGCGTCTTCGCAAACAATGCATATCGTGATTGGTTCGGAAAGACCAGAGAGCAGATTCTCGGCTTTACACTAAGCGAACTGCTTGGGCCGCTCTACCCCAGGAATCTGCCGTACATCCAAGCCGCCTATGCCGGGCAGAAGCAGGTCTTTGAGCGTGAAATAACGACGCCGGATGGTCGAGTGCGCCATAGTCTAGCCACATACACGCCGCACATTGTCGACGGAACAGTAAGAGGCATTTTCGTGCACGTAGCCGACGTGACTCCGTTGAAACTGTTGGAGCATGAGCTGAAGGCGGCGAACGCGAAGGCGGAATTACTCGCTACACATGACTTTCTGACCGGGCTCCCCAACCGCGTGCTGTGGCAGGATCGAATTACACAGGCGCTTGCGCTTGCGAGGCGCCAGAACGAGATGCTCGCGGTGCTCACCGTCGATATAGATGATTTCAAAAACATAAACGACACCTTCGGCCACAGCGAAGGCGACCGGCTGCTCGTTGAGGTTGCAAGCCGAATGAAAAACACAATGCGTGATGTGGACACCGTCGCGCGGTTTGGCGGTGACGAGTTCATCGTTTTGATACCGGATATCGACTCGGAGTCACAGGTGGAAGTCGTGGCAGATCGGCTGCTCGCCTCGTTGAGACGACCGCTTGCACTTGGATCTGGAACCATAGAAACGGCGTGCAGCCTGGGCATCGCACTCTATCCGGCTCATGGCACAACGCTCGAGGCGTTGATGGTCAACTCGGATCGAGCCCTGTATGCAGCGAAGAAGCGCGGCAAGAGTTGCTATGCGTTCTTTGAGTATCCCACCCCGTCAGGGATTGCCTGACATCCAGGCGCGAAGTGGAGCGGGTGAAGGGAATCGAACCCTCGTCACTTGGTTGGGAACCAAGAGCTCTACCATTGAGCTACACCCGCGCCGATGACGAACCCCGTCGCAGAGGTACGCATCCGAAGCGGGATGGTACATCCCCGTCGGTGACGGGACAATCACGGACCCGAGAGCACGCACACCCGGAAGGTCCGGGCGACTACATTGACGGGAGCGCCTTCGAGGCCGCCGTGGGTCGGGAGCTAGTCGAGCGGGAACGGCGCGATGACGGAATACGTCCGTGACTCGTATTTCACTTCGTGATTGTGCGGGCGTCGCGATTGATGCGTCATCAGCTCGGTGACTCTGTCGGTCCACGTGTACTGCTCCGGCGCCCTGCGGCCGGTTTCGTTCGCCAGGATTTCAATGGTGATGTTGCCGCTGCGCTGCTCGCCGGTGACACGCCAGCCCAGCAGCGGTAGCTCGATCTGGTAATCGTGCTCTTCCACCGGCAGGCGGCCGGGCTGGACCGACCAGAACGGGTCATCGGCGGCGAACAGAAAGCTAAGGATCAGCGAGCGCAGACCCCACTGACAGCTTCCTGGACCCGAGTACCGGTCGAGGAAGCGAAGGTCGGGATCGTAGTAGCCCTGGCTCAATGCGCCATCCCGCAGCGCGCCTCGGGAAAGGAAATGCGACCACACAACATCGAGCGCGCGCCGGGCATGCGCGGGCTCGTTGGCGGGATTCACGAGTTGGGCGGCCAGCACGGGTACCGACACGGCGGTGCGATAGCAGATGCTCCGACCCATGATCGGAATTCCCCGGGGACTGATGAGGTGCTCCGTGAGGCGGCCACTGCTCGCAACCGCGCTGGTGATGAAATCAGGGTCGAAGTGCGGGGCGAGCTCATTGATCCAGAACAACTCGTAGCTGATGGCCCAGGTGTTGTAGAAATCGACCCCATTGGGAGGATCGTCGAACCAGCCGCTCTCGCGATACAGCCGGCGATATTCCGCGAACTGTTCACGCGCACCTGTCATGCGCGCCTCGGTGAGATCGTCAGGCGCGAGCTGTGCCAGCACGAGAGTCACCACGATCGGAAACAGCGCCCAGTTATTCCTGGGGGATTCGAACCGGCCCGCCGGCGCCAGCCAGCGCAGGATTTTCTGTCGTTCCCTGAGCTGTAGATGGTCCCAGATGAGCGGCTTGGTCAGCCACAGAGTCCGTGCAATGTCCGCAGCCTCGACGCTTCGCTGGTCAGCACCGGTTCGCTGGTTGGCAGCGGTGATATCGCCCCAATATTCCGCCGAATCGCGGTCTACGCCGGCGAGGATTCCGTTCTTCAGAACCGCGATGAGATCGACGTCCTCGCCGGTCAGCTCGCTGTGAAAGCGCGCCGGCCTTCCGGAGTGCAGCCATGCGGCAAACAACGGAGCCGTGCGAGCAAAGCCTTCGAGTGCGTTGATTCGAAGTCCGGCGTCACTGGCAGCACCACAATAATGGATCTGTGCGCCATCGCGGCTGGCATGAGCGCGGAAGCCCGTCAGGAAATAGTCAAACAGTGCATCATAGCCCTGCGTCCCGGCTGCGGGCTGCAGAAAACGGGCGAGCACGAGTCGTTCCTGTTGGCCAGGCATCGCGCATTCGCTGTTGAATCCCAGATGTAACACCCGTGACCAAAGCAGCGCCCCGGCGCAGACGCTGATGATTGCCAGCGGCGCGGCGGCGAGAAGCACACGAGATCTGCGCCACTCGGCAGATATAGGGCGGACGTTGGAACGAGGTGGAGAAATCTGAGCCAGGATGCGCTCGATGTTGGGGAAGTTGCAGTTCTACCATTGAACTACACCCGCCTGGCATTCCATTCTATGAGTGCTGCCGGAGAGGGCGCAAATCATGTGGGGAGTTATGAAAAAGAATGCATCTATGCTGACCGCCGCCGTGGCGGCATGCGCTCTCATTGCTGGTTTTGACGCTGAGCTCGCTTTAGGGGCTGCGGCTGCGGCCCATCCCGCGGCCTCAGCCCATCCGGCACCCGGCGAGGAGATGTACGAGGCTGGAGCCAATGAGAAGGTGAAGGCGCCCGCGCCGGCGCCGAACCGGCGTCCGGACGAGGGAGCCGGCCCCTACAAGCGCTTGGTCATCCGTGGCGCGACGCTGATCGACGGGACCGGCGCTCCGCCGGTCGGCCCTGTGGATATCGTGATTGAGAACGACCGGATCGTTCGCGTCGCCAGCGTGGGCTTCCCCAAGGTGCCGATTTCGGACAAGGGTCGCCCGGCGAAGGGCGAGCATGAGATCGACGCGACCGGCATGTACGTGTTGCCCGGCTTCATCAATGCCCATGTCCACATTGCGGACTCACACCAGGGTCTGGTCGGAACGGTCCCGCCCGCTGAGTACGTGTACAAACTCTGGCTCGGGCACGGGATCACCACGGTGCGGGAGGCAGGCTCCTTCAACGGCCTGCGCTGGACGATGAGCGAGCGTCGCCGGAGTGCCGCGCACGAGATTGTTGCTCCCCGCATTGCTGCGTACGCGGTGTTCCCAACGGACCAGGATGTTCCCGGTGGTGTTCACAATCCCGCGGAAGCGAAGAAATGGGTTGATGCAGTGGCAGCGGCGGGAGCGGACGGCATCAAGTTCCTCGGCTCACCGCCCGATGTCATGCAAGCCGCGCTCGCTGAAGCGAAGGTGAAAAACCTGCGCAGTATGTGCCATCACGCGCAACTCGCCGTGTCGCGCATGAATGTGCTCGACACCTCAGGATGGGGGCTCACCAGCATGGAGCATTGGTATGGCCTGCCGGAAGCGCTGTTTGTCGACCGCACCATTCAGGACTACCCGGTTGACTACAACTACAGCGACGAGTCGGACCGGTTCGGTCAGGCGGGGCGCCTGTGGGCGCAGGCTGCGCCCCGCGGCAGCGAGCGCTGGAAATACGTGTTGGAGACGCTACGGAGCCGCGATTTCACCATCGTTCCCACGCTTACGATTTACGAGGCGAGTCGCGACCTGATGCGCGAGCAACGCGCCGAATGGCACGATGACTACACCCTCCCACAGTTGATGCGCTGGTATTCCGCGGATCGTGAAGCGCACGGTGCTTATTGGTTCCACTGGACGACGGCTGACGAAATCGCCTGGAAGCAGAACTATCAGAAGTGGATGTCATTCGTTAACGACTACAAGAACGCCGGTGGTCGTGTTGCGGTGGGCGATGACGCAGGGTTCATCTACAAGCTGTTTGGTTTCGCGTGGGTTCGCGAGCTCGAGTTGCTCCAGGAGGCGGGTTTCCATCCGCTGGAAGTAGTTCGCTCGGCCACCTTGTCAGGCGCGGAAGTGCTGGGGATGGCGGACAAGATTGGAACAGTTGAGGCCGGCAAGACTGCCGATCTCGTGATCGTCAGCGAGAATCCGCTGGCGAACTTCAAGGTGCTGTACGGCACCGGGGCGCAGCGGCTCAACGACGCCACCGGCAAGGTTGAGCGTGTTGGTGGCGTGCGGTGGACCATCCACGATGGAATCATCTACGACTCCAAAGCATTGTTGGCGGATGTACGGAAAATGGTCAGCGATGCCAAAGCCAGGGAGGCCGCCCAGCCTGCCGCGGCTCAGCAGGAAGTCAACAAGTGAGCACACGGCGAAGGTTCATCACCCAGTCGTCCTTGGGCCTCGTCGGCGCGTTCGCTGTGCGCGACGCGCTGCGCAGTGAGTCGCTCGGCGCGCAGTCAACGAATGGGCCCGTTCTAAGGTGGGTGCCAAAACACGAGGAGTTGGCTTACACCTTCGGCGGCGTAGCCCCGCGCCACCGTATCCAATCCGGCACGCGCATCATCACCTGGACAGAAGACTGCTTCGACGGAGCAATCAAAACCTCCGCGGATCTCGTCTCCAAGGTCACAGTACCCGGGCATGACAACCCGCAGACAGGGCCGTTCTACGTGGAAGGCGCGCAGCCAGGTGACACGCTCGCAATCCGGATCCTGAAGTTGGAGCCCGCCAGAGATTACGCCATCTCTACATTCATCCCCGGCTTCGGCATCATGGTCGGCAACGATCGCACCGCCCTCCTGGGCCCCGAGCTCGCCGAAACAACATGGCGCTACGACGTAGACGCGAAGCGTGGTGTTGCAAGAACTAAATCAACAGATGGCAAACACAGTTGGGAAGTGCCTCTGGCGCCATTCCTCGGCTGCCTGGGTGTCGCGCCTGCCGGCGGTGAAGTACGTTCAACCATCGTTCCAGATACCTTCGGCGGCAACATGGATTGCCCGGAGGTCCGGGCAGGGAATACCGTCTACCTCGGTGTCAACATGCCCGGCGGACTTCTGTCCTTCGGCGATGGCCATTATGCGATGGGGGATGGCGAGATCATCGGCGCTGCGATTGAAGGCGCTATGAATGTCGATGTGGTCGTCACGCTGCTCAAAGGCGTCAAAACGCCGATCCCACGCATCGAAAACGAACGGGAAGTGATGTTTGTCGGCGCCGCCCGTCCGTTGGAAGATGCCGCGCGCGTCGCATTCAAAGCCATGATCGGCTGGGTGCGCGAAAAGTCGGGGCTGTCCGAGCTGGATGCCTACCAGTTCGTCTCACAGAATGCCCACGCTCCAGTCATCCAACTCGTCGACCCCGAGTACACCGTGCTGGTGAAGATCGACAAGAACCGGGTGCCTGCGGCGCGCTGAGCGCTATCCGGTCGGCCAGGCCGCGCCTCGCCCGGCGCGCTGGTTTCTCAGCGCTTTTGCACCACCCCAATCTTCTCCAGCGCCTGCAGATATTCCAGCACCAACTCCTGCCGCACCGGCCCGTACTCGATCGAAAGGGCATCCGTAATCTGGCTAACCGTGCGACGGCCGTTCGCGAAGTTCAGGGCTTCGTAGGCGTACTCCTCGCCGGATCCCCACTGACCCTCGTAGCTCAGCAACCCGGGTGTTGGAATGCCGGCGGCTTTCGCGTGGTCAGCAAAGTAGTCGTAGCCGAACACGACCATCGCGCCACGTGGCTCGGGGCGGCGTCGGAATACGGGTGTCCCGTCCCGCCCTTTCGAGTTCAACGGTGGCGGTGGGCGATCGAAAAGCCCCCCATGACGATTGTAGAGTGCGGCGTTCACGCTGGCTTCGTACTCATCGAGCGCATTCGCATCCTGGCCGCGTCCCATGGCTTGCGCAGCTCGCAGCAGCCTTCCGAGCTCGACTGCACGCCGGATAGCCGGCAGGTCATTCAGGCTCTGATTGGCGAGAAAAAAGCCGCTGGCTGCCCCGATGAAAGCCACTCGTTTCAGCTTGGTCGGATCGATGTTGGCCGCGGTGTCAAAGTTGGTATGAATATAACGGTCCGGCCAGTCATTGAAGTATATCGATGGAATACTGAACGAGGAGTCCTGATACACGTCGTGGTCACTGCCCATGGTGTAGGCAGAGTATTCCGCCCGCAACGGCTCCTTGCCTCCCTCCGGCGCAACCAACGGAAAGTCGGATTTGCCTTCGGCCGCGAATGCATAGGACTGATCGTTGACCCAACTTGCAAACGACCACGCAACGTCATGCGCAAACGACGGCAAGCTCAACGGCCCACGCGTGACATGAAACACGCTTTTCGTCTCCGGCCCGCCGCCCACCATGTCCATGTGGATAGCCACTTTGATGCGCTTGGCGAGC
>Ga0068860_100003834_pt1 | contig 15463 bp, 13 predicted proteins | sample KBSSwiS32_FD_66597 | JGI IMG/M metagenome (GOLD analysis project Ga0068860, IMG submission 66597) | Switchgrass rhizosphere microbial communities from Kellogg Biological Station, Michigan, USA - KBS Switchgrass S3-2 | ecosystem: Host-associated > Plants > Roots > Rhizosphere > Soil ... | reverse complement strand
AACATACTTACCGGGAACCAGGATTCAATAAAATTTGAACCCAATAATTCAAACAAGAAATATGCAAATGAAGTGGCATTATATATTGGTGACGATTGGGAGATCAGTGAAAAATTACAATTGAATGCCGGGCTTCGATGGAGCGGATTTGAACAGATCGGACCATATACTATCTATCAGACGGATGCCGATGGAAACCGGTTGGACAGCACGTCGTATAAGAGAGGGCACAAAATAAAAGCATACGGTGGTTTCGAACCGCGACTGACATTGAGATATGCCATCAACGACGAGACTTCAATTAAAGCTGCAGTGACGCGCAATTATCAGTATATACATCTTGTCAGCAATGCAGGTACGACATTACCAACAGATTTATGGGTACCGAGTACATACCGTGTACAACCGCAAATTAGCTGGCAGTATACCGCCGGGGTTTTCAAAAATTTCAAGAACAATACATATGAAACATCCGTCGAGCTCTATTATAAAAAAATGCAAAACCAAATCGAATATAAGGAAGGATATACGCCTTCACTTAATGATCCTGAACAATCCTTTGTATTTGGCAAAGGGTGGAGTTATGGAGCTGAATTTTATGTAAACAAATCCAGAGGAAGATTAACCGGCTGGATCGGTTATACTTTATCCTGGACATGGAGAAAATTTCCGGACCTGAACAATGGAAATACATATCCCGCAAAATATGATCGTCGACACGATTTGTCGGTCGTAGGTATGTATGAACTTAACAGGCATTGGAAATTGTCTGCGGTATTTGTCTATGCGAGTGGAAACGCTACTTCGCTTCCGGAGCAATTCTATGTTGTTGAAGGTGTATTGTCACAACAATATAGCAGGATCAACCAATATCGTCTTGCTTCATATCATCGTCTCGATTTATCCGCGACTTATACACCGACGTACAAGCCGAACAAAAAGATCCACGGCAGTTGGGTCTTCAGCATCTACAATGCTTACAGCCATTTGAATCCGTATTTTATTTATTTTGATCAGACAGGCAGCGCATACGACGGAACGCTGAAGGTAGAGGCAAGACAAGTGTCTCTATTTCCTATAATTCCTTCAGTGACCTGGAATTTCAGATTTTGAGGCTTGAACGAGGACAAACTCACAGAATCTTGACCTTTAACGTCTCACGTCGCAGGAATGATCCGATGGCTCCCGGACAGGAAAACTTTAAGTTTCTTTTTTGATAATGCTTCGTTATTTTGCATATAATGACTATTACTCCCAACATACAATTCCTCGCCACAACCAATCATTACGAACTTGTGGTGCCCGATACAATGAGATCGGCACTTGGATTAAAAGACAAGGACGGTAATCCGCTCAGCATTCAATCTGAAAATAAAATGCAACTCGAATGGCTGTCTCAAAGTATTGTGAAAAGCTTTAATAAGCTAAATGATGTGCGGGTGATCACCAGGAAAAAATTGGCAAAAAATAAACGGGTGTGTGTGACAATCATCGCAACCGCTGCCATTGCGGCCGTTTTTAAAAATAATATCGCAAGTCTTCTTCATACGAGCACCATGTACGTCACGCTTTGCGTTTTCGGAATAGCGGTGATCGCCTGTCTCCAATTATTAAAATTTGTTGCTTTAGGCTATTCCGATGTAAATAGAGGAGATTTTTCTTCTGACCCGGAAGTGGAACAGATCAAGGAGCTTATTGCGAAAGACTATTCAGTTTGAATGAAGAATGAAGAATGAAGAATGAGGAAATGTGAAAATTCTGAAGGTCTGGCTTTGGTCATACATCGGAAATCGATTTCAAACAAAGATAGTCCTTCATAATTTCCACATTTCCACATTTTCACATTTCCACATTCATCAGATTCCACATTCATCACATTTCCAAATTTCCTTTCTTCTACTGCAATCTTTTCAAATAAAACTCTCCCTCCGTTATTTTGACTTTGGTTTTCAAATTCGCGTCGGTACTTAGATAGACGGTACCGGAAAAAGTTCCTTTTGCATAACCGGAAGTGAGTTCGGAGATCGTGAGTTTGGCGTCGGCAACGACGTCGGGAAAAAGCACTACTGTTCCGTTTTCGTCGGAGAGTGTGCCCATGGAAAGGTATCCGTTACTTGACGGATCATTGAAGTTCATAATTAATTTGGGAATTGGCATTCCGTCTTTATCAGTAGCTTTCTGGGGATCCTGGAAAGTATTTCCTTGTACAATTTCGTCGTTGGTCATGACGATCATACCAAGCTCATCTTTTGTGCCTTGTCCCTCGAAATCTTTGTAGCCTTGCAGTACCGCGGAATACAATCCATCTTTTTTTGCCAATAGCGTAATCAGTGCTTGCGACTTAAATTCCTTTTGCGTCCCATCAGCTTTAAACTTTAAATAGTAATCATCTCCAGAGCCTGAACCGTTATTTGTGTCGTTGGATTTTTTACAACCAGCAATAGTGATCATGAATCCGATCGTAATTACAAATAGCGCTTTTGAAAAAGAAAGTATTTTATTCATAGTGGGTTTGTAAATTGTTGTTATAATAAACCTAGCCCATTCCGGGGCGAAAACAAACCACCATTTATTTTCCTCTGCCTCTCGTTTATTTTTCGCCGGCAAAATCAAGAAAACTGCGGATTAATGCTTAACTTCTTGTTACCACCTAACCAACCGATCTCATGAGAAAAATAGTTTTATCGCTCCTGTTAAACCTTTTCGCATGCGCAGCGCTTGCCCAACGTCACGAGTTGGACTCGCTGTTGCAACGATTGCAGGAGCATATGAAAAATGATTCAGTTCAACTCAAGCTTTTGCTTGACATCAGTTTTGATTACAGCACAATCGACCCGGATAAAGGTCTTGCCTACGCAGATAAAGCTATTTTACTGGCACAAATACTGGACGACCAGTCCAGGCTGGCATCCGCACTCAATTATAAAGGAGTCAATTTTGAATCAAAGAATATTGAAGATTCGGCATTGGGTTATTATCACCGGGCATTGCGAATTCGAAGGGAAACAGGTGACAGTATCGGTGTTGCCAAAGTATTACATAATATCGGGATCGTATATTTTAACATGTCGGATTACCCCAGGGCGCTGGATTTTCAACAACAGTCTTTACAAATTTTTGAAAAAAATAATTATAAGCGGGGAATTGCCGGCGATCTTAACAGCATCGGCGTGATATTCCTCACAATCGCAGATTATCCAAAGGCGCTCGAATATTATTTTAACTCACTAACATTTTTCGAAAAGGGGAATGACCGCGTCAGCATCGCGATGGTGAGTAGTAACATCGGTTTAATTTACAATCATTTTTTGCAATATGAAAAAGCATTAAAATTCCATTTCGATGCATTGAAAATTTACCAGCAAGAAGGCAATAAGAATGGAGAGCAACAGGCTTTCGGTAATATTGGAAATTGTTATGATGATATGAACCAGCCGCGCAAAGCACTCGATTTTTATGCAAAGGGATTAGCCATCGCGGAAGAGCAGGGATTTAAAATAGGAGTTGCCAACAGCTTCGCAAATATGGCGACCGCATACAACCGGTTGCAGGATTATTTTAATGCGGTTGTTCAGCTGCAGCGCGCGATCGGAATATATAAAAAACTGGGAAACGAATCCGGGTTAGCTTCTGCATATAACCAACTCGGTAACACATATCGAAGTGCATCTTCCTTACCCGGTGTTCATTCCAAATCTGAACAATTTGAAAAAGCGATTGGATATTTTAAGCGGGCACTAACGTCTGCGCAACGAACAGGGATATTGGATATACAGGGAGAAGCCTGGGAGCAGTTAAGCAAAACTTACGAGGATCAGAAAATATTTACAAAAGCTCTCGCTGCGTATAAGAATTTTATTCTGATTCGGGATAGCATCATGAATGATAAAAGGAAGCAGGATATCGCGCGCCTGGAAATTCAACATGAATACGATCAGAAAGAAGTATTGCTCAGGACACAACACGAGAAGCAGCAGGCAATGGCATCAATAGAGGTTCAAAAACAGCGAACGGTGAGAAATAGCGTAGCAGCCGGCGCGATTTTACTAATCCTTTCTGCAATTATCATTTTTGTTTTTTATAAGCGCAAAAGAGATGCGCTACAGCGACAAAAAGATGCAGAATTCCGTGCCCAGGTAACAGAAACCGAAATTAAAGCGCTCCGCGCACAAATGAATCCTCACTTTATTTTCAATTCACTCAATTCAATCAGTGATTATATTTCGAGGAACGATACAAAAGCTGCGAACGACTACCTGGTAAAATTTGCCAGGATCATGCGATTGATTCTTGAGAATTCGGAGAAAAAAGAAGTAAGCCTGTCAGATGACCTGCACGCATTAGAATTATACATGCAGTTGGAATCCCTGAGGCTGAACAATAAATTTTCTTACGAAATAAAAGTAAGTGATGAAATTGACGGCGACAACACATTAGTTCCTCCCTTATTATTGCAACCTTTCGTTGAGAACAGCATCTGGCACGGCATTGCAACCAAGCCCGGAAAGGGTAGGATCCTTATCACAATTGGGAAAGAAAACGGGATGATCAAATGCGAAATTGAAGACAATGGAATCGGAAGAATAAAGTCCGGAATGATAAATGACGAAATGAACCAGAAACAAAAATCTTTTGGTATGAAGATTACAAGAGAACGGATAGATATCCTGAATAAGGTGAAAAAGTCCACTGCGGGAGTCGAATTGTCCGATCTTTCCGAAGGAACCAGGGTGGAATTAAAAATACCGTTGGAACTGAGTTTTTAATAATTATGATTGAAGCGATCATTATAGACGACGAACAACATTGTATTAGCCGGCTTGAACAATTGCTCCGGGAAAATTTTTCGCAAACGATTCATCTTGCCGGGAGCTTTCAAACCGTGGAAGAAGCATTTACCGGCATTAAAAAAATCCAGCCCGGCCTGGTATTCCTCGATGTCCAGATCCACGATAAAACGGGTTTCGATCTTCTTCAACAACTCGATCAGATCAATTTTGAAATCATCTTTACAACGGCATATGAAAAATATGCAGTTCAGGCGTTTCGCTTCAGTGCTCTTGATTATCTTCTCAAGCCCGTCGATGAACATGAATTAAAAACAGCCGTCAACAAATTGAATCAACTCATCTCCAAAACTGATACTGCAAACAGGTTGGATGTTCTTTTTCATAATTTGAAAAACCTGCAGGGATCATCGAAGCGCATATGCGTTCCCGTTGTAAACGGGTTTGTATTTCTACAGGTGAATGAAATTATTCGCTGCCAGAGTGAAATTAATTACACTACCATTTTTCTAAAAGACGGCAAACATCTTGTCGTGGCAAAAACATTAAAAGAGTTTGAGGCAATTCTTTCGGAATATAATTTTTTCCGCGTACACAATTCACATATGATAAACCTGAATTTTATAAAGAGCTACAACAAGGGCAAAGGCGGTTTCGTAATGATGTCCGACAATTCATCTGTAGAAGTTTCAACGAGGCGGAAGGACGAGTTTTTGAAGAGGCTGGAGGAGATGTGAAGCAAATGTGATGAATGTGATGAATGTGAAAATGTGGAAATGTGGAAATCTGGAAATGTGAAAATTCTGAAGGTCTATCTTTGATCAATAACAAGAGATCAATTTTAATCAAAGATAGACCTCCAGAATTTTCACATTTCCACATTTTCACATTTTCACATTCATCATTCATCACATTCATCACATTTATCACATTCATCACATTTATCACATTCATCACATTTGCTTCACATCCTCTCCACTCATTCCTTCTTATATACAAATCGCACCGTAGCGCTTTTTTGTTCACTCGATGAAAGAAACACTTCAAATTTCTTTCGCCCGGCAGTCACTACCATAAGCGCAGTGTTGGGAGGAATGCTACCAAGATTATCGGCATACATTACCAGCTCATAATCGGTGTTTGGAAATGCGTAAAAATCGATTAATAACGGGTTTTCGGTTAGGCGTTGGCGATAAAGCAACAGTTTATCATTGATGAACACGGTGATCGTGTCATTATCTATTTCCCCGTTATCATACAATTGGATTTTTATTTTGGGAGATTCAACCGTCATCGTCTTCACAACTTCTTTTGCCCGGGGAGCGAGCCGGATTGATTTTTGGATTTCTGCCAGCGTATCATTTTGTTCAATATCGGTTCTGAATTCAGAGTTTGTTGTTCTTTTTAAATAAATTTTCCCAGGCGGACATTCACTCATCGCGCCATCAACATGACCTCTCCAATCTCCCTCAAGTATTTCTTCATTTTGGTTTTTGGAATAAACAAGATCATAAGTTTTCACACACGGTATGCAATAGTCGGGTATCTTCGATTCCAGCACCCGGTTCTCGGCTAGAATCATGTGATGAGTTTGCGGATCATAGTGGCCGGTAAAACTTAACTTAACAAACCTGGCCGTGTCATAATAATCGTATGCTTTTCCAATGATTTCATTATTGGAAAAATTCATTTGCAGTTCGATGAAATATTGTGGATAGCAGCCTCCGGGCTCCTGCGTGAGCGTTCCCTTCCAGATTCCATTCAGATCTTCGGCAAAAATAAATGCCGGATACATCAATGAAATCAGAAAAACAGACTTGAAGCGCATCTGCGATTTTGAATGGAAGTTAGCAGATAGTTGATCCAAAAAAATAAAAATTATGCAAGCGGTTACTCAGGCTTTTCGTATTTGAAAACGATCACAGCATTTTTTTGTTCAGTCGATACGATTCGAACTTCATATCGTTTTTCGCCGGCCTTCACCGTGAGCAACGAAGTATTCGGTGGAATTTCTCCCAAATTCTCGGCAACCATCACCAATTCGTGCGGATCGCTAGATTCTTCCAGGTGAAGTTTAACCGTGATGGCTTGTGCAGTCAATCTTGCCTTGGACACAATAAGTTTTTTATCAAAATACACGGAAACAGTATCATTGTCGATGGCACCGTCATCATAAATATTCAATGTGATTTCAGGCGTGTTCACTGTGATCGTTTTGACAACTTCGTTATTTCGACTTGCCAATTGCTTCGGCGTAACCAACGGAACTGATTTCTTTTCAATCCTGGCGACCGTATCCGTTTTATACGTCTCGATCGTATGCTTGCTTGGATCTGACTTTGCTAATTCCTTCTGGGGAGTTTTTGTGGCAGGCTTTGTTGTTTTGTTTTGCGCCACGACGTTCTTTTTAGCAGGAGGTGTGGTCGTCAATTTTTTTGTAGTGCTGGTGTTCGCCGGTGGTGTCGTTTTTTTCGCCGTTGCTTTCGGTGGAGCGTTTGGTGTTGCTGTTTTTTTCGTCGCGGGAGGAGTATTAGTTTTCGGAGTACTATTGGCCACAGGCGGAGTTACCGTTGATTTCTTTTTTTCCGCGTCGGTTTTATTGTCTTTTTTCTCGAGGAAAGGTTCTTTGTAGAAATCTGATTCGGGAACTTTATGCAGGAAAATGCTGCCCTTTCCGCAATCGCTCGAGTCGCGTGTATTCCTGCTAGTATATCTTCCTTCGAGAAATTCTTCGTCACCCAATTTCGAGTACTGCATGAAACAAGTCATAATGCAGGCATCACCAAGTGCCATTCTCAACTCAACGATTTTCAGCTCACGAAGTAATACTTTTTTGGAATTAAAATCGACAGAACCATTTGCTTCGGCCTTCCCGTAAAAAACAGTCGTCTTGTAAGAATAGGTGACTGCTTCGAACGTTTTTCCTGCCTGCCCGATCTGCACTTCCATTTTATATCGGTCATCATCCCCAAAAAAACGATTGTAAACTTCATTCGACCGGAAATGCCCACGCCAGATACCAGTCAGGTTTTGTGCATGAACCACAACTGCAGACAAAAATAAAAACAACGCGAAACTGACTCTTACGGCCACTGGATTCATAATACCAAATTAATAAATATTTATTTCTAGGAATTACTTCGTAAATGTTTATCTGGCAATAGTTTGTTAAATTTGCGGTTCTTTTCGGGTTACAATTGAATACGTTTCTGTATTAATACAACTGAAGACAGAATTTGGATTGTCGAATATGATTATTTCTCTCCCGAATCGAAATAATTAATATTCGACCTATAAAACAAGAATTAGGATGATTAAGATCACATTTCCAGACGGAGCGGTCAGAGAATACCAGGAAGGCATTACAGCAATGGAAATAGCAAAATCCATCAGCGAAGGTTTAGCAAAGAGAATCATAGCGGCATCCATAAATGGAGAGGTGTGGGATGCGAGCCGGCCGATTTATAAAGACGCGACATTAAAGTTATTGAGCTGGACCGATACCGAAGGAAAATCTACATTCTGGCATTCCACCGCGCACCTGATGGCGGAAGCAGTTGAATCATTATTTCCCGGAGTAAAGTTTTGGGTCGGGCCTCCTGTTGAAAATGGTTTTTATTATGATATGGATCTCGGGGGCCGGCATATTTCTGAAGAAGATTTGCGAAATCTCGAGGTAAAAATGGCCGAGCTAGCAAAACAAAACAATATTTACACGAGGAAAGAAGTTTCGAAGGCGGATGCTATCAAATACTTTACGGACAAAGGTGATGAATACAAACTGGATCTGCTGCAGGGATTGAAAGATGGAGAAATTACTTTTTATTCGCAGGGAAATTTTACAGACCTCTGTCGCGGCCCGCATATTCCAAACACTGGATTGATCAAAGCAATTAAACTTACCAATATTGCCGGAGCTTATTGGAAAGGGGATGAAAAAAACAAACAACTCACCAGGTTGTATGGTATTAGTTTTCCTACACAAAAAGAGTTGGATGAATACCTGGCACTCCTCGAGGAAGCAAAGAAAAGAGATCACCGAAAGCTGGGAAAAGAACTTGGAATTTTTACCATGGACGATGATGTCGGCCCCGGCCTCGCCTTGTGGTTACCAAACGGCACGATCATTATCGAAGAATTAGAAAAGCTTGCGAAAGAAACGGAATTAGCTGCCGGATATCACCGCGTCGTAACTCCACATATTGCAAAAGAGAGTTTGTATATCACGAGCGGACATTTACCATATTACCAGGATAGCATGTACCCCCCGATGGAACTGGATGGGGTGAAGTACTATCTCAAAGCGATGAATTGCCCACATCATCACAAGATCTTTGGAGCAGAATCGAGAAGTTACCGCGATCTGCCACTTCGTCTGGCGGAATACGGCACTTGTTACCGGTATGAGCAAAGTGGCGAATTATTTGGATTGATGCGCGTTCGATGTCTACATATGAATGATGCGCATATCTATTGCAACAAAGAGCAATTTGCTTCTGAGTTCAAGGCTGTGAATGACATGTACATTAAGTATTTCAAAATATTCGGGATTGACAAATATGTAATGCGATTGAGCTTGCATGAACCTTCAAAGCTCGGGCAGAAATATATCAATGAACCGGAACTGTGGCTGGAAACGGAACAATTGGTCCGTGACGTACTAAAAGAAACTGGAACGCCTTTTGTTGAAGTTCCGGACGAAGGAGCGTTTTACGGACCAAAAATCGACGTGCAGATATGGAGCACCATTGGACGAGAATTTACTTTGGCTACAAACCAGGTGGACTTTGCACAGGGACGTCGTTTCAAATTGGAATTTACGAATAAGGATAACCAGGCGGAAACCCCGTTGATCATCCATCGTGCACCACTGGGAACTCACGAAAGATTTATCGGATTCTTATTGGAACACTACGCTGGTAAATTTCCGGTCTGGCTGGCACCAATGCAGGTTAAAATACTCCCTATCAGCGACAAGTTCGTGCCCTACGCACAAACTCTTTTAGAATCTCTCAAAAATGCGGATATTCGTGCAGCAATCGATGATCGCAGTGAGAAGATAGGAAAGAAGATCAGAGATACGGAGACTGCAAAAGTTCCTTATATGCTTGTCGTCGGCGAAAAAGAAGTAAATGAAAACAAAATTTCGGTTAGACGTCAGGGTAAGGGAGATTTGGGAAGCCGGAACGTTGACGAATTCATAAATGAAGTAAGAAAAGAAATTAAAAACAGAGAATAACTATTTAAGGTTGAGATTGAGGTTGAGGTTAAGTCTCAATCTTGATCTCAACCTTATCCTAAAAAACAAATTGCTCACTTAAAAACTGTAAATGCCATTTCCACCGAGACCTCCGAGAGGTAATTTTAATCCACGTTTTAGAAAAGAACAACAACAGGAACATCGCACCAACCACATGATCAGGGTCCCCCAGGTAAGACTGGTGGGCGACAATGTAACAGTCGGAGTTTATCCCACTCAGGACGCGATCAAGCTCGCTCAAGAGCAAGGATTGGATCTAGTTGAAATTTCTCCAAATGCAGATCCTCCTGTTTGTAAAATCATTGACTACAACAAGTTCCTTTACGAAAAGAAGAGAAAGGAAAAAGAAATGAAGGCCAAGAGTAAGGCCTCCGAAGTAAAAGAAATCCGCTTTACTCCAAATACGGATGACCATGATTTCGACTTCAAAGCAAAGCACGCTGAAAAGTTTTTGAAAGAAGGCGACAAAGTAAAAGCTTATGTCCAGTTCAAAGGCCGCGCCATTCAATTTAAAGATCGCGGTGAGTTGCTTCTTTTAAAATTCGCTGAACGATTAAATGAAGTCGGCGTTTTAGAAGGCATGCCGAAAATGGAAGGAAAGAGAATGCTCGCAATCTGGGCACCAAAGCCACAGAAGAAGAAATAATCTTCATACTCAGGGTGCAGGTAGTCGAGAACAGTTGACAGGAGGCAGTTGACAGATTTAAATACAAATTACTTTTGTCTACTGTCAACTACCAACTCTTCTCCGCCTCCGCCTTTTTAATTTTCAATCATGAAAATCGTCCTGATTGGTTCCGGAAACGTTGCAACTATATTAGGAAGAAAAATAGCAGGAGCTGGACATGATATTACGCAAGTATTCAGTCGGCACAACAAACATGCTGCTGCCCTTGCAGCAATCCTGAACTGTGATCATACTTCGGAATGGAAAGGTATCCGGCTTGATGCTGATATTTACATCGCAGCAATTGCCGACACGGCCGTTCAAAAACTATCCGATCAGATCTCTCTAAAGCAAAAACTGGTTGTTCACACAGCCGGCTCCGTTTCAATTGACGTTCTGAAAAAAGTCAGTACCAACTATGGGATTATTTATCCTCTGCAAAGTTTGCGAAAAGAAATAAATGATTTTCCCAGGATCAACTTACTCGTTGACGCCAACACACCCGATAATCTGACACTACTTACTGATTTTGCAAAAACATTTGGAGATCATGTTGAGCAGGCTGATGACAATGCGAGACTAAAATTGCATATTGCTGCGGTGATCGTAAGTAATTTCTCAAATCACCTGTATACCTTGGCAGAGAGCTATTGCAAGGCGGAAAAAATCAATTTTAATTTATTGTTACCATTGATCAACGAAACAGCCAACAGGTTACAATACGGATCGCCACAAACAATGCAAACAGGTCCGGCCATACGACACGATATGAACACCATTCAAAAGCATCTTGATTTATTACGAGACAACCCCGCACTCAGGAATATCTTTGAAATCTTGACGAAAAGCATACAGGACTTTTATAAGCAACACTCGGTATAATCCTTACGGTGTTAGGTTCTTTCCCATATTTTTGCAAGCAATCCCTGGCAGCAATTAGCGAATCATGAGTGTCTTAAAATTATTTAAACCGATTACAACTTTTGTATTTGACGTGGACGGTGTACTCACCGACGGAACCATTCTTGTATTTGATAACGGAGACCAGGTTCGCCGGATGAATATAAAAGATGGATATGCACTACGGTTAGCTATAAAAAAAGGCTACCGGATCGCCGTCATTTCAGGAGCCAATGGTACAGGTGTAAAGGTTCGATTAAACAAGCTCGGAATTGACGATGTTTTCCTGCTTGTGGAAAACAAAGTAGAATGCATGATCGAATACATGCAAAAACATCAACTGGATTGGAAGGAGATTTTGTTTATGGGTGATGATATACCTGACTATGATGTAATGAAACGGGTAGGTTTGTCGTGCGCGCCATCAGACGCAGTGGGCTCGATAAAAGACATCGCAAAATATATCTCAACGTTGGAAGGCGGCAAGGGTTGCGTGCGGGATGTAATCGAAAAAGTTCTGAAGCTAAACGGGCACTGGGATTTGGATACCAACATTGCTTCGAAGTGATGCGATCGTGAAGCGTGGCGTCGACTGTGAAAATAAAATTTCATGTTTCATGTCTCACGCTAAAAATTGATTCTTACGAATTCAACAAACTTGAAAACACTAAACGCTTTTTTCCGGTTAATTCGATCGCCCAATCTTTTCTTCATTGCATTGACTCAATCGCTTTTTTATTATTGTATCCTGCTGCCCAGTTTTCAAAATAATGCAGCTCTCACAGAAAACATCTTAAAGCCTTTGGAATTTTGGTTGCTATGTCTTTCATCTGTATTGATTGCTGCGGCCGGTTATATTATCAATGATTATTTCGATTTGAATATCGACAAAGTCAACAAGCCTGAAAGAATCGTTATAGAAAGATTGATTAAAAGAAGATGGGCAATTTTGTGGCATTGGATTTTATCCGGTCTCGGCATCTTACTTGGTTTTTATATAAGCTGGAGACTTAGAAATATTTTTATCGGCCCCGCGAATATTGTATGTGTTGCACTTCTCTGGTTTTATAGCACCACTTTTAAAAAAAAATTACTCATTGGCAACGTAATTATTTCACTTCTCACTGCCTGGGTCATCCTGGTTTTGTATTTATGTGAATTCAGGCTGCATCGTTTTGTGGATCCACTTTTTCATCATGCATTGTCGGTCGTTTACAAATTTGCAATTCTATATGCTGCGTTTGCATTTATAATTTCATTGATTCGCGAAGCAGTAAAGGATATCGAAGACATGGATGGAGACGCGCGATATGGATGCAAAACAATGCCAGTTGTGTGGGGCGTAAATGTATCAAAGGTATTTATCGCAACATGGCTTATCGTATTGATTGCATCATTAACGGTAATTCAATTTTACGTTTTGCAATATCGCTGGTGGATTAGTGTACTCTATTGTTTTTTATTTATACTTCTTCCGTTGTTACAGGTGTTGCGCAAATTATATAGGGCAACAACGAGCTCCGATTATTACCAATTAAGTAAACTGATCAAAGTAATTATGCTAACCGGCATTCTGTCGATGATTTTTTTCAAATTATATTATTCATGGATCGCTTAGTTCTTGCCTCACAATCCCCGCGGCGTAAACAACTGCTGGAATGGGCCGAAATCGATTTCGAAGTTGTAGTCAGCGAAACCGATGAATCATATCCATCGCACCTAGATATCAATGATGTGCCAATTCATATCGCCCGCGCGAAAGCACTCGCTGTAAAAGAAAAATTAAAAAAAGAGCGAACGATCCTTGCCGCCGATACCATTGTGGTTCTCGACAACATCGTTATCGGCAAACCAAAAGACAGGACAGACGCGGTCAACATATTAACAGCGCTATCGGGAAAAAAACACTTTGTTATCACCGGCGTCGTAATTATCAACGATGGAAAGGAAAAAAGTTTTTCGGATACCACGGAAGTTTTATTCCACGAATTAACTAAAGAGCAGATAGAGTTTTATGTCGACAAGTACAAACCGTACGACAAAGCCGGCGCCTATGCGATCCAGGAATGGATAGGAGTGGTCGGAATCAAAAGCATTAATGGCGATTTTTACAATGTAATGGGACTCCCGGTAAGCAGGGTTGTTAAACTGCTAAACGCTGATCGTTAAACGTACAAGCAAACCGAGTTCAGCGTTTTGCACTCGCCATGCGGCGTTAAAAAACCCTCAACTTCCCCGTCAAAAACACCTTTCCGTCTTATTCAAACTTTATAATTTGAAGCGTTCATTTATCTAACCTTCAAATATTATCCATGACGGAAAAATTACTCCAGTACATCTGGCAATTCAGGTATTTTAATATGCATGATCTTTCTCTCGAGTCCGGTGAAAATATTTCAATCATTTTCCCTGGTCATCTGAACGCCAACCAGGGTCCGGATTTTCTTTATGCAAAAATTAAAATTGAAGAGACCACCTGGATCGGTAACGTTGAAGTACATCTGCAGACTTCGCAGTGGGAAACTCATGAACATGAGGACGACAAAAATTATAACAATGTCATTCTTCATGTAGTCTGGGAACACGATGACCCCGTACTTCTGCGAAATATTCCAACGCTGGTGTTACAACCCCGGGTATCAAAATTGTTCCTTGAAAAATATAAAGAATGGATGGAAAGCGCAGCTTTCATTCCCTGCAAAAAAAATATTCAGCAGGTAAATGAATTGGTATGGACGTCGTGGAAACAAAGGCTTTTAATAGAAAGACTGCAAAGAAAATCAACCATCGTTCAATCTTACCTTTCGCAAAACAATGATCATTGGGAAGAAACATTGTGGTGGTTGATCGCGGGAAATTTTGGGATGAAAGTGAACACATCTGCATTCGAAGCAGTCGCACGCAGTATACCGATGCAAATTCTCGCACGACACAAAAATAATATCCATCAACTCGAAGCACTGCTGCTTGGACAAGCTGGATTGCTCGAGCCAGATTACATTGACGAATATCCCCAGATGTTGAAGAAAGAATTTATGTTTCTCAAAAGTAAATATCACCTAGCTGCAATTTATCAACCAGTACATTTTCTTCGCATGCGACCCGGTAATTTTCCGACCATCCGCTTTTCGCAATTGGCTTCGTTAATCCATGAATCAACACATTTGTTTTCACGTGTCCGCGAAGCAAAGGCCATTAGTGAAATAAAAAAATTGTTGACCGTCGCGCCAAGTGATTATTGGCTGACTCATTATTTGTTTGACGAAAGCTCCCCTTCAAAGAAAAAAACATTGGGGCGTCAAACGGCAGAAAATATTATTATCAATACTATTATTCCGGTATTGTACACTTATGGATGTTTACATAAAGAAGATGCATTTAAGAATAAAGCCATCGAATGGTTGGAAGGTATCAGCCCCGAAGAAAACGGAGAAGTCGAAAAATGGAAACGAATCAGACTCGCACCAAAAAATTCATTCGACTCCCAGGCACTTTACGAATTGAAAACAAAATATTGCGACAAGAAAAGATGTTTGGAATGTGCAATTGGGAATGCGTTGTTGAAGAAGACGAATGTCGAAATGCCGATTTGATGAATGTGGCAATGAAGAATGTGATAATGTGGAAATGTGGAAATGTGAAAATGAGCCGGAAGTCGTCATTTCGAACGGAGTCTCGTAGCGAAGCGAAGAGACGAAGTGAGAAATCTCGGGCAATTTATTGGAACTAAATAAATCGGTACCAGTTTGAATTGTCTCGATGCAATCACTAAAAATTCGGTTAGATTTCTCACTTCGTCTCTTCGCTTCGCTACGAGACTCCGTTCGAAATGACGACTTCCGGCTCATT
>Ga0068860_100003832_pt1 | contig 15466 bp, 12 predicted proteins | sample KBSSwiS32_FD_66597 | JGI IMG/M metagenome (GOLD analysis project Ga0068860, IMG submission 66597) | Switchgrass rhizosphere microbial communities from Kellogg Biological Station, Michigan, USA - KBS Switchgrass S3-2 | ecosystem: Host-associated > Plants > Roots > Rhizosphere > Soil ... | reverse complement strand
TTCAGTCGGAGCTTGCGCCTTTGGAAGACAGAAGTCAATTTCGATTAGCAGTGGTCGGTCCCGAGGGCACTTCATTCGACGCGATGGATAAATATATTGAGCGATTATCGAACCTGATGATCGATTCTGTTCCTGAAAAAGAAATTGTACTCACGGTTACTTCTCCCGGATTTACAGGATCAGGTAATTCCAATACGGGTTTTGTTCGTGTTACATTGATCGATCCAAAACTCAGGCAACGATCACAAGCGGATATCGTCAAAATGATCAATCAGAATCTTGGAAAATATAATGAGGGTCGTGCATTCGCAATACAAGATGAAACGATCCAGGTAAATCGTCGCGGCGGACAAGCAGTTCAATTCGTAATACAGAATAACAATTTTGAAAAATTACGGGAGATCCTTCCCAAATTTTTGGAGGAGGCAAACAAAAGTCATGTGCTGCAACAGGTCGATGTGGATTTGAAATTCAATAAGCCCGAATTGCGAGTGCAGATTGATCGTATCAAAGCAGCAGAGCTCGGTGTAAGTGTCAATGATGTGTCTGAAACGTTACAACTTGCTTATAGCAATCGTCGCCTCGGATATTTTACGAAAGAGGGAAAGCAATACCAGGTGATGGGACAAGTTGCGCGCAATGATCGCGATGACCCGAATGATATGAAAACATTGTTCGTCAGAAATAGTCGCGGTAGCATGATCAGTCTTGACAACCTGGTTAAAGTGGAAGAATCAAACACGCCGCCGGCCATTTATCACTTTAACCGTTACAAATCTGCAACTATTTCTGCGGGCCTCGTTCCTGGTAAAACCATTGGTGATGGCGTGAAGGAAATGGAAGGCATTGCGGCTAGACTTCTGGATGAATCATTCACTACATCTTTATCCGGCTCTTCACGCGATTTTGTAGAAAGCTCGAGCAATACAAGCTTTGCATTGTTATTGGCGCTTGGCTTGATCTTTTTAATTCTTGCGGCGCAATTTGAGAGTTTCGTCGATCCATTCATCATCATGTTTACCGTGCCGCTTGCTTTTGCGGGTGCAGTCCTTTCACTTTGGACATTCGGATATACGCTAAATATTTTTTCACAGATTGGAATGATTATGTTAGTCGGCCTTGTAACTAAAAACGGTATCCTCATCGTAGAATTCGCGAATCAAAACAGGTTAAAGGGAATGAAACGAAGAGAAGCTGCGATTTACTCCGCAACACAACGTTTGCGGCCAATTTTAATGACGAGTCTCGCGATGTCATTAGGTGCACTGCCGCTCGCACTTTCTCTCGGCGCGGCAGCGACAAGTCGTATACCATTGGGAATTGTCATTGTTGGTGGAATTATGTTTTCATTGATACTAACATTATTTGTAATCCCGGCGATGTATTCCTATCTCTCGTCGGCAAAGAAAAGAAGCGCGTTGGATTCGTTAGTTCCCTCGACGACAAGTCCAACATCAGAAACAGGCGCGGCGCTGGCCTAAAATGAACAACATGATTACTATCAGGATACTACTATTGCTTTGTTTGATATGCCCGGGATCGATCCTGCATGCACAGCGAAAATTGACATTGGAGGAAGCTGTTGCTACTGCCCTTCAAAACAACTATGATATCAGGATCGCGAAAAATGATTCGATGGTTGCTGCAATCGATTATTCCTTCCGGTATGGTGCTTTTCTCCCACAGCTCAATGCGTCCGTAGGTATTTTGTGGAATGAGAATAACCTCAAACAAACACTTGCAGATGGCAGTAAAAGGGAGCAGAATAATATCAAGTCGAATAACATGATCAGCGCACTGAGCCTGAATTGGGTTTTGTTCGATGGATTAAAAATGTTCGCAACGCTTGCAAAAGCCGAACAATTTGTAAAGCTTGGTGAACTGACTATAAAGAACCAGGTTACAAACACAGTGGCTGAAGTGATCAATAATTACTACCTGATCGCTGCGCAAAAACAACAATTGAGAGCGATCAGGGAGGTGATGGTTGTAAATGAAGAACGCGTAAAGCTTGCACAAAATCGGTTAGACATTGGCGTGGGTATCAAGCCTGACCTGCTCCAAAGCAAAGTCGATCTCAACGCACAGAAGGCAAACATCCTTACACAGGAAACACTGATTGCACAATTAAAAGAACAACTCAATCAAAAAATGAATGTTCCCACACGAACGGAATACGATGTGTTGGACAGTATCCCGATCACATATGATTTGAGCCTGGGTGAAATAGAAAACAACATTGAATCTACAAATCCACTTTTACGAGTTGCACAAAAAAATATCGACATCGCCGGAATCACTTTGCGCGAAAGAAGGGCTGAACAGTTCCCAATTCTTTCTTTTAATTCAGCGTACAATTATAATGTTACCAACAACAAGGCCGTTATCAATAATTTTTCATTGTTGTACAATCAAAATCATGGATTCAATTATGGATTTTCACTGGCAATCCCCATTCTGAACAACCTGAATACACGACGATTGATCAAACAGGCTAAACTTGATATCAGCTACCGGCAACTGCTATACGATAATCAACGTTCGTTACTAAGCCTCGGTGTCACAAATGCGTTTATTGCTTATGAGCAACAGAAAAAAGCGTTAGCCTTAGAGGAAGAAAATATTTTACTCGCAAAAGAAAATGTGGAGATCATTGTTCAGACGTTACGTCTCGGCGCATCCACTATCATTCAACTCAGAGACGCGCAGCTGAGCCTGGAGAATGCCTATACGCGCCTGATCACCGCGAGGTACAATACAAAGCTTGCTGAAACAGAATTGATGCGGTTGAAAGGAAGCCTTGTTAAATGAGCTCGCTGGATTTGAAAAGTCCGTTTCACACAAAGACACAAAGACACAAAAAATTTCTCTTTGTGCCTTTGTGTGAAACTACGTCGACTATTCATTAGTTGTCATCGGCTCACTTCGCTTTCCTGATGTAAATATTTCCCGTCATTGTTTTCATCATCATTTCCGCTCCGCCACCATTTATTTTTCCACGTACCCAGTCGTCGAACTTAAGTTTGGTCATCCCGTCACCAGTGCGTTTTGTTGCCGGTTGCGCCTTGTTGATCGCAATATCGAAATCAGTCAGCATTTCACCGCGATCTGTCTTTAACTTAAGATCTGCTTTTAGTGTTGATGGAAAAGTTACATCCACATTACCACTCAGGGCAGAAAAAGCCATGGGCGCATTGGCATCGATTGATTTGAATGTGACGATTACGTTTCCGCTTATCGTATTTGCCACAACGGAGCCAGACACATTGGTTAGTTTGATGGATCCGGTGACCGTTGATATCTCGATATCACCCGTTGCATCGGTTACTTCTATCGTTCCATTATTGATGGAACCAAGATTCAGGTCCGTCAGTCCCCGGGGAACTTTCAGAGACAATTTGACCAATTTCATCATTGAATTGGAATTGATCGTAACAGTATTATTTCTTTCTTCTGCTGTAAGGTCCATGGAATTTCCGGCAGGAATTCTCCGCATCCCGTTGCTGCTTTGCTTCTCTTCTTTGTCGTTTTCTTCGCCCGCTTGCGCATCCATGATGATGTCTTTGCCATCGTATACAACAACGGTAATAGGTCCGTTCATCAGGTGTACATGCAGCTTATAAGGCTTTCCCGGTTCGCTCAACGGGATCGTGAGCTGTTCCCCATTTTTTTGCGCCGCAGCTGAGTTGACAATCATTACGGATATAATCGCAAGACAAATAAATTTTATCATTTTCATATTTAGAAATTAAGATTGTTTTTTAATATAAACGCTGCCAGTCAACGTTTCGAATTTATATATTTTACCACCAGAACCGATTCGCACGTCGCGGGTGTTTCCTAACCTGTACATCGTGCCATCCCCTTCCTTCTCCGTTGATTTGATAACACGCGTGGGAAGAACTTGAGCATCGTCGAAGTCGGTGTAGAATTGTCCGTTCATTGTTTTGAATTGCATATCGGCCGATAGACCTGCGCGAAATGTAACATTGACGCTTCCACTTAATGCATAGTAACTGGATTCTTCTTTTGGGTTTTCGAGATAGTTGATGGTCACATTTCCACTGATGGTGCGCGCATTCGTTGTATTTTTTGCATTGGTTATTTTGACCGAACCAACAACATTGCATGCTTTGAGTTTACCAAAAACGTCATTGATGGTTACATCTCCGTCCATCACAGTAGAAACGTCGATATTCATGTCTGCCGGAACCTTCAATACAATATCTAATTTTGTTGTGTATCTCAATTCGCGATCGTCCCAGGTATTTTTTTTGTGTTCGATATTGGGTCTCGTGTCGTATGGTTCGAGGATATAGAAAAGCACAGTATCGTCAGTTTGGTTAAAAACCATTTTGAATTCTTTCTTACCGCGTTCCAGTTGTGATTCCGTTTTTGCAGTCATCTTTTCATCAATCTCCATGATCACTTTATCGCCGGAATAACTTTCGACCCTGATGAAGCCGGACATGTTATACACCGCGAGTACGGAACTGGCCGATGACTTGCGCAACGTAAATTCTTTCTTAATGTGATCCGTAAATTCCTGTGCATTTGCAGCAACACAAAGACAACAGGCAACCCATCCCAGGATGACCGGGACTAAAAATCTTTTCATAAAAAAGTTTTAAATAAGTTGATTAATGGTTTGTTCGATTTTGGTTTTCACCATTTCATTCAGCTGTTTATGCTGAAGCAATTGTTTCAGCGGTTGAACGGCTCTTTTTTCCTGGAGCTTCAACATCACATCTGCCATCGCCGATTGTACCGATGGTGATTCCTGGTGAACGATTGATTGTACCAATGCTTCCCGAACCGCTGCATTATCTGCGAAATGTGTCAGGGCATCAAGTGTGACCAACCGTACATTCACATTTGGATCGTTGTTGAGTGTTGATATCAAAGCGTCCAACATTTGCTTATTGGTGGACTTGATTTCATTGGTGAATGTTACACCGCGGATACGCTCAGATGCGGAAGGGTTTTCAAGTAATGAAATCATCATCATCTGTTTCATTTCCTTCACTTGTGATGATAACGAATCCATCTGCACCTTATAGTTCGCAGATACATTACTGTTAGGCGTGTCATTGCGATGTAACAGGAAGCCGGCGCCGGCGCCTGCCAGTAACAACACAATGCCATACACAAGTTGGGATTTGGGCTGAAGTATCCACCAGTCGCGAATTCTATCAATGAACTCTTTCAACAAATTCTTTTCCTGCTTTTCAGCGGCTTGAAATGTCGCAAGCATATCATGGAACTTAGGCATCATGGCAGTGGAAGGTTCGGGTACAGGTATCTCTTCCATCACTCCCCACAGATATTGATAGGCTTTTAATTGCCGGCTGCAGTCCGGGCATTCCATCAAATGCTTCTCAAAAATTTCTTTTTCGGATCCCGTCATTTCATTGTTGATCCACTGTATGATTTGCATCTTATCAAATTCACATTTCATTCGATAACGTTTTTGAATACATGTTTTTTAATTGTGTCATCGCGCGAAAGATTCGCAGTTTTACCGCGCCTTCCGTAATGTTCATGATCGCAGCAATTTCATGGTACTTCATATCTTGAAAACGGCTCAGCACGAGGGCTTCCCTGTTTTCTTCATTCAGATACGAAAGCGCCTTTTGCAAAATGCTCCACTCCTGGTTTTTTTCGATGGCCTCATCCGCAAGTGTGCCGCCGGCGATCCTTTCAGCAAATTCCATTACATCATAATGTGCTGAATTCTTTTTATTTTTTCTGAAATGATCTTTTAACACGTTCCTTGCTAAATGATACATCCATGTTTTGAATTCGCCGCTGCCGGTGAATGTGTGCCTCGACCTCAGCATTCTATAAAAAACATTCTGTACCATATCCTCGCTGGCTTCGCGTTCGCCGGTCATATTAAAAAGAAAACCGAATAATTGCCGGTGATATCGTTTGAAAAGAAGAGCCATTTTATCAAGCTCCCCATTTTTCACTTGTAACATCAGTGCATTGTCAGCGAGAATTTCCAAAAGTTTGGTTGTTTGGATGAATGATACAGGATAAACTCAGCGATTTCAAAAAGGTTACTAAAAGTTCTGTTTTTTTATTGGTTATCTACAAAAAAAACTAATTACCAATAGGCCGTTTCACAAAAACACAAAGGCTCCGAGACAATTCTCGGAGCCTTTATGTTTTTGTGAAACCAGATCAGATTGTCTTAAAAGTTCTTAAGATAATTCGCGCATCCCTGCATAACTGTTGGATCAGATTCCATTTCTACGAAAATATATTTCAATCCACCAGTTTTGGCTGCGGCGAAGAAGTCTTTCCAGTCTACAATGCCGGTACCCATGATTACTTCTTTTTTATTATCCGACGGACTATAATCTTGCAAATGTGCGGAAATAAAACGTCCCGGGTATTTGCGGAAATAGTCCTGCGCCTTGAATCCAGATGTAATAGCCGCCACCTGGAACTGCATTTTTACCAGTTCAGGATTGAGATGTTCGAGAATCAGATCATATTGCGGACGTCCATTGAATTTCTCATCAAATTCGCCATTATGATTATGGTAGCCGGCAATCATTCCAGCTTTCTTAATTGACGCAGCGGCATGATTTAATTGGTCGCAATGTTTCTTTACCTCATCTTCTGTTTTAGCACCAAGACCACTCGACAAGACCATGCACTTCAGGCCAAGTTGATTTGCAAAATCAATGCGTTCAGCAAGCGCGGTGTCGTCAGTTAATTCTTTAAAAGTAAAATGGCAGCTGGTCGTTTCGAGACCCGCGTCGTTTGTAATTTTTTTGAGTTCTTTCCCGGAATATTTTACCAGTGGAGTGAATGGTCCCTGGTATCCCTTGGGACTGCACCATTCTACATTTTTATAACCATAGCCCGCGAGCCGGCTCATGGTCTCATGTGGTTCCTTGGAAATTTCTTCCCGGTACACGTAGGATTGGAAACCGATTGGCATGTTGATGCCTTTGTTCATGGCAAGAACAGCGGCAGGAATTGTTGAAGCCAAACCTGATGCGGCGAAGCCTGCAGCAGCTTTGCCTAAAAAAGATCTTCTGTTCATGATAATCGTTTTGTTGTGTGAGTGTATGAATAATTCGGTCAGCATACTGACCGGCACTTAATGATGCTAAAAGATATGTATTTAATAGCGATCTGCCATCATCACCGAAGGAAAATGCGCGAAAAATATAATATCGGGAGAACATCTTATTGACACCGGCCAATAGATAGCCTGCATTTGAGGCGAAAGTTGATTTCTGCGGGCTGCTTAGTCAACTGAATGACCTTTACAGCAAATAGACCCGGCCGACACTGGTCTAATTTTGTCGGCATAAAAAATTATCAAAATATATGAATCCAAACAAAGCACTTTGGGAAAAAGGAGACTTTACCCAAATCGCTCAAACGATGCGTGAGAGCGGTGAAGCACTTGTAGCAAAACTTGGAATTACGAAAGACCTTGATGTTCTCGATCTCGGATGTGGCGATGGAACCACGGCAATTCCGGAAGCAAAACGCGGCGCCAATGTCCTTGGCGTTGACATTGCCGGCAATCTTGTGGAAGCCGGAAATAAACGTGCAGAGGCCGAGGGACTTTCGAATTGCAAATTCGAGGAAGGCGATGCTATCTCCCTGAATAAAATTGGCGACAAAAGTTTCGATCTTGTAGTCAGCATTTTCGGGGCGATGTTTGCGCCCAAACCATTTGATGTGGCAAAAGAAATGGTGAGGGTTACAAAACGCGGTGGACGAATCGTAATGGGAAACTGGATTCCCGGAGATCCAACATTGGTCGCCCAGATTTTAAAGATCAGTGCATCGTATACGCCTCCACCTCCGGAAGGCTTCGTGAGTCCGATGCTTTGGGGCGTTGAAGAAAATGTTGTCGAGCGTTTCGTGCATGCGGGCATTAAGAAAGAAAATATCTCGCTCGAGAAAGATACGTTTGAATTTAATGCATCGTATTCCCCCGCTGAATTGGTAAAAACATTTAAGAATTATTACGGCCCCACGATGAATGCATTTGAAGCCGCGGAAAAAAATGGTAAAGCCACGGAACTTCAACAGGAATTGGAAGGGCTGTTCAACAATCAGAATAAAAGTGCTGATAAAAATACTACGTCGATTCCTGCGACATTTCTGAAAGTGACAGTTACCGTGTAAAATCTTAGCTAAAGACAATTAAAAAATACAAAAGAGAAAGCCCAGGTTATCCCTTGGTGCTTTCTCTTTTCTTTGTCATTCTCATAAAACTTGCACTTTAGCGTGCGATTTCAATGCCCGGTGCCTTCGGTTATTAGTAGATATTGACCTGCGGGATGAATATGCCAGTCGAGTTTGGAACCCGGCGCATACACCGCCTGCGCGAGGCTGAAAGTAAAATTGCTGTCAGGATGATTCAATTCATTCAGCCAGATGGTTCCCGTAACGTCTTGCGCAAACGCTTGTGTAGACACGACTGCAACTAATAAAATCGAAAACAATACTTTTATAATTTTTTATTTACTGTTTTTATAAACCTGTTGTTCTTTCCAACGCTTCAGGATATCGGGTACCCTCTATCTTAATATGAGAAGAAGCTTCATCAATTTGTTTTAATTCCTCAGACGTAAATTCAACTTTCGATGCGTCGATATTTTCTGTTAAGCGATGCGGTTTTGTAGTACCGGGTATTGGAACGATCCATTGCTTTTGCGCAAGCACCCATGCCAAAGCAATTTGGGCGGGCGTCGCTTTTTTTTGCTGTGCAAATTCATTTATCACGTCCAGCAAAACAGTATTTGCTTTACGGGCTTCTTCCGTAAATCGTGGTAGTGCATTTCGCAAATCGCCTTGGTGAAACTTTGTGGTTTCGTCAATTTTTCCTGTAAGAAATCCCTTGCCTAAAGGGCTGAATGCAACCAACCCAATCCCTAATTCTTCAATAGTGGGGATTATTTCTTTTTCATGCTGGCGGGTTCATAAAGAATATTCACTTTGCAACGCACTAACAGGTTGCACAGCATGAGCTTTTCGAATCGTTTGTGCGCCTGCTTCAGATAAACCAAAATATTTCACCTTGCCTTCTTTTATCAAATCTTTTACGGTTCCGGCAACATCTTCAATTGCCACGTTGGGATCAACACGATGTTGGTATAATAAATCAATTGTATCAACTCTTAATCTTTTGAGAGACCCTTCGACAGCTTTTATTATTTGTTCTGGTTTACTGTTTATTCCAACCATTTTTCCATCCTGGATGTTGAAACCAAATTTTGTAGCTATTGTCACTTTGCCCTTGTAAGGCGCGAGCGCTTCACCCACCAGTTCCTCATTGGTATACGGTCCATATACTTCAGCAGTGTCAAAAAAATTGACCCCAAGTTCTATTGCTTTGCTGATAAGATTGATGGCATCTTTTTTTTCCGGAAATGGATAATAAGAAAAACTCATCCCCATACAACCTAAACCAATTGCAGAGACCTCAAGACCTTCATTCCCTAATTTTCGTTTTTGCATATTTGTTTTTTTTAAAGTGATCTAAACGCTGAGTTTTCTTTCTCCCAACCATTTTACCATTGCCGGGTCGCGGTGATCGAAGAAGAGACTTGCATTTGTCTCGAGTGTTTTGATGGACTCCATGTCTGTCGCGTTTAATTCAAAATCGAAGACGTCGAAGTTCTCTTTCATTCGTTCTTTACGAACTGATTTTGGGATGGCAATTACACTTCTTTGAATAAGCCATCGAATGACAACCTGTGCAATTGATTTATTATATTTTTTCCCTGTTGACGCCAGCAATTCATTTTGAAAGAGATTGTTTTTCCCTTCGGCAAACGGTCCCCAGCTTTCTATCTGCACATTATTTTGCTGCAGGAATTTTTGCGTTTCAATTTGCTGATGAAATGGATGCGTTTCGATTTGATTGATTGCAGGGACAATTTCATTATGGATGATCAAATCAATAATTCGGTCGGGTTGAAAATTGCTTACGCCGATTGCTTTGACCCTGCCTTCTTTATACAATTCCTGCATCGCCCGCCATTCACCATATACATCACCAAAGGGCTGATGCATCAGGTATAAATCCAAATAATCTAATTGCAATCTTTTTAATGAATTTTCAAAAGCTTTTTTTGTTCCTTCATAACCGTTTGATTGTACCCATAATTTTGTTGTTATAAACAAATCTTCTCTTTTTACGCCGCTTCTTTTTATTGCCTTGCCAACCGCTTCTTCATTTCCGTATGATTCGGCAGTATCAATCAAACGATAGCCTGTTTCAATTGCATCAACGACGCTTCTTTCACATTCCGCTAAATCCTTTACCTGGAAAACCCCAAAGCCAAGAATTGGTATTTCGATTCCGTTATTCAATTTCACTGTTTGCATTTCTTGTCTATTGATTATTGTTTTCTAAGCTTTATCATAATCGAGAGAGCTTGATAACTTACGATAAGCATTGAGTTGTTTTTGAAGCGTTGATACTACCTGTTCCGCAGTATTGATCGCGTCAGCGCCGGCAATAAAACGCAAGGGAGGATGTTCTTCATTTGCAATCTCAATCAACGCCTTCGCAAGTTTTGCCGGGTCGCCGGACTGCTGACCATTTGCTCCTTTCCAAAATTGCATTTGCTGCGCTCTTCGTTCATCATAATCCTTGATAGGTTTGTCCGCATAATTTGTTGACTGTTCTGTAAGCAACTCTGTGCGGAAGAAACCGGGATTGACAATTGTAGTATGTATACCAAATGGGGCCACTTCTACCTGGAGTGCCTGCATCCATCCTTCGAGTCCAAATTTAGATGCGGAATAAGCGCTGCAAAAATCAAAACTCGTAAGACCAGCAGTGGACGAGATTGAAATGATATGACCCAATCTTTGTCTTCTCATAACAGGCAGAACAGCACGAGTAACTATCATCGGACCATTAAGGCTTGTTTGCAACTGTTTATTAATTTGCTCCATTGTTAGCTCTTCAAAGAAGCCTGCATAAAAGTTGGCAGCATTATTTACCAGTATATCTATTCGACCAAACTTTTCAATTGTGGACTTGACGGCAGCCTGCGCGTCTGCCTCGCTGGTAACATCCAGTTTCACGACTAAAAGGTTTTGTGCTTCTCCAATTGCTTTGCTAACATGGTCTACATTTCGACCAGTTGCTACAACTTTATATCCTGCACCCAGGGCTGCTTTTGTAATATCAACGCCCATACCGCGACCCGCGCCGGTAATGAACCAAACTTTTTTATTATCCATGTATTTCCTTTTTAAAGACTAAGTGATTTAATTGCGGAATGAATTGAAATACTTTGCAACTATTGGGGCAAAGGTCTTTATACATCTTTACATCCTTACAATGTAAAGGTCATCGCATTTTTCTCCGTAGATGGTATACAGATTCCGGATTTATCTACCAATATTGCTGATTTGGATCAGCCCGATACCTAAGGAATGAATAAAGAGGTAATTTTGAATTATCGAAAACAAATTATATGGACAATCTGATACGTTTTGAAACAGTAAATGATTACAATGTTTTCAACAATAATGAAACGCTTCATCCCCAAGTGAGTGTTGTTGATTTGTCAAAGGCCAATCCGAGACAGGGCTCCCGTATGTATTTTGGATTCTACACTATCTTTTTAAAAGATGTGAAATGCGGTGATTTGCTTTATGGGAGACATACTTATGACTACCAGGAAGGCACCCTGGTTTTTCTAGCACCCGGACAAGTTGCGGGTGTGAATAGCAACGGAGAAATTTATCAGCCAAAAGGTTATGCGCTCGTGTTTCATGCTGATTTAATTCATGGCACTAATCTCGGTCGGCATATTCACGATTATTCTTTCTTCGGTTATCAATCCAATGAGGCGCTGCATTTGTCAGAACGTGAAAGAAAGATTGTAATGGATTGTTTTTCGAAAATTGAATACGAATTAGAGCACGCCATCGACACGCACAGTAAAAAACTGATTGTATCCAACATCGAATTGTTTTTAAACTACTGCCTTCGATTTTATGAACGTCAATTTATCACGCGTGATAGCGTGCATCAAGGCATTCTCGAAAGGCTTGAAAATTTGTTGAATGACTATTTTCACGATGAGAATCCGCAGACACTTGGTTTGCCTTCCGTAGCTTTTTGCGCGGGTGAATTAAATTTATCCGCAAGCTACTTTGGTGACCTGGTAAAAAAGGAAACGGGAAAAACTGCACAGGAATATATTCAATCCAAAATAATTGACGTGGCTAAAGAGAAAATATTTGATCGCAGTAAATCAGTTAACGAAATCGCATATGAGTTAGGGTTCAAATATCCTCAGCATTTTACGAGGTTATTTAAACAGAGAGTTGGGCATACTCCGAATGAATACAGGTCAATGAACTAGCGAAAGTAAGTCGAAATGCCATGATCAATTTTTACAAAGTGAAAATAAAAAATCTCTCTCTGTTCTCAGGGAAAAAAAATATTTTCGGCTTTTGTTCCGCGTTATAAAAGATTTGTCAACACCATGCTTAAAACCGGAATACACTGCAAATAAACCTATAGAATTTATTACTTTAGTTACTTCATAAATTTCTGAGAGCTCTATTTCCAATTGTCAAAATATTGATTAAATTTATACGTTGTTTTATGCATATTTTGGCCCTGCAAAACAAAATATAAAGCATAACTTTTTTTGCTTTATTTAACTCCACCCATCCCCTTGACTTTATGAAGAAAATTACACAGTCCATCTACCGGGCCGCCGCATTATCAATTTTTATTTTACAGGTTTTAACCGGTTGTAACAAATCAGTAACCGACAACCAAAATGAGGTGACCTCAACAACAATCACCGCCATCCGTCCAACCAGTGCGAAATCAGGTGATACAGTTACCGTTTTTGGAAAAAATCTGCCGTTGGACAAGTCGTCGGTTAAGGTTACGATCAATGACAAACTTTTAAACATTATCCTGCAAACAAAGGACAGTCTCGAATTTACTGTTCCGCAGGGTGTGGGCTCAGGACCAGTAACAATAAACGCATCGGGGATAAGTTTTGTGGGACCTGAATTTACCTACGGCTGGAAAGTAATCGTTACAACCGTTGCCGGAACCGGCGAGGTGGGAAACCAAAACGGGGTACCAGGCCAGGCTTCATTTTATTGCCCCTGGGGCATTGTGTGTGATTCAAACGGCGACCTTTATATCGCGGATACCTATAACCGTTTGATAAGAAAAATTTCTGCGATAGACAACACCGTATACAGTACTCCAATCGTCGTGCAAAATTTTGCGAGTCCTTATAACCTTACTATTAACACTAATTCGGGCAGTCTGTATGTCACTGATTTCAACAAAGATCTCCTGAAGATCTCTGCGGATGGAAATCAATCTGTAATTTTTATTGACAATATGCCGCTCGCGGGAATTGCATTGAGTACAGACGGCCATCTGTTCATCGCAAATAATACACTGGGAACGATAACCAAGATCGATACAAATGGACAAAACAGAACAGATTTTGTATCGGGACTCCAGACACCACGAAATATGTTCTTTGACCCGGAAGGATCATTATATGTGTCAGCATACAGTGGTAGTCTGCTCGCGCCTGTTGTCAATAAAATCGACAGTGCAGGAAATGTCACCGTAGTGGCATCGGATAAACAGAGCCAGGGATGGGAAGTGGTTATGAATACTTCTGGAGAATTTTTCGAAGCAGATCATTTCAGTAATGTGATCAGGAAAATCGACAAGAATAAAAAATCAACAATCATTGCAGGGAGTGGTATTGCGGATGATGTTGACGGGATCGGCTTACACGCTTCATTCAACGGTCCCCAGGGAATTGCTATCGATTCAAAGGGCGACTTGTATGTAACGACATTTAATTACGACAACAACAAAGGAAATAAAGTCAGAAAAATTCATTTTGAATAGACATGCCTGTTCGCCGTTGTTGGTGATTGACATGAATGCACTCTACATAGCAGCGGGTACACCAACAACATCCATTAAGGGACGAAAATGATCTTCGTAACAGTAGAATTAATTTGCTTTATCAACAATTGGCGAAAGAAAAGTTGTCACGATCACCTTGCTATTAATATCTTCACAAAAAAAATTATTTTTTACCTGTTTACTGTTACCGAATATTATGAAAAAAATAATAGCCTCCGCACTATGCTTTGTACTCCTACACGGTTTATTGTTTGCACAAATTGATGAGCAATTAAAATCAGATATCCGCAATACAGGCTATGTGCATAGCCCTTTGCCACTTGATTACAGCAAGTCGTTCGAAACATTTGGGCTTACTAAAAAAGTGTTGGTCTCTGATATGCTCTGCGATATGGAAAGCCTTGACAAATGGTCGCACAAAGGATTTGGCAACATGTACCTTGCTTCTGATAGAAGTAAGTCGGGCAAGAATAGTTTACGACTAACAGCACAAACTACCAATTCTGATTTTTTGAATTGGGGTATTGGTCTTGGTACTTCGATGGCAACTTATGATGTGGGTGGTGCGAACTGGGAAAAATATAATCGCATCCATTTTTATATTTATCCAAATTGCGAAGGTGCGCGCAGCATTTACCTGAATTTATATATTGAAAATGATGGCAAGATAAAAGTGCCCGATAAATATGGCCGCGAAGGCATTCATGAAATCAATTTGATCAACGGCCAGTGGAATGAATGTTTTGTTGAGATGAGTGAACTGGCACGTGATAAAGTAACGAAGCTGTCGTTTGCGATAGAAATCTTTGGCAAAGAACGTACGATGGGTGATTCGCTGAAATTTGATATTGATGCAGTGTCGCTGCAGAATATTGCAAACCCGGAGGCGGTGAATGGATGGATGCCTGCACAAAACCGCCTGATATATTCCACCACAGGCTATGGCGTCGAAAGTGTGAAGTCTGCAATAGTGAATGTGCAACATCATGATGGCAAATTTGAATTGATTGATGTGCCAGGCAATCACGTTGTATATAAAGGAAACATCACCCGGCAAAAGACGGATATTGGAAATTTTGAAACGATCGATTTCAGTGATTTCAAAAAAGAAGGGCAATATATTATCCGCATTGGAGACATCACTACCAAACCTTTTTATATCAACAAAAATATTTGGGATAATTCTGCATGGCGTGTTTTGAATTTTATTTTTTGTGAACGTTGCGGTTATGCGATTCCCGGCAAACATGGGGTTTGTCACACTGATTTGAATGCAATATATAATGGCCAAACTTTCCCTTTTAACGGTGGCTGGCACGATGCGGCAGATATGTCACAGCAGGTTATGCAATCTGGCGAAATAGTGTATTCATTACTTGAAATGGCGAAGCGTGCAAAAGAAAAAAATGAGAAAGACTTATTCCTTCGTTTGCAGGAAGAAGCTGAGTGGGGCATTGATTGTATTTTAAGATCCAGGCTCGGTGATGGCTACCGTACGCAAACATGGGGCACCAATTTATGGACGGATGGCTTTAT
>Ga0068860_100003831_pt1 | contig 15466 bp, 17 predicted proteins | sample KBSSwiS32_FD_66597 | JGI IMG/M metagenome (GOLD analysis project Ga0068860, IMG submission 66597) | Switchgrass rhizosphere microbial communities from Kellogg Biological Station, Michigan, USA - KBS Switchgrass S3-2 | ecosystem: Host-associated > Plants > Roots > Rhizosphere > Soil ... | reverse complement strand
CTGGTGCCGGTACAAATTACCCTGTAGCCAATTACTTTATTCCGACTATTTAAAAAGAATGCCATAACCTGTTCCTGCAAGTTGATAAGCTCTTTATCCCATGCGGAACGGACAAAGGATCCAGCTTTTGAGATCGTATTCAATAGAGCATCGCTTTTAACACCCGGTTTATAATGGATGGACAGTTCAGATGCGGTCCAGTCTCCTTGAAGTTGTAGGAGTCTTTGCTTTTTGGACGCCATATATGGGAAGATTAGACCGGGACACGGTCAGATGGTGAAATTATTGTTTATTCTTGTTCTCGATTTGATTGAGGACGAAAGCAGCTTCTATTAGTTCCTCAAGCCGTCTGCACCGATACAAAAGGCTAGCTCGATCTTCAGGATTGCTGTATTGGTCATTATCAGAAGTGATGGCTGCCTCAAACCAATTCCATAAGATGTCACGGAGCTCTGATAAAGAGAAGTCTGCAAAGAATCGGTTAATGACTTTTAATGCTTCGACATTTTCGGTTAAACATATTGGCTTATTATAGAAGTCGGGATGATCCATAAAACGGTACATATAAGTGAGTATTATTTTTTAGCGTAGTGGAGATATTTTTATCGACTTGGTAGCAGGATTGGCGCAGATAAACTTCTTTTCCGATTTTGACTCTCTCATAAAGGTGACAGGGTGAAGATTCCCTTTTTTCAGAGAAAGAAGTAGAGCCGTTTTTAGTTCCTGCTTTCCCAATTCCTTAATAGGGTATTTAGGTAATATAGTTTCGAGGTTATAAGTATCCCCATATCTCACGAATTTATAGTTACCTAAGGTGTCGGTTCTCGAAAAATCCAACTGAAACCAAGAACGAAGATTTTCTGACGAAACCGTATAGTTTTTATAGACAGCTCTTCCCTGTAAAAGATTGAATATCTCTTTTGCTGAAAAGAATGGAATGTCGAGACCATAAAACACCTGAGACCGATGTTGCCCAGGGGATACTGTATTTGCAAGTTTAGTTGATATTTTTTCAAGGAAATATTCCTGGTCTGTTTCGGAATATTTTATAAGGGCTATGAAATCCAGGACGAAATCATGTTCGAAAGAGAGTGAGCTCTTGACTTCAAAAAAAAGCAAATTGCCTTTTTTAAAAAAATGGTCATCAGTAATTTGCTCAAAAATCTCATGAGGACAGAAGCCCATAACTGCTAAATGACGACATACTGATCTTAGTTTTTTGTTGATCATATAGTTACAATTTTTGATTAATTCTACTTAGCATCACCTCGGTTATTCCGATATAAGTGGCGAGGTACCTAGCTGGAACTCTCCGGACTATTTCAGGGTGAGATTGTGTTAGCCATTTGTATCGGCCGGCGGCATTCATGAGCCTAAGGATATTGGAAAGTTCAATACTCTGTGAATGAGATTCTTGATACAGGGGCAATAAAACCGCACTAAATTCAGGGAACTGTTCCTGGATGAACCGGAGGTCTGCGTTGCTGATATAGTAAAGAAGGCAATCTTCCATTGCTATAGTGTATTCGGGATACGGCTTGGCTCCTTCCATGGAGAGGTACAGCCCCCCTTCCTTTATAAATTGACTGGAAAATGTTTTACCCTTTTGAACGTAGTATATCATTAGGAGACCGGACTCTACGAAATATATGTTCCTGCCAATAAGGTCAGGTGTGACAAGATGCTCTCTCCGAGGTAGCCTTACTTCGTGAAGAAGGTTAAGCAAGCAGTCTACCAATTCGAGTGACGGAGACCCAAGAACACTAAAGTTTTCGAAAAGACTATTCATAGCCCGTTCTTTTACAGATTATTTGTATGGTTGGATACTTTATTACTAAATCCGGATGCACATTCCTATGCGGGTTTGACCTGACCAACAGGCGGGTAAAATTTTTTTAGCAATAAGGCTATGGTGCAGTAAAACGGAAATATCAGAGTGAGATAGGAGGCTCCTAATAATATTCTAGGGCAATACTGTCTCTTTTCAATATTGCGTATGTTCCATTGGGGCGTTGGATTACATCGAGGATCATCTTTATCCAAGAATAGGAATGAGGCATATCATTATGCAGGAGGATTTAGATAGGCTGATTGCTGAAAAATATGATCATCCCATTGTTCTTTTTTATACAATGAGCCAAAGCGACTCCTAAGCAGCCTGGATCAGAGTCGTCAGTAACAACTTTAATCCAGACAGGAGAATCCGTCTGATTGAGAATTTAAAGTGTACAAAGGATTCTGCCGATTCCTACGATTCCCCCACATCCTACTTCCACAGAGGGCTCCCAATAGAACCCCATAAAATCAGCAATAAATCTTTGTTGTTTTTAGTTGGTTTTTTGAGATAGAAAGAATGCACCAAACCTGCTGAGTATAACGGTATTGGATGATGCGGGTATGGCCATTCCTCCTTAGCCGGATTTTCTGATGATTGTAACCCTTCCCTTTAAATCGAGGAATGATAGGAAATGTAGGATTTATCGGAAAACAGGATTTGACTCGAATTTTGGCGGGTTAAAATCGATTTAAACTGCCGTTTTGGATCGCCAAAGACTGAATCTTCAATGTAAATGAAGAATTTGGGATTTTACCCCAAAAATTCGTGAAATACAGTCAAAAGAATGGTCATTTTCTAGTATAGAAAATACTCATTTCAAAATCGTTCTTTAAAACCCGCGAAAACAGGGAGGTCTGTTGCTATTTCGGAAGATCAGGCTGAAAGTTATGTCACAATTCGCAACCAAAAATCGAAAAAGACATGACTATCTACCTAAGAAAGCAACGAGGCCATTTATCGGCAGAAAATGAAAAGAAAGGAAAACCCAGAAAGAACAGCCTATATCTGGTCTACCATTACGGCTCGGGACAGAAAAGGCACTACGAACATCTGAAACTCTACCTCTATGACAAGCCAAAGACTGCCCTGGAGAAAGATCATAATAAAGAAACCCTGCAACTTGCGGAGGCTATCAAGGCAAAGCGGATACTGGACTCCCAATCTACTGCTCATGGGTTTGTCGGAAATGTCAAGACAAAGATCGGATTTCTCGCCTTCTTCAAAAGTCTGGCCGATAAAAAATTCGATTCTTCCGGTAATCATGGAAACTGGCTGAGTACCTATGGACATCTGAAAGACTTCCTGAAAGGAAAAGATGTTCCTATCGAGCAGGTTGACGAACGGTTCCTGGAATCTTTCAAGGACTACTTACAGACTTGCAAGACTCGTAAGGGAAAGCGGCTTATCAAACTTCATCAGAACTCCATCCTCTCTTACTTCTGTAAAGTCCGGGCGGCACTGAAGGAAGCCTACTTGAACCGGATGATTAAAGAAAACCCGGTCAATCGCGTTAAGCCGGTAAAAGCGGCGGATACCCATCGGGAATACCTCACCTTTGAGGAATTGCAGACGCTGGCTAATACTCCCTGTGAGATGGAGATACTCAAGCAGGCATTCTTGTTCAGTGCATTAACTGGCCTGCGGTTCTCTGATGTGAAGGCGCTCCGGTGGGAGAATATCAAATATAGCGAGACGGACGGTTGGCATTTACAATTTAGGCAACAGAAGACGAAAGGAGCGGAGATGCTGCCGGTGAGCGAACAGGCTATAAAGCTGCTGGGCGAACACAGGGAGCCGGAACAGGAGGTTTTCGAGTCTTTGACTTACAGCGCCTGGAATAATGTAAAGCTCCGGGAGTGGGTGATGGCTGCCGGTATCAGAAAAAAAATCACCTTTCATTGCGCAAGGCATTCATTCGCCACGCTGCAACTCTCCATGAATACGGATATTTATACCGTTTCCAAGCTATTGGGCCACAGGCATTTAAAGACGACCGAGATTTACGCAAAAGTGATCGATAAGAAGAAGATAGAAGCAGCGAAGCGGATACCGGAATTGATATAGAACTATTAGGATGCCTCTCCGGCATCCTCTCATTTTATCTTCCGATGCGTGCATATGTTCCTGCGTGCGGCATATGGCAATCAGTATGTTATGAGTTTTTGTATACAATGCGTCCTTAAGTAATCAGCTAACAACCTGGGCGCATTTTATTTTTGTCCGGTTGTATATGAATTAATCTCTAACACTTCAATCTACAACCGCAATCAAAAAAATACGTCCCCTATGGTGCCTGAAATATTACATGAGCTACGTGAAATCAAGCAACTCCTTGCTCTCAACAAAAAGATGTGGACTCTGGAAGACTTCTGTGCTTTCACCGGACTTTCCAAACAGTATGCCTATCATCTTACCTCTACGAATAAGGTAAAATTCTATCGGCCATTCGGCAAGAAAATCTATTTCGATGCTGAGGAAGTTATTGAGTTTCTAAAACAGAATCAGGCCACTGATGTTGCAGAGTTAAAAACAAAACTGAATAAATATTTTCTTAATAATTAATCTTTCATTACAATGACAACGAAAATCAACATCGACAAGGCCGCGTTGCTGCGGGCCAGCAATCACGGTCTTAACTTTTACAGCTTCGTGATGCCTCAATTAAAAATGCTGAAGGAAGGGGAGGTCTGCGAAAACACATACAACCCTTTTTACCCGGATAAAAACCCATCTTTCAGCATCTACTTCTCCCCCAAGATGGGGCGGTGGATGTTTAAAGACTATGGTGGGGCGCCGGATGGCAGGGAATATTCCGGCGATGTGTTCGACTTCGCGGGACTCTATTATGAAATGGCGGGGCTGAAGCTAACGTTTGGACAGAGGTTATTTAAAATAGCGGAAGACCTCGGCATCGACCCGCAAACAGTGAAGAGCAAAGCAAGGAGCTATGCAGGTAACATAGCTGTGGGGTTCAGGAAACTGAACGCCAAAGACCATGCCAGGGAGGTTGGCTTTAATCTTCTTTCGGACGAGTATTCAGGCTGCATAGCTGACGCACATTCCTACTTTTCCCATTATGGGATCAGTGAGGACGTTTTGCTGCGGTATAATGTCAAGGCTGTAAAGCGATACCTCTATATAGATAAGGATGGCGTTCTTCAGTCGAGGAACTGTTCTGATGCGCTGGTCATTGCTTACGAGGACGTGTATGGTGCCAAAATCTATCAACCATCTCCCAAAAAGTTCTGGTATATCGGCAAAAAGTCCCCGGACTATATCTTCGGTTTCAACCAACTACTTGCCCGGAACAGGCGATCTGGCTATGACCAGCAGGAAACCTTAATTATAACCGGCGGGGAAAAGGATGTGCTGACGCTAACCAGCCTGGGTTTCGATGCCGTTTGCTTCAATAGTGAAACAGCCGGAATTCCCAAACTTGCAACGGATGTACTATTCCATTGGTATAAACGGATAATTGTGATGTACGATAATGATCCGACCGGATTAGCCAGTACCATTAAGGTGGTAAAGCGCCTAAAGGCGGATTTCAATGTTGCCGGTTTCAAATGGGGATCTAACCTCAAAGAGGCCGGAGGTAAGGATGTATCTGACTATATCAGGCTGAAGCTGGATATCGACTTATTGAGGGAACAAATTGCCTGCTGCGAAGGTGAGGGCGATACGGAAGACCAGCCCACCTTAATCGATGGGTCGGAGGTGCCAGACATGAAAGTTCCCGCGGAGGCATACACGCCGCATATCCCGGAGGAAGTGTACCGTGACCTGCCGGAGTTCTTCAAACGGCTGTGCGATCAGTTCCCGGACCGAACGGACAAGGATATTCTGCTTTTATCGGCATTGGCTGTTGTAAGCTCGTTCTTTCCAAGAGTTTACGGTGAACATGCCCGGGATAAGGTGGGTTCGAACATCTATCTCTTTGTATCCGGTCCCTCGGCCGCAGGTAAAGGTGTGATGGCATGGAGTCGGAGGCTCGGAAACAAAATTCAGGCCTATCTTGCTCAGAAGTTCATTACCGAAATGGCGAATTACGAAGCTGAACTAGCTGCATATAGGTCAGACGGTAATCCCGATACGCCGAAGCCTCTGAAGCCACAGCAGCAGACGATGTTTATTCCTGCCAACTGCTCTGTTTCAAAGATTATCCAATTCCTGGGCGCCAATCAGAATTTCGGGGTGATCATGGAGACCGAGGCAGATACATTGGCCGCAGCATTTAAAAATGACTGGGGCAACTTCAGTGACGTCCTGCGAAAGGCATTTCACCATGAAACGGTGTCGTTGGCACGAAAGACCAACGATGAATTCATCGAGATCGAGCGTCCGCACTTATCTGTGGTATTAAGCGGCACTTTTAATCAGGTTGGCAACCTGCTGGACAGCGTGGAGAATGGTCTTTTTAGCCGCTTCCTGTTCTACGAGTTCCGGTCCTCCCAACAATGGAAAAATATGTATATCCAACAGGACGGAAGCAGCGAACTGGCTGACTTGTTCGACGAGGCGGGAAGCCAGATACTTAACTGGTGGGAACGGTACTATGACGGTGAAGACTGTATAGTGCGCCTTCAACAGCAACAAATCGACAGGCTCAACCAGTATTTTGCACAGAAGCTGGAATACTTTATCAGCGAACATGGCGACCCTATTGGCGCGAATATCAAGCGGGCTGCATTAAGCTGTTACCGTATAACCATTATACTTACGGTTGTGCGGCATGTGGTGAGTGGTCAGCAGCTTCCGGAGGCTTTGTCCGTTGAGGACGCTGATTTCAATAGTGCCCTAGGCATCGTGGATACATTGAACTACCATTTGCAAAAGACTTACAGCAGGCTGGAAAATTCGTCCAAGAGCTCGAAGCTGAAGGCGCAACCCAGGGCACTTTATGATGCCTTGCCGGAGGAGTTTTCAAGGCAAGAATACAATGGCATTGCTGAAAAACTGAAGATCAAATACAAGACGGCGGAACGTTATCTCGAAGTCCTTTTCAGGGAAAAGCTGCTGGAGCGATACGAGCAGGGGGAATACCGGAAATTGTAAACCCCCGGGTTCCTCCGTTTCCCACAAATCCCCTGTTTCCCCAAGGCAGGGGATTTTTATGCCCGTTCAGTTCGCGGGGTGTCGATAAAAAGTTTTTTGCGTTATAGCGCAATGCTTTACATTTGATATGGTCGTATTAGACCACGACTACCCCGTAAGCCATGCTTTTGTCAGCCTATAGCGGCCTGATACGCCATTTGCCATACCTCGACCAGGCCTTCGAGACGAAGAAAGAGACTTGGTATCGGGAGCAGTATCAGAAGTACCCTGAATTCAGCCAATTCCTGAAGGAGGTATTTTCCAATGACGATGTTGCCACCTTTTCCCGGCAGGATCTGTTTAACAGGGCAGACGGGGACATTAAGATCGCCGTCTTTTCCATCATCTTTTGGGGATACCCGCGGAATATGCGAGGGAATACGTTTGAATCCATCTTAAAAGCATTGCCGGATATTGAAAGGTTACTTTCAGAAAGCCGGGCTCTGAACACTGTTCACTATACGGCAATCTGCCAGCGGCTTAAAGGATCGGGGATTGGGTTGAGTACGTTGACCAAGTTGCTGTACTTCTTTGGCTTCACCCTAGAAGGATGCCGGTGTTTAATATTGGACAGCCGGATCGTAGATGTGCTCAATGCGGGAACATTTGCTGAGCTGACGATGCCGGGCTTCATAACGGAATACAACAAGGAGAAGGCGTATCCTATCTATCTTCGACTAATGCACGGGCTATCAGAGAAAAATGGCTATCCTGTGGATCAGCTAGAATTATTCCTCTTTCAATTTGGGCGGAATCTGAAGGCTGCCATCGCATAAGCAAGCCCAATAATTTTACCGGTAATCGTTGTATTATCTCGCAGGAGGGAGGATGTTTATGCAAACAAAAACCCAAATAAATGCACATGAACACCCTAAACATGACACGTACTTACGGTCGAAAATCTAGCTCCATTCTGTTACTTCTGCCAATGATTGCCATCTATTTTTCTAGTTGCTTAGATGGGATGCCCAACAGGCTTGTTGGACATACTTATAGAATTGTGCCGGTGAATTCAGAATTTAAGATGAAACTAGGTATGAATATGGCGACCATTGAGCATGAGTATACGTCCAACCACGAAGTGCTCATCACAACCTATATCGGAAAGAAGGCGACAAAGAAGGAAAGCATGGCTTATTCGCTCGATGACTCAATCTACAAGTTGGATAACGAACGATATGATGTATCGTTTGATCGGGATACTGCGGTATTCTCCGTGAACGGGGACGTGCTGTTCAGGCTGGATCCGATGAAGTAGAATTCGGTTTGCGAAGCGGCTAAATAGCGGGTATTATATGGCGAAAGCGTCTTGTAATACTCGCTTTCTTTGTTTACATTTGGGAAAAGCCATTTTTCCCATGAACCAACGAGTAATTCTCCAGTCTTATTACAATAGCGGACGCGAGCAGAAATTTGACAAACAGATAAAAGGTATTTTTCAAAAGTGGGGCGAGACGATACTGGATAGGGACGGAAAATATTTTCAAGTAACCATAGCAATTGTCCTCAGCGACGATGGAAACGTGTATATAGGCCCACCCGAATCGATGTCATTAGCCAGTAACTAAGGTTCGATATCTTCAGCACTTACAATAGCGGCATATGGAAGAAGAAAGAGATTCCAGGCAGGACTTCAGTCAACTTGAAGATGTAGTTCTACATATTGATCCTGGATTCGTACACCGTAGAAAAATTGAGGCTATTCTTGGGGAGAATGGGTCAGCAATAATTAACAATGAAATAGCTAACATTCCACTTAATACTCCCGAGTGGACAAAAGAAGTCAAAATTGATCACATCTATGCTCGTATAATTCTCGACTATTGCAAAATATTAGGTATAAGGACACTCGAGGATTGCATAATTAATCGCAACGGACTTTTAATGTGTTCTATCGAGGAATTTTTGCCGACTGAAACAGTGTACAATTCAGAGAGAGCAATCAGCTTCATTAAATTGAAATCAGACGTGGATGCTGTTGTCCAGCTAGAATATTCTGTGAATAAAATATCTTCTGATACATTGAAATCCGGATTAAGTAATGGTGGAGAATTCGGAGTAGTCGCAGAATTTCGAAAAATGACCCCCTCAGGACCGATTCTTCATCCTATATTAATCGGCTTCCCCTATCTACTTTCACGACGTACCGGGGAGTTGCTATGGCGGAGATATTCTGACTTTTATCAGTTGTTTGTAGATGACTTTGATGAGTTCTCAAAAGTCAAAGGAATCCCAAGCCCTAATGATAGTCAACCAATGCAATGGATCAAAGAAAGCGTATTTAAGGAATGCCTTAGAAAGATTCTTGGGGATGCCACGAATAGTGATTGGGGGGGTGAGACTTCCGATTACTTTTCATCCCATGTACATATAGATGGGAACCGATTTTCCTGTGCATTTCTATTAAAGGGGCCTAGCAGCTTTCGACCCATGACGCTAAATCACCTTGGAAAGAACAATGACCAAATTGTCCGGCTTTCGAAAGAGCCTGCAGATATTTTGGTTGTGCAGCATTCTCATGATATACTTCCGGCAGTTCGAGAGACACTAAAGGTTTTTGCGACGCAACCGTCAAATCCAAGACATTATTGTTTGATGGATGGACGGGATTCATTGCGATTGCTAAAGGCCTATGATTTGTTTGATTGGGCAATATCAGAATCTAAATTGTATAACAATGATGACTAAAGAAGACATTTCTGCACTTGAGCGATCTATTAAGGAACAATCTGATAATATTTACTCTATTTCATTTAACTACGTAATGGGGGAGATGCATGGTACGCGTAATGAGGAGAAGGATGAAGAAGATGAAGACGAAGAAAATAAGCTGTACTATAATTTGCAAACACTGTATCTGAAGATTAGGTGTTACTTAGAGGCCAAAAATCTCCTGAATTATTTGAATGCTTTTGTCGAAAAAATTGCACCTTTTATTGAGAATAAGAGGGAAGCATTGCAGGTTAGCGGACCTTATATGTCAGATGGAGATCCTTATTTGACTGCTTGGTCTGAAATGAATACTTTCTTGGTGCCCTTTCCTGTTTTTGAAGACAGATATAAAAAGAAGAAGGATATAAGTTTTGTCGAGGAGATTTTAAAAAACTCTGGCCGACTTATTACTCACCGGGGGGTGTCTGTGAAAAATGAGGCTGATATTTATAGAGAAGTTAAATGGTTTTTGGAAATCCTATTTCCGTCTATTCGGCAAATAGAAAAAGCAAGATTTATTCGAAAGTTCAAAACCTACCATCCTGACATTTTAATTCCAGAAATAAAAGTTGTAATTGAATATAAATTGATACGGGAAGGGAGAAATATCGACGATTATGTAGATCAGGTTAAGACTGATGCAAATAACTATGAAGGAGATTCAGAGTTTGAGATATTCTACGCGGTATTCTTTATTATTGGCAAGCCGGTTACTAAAAAGGCTGTGCTTGAAAGTTGGAAAGAAAGGAAATTTCCAGACAACTGGCATCCTATAGTGGTTATGGAATGATTTGTAACCTGGAGGTTTATTAAGGCCTGCAATTTTGGACTTTCTAGCTGATTGTCACGAATCTGGTGATAAATTTCTCTGAAAAACTTGAAGTACAAGGTTAAAAATGGAGTTAAGATAGGTAGAGCTGCTTTTGATCTTTCCGAATATTTATTTCCTTGACTTTGTATTTCTTTAGATAGTCGAGGATCGCCTTTTCAAGATTCAAGATACATTGGCAGAGATTCGACCAGTTTTTGAACGCAAAAGCATTTGACTCTTTATATACACCGGCGGGCTCATTGCTAGACGCGTTGCCGATTAGACCAGTTTCAAGAATACCGGATTTCAATAGTATGACTTTCTGGCCAGTCAAGTCGGTTCTCCGATGGTCGACGATCCCGGACGTGTGAAAATCTAAGAGTTTATCAGCAATAGACTTCGGTAAAAAAGGATTATCGATAAAAGGCTTGCAGGGCAGCAACTGGTTGGAATGCCCATCAAACAGAATCAAGGCATTGTCTAGATCGCCGATTCCATCCATATGGGATGTATCTATTATGGGAAGTTCAAACAATGTCGAATACTGATTATAGGAGAAGGAGCCTGTAGGCCTGAGGTCCTTTATAAAACTGATCCAGCTGTCTTGTTGATGCAGCATCTTTAACAGCTCGGTAATGACATCGATTTGTTTATTGATGAACTGGTTACTGGCAAAGCGTTGGTTGTTTCTATATGAGATGAAGACGGAGGCTATGCTGACTGCCAGAGAGAATAAGGAAATGAGAATAGGGGTGTTCATAATTCATGGTTTAGTGAAAAAAAGGGTGAACTGTACTGTACGAAGATAACCATCTAAGTTTCGTATATGTCTCCTCTTCTGTGCGGCCAATAGTTAAGTGGGTGGGAATGATTGTGAAAAGGTGCCTGAATTGGAGATGGTGGCGCTGTAAGTAGCCTGATTTCCGGTTACTAATCTGGGACTAATTTCGGTGAAACCCGCATCCAATGCGGAAAAGTAAATTCTGCATTGGGAAGTAGCGTTATAGACTGAAAATCAGGTGTTTTCACTCCTTCTAGTTGTTGATTTTATCCTTTTATTTGCCTTTATTTATGCTTTTTGTGGTGGTAATCTGGTTGCTACTTTAAAAAGTAGTGACCACAGGTGTGGGTTATCGTTGAAAGGAGGCGTCTAAGAATGTAAACTTAATCTTAACATAATGGAATTTAAAATCATTACGTCAATTGCATTGGCAATCCTTGCAACTGTAATATTTCTAGTCGGAAAACAGGAGCTAAAACCTGTTGCTATCATAATTTTCATTGTGATAGTAGGATTTATTTGGGTGAAGGATGCCATCAAAATGAGTAATAATGATGAATACCAAAAGGCTTTGATTCTATTAGGTGGGGTAGGGGTTACAATTATTGGATGGTTTTTGACGGGCTACTTTAATAATGAAAATGAAAAAGTCAGAAACAGGTTAAGTATTGAACAATCAATAGGCCAGGCTAAGCGAGATTTGCGAGTCAAATTCTTATTGGACGCCTATTTTAGATTGGAAAACGCAGATTTTAGAGATTCGACACCCGAAGGCCAACAACCCAATCGGTTCGACTATATTTATTTAAAATATGCGGAATCCGCATTAACTTCAATTCAATTGGTCGGGAGCGATACACTCGTACAACTGGCTAATGCATATATATTATCTGGAGGAAAGCAGCACTTTGACGAATTATTGAAGTTGTTAAGAGATGAATTGCGTAGCGAATTGAATTTGTCCAAATTGCCCAATACCAATGACTTTAAGCCCTCAATTTACAGAACCTACCGGAAGCTTAATGCGCCAGATCAGCTAACGCCCGAGCAGCAAATGCAATTAACCACTAGATTAAGCGAATTCCAGCGAGAATTATTGAAATGATTTATGCGGGAATGCAAGGCGAATCGAGTAGATTGTTCCGGTAAATTGCTAAAATAACAAAGTAAGATTAATTCGATACTTACAGAAGTTGTCTCTCAAAGGCATTAGAGTTAATAATTTTCTATATTCTATTTTATTCAGAGCACCCCCCTTCGCCCTCATTGACAGCCAATCGCCAACTGTAATGATATAGTGATCATACAGTTTCACATCAATTAGGTTAAAGCGCCTCTTTTACCTTTTTTGTTGTTTCTATACCGACAATACTGGGTTTTAAGTACCCAGAGGGATGATTGTTAGCGAGGATGACGGATGAAGCGAGGGAATGAAGCGCGAGACTAACAATCAATTGTACATCAATTAGGCAGCCTATCCTGGTGGCGGTACAAATTACCCTGTAGCCAATTACTTTATGCCGGCTATTTAAAAAGAAGGCCATAACCTGCTCCTGTAAATTGATAAGTTCTTTGTTCCAAACAGAAAGTATAAAGTCGCCGGCTTTGACGGTAGATTTCAATAACTTATTGTATTTCACGCCCGGCTTATAATGGATGGACAATTCGGAAGCAGCCCACTCTCCTTGTACTTGTAGTAATCTTTGTCTTTTGGATAGCATATATGGTAAGGTGAGACCAGAATGCCGGTCGGGATGATGAATTATTGATTATTCTTGTTCTCCACCTGATGGAGAGAAAAAGCGGCTTCTATTAGTTCTTCAAGCCGCCTGCACCGATATAAAAGGGTAGCACGATCTTCCGGATCGCTGTATTGAACATTGTCAGAGATAATAGCTGCCTCATACCATGTCCATAAGATGTCACGAAGCTCCGATAAGGAGAAATCTGCAAAGAAACGGTCAATCACTCTAGTCGGCTCGGCATTCGCAATTAAGGATATTGGCTTGTTGTAGAAGTCGGGATGATCCATAAAACGGTATATATAAGTGAGTATTATTTTTAGCTCAGTGGGAATATCTTTATTGACTTAGTAGCAGGACTGTGTACCGTGTATGATGTTGTTGCTGACACTGCCCTGTTCTTCGTGAATGGCGATCCGATAAAACATGGAGCCAGTCTTGACAAGACGGTTTGCGGAGAATGAAGGCAAATAGCCGATTTATTTCCAGCTTGAGTCACTGACCTTATAGGACAGAATTATATTGCCCCAACAAGCCCTAATTTAAGTATAAACACCTAGTCTATGGAGGAAATGATCAGGAACGCTTTATATGGCGCAATAACTTAATGGGTTTTCTAGTTTATTGAAGCATTAACCTCTAAACCTATGTCTTACTTTATTCATGATGGGACAGGGCAGCTTGGTCCTTTCACTATCGAAGAACTAAAGGGGAAAGGCATCTTGAGCACAACTCCAGTCTGGAAGGAAGGTTTAATCGACTGGGTTCAAGCCTCCTCTCTGGATGAATTGAAAGGTATATTTATTCAGTCGCCTCCTACGTTTAAAATTCAAAATTCTCCGTCTCGTCTACCATCTTCTCTAATTTCGATTACAGAGAAGATCGGTTTTAAATTGGGCAAATTTCTTGGCTGGAGTGGATTAATTTTAATTTTGCTTCTATTGGGAGTATTTTTATACAATAAAGCGCATACTCCTGCCTACTATACCAGTACCAGCGCTTCTATCCTGGACCCAGAGCGCTCCTACCCAAAGGCATTTTTAGTCGCCAATGGAACATATCATCCTAATTTTTGGGGAACTAAGGAGGAAATTGATGGAACTGTGACTAACAAAGCTACTCACACGAATTACAAAGACGTTCACGTAAGCGTGATCTTCTACAGTCAAACGAATAGTGTCATTTCTACGCAGGAGTATATCCTGTATGACTACTTTCCTTATGGCTCAACAAAAGCATTTTCTTTGAAGGTTGACAAACCTGCCGCCGCAGCTACTTGTGGATGGATAGCAGTCGGGGCCACTTATTACTAAACCGTAAAAATATTTGCCATGCCGATAAAATCGCTTATCCCATTTGTTTTAAGTCTTCTCTTAGTCGCTGGCGTTAAGTCAGTGCCTGTTGTAGAAAAGATCGAGTATGTCTATGTCTGTGAAGGCCCCAGATCAGTTGTCTATCATCGGTCGGAAGATTGCAGCGGATTGTCTCACTGCTCAACAAGAACTTATAAAGTGACTTTGGAGGAAGCTGTTAAAATGGGTAGGAGACCGTGCAAAATTGAATATCGATGACTTCTAGAGAACTGGCAAATTGTTGATGAAAAAAAGTATGCATGAGTATATCTAATATTTCCGGGTTACATTTCCAGCCTTGGGTTGGCAAAGAGTATGACACAAAAGGAAGACTATTGCTTCTGGGGGAATCGCACTACCTTGATGATGAACCTAATGAAGAAGATGATTTTAGTATAGGGTATGGAGATATGACTATAGAGGTAATTCGAGATGGTCACCTGGCTGGAAAGGATATGAGAACCCCTTTTTTTAGAAATATCGGCTTTTTGTTCTATCCGGACGATTGTTTCAAGATATGGAATGAGGTAGCGTTTGCAAACGCAATACAAATCGGCTTGCCTAAAGCCAAGAGTCAACCCGGTACAAGAGAAATTGAAACTATAGCGCCTGCGTTCCAATTATTATTAGATGGCCTTAAACCAGAAAAGGTGATGGTGTTATCTAAAAGAATGTGGTTCCAAAACTGGATTCCCGAAGATAGAGGACAATTTGTTTCTCATATCGTTGAAAATGGAAAGAGGTCTACGGTATGGCAATACGAATATGTTGGCGGAAGATGTTTGGCAGTTGCAATAGCACATCCTTCCCGGATGCGCGGGAATTCCTATAACAAATGGAAGCCCTTGGTCGACAACTTTCTTTCAATGCCACTGAGTAAAGGATAATACGGTTATTGTATTAGCCTTGTGACTTCACTCATCCAGATAAATCTACCTGCAATGATGAAAGGCAGACTAATATTCCTGTTCTATCTATCAATTTCGAATCTATCCACTTTGCACAGCCAAAACAAAGTAAACGCTAACTTTGATCAGCTAGACAGAACTTTGTTTCAATGGAAGGAATTCTCCTTTGCACAGTCGTGGGAGAAATTAAAAACCGTCTGCGATTTACAGAAAATTACGTCTCTTTCAC
>Ga0068860_100003829_pt1 | contig 15471 bp, 15 predicted proteins | sample KBSSwiS32_FD_66597 | JGI IMG/M metagenome (GOLD analysis project Ga0068860, IMG submission 66597) | Switchgrass rhizosphere microbial communities from Kellogg Biological Station, Michigan, USA - KBS Switchgrass S3-2 | ecosystem: Host-associated > Plants > Roots > Rhizosphere > Soil ... | reverse complement strand
TTTTCCATTGTGGCTGGCGCCGGTTCAAGCGATGGTGCTACCGATCACTGATCGAGTCAACGAGTATGCTGAAAGCGTCGCGCGCGAATTGCGTGAGGCAGGTTTACGAGTTGAATCAAATCTACGCAGTGAAAAGATCGGGGCAAAGATTCGCGACGCACAGTTGCAGAAGATTCCTTTCATGCTCGTACTTGGAGATCGTGAAATGGAACAAAATATGGTGGCAGTACGCGAGCGAGCAAAGGGCGACATCGGTGTTATGTCGTTAGCAGACTTTAAAGAGATGGCGCGCAAATTAATCGACTCACGCGCGTTAACAAATAACTAAGTTTCGAGTTCGAAGTTCGGAATCTCAAGTGGTTCCCGCAACTGGAAACTCGGAACTGTTACCTAGGAGGTGCAGAAATAGCTACAGGATTTCGAGGTCGCGGGCAGCGTCCGGACAATAGGCGCGTGCCGCCGGTTCGAATCAACGACAGGATTCGCGTACCAGAAGTACGGGTCGTTGGCGAAGAAGGAGAGCAGTTGGGGGTAATGGATGTGCGAGATGCCATTCGTGCTGCTCGTGAGAAAGGCCTTGATTTGGTCGAGGTCGCCCCTAACGCAGATCCTCCAGTTTGCAAAATTATCGACTTTGGAAAGTTTCAGTACGAAGCGAAGAAGAAGGCAAACGAGGCGAAGAAGAAACAAGTTACGATCACGGTTAAGGAAGTAAAGTTTCGCCCCGGAACAGATGACCACGACTACGACTATCGTATGAAACATGCGCGGGCCTGGTTGCAGGACGGCGACAAAGTGAAAGCGACGATCTGGTTTCGCGGACGCGAAATGACGCACCGCGAACTTGGAGCGCGCATTTTGGCGAAACTTGAGCAGGATCTTTTAGACGTCGGTGAAGTGGAAGCTCGCCCGAGAATGGAAGGGAATCAGATGTTCATTATTTTCGGACCCAAGCGACACAAAGGCGGCGCAAAACCGGATCAGCACACAAGCGTACCGGCTGGACAGTGAGAGGATTGCCGGTTTCCGATTGCCATTTCCGATTGGTTGCTATTGATGGACCACTAGCAATCAGCGCGACATTTTGAGCACGTCAAAAGCGGTAATCGGGCAATCATTAATTGACTTTGAAGGGATACGACAACCTATGCCTAAATTAAAGACACACAAGGGTGCGGCGAAAAGAGTGCGATTGACCGCTACCGGAAAAATAAAGCGCGGGCACTCGCATGCGCGTCATATTTTGACGAAGAAAACCAACAAGCGTAAGCGTCAGCTGGATATCGATGGATTGGTCTCAAAGGCGGACCACGATCGGGTTATGTCGATGCTGCCTTATGGAAGAGATTAGTTGAATTGAGGATGTCCCATATGTCTTGGCTTGTCGGAGCCGAAGCTCAAGTGCCCTTAACAATGCACTGATAAGCCAAAGCGTACAGGACAATTCGCTCTTAGAAGAAAGGGGATCGATATGCCCAGAGCAAAACGTGGAAATAAACGTCTTGAGAGACGAAAGAAGATATTAAAACTTGCCAAAGGTTATCGCGGCACTAAATCAAAACTCTATCGCTCAGCAAAAGAGTCAGTAGAACGCGGTTTGAATTTCGCCTACACCGGACGAAAACTCAAAAAGCGTGACTTCCGCAGCTTGTGGATTGTTCGTATAGGTGCCGCTGCACGATTAAACGGGATTAACTATTCACAATTGATGCACGGTTTGAAACTTGCCGGTAGCGAACTTGATCGAAAAGTGCTTGCTGACCTGGCTGTTCATCAGCCTGAATCATTCGCAAGCGTAGTGGCACAAGCGAAGAGTGCTTTGGAAAGTGAACAGCGCAACAAAGCAGCCTAAGTCATAGCTGCTGATAGGAGTTCAATCGTGAACCAACTTAAAAACTTAGTAGCGGCGAGCGCACTTGTTTTGTTCGGCGTGATCAGTGCTTTTGCACAAGGCGACACACTGTCTGGCAAGTACCAGGGAACCGCTAAAGCAGCAGGGACGGAAGATGCCCAGCTGACACTCGAGCTAAAAAACGAGGGCGGAAAAATCTCCGGGCAGTTGGTAACCGGCGGAAATACCGTCGCCATCACTGAGGGAAGCTTTACCGATGGCAAGCTCTCGCTAAAACTCGGTGAAGTCGCCAAGCAAGGCATTCTTAATGCGACTCTTGACGGAGACAAATTGAGCGGCGACTGGATCAACGGTGCAACCAAGAAATCAGTTGAACTTAAGAAGGACGCTCCCACAGTGGCTGCTACTGCAGCAGCTCCTGTCAGTTTGTCCGGACAGTGGGATGCCGTGGCGGATGCAAACGGTCAATCAGTTCCTTTCTTACTGACACTCAAAGTGGAAGGTGAGAAGGTTACTGGTGGCAGCACTTCGCAGCTCGGTGACTCAACCATAAACAACGGTTCGTGGAAAGATGGAAAGTTGGTTTTCCAGCTTGAAGGACAAAGCGGAGTAATCTCCATGAGCGCCACCATCGTTGAAGGAAAATTGAGCGGTGAGTTTGATTTCTCCGGACAACTACAGGGTCGATGGGTGGCGATAAAGAAGAACTAGCAGAACTTTGATGACTGATAGCGATCAAAATCCAAGTCAGCAAGTTGAAAGAGCAAGCAAAGCGTTCGAGCAAGAGTTCGAGCGCTTTGTACGCTTTACCAATCCGAATGGACCGGTTGAGCTGATTCTCGAGGATGCGGTTGCAGAAGATCGCGCACTTGCAGATTTGCGGACGCGGCATCTCGGAAAAAAAAGCGCCCTCGCGTCAGTCAAGAAATTGATTGGTCAAGTGGCGCCTGAGGACCGCGCCAGGTTTGGCCAATTAGTGCAGTCGGCAGAAGCAGAAGTACAAAACAAGTTGGATGCAGCTGCTCGATCTCTCAGTGAGTTCATTGCTCGGCAACGAACAGCGCGTGAGAGTATCGATGTAACCTTGCCAGGTCGAAGGCCTCGTCATGGTCACCGTCATCCGATCACGTTGCTTCGCGAGCGCATTGAAGACATTTTCGTATCGCTTGGTTATGCGATAGAGGATGGCCGGGAAATCGAAACTGATTTCTACAATTTCACCGCGTTAAACATTCCGGACAACCATCCCGCGCGAGGCTCAGCCGACACGTTCTACACAACCGACGGCTTTGCTCTCCGTTCGCAAACTTCAACAGTGCAGATTCACGCAATGCAACGTCGTGGCGTGCCGGTACGAATGATTGCTCCCGGGCGAGTTTTTCGTCGAGATACTCCGGATCCGACTCACAATCCAATGTTCTACCAGGTCGAAGGATTGTGTGTGGATCGGGGAATTACCATGGCCCATTTGAAGGGCACAGTGGGTGAGTTTCTGCGACGGATGTTTGGGCCTGATACAGTGACTCGTTTTCGCCCGTCGTACTTCCCGTTTACCGAACCGAGTGCGGAATTTGATTTCAGCTGCTTCAAATGCAAAGGCAGTGGCTGCCGGATCTGTAAAAACTCCGGTTGGATCGAGTTGGGCGGATCGGGAATGGTTCATCCTAATGTTTTGCGAACTGTCGGTGTAGATCCTCAGGAGTATTCCGGCTTTGCGTTCGGTCTCGGCATCGATCGCATGGTGGCACTCATGTACACCCTTGACGACATTCGATTACTTTTCGAAAACGACATGAGGTTTTTAGGGCAGTTTGAATAGGGGCAGTGAGCACTGACTACTGACTACTGACCACTGACTACGAGACAATGTTAATCAGCTACAACTGGCTGCGAGAATTAACCAGCACTAAGCTTACGCCGCAGGAATTGCGCGACCGGCTGACCATGGTTGGCCTTGCGATTGATGCTGTTGATCAGCACGACGGCGATTCAGTGATCGATGTCGAAGTTCCCTCGAACAGGCCGGATTGTTTGTCCCACGTTGGTATTGGTCGTGAAGTCACCGTTATCGAAGACGGAGAGTTGCGACTTCCTGCCGTTAAGGAAATTCCCCTCGATGGCAAAGCTTCGGAGTTTACCGCAGTAGAAATCAAGGACTCTGATTTATGTCCTCGATATGCTGCCCGTCTTGTTCGTGGCGTAAAGATTGGTCCGTCTCCCGAATGGTTAGTCAAACGTTTGGAGACAATAGGACAACGCTCAATCAATAATGTCGCTGACATCACGAATTACGTTCTTCATGAACTTGGCCAGCCACTTCACGCTTTCGATTTTCACAAGCTTGAGGGCCACCGTATCGTGGTCAGACGCGCTGTTGCCGGTGAAAAACTCCAAACGCTCGACGGAGTCGCTCGAGAACTGACAGCTGAGATGTTGGTGATTGCAGATGCCAATCGTCCGGTTGCTCTGGCAGGAATCATGGGCGGTGAAGAGTCTGAAATCTCCACGGCAACCACCGACGTGTTGATTGAAAGTGCTTACTTCGATCCTGACTCGGTTAGAAAAACCGCACGCAAACTCGGAATGGATACTGAGGCTTCTCGCAGGTTTGAAAGAGGGGCCGATCGCGGTGGCGTGCTGAAAGCTCAGGAGCGCTGCGTTGAATTGATTTGCGAGCTTGCCGGTGGTTTGGCCACCGACGCACTTGATGTTTATCCACTTGTCGCAGTCGAGCGGGACGTCGAATTGAATCCAGCAAGAGTTGCAGCACTCACTTCGTTGGTGGTTGACACCGATGAGATGAAGCGGATCTTGCAAAAATTAGGTTTTGAGGCGTTGCCATCCGCAGCTGAGAAACTTCGTTATCGTGTCCCTTCATGGCGTATCGACGTTGAGCAGGAAGAAGATTTAGTAGAAGAGATTGCGCGCCACACCGGCTTCGAACTGATTGCGTCGGAGTTGCCGCCCTCAAATTCTTCCGGTGAATATCAGCCAACGGAAATGAAGCAGAGATCGTTGCGGCGATCGCTTAATGCCTTTGGTTTTGACGAAGCCATAAATTTCAGTTTTACGCCTGAAGAAAACGACTTTGACCTGATACCGGCGTTCGCGAGCGAGTCTACGTCACAACCGGAACTGGCAAACCCAATCATTGAAGACGCTTCGAGAATGCGCTCGACGTTATTGCCAGGATTGCTCAACGCCGTTCGGCACAATCTTAATCACGGTATTCGTGACGTTCGTCTCTTCGAGATCGGTCGGGTCTTTCGCGCAACCGCAGTTAATGAATTGCCGGAAGAAACAGTTGCGCTCGCTCTCGTGATAACGGGTGACGCGATTGAAGAAAACCGTGCCGGAGCAGATCGGTCGGTAGATTTCTTCGACCTCAAGGGCGCTTTGGATGGCGCAGTTGATTGGATGAATCAAGCGCCACTCATTTATGCGAAAGGCGAAGTGACGCACTTGCGTTCCGGTCAAGCCGCAAATCTCTCTACAGCAAATAGGGAAGTGATCGGCTCTGCCGGTAAGCTTGCTGAAGCTATTTCCTCGTCTTACAAGTTTCGTCAGCCAGTTTTTGTCGCTGAACTGGATCTTTCAGCATTGTTAGCTGGACCAGAGAAGATTGTTCAATACACACCACTCGCACGTTATCCCGCTGTGGTTCGAGATGTTTCGTTGTTACTCGATCGCGGTGTTCAGTTACAGGAAATATTAGATGCGGTTACCGAACGACAGATTAGCGATTGTCGGGGGGCGAAATTTGTGGGTGTTTATGAAGGCGAACATATTGCGGCTGACAAGCGATCGGTCACGGTTCGCATTGAATATCGAGCAGACGATCGAACATTAAAAGACGAAGAAGTTGAAGAACGTCATTCGCAACTCACTTCGGCACTCCTAACAACGTTCGCAGCAGAGCAACGCTGACAAAATAAATCGGGCCTGTCTGTGAAATGAGTCTTGCGCAGATCCTTGTGAAGTCGGATAATCAGTCCGCGTTTTCAACTTAGCTAACAGGTGGAGAGAAACGATGGTTGGTCTTTCAGGTTTGGAGAAGTTTTCACATCTTGAGGATAAGATTTATCGAACCATCGAACTCACTAAGACGCTACGCCAGGAAAAAGAGAACCTCGAAAAAGAACTAGCCATCATTCATCGTGACATGGGAAACGTTTTGAATGAGAAGGAGCGTCTTGAAAACCAGGTTGAGAAGTTGCTGGCGGAACGCGAAACGATCCGGATGAAAGTCGAAGCGATGCTCGACGCTGTCGCGGCACTCGATCCGGAGATGGCGGAGGAGTTTAGATGAGCGTCGGAATTGGTCAGATGCTAAACAAAGAAAGCATGGAAGCAACTACCAGCAGTCCCACTATCCGAGTTGAGATTTACAATCAGACCTACAACATCAGGTCTGATGGCGATACTGAATACATCATTCAACTAGCCGAATTTGTCGATGGCCGGATGAGAGAGATCTCTTCCGGAACTCTCACTGTCGACTCACTGAAGGTAGCCATACTAGCCGCACTCCACATCGCGGATGAGCTTCACCGTTTGAAGAACATGCACGAACAAGCCGATTCGCAACTTGCAGCTCGTAGTTCCGAGTGTGCCGAGATGCTCGACCGGTTACTAAAGGTTCGCAGTAGTCTTGAAAACGAGCAGGGTGGAGCGGGCAAACTGTCTTTAGGTTAGTGAACTGTTCCGCTGCGATTTACGTTTTCCCATCCAGGCTTTACTCCCTTCCACAAGTAATCGATTCTTAGTAGAGTTGACGGTGCTGATGCACCTCGAGCGCGTGGTAGACGCTCACTGCAAGTCCGTAAATTGACTAAGAAATTCGCCGCAGAGATAAAAGAAATCGTTTTGTGACAGCGCTAATTCTCGTGTGTTACTATCCACGTCGGCGGAGGGAAATGTTCTGCGGTGTTCGTCACCGATGTTACGATGATTGAGCCAACGCCGTTGATTAGGGAGACCGAGGTCGTTTTGCCAGTGCAGTTCTTCAACGCTAAGAACTGCCAGAGGCTGCGACATTAAGAGGTCACCCACCTGTCTTGTGCAGGTTCAATTACGGCTTCGGAACGACATTGTGGATTCTCCTTCCGCCAGGAACTTACGCCCGCAGAACGCGAAATGTGAGTCGCCCCTCATGCGCGATTTAGATTTCGGAATCGCGGGCTTTTGTTTTCTCTTTGGGATGCAAAACGTATGAAAGTGTTGATGATTGGAGACGTGGTAGCGAAGCCCGGCCGCATTGCCGTACTTGAGCGCATCCAGGATCTGCGTGAACAGCACCAGGTCGATCTTGCGATTATGAACGCTGAAAATCTCGCCGGCGGTTTCTCCGTAACACCCTCACTTTGCGAACAACTCTTCGCGACCGGCATCGATGTGATGACGTCTGGTAATCACATCTTTGACAAAAAAGAGGCGGTCGACTACATCCAAAAACAATCGCGCCTGATCCGACCAGCCAATTATCCTCCGGGAACGCCCGGCCGCGGCTGCTGGGTGGGAGTCGTTAATGGTGTTTCGGTGGCAGTTGCAAATGTGATGGGACGAGTTTTTATGCCGCCGTCGGATGATCCTTTTCGCGTGATCGAATCAGTGCTGGCGGAAGTCCCGGAAGAAACAAAAGTACGCCTCGTTGATATTCATGCCGAAGCGACATCAGAAAAAGTTGCCATGGGTTGGTTTTTGGATGGTCGGGTTTCAGCAGTAGTTGGTACTCATACTCATATTCAAACCGCGGACGACAGAATCTTACCGGGCGGCACCGCGTACCTCACTGATCTTGGAATGACGGGTAGCTATTCCGGTGTCATCGGAATGAGCAAGAGCGATGTCATCGCCCGCTTTACTTCAGTTCCTGCTCGTCGGGCAGAACACTCCCATGGCCAGGTTCGCATTTGTGCGGCCATCATCGACATCGATGAAGAGTCAGGAAAAGCCCGCTCCATCAACCGACTGAATCTCAGCCACGAAAACTAGAGGCACTGACACGTCATCACGTGCGGTAGAGAGCAACGCGAGAGCGCTACTCCAAAGCTTGTAGAGTGAAGGATTAGCAGGGCGCACGATCGTCAGCCCCCTTCCTAACTTGTCGTGTCCTGGTCTCACTGTCTCTCTACCATCAAATGAAAGTGTGAGTCTACTTCAGTTTTGACTGTCGTATTTCTCGCGCCAATTTTGCGCGCCTTTCGAGATCCTCTTTCAATTCAGGTCGGAGTGCGAGGCAGCGTTTGAAATCTTCTTCGCCTTTAGCTTCCTGTCCCAACACTAACAATGCTAATCCACGATTGAAATAAGCCCAGGCAATATCTGGATTGCGCTGCAATGCAGCCGTGAAGTCAACAATAGACTCTTGAAGCTTCCCTTGAGACATTAACGCTGTTGCTCGACCCTGGTAAGCGAGCGCCATATCAGGAGAAAGTTTCAAGGCTCGAGTAAAATCCTCCACCGCACCGGGAAAATCTTTCGTGGCAATTCGCACATACCCCCGCAGATAAAAAGGTTCGGCTTTATGAGAATTGAGCTTGATGGCGGTATCGAAATCTGAAAGGGCACCCGTGACATCACCGAGGTCATGTCGCAGTGCGCCACGATTGTTATAACCTTCAAACAAGCGCGGATTGATTGCGATGGCTTTATCAACGTCAGTGAGTGCGCCTGTGAGATCGCCGAGTTCTCGTCGGGCTGCGGCACGATTGAGGTAAGCGACTTCAAGTGCCGGCCGAATGCGAATCGCTGAATTGAAGTCAGCGATTGCTGCCTCGTACTCTCCCTTGCGATAGTGAGCAACACCTCGATTGGTGTAGGCGTTTGCTGTGAACGGATCAATTACCGTGACTTTGTCCGCTTCGTTGGACTCTGACTTAATCTTGCTAAGGCGAGAACTCAAGACTATGGCCCTACTGTAGTCTTCGATGGCTCCGTCAAGATCGCCTTTGCCGACCTTGCGTGCTCCATCCTGGTAACGACTCACAGCGTTGTTGGGGGTTTGAGCCAATCCTGGACCCTGGCCCAAGAGAACGGCGACGACGGCAAATAGAAGTGAATAGCGCATGGTAGACCCTCTCCTCTTTGTTCGAAGACAGTGCGCTATCCGAATGGCAGGCTATCAATCCGAAGAAGCGCACACGTTACGAGTTGAAGCTCGTCTACCAAGTGCGCTAAGATGCGGGCGTCGACGATACATCTTGGCGCCGCAAGGCGATTGAGCTTGTGTTGTCATTTGGGCCTCGTTGCTATCGCAAGTAGCAGCGAGGCTCAATGCGTTGACATCTTCAGTTTCTAATACGACCAGAGACTACTGTTCAGTTCCGGTGTCTATTCAGAACGTTATCAATGAAACGCCTGAACTGATGAAAAGTTACAATATCTCGCGTGAGTCGTACCTATGAAGGAAACACCGTCGGTTCAGTGGTTGTGACAGGAAGTGAGCGGAGATGTTATTCAGGTGCAGTTGCTCTGGGGACGATTTCACCTGAGAGATGTGATTTCAATATTGGTGGGGCCAACAATCTTTGTGCGTAACCTTCAGGAAACGAACGAACACGACCGTCAGAGTCGGTGATTACGTGGCCAGTTTCTCCTTCTGCCACTACCGTCCCATCCTCCGCGCGTACGATTTCATAACCAAAGCGAAGTGATCGTTTACGAAGTTCCGTAATATGTGTACGAACAATCAACTGGTCGTCGTAATATGCAGGTGCTTTGTAACGACAGTAGGATTCAGCGACGACTAAAAACGCATCGTCATTTTCTTCCATATCGCGATATGAAAAGCCTCGCGCCCGGCAATATTCGGCACGTCCAATTTCGAACCAGACCAAATAGTTGGCATAATAGACTATGCCCATCTTGTCGGTTTCCGAATAGCGGACCCGCAAGATGGTCTCGTGCCAAATTCCGAATACATCTTCAGGGGCAGGGCTCGTCATCTGAATGAAACTGTCGGAATCCTGAAATCGAAGGAACTGTTTCCTCTCCGATAAAGCAAACTGTTAACGTTTAGCGGACTATAAGAGTGAACCACCGATGATGTCAAAGCAAATTAATCGTGGAATAGTTTGGTTTTGTTTGGGCTGTTTAATCCTCGCCAGCCTCGCAATCACTATTCCAACCGCATCCGCCAAGCTCCAACGTGCCGGAATCGCCACCGGAACCGCCCGGAATGCTGCCATTGTGGCAACAACCGAGGCGGTCTTAAAAGAAACGAGCGACCTGCGCGAGCTGGCGATTTTGAAAGATGTGAAGAGTGGGGCCCAGTCGCGTGCAGAGATTGAACGAATGCTCATCAGAAACATGGATGAGGAAAGCACTCCCGCTGAGCTTCATGCCGCTGAAATGGCACTGAAAGTCTTCGGTTTGGCGCCTGCTGATTTTCAATATCGTCCGTTTTTGATCAAATTACTGACTGAACAGGTGGCCGGTTATTACGATCCGAAAGTACAGCAATTCTATCTGGCAGATTGGATCGAACTCGAGGGCCAAAAACCGGTTATGGCCCATGAGCTCACTCACGCGCTTCAGGACCAACACTTCAACTTGCGACGTTTTGAGAAATGGCCCAAGGGCGACTCAGATGCGGAACTTGCAGCCCATGCGCTAATCGAAGGTGACGCTACGCTCGCGATGACGCTCTACATGGCAAAACATCCGTTGGTTGCGCTGGCCTTTATTCGTAGTCTTGGTTCCGACAACACTGCTTCCGAACAGTTCAAGCAAGCGCCGCGTGCGATTCGAGAATCTTTAATGTTTCCTTATGAGCAGGGCTCTGCCTGGGCTACTCAATTGTATCGGCGTGATGGCTGGCAGGTTGTTTCCAAGGCTTTTACAAAGTTGCCGTTATCGACCGAGCAAATTCTCCACACAGACAAGTACGTTCAGTATGAGGCTCCGGTAAAGGTCACAATCCCCGAATTGAGTACAGCACTTGGACCCGGCTGGAAGCGAATCGAAAGCGATGTGAACGGTGAGTGGGGCTACTACCTGATTCTCGATGAATATCTTAACAACGAAGAAGAGTCGAAACAGGCGTCGGAAGGTTGGGGCGGGGATCGTTTTGTTATCTATGAAGGAACAAAGCCCGGTGAAGTGTTTCTTGCTCAGGTCACAGCCTGGGATACGGAAAGCGATGCCAAAGAATTCTTCGCGGCTTATGCGAAGCGCACCGCTGCTCGATACACTGACGCGAAGACTGCTACACAAATGCCTGCTACAACGGCGACAGGAGAACGTCAGGAATGGGCGACCGCGAGCGGTTCCGTTTTAGTGGAACGACGAGGACAGCGAGTATGGATTATGGAAGGGATTCCAACGGCGGCTAAGAGCAAGGCTTTGTCAAATCTCCTTTGGTAGAATCAACTCGTTCATAAAAACTGTCTTTGGAGTATTCGTTAGCTATCACTAGCGCATGAAGAAAACCATCAATCCGCCCGCCGAGAAGATCAAGAGACTTCGCGAACTCACGGACGAATTCCAGAAGCTGCAAACAAGACTGCAACTCGGCGGTGGACCAGACAAGATCGACCGCCAACATCAACAGGGCAAGTTAACAGCTCGCGAACGCATCAATTTACTTCTGGACAAGGATTCGTACAGCCAGGAGATTGGGTTATTTGTTGCTTATGATCAATACGACGGTGGGGCACCTGCTGCTGGTGTCGTAACTGTTGTTGGACTGGTTGCAGGCCGGGAAGTTGTAATCGTCGCAAATGATGCCACCGTGAAAGCCGGTTCGTGGTGGCCGGAGACAATTAAAAAGATACTCCGTGCTCAGGAAGTTGCGATGCGATCGCACGTTCCGATCATTTACCTGGTCGACTCGGCCGGAGTGAATTTGCCGTATCAGGGTGGCGTTTTTCCAGGTCAGTATGGCGCGTCAAGAATTTTCTATTACAACTCCATAATGCGGCACTACTTGAAGGTGCCTCAGATTTCCGCGGTGATGGGACCATGCATCGCTGGCGGAGCTTATCTTCCGGCCTTGTCTGACATCATCATCATGGTTGATGGCACATCGTTCATGGGACTGGGCGGCGCAAATCTTGTCAAAGGCGCAACCGGACAAACCATCGACAACGAAACACTCGGGGGAGCCAAAGCTCACAATGAAATTTCTGGAGTGGCCCACTATCGAGTGAAAGATGATCAGGCTTGCATCACGAAGATCCGAGAGTTTATTTCTGAACTTCCAAAGCCGACAACTCAACTTCGACAGGCCAACAGTTCGTTGCGACCCGCTGCTGATCTTTATGACCTTCTTCCCGCAGATCACCGTCAACCCTACGACATGCGTCAGGTGCTGGAGTGCATCATTGATGAAGGCGGATTGGATGAATTCCAGGCAGACTATGCGCGGGAAATGATTACCGGACACGCAAGCGTCTGTGGTATCCAGGTTGGGGTAATCGCAAATTATCGAGGCATGGTCAGGAGCGGAGCGGGTAAGCCACCGAAGTTTGGTGGGATCATCTATACGGAGTCGGCGGAGAAGGTGGCTTACTTCATCGAAACTTGCAACCGTCATCACACTCCGTTGCTTTTTATCCAGGACGTATCCGGCTTTATGGTTGGACCAGAAGCGGAACATTCGGGAATCATCCGAGCTGGAGCACGTTTTGTCGAAGCAATGGCCACCGCAATGGTGCCAAAAATAGTACTGACCTTGAATCACGCTTCGGGTGCTGGTTACTATGCAATGGCAGGGCAGGGTTTTGATCCTGATTTCATCTACAGCTGGCCAACTGGTCGCATGGGGGTGATGGAAGGAGACTCAGCTGTTCAGGCGACATTCGGTAGTCAATTGGAGAAGTTGAAGAAGAACGGACAGGAACCCGATGAACCACTTACGGCAGAGATGGACAAAGTTCGCGAGACCTACGACAGGGAACTCGACGCAAAGTATGCGGCTGCCAGAGGGTTTGTCGATGCGATCATAACTCCGGAGGACACGCGCTCAGCACTGGAACTCTCACTTCGCACAAGCCTCAATTACAGCGGACCTCACCTGGGGCAATTTGTTCTGCCTTCTAGTCTGATTTGATTCGCTCACAACAACGTCCCACATCTTGAGAATTGTTCACAACTTTTTGCGCTTGTCCGTGATGTATTGAGTCACGACAGGGTCAGTGATAAAAGGCTGTCATCCCTCTAACAAACCCCAAAGTTGACGCCCTCAAGAATCGGTTCGGACAAGGAGGGATTTTTATGCTCAAAAAATTTGGTAGCACATCTGTTACGGCAATAACAGTTGGCTTCGCTATCGCATTCGGTGCTTACGCACTTCACGCTCAACAGGAGCCGACGACTCAAACTCCGCAAACGGAAACAACAAAACAAACAACGCCTGGTAAGCGCGGACAAACCACCAGTAAAAGCAGCAAAACGCCTGCCGCTGAAACTACCGGCGATCAAACGGCACCCGCCACTGCTGAAACAACCGTATCAACGCAAACAAGTACACCAACCCAGTCGCTGGATCTGTCAGGAACATACGCGGGAACATTTCAGTGTGATGAGTTGGGATTAACTGGCGATACTACCCTTACTATAAATGGAAATCAGTTCACGACTGCAGAAGGCAAGACTGGGCGAATCATCGTTTCCAGCACGGGAGGTTACAACGCGGTTGCTCTGCAAATGGGCGAAGGCAGCGCAACTACACCGGCAGTAATTTCGCTTCGTGGTCGCAAAAGTGGCAATCGACTAACGTTGACGTCAGTCGACGCGGCACATCCTTGTTCTTTTTCAACGGGTCGCACTATTGCTAGTCGACGCACAAATAAGACTATGCCGGCAGCAGTAGGTACTGAAGTAGCAAGTCCGGCAGCAGCTGGTCCAACTCCGGCGGATATGACTGCTCCAGCGACGCCAACCACAAAGAAGAGTCGTAGAAATACCAAGGCTCGTACAACGTCGCAAACACCGGCAAATGTTCCAGCAGCGAATCCGACTCCGGTGACGGTGACTCCCGCCGAGAGCCCTGCGATGCCGCCTGAGCAAAAACCAAGTCCAAGCCCAAGCTCGAGTCCGAGTCCCACTCCCAGTGGTTCGCCGGCTCCATCTCCATCACCTGAAGGATCCCCTGCTCCGAGTCCGTCGCCAAGTCCTTCACCTGGTCCGACCAAACGTCCTTAGTGGAACTCTCCAATTTGCAGGCGGGCATTTGACGAATGTCAATTGCCCGTATTTGCATCTTAAGCGTCGATCAGATTAGAGTCCAAACTCGAATGCTAACGACGCGCGTCTCACTTTTGTCTGCTAAGGTTGATAGCACGTTGTTAAAACAAATACCTTTGCGAGCAGAAGAAGAGAACAAATAGATACTCATGAAACAGAAGATTCGGATTGCAGCCGGTCAGGGGTTCTGGGGTGATTTACCGGATGCCCCTGTTAGACAAGTTGAAGGTGGTCCAATTGATTATCTGATGCTCGACTATCTGGCTGAAGTAACCATGTCGATCATGCAGAAACAGAAAACGCGTGATTCAAATGCCGGCTACGCCAAAGATTTCATTCCGTTGATGAAGAGGATTTTGCCTTCGTGCGTTGAAAGAAACATTCGCGTCACGGCAAATGCTGGTGGTGTCAATGTGCGTGGCTGTGCCGATGCGGTCATTCAAGTCGCAAGAGATCTTGGGCTCGCGGGAAAAGTGCGCATTGGAATTGTTACCGGCGACGACATCATGTCGCGGATCGATGAGTTTCTGAATGCCGGAATTGAGTTAAGAAATATGGACACGGATGAGACTCTGTCCACCGTTCGCGATCGGATTCAAAGCGCGAATGTCTATCTTGGTGCGGCGCCTTTGGTAGAAGCTTTAAACCAAAACTCGCAAATTGTAATTACAGGACGAGCAACTGATACAGGATTAACACTGGCTCCTTTGATTCACGAGTTTGGTTGGTCCAATTCAGATTGGAACAAACTGGCCAGCGGAACGATCGCGGGACACATTATCGAGTGTGGTGCGCAAGCCTCCGGAGGAAACTGCCAGTTTGATTGGCAAACTATTCCCGACCTCGCTAATGTTGGTTTTCCAATAGCCGAAGCTTTTCCCAACGGCGATTTCGTTATTACCAAGCACGAAGGAACAGGTGGGCGAGTCAATGTTCCTTCAGTCAAGGAACAACTGGTTTACGAGATGGGCGACCCGCATGAATACATTACGCCAGACTGCGTAGCTGACTTTACCTCTGTTCGACTTGAGCCTGACGGTGAGAACCGTGTTCGTGTTTTCGACATCAAGGGCCGCGCCGCGACTGAGTTCTTCAAAGTTTCAATCAGTTACTCAGCAGGATTTAAAGCTGTGGGTACGTTGGTCTATGCCTGGCCGGACGCCTATGCAAAGGCGCAGGCCGCGGACAAGATTCTGCGCGAGCGTTTGGATCGGCTGCGATTGAAATTCGATCTGGTTTTGACTGAGTTTGTTGGTGCCAATGCGACGCATGGACCACTGGCTGGGGTGCCTGGTGCAGATGCTCCAGAAGTTCAGCTGCGCGTCGGTGTGCGCGGAAATGATCGCGCCGCCGTTGAGCGCTTTACGAAAGAGATCGCACCATTGATTCTAACTGGACCACCAGCGGTTACAGGTTTTGCAGGTGGCCGG
>Ga0068860_100003825_pt1 | contig 15482 bp, 16 predicted proteins | sample KBSSwiS32_FD_66597 | JGI IMG/M metagenome (GOLD analysis project Ga0068860, IMG submission 66597) | Switchgrass rhizosphere microbial communities from Kellogg Biological Station, Michigan, USA - KBS Switchgrass S3-2 | ecosystem: Host-associated > Plants > Roots > Rhizosphere > Soil ... | reverse complement strand
GCTGTTTATTCAACGGGTATCGGCTATGAAATCTCAGCCAAAGTTTTTGTGAGTGCGGCTATCCGTAAGCAGGAAGATGAACCGGTCAACATTAACACTGCCTTGCAATACAGTTTTGAAGATCATTTTTTTGTAAGACTGGGTACCGGCACTGCCAACGCTTATTATTTTTTGGGGCTGGGTATTCAATGGAAAACGGTTCGGCTTGATGCCGTTTCTACCTGGCAAACACCACTGGGTTTTACGCCGGCCATCATGTTCCTGTTTAATTTTCACGAAGACAAACCGGCACCCCCAATTGAAAAATAGGATGCTGCTATATTGTTTCTTCTTGTTAAGCTCGCCTGCAGCAGCGCAGGAAAAAGAGCTTTCTTCCAGCACCGAAGAGCAGCTCGAAAACCTGGTGCAGACAAACGAAGCAGCTGCCAATGACGATTCCTACCTCCAGCAACAGGAACATTTTAAAAAACATCCCTTAAATATGAATACAGCAACTGCAGAAGAACTGAACGAGTTAGGTATCATCAGCGGGTTGCAGTTGCAGCAGTTTTTGCTATACCGCCGGTTATTGGGTAAAATGGTTAGCCTGTATGAATTACAGGCAATCCCTTCCTGGGATATTGCTACCATCAAAAATTTGTTGCCGTTTGTTACGGTTGCAGACGATAGAAACCTGGCTGCGCGTTTGAAAGAACGATGGAAGGGTGGGGATATCCTGTTGCTGGCCCGTTATGGCATTGCCATGGAAAGATCAAAAGGATACAATAAACCTGTTGATACGGCCGCCAATTATTACCTGGGTAGTAGCGGTAAAATATATTTCCGGTATAGTTATAATTACAAGAATTTGCTGCAATGGGGCTTGCTGGGCGACAAAGATGCAGGCGAACAATTCTTTAAAGGACATCAGCAACTCGGATTCGATTTTTATTCGTTCCATTTTTTTCTACGCCGGCTGGGCATTATAAAATCGCTTGCTATGGGCGATTTCACTGTCAACTTTGGGCAAGGCTTAATTCAGTGGCAAAGCCTTGCCTTTAAAAAAAGTGCGGCTGTATTAAATATCAAAAGGCAGTCGGCAATATTGAGGCCATATAATTCTGCGGGCGAATTTAATTTTCACCGGGGTGTTGGCGTTACCCTTCAAATAAAGAAATGGGAAGCTACCCTTTTTGCTTCATTGAGAAAAATAAGCGCCAATAATATCATTGACACATCTTATGGTGAAGCAATGGTTTCTTCGTTGCAGGCGGGTGGTTACCACCGAACGCCTGCTGAGAATGACAATCGCAATGGCTTGCAGCAAACAGCGCTGGGCGCTGCTTTTGCCTACCAGGCCGCCAGGGTTCATGCGGGGGTGAATGCCGTTTATTACCAGTTTTCCAAAGCCATTCAAAAGATTGAGGAGCCATACAATTTGTTTTCGATGCAGGGGTCTTCGCTGGCCAACGCCAGTATCGATTACAGTTATACCTGGCGCAATATGCATGTGTTTGGTGAGGCTGCCATTGATAATATATTTAATACGGCTTTTTTAAACGGGCTCATCATCAGTCCTGATCCGAAAGCCGATCTTTCTTTTGTTTACAGGAAGATCGGTAGGGCTTACCGATCGCTGAACACAAATGCTTTTACTGAAAACAGTGCACCTGTAAATGAAAGCGGGGGGTATGCGGGTTTATCTGTACGGCCATCGGCTGCATGGAAGCTGGATGCGTATGCGGATATATTTCAATTTCCATGGCTGAGGTACCGGGTTGACGCACCTTCAAACGGAAGTGATTTCCTGGTGCAAGCCGACTATACCCCGAATAAGCTGGTAGAAATATATATCAGGTACAGGAACGAGACAAAAATGATCAATCGATCAGGCACTGACAGTATCAACAGTATCATTGATAAGACAGCAAAAAGAAACCTGCGGCTGCAAGCGAGTATTACCCTAAGCAGGGAAGCCGGTATCCGCAATCGGGTTGAACTGTTGTGGTATGGGAATAAACACCAGGCTGACTATGGACAAGGGTTCCTAACCTACACGGATCTGTTCTATAAGCCGTTACGGACCCGATGGCAGGGTAACATACGGTTGCAATATTTTGAAGCAGAAAATTTTAATGCCAGGTTATATGCTTATGAAGGCGGCATGCCTTTTAATTTTTCTATCCCTTTTTACTACGATCAGGGCTTTCGGTATTATATGAATATAAACTGGGACGCATCAGGAATGATTAATAAAAAAGCAGCCGGAAAATATAGCCTTGATCTTTGGGTACGATGGGCACAAACTATTTATCCCGGGAAAAATAGTATTGGTGCCGGCCTGGATGAAATCAAGGGCAATCACCGTTCTGAGTTACAGTTCCAGTTGCTGTTTCGCCGTTAACGCTCATAGCGCACAGCTTGTAGTTGCTACAAGGCCGCCAATAACAAATCATTAAAATTCTGCAGCGATGATAGTTTCAGATCAGCCGCGGCCCAGCGCGCTTCCTGCTGATGATTGCGTGCAGGCACCACGATGCATTTCATCCGGGCTGCCTTGGCTGCAATCATGCCATTGAAAGAATCTTCAAAACAAATGCAGTTGGCGGGCGAAGATTGCAGCAATGCTGCGCAGTCTAAGAATACCTGGGGATGTGGTTTCCCATTGGGAAGTTTTTCAGCAGAAGTTTTGGCGTTTACCATATCATCTATTCCGAGCTTTTGGGTAACGATATTAATCAGTTCCAAAGGCGAAGAAGAGGCGACCCCGATTTTAAAGTTTCTTTTTCTGAAAAATTCAACAATATAGCGAGCGCCGACCATGGGCACTGCATTCAAACGTATTTTTTCAATGGCCGTTTGAACAATGGTTGCCTCGGCTTCGGCTGCATGTTCCATATCGATGTTGAAGTGCCGGAACCAATGGTCTATCCACTCGCTGCTGCGCAGCCCGGTGCTGATATGATATTGTTCAGCACTCAGCGAAACATTGAATTTTTTGAGTGTTTCTTTACCCGCTTCTTCCCAGAGCGGCTCGGAATCAATCAGCAGGCCATCCATATCAAATATAACTGTGTCCAGCATAAGGTAAAGGGTTGATATTGCTTTAGGGCGCTCAAAACTATCTGATTATTTTATTAAAACAAAACAGGGATAGGCTGCTGTGATGCCAGCGGTTAAAAACATTTTTGTGGTACAGCCCGATTTCTGTTTCGAACGACTTCCACAAACAGTAAAACTCTGGTTCAAATGTTTTACTTTCGTAGTGGTTGTTTGCCAAATTTCAACTAATATGGGTTCCTTTTTCGACAGGTTAAAACATATCAATATTGTTCGTAAGCTGGTATACATTCTGGTAGGTTCTTTTTCTTACCCGGCCCTGGCTATTATCAACCGTTTAAAAATTTCAGGAACCGAAAATTTCAGCAAACTGCCCAACAAAAACGTTTTGTTTGTCAGCAACCACCAGACTTATTTTGCCGATGTGATTACCTTCCTGCATATCTTCTGCGCGGTGAAATGGGGAAAACAAAATAGACTGGGTATCCCTTATTACCTGCTCAATCCTTTTACCAAGGTATATTTTGTATCGGCCGAAGAAACCATGAAAAAAAGCCTGCTCACAAAATTATTTGCGTTGGCGGGCGCACTTACCGTAAAAAGAGCCTGGCTGGCAAAAACAGACGCTGAAAAACGAAAGGGATTGAATCCGGGCGATACACGGCAGATAGCACGCGCCCTGGAGAATAATTGGGTCATTACTTTCCCGCAAGGCACCACTAAGCCCTTTGCGCCCGGCCGCAAAGGAACGGCCCTGATCATCAAACAAACAAAACCAATTGTTATACCGGTTGTCATCAATGGTTTCTGGAGGGCCTTTGATAAAAAGGGATTAAGGCTGAAAAAGAGAGGCACTACATTATCGGTTCGGTTTAAAGAACCCCTGCACATAGATTATGATGCATCTACCGATGCCATACTTGCACAGCTAATGGATGCGATTGAACAAAGTAAGGAATGGATGATGAAGGGTGCACATCATTGGAAAACGGAACCGGTTTCTTAATCAACCGCACACATCAACAGGTCTGTTGTTCATTCCGGAAAATCAATAAAGAATATTTTTATAGAGGCGCTCCTTAAGGGATAGCTGTAAATAAAGCTTTTAATTCTGCTGCATCATCGGGTTTCATCTTGCCACCCAGTATCAGTCGCAATTGCCTTCTTCTGAGCGCGCCATCAAACAATTTTTTTTCCTCTTCGGTTTGCGCTACCAGCTGTGGTATCGGAATCGGTTTGCGATTAGTATCGAGTGCCACAAAAGTATAATAGGCTTCATTGCTTTTGTATTTGTGTTGCTGCAGCAAATTTTCTCCCCAAACTTTCATGTGCACTTCCATTGAAGTGTTGAATGCCCTTGTTACCATGGCTTCAATATGTACTACATTACCCAGTTCAATGGGGTTTTCAAAGGAAATATTGTCAACCGATGCAGTTACCACCGGCACACCGCAATGTTTCATGGCTGCCAGCGCGGAGGCGATATCCATCCAGTACATGAGGCGGCCACCCATCAGGTTCCCAAACGTATTCGTATCATTGGGCAGTACCAGTTCGGTCATGATAACGCGTGAATCGTTCGGCGTTTTGGTAGCGGCCATAGTCATATCTTATTTTGGGCAAAGATAACCGCAGCAGGCTGGAAGAAATACATATTTTTTGGGGCAGGCAGTGGAGCAGCATTGAACATTGTTGTGCCTGTTCCAGCATAAAATTAATCATAGGTAAGGGTCATTCCCTTGTACAGACGATCCCTTGGCCGCATTGTATTGAAGGCAATGTGCCGGTGAGCACAAATCGTTCCCCGGAACGAAATAAACCGGATGATTTTTGCAACCCATCAATTGTTCTGCTGGAACAATTAAGGAAAGCGGGTTATTTTTTGCTATCGATTAAAGCATGTTCCATCGGAGCATCTTACGGGTAGAACAAAGTTGGGGTAAACGCGTTCCATCGGAACGCATTGTGCAGATGAACACAAAACGTTCCTACGGAACGAAATAAACCGGATGATTTTTGCAACCCATAAATTGTTCCGCTGGAACAATTAAGATATCTACACCTCAATTTTTTCCAATCCCTCCAGAAATGCTTCATCCGCATCGGCCCCGATACCCGGCATATCCGGAACTTCCACATAATAGCCATTGTACTGCACACCACCGGTTACAGGGTCTTTTTTATGGCCCAGCATACAGGTATCCATATCATAGAAAACAACATTTTCATGCGCCAGCGCAAAATGAGCAAAGGCAGAAAGTGCCATCCGGCTTTCGAGCATGCCACCCATCATACAGGGAATATTGTTTTTTTCGCAGCAAGTGTTAATCTGGATCGCTTCCAATATGCCGCCGCTTTTAGCAAATTTGATGTTTACATAGTCGCAGGCGCCGGCTGCTATCAGCCGCTGCGCATCATGGTGATCAAACACGCTTTCATCGGCCATGATCTTTATAGACGTTGCATTGCGGAGTGCAGGAAGTTTATCATCATTCCAATAGCGCATGGGTTGCTCGCAAAATTGGATATTGTATTGTGCCATGTTCTGCAATGCAAACCTGGCACCTTCTTCATCCCAGCCCTGGTTGGCATCTGCCCGCAATAACAATTCGTTGCCAACTGCCGCTCTTATCTGCCTTACCCTTTGTACATCTTCGACCGGATCTTTACCCAGTTTAATTTTTATGATCCGGAATCCCTGCTGTTTAAAGGCCAGGGCCTGTTCCGCCATTTGGGATGGTTCAGCAATGCCCACGGTAATATCGGTTTCTAATTTTTTTCTGTTGTTGCCACCCAAAAAAGCATACAGCGGTTGCTGCGCAGCTTTCGCCGCCAAATCGTACAGGGCCATGTCAAACGCGCTTTTAATAGTTCGGTTAAAAGCGGCAGCGGCATGCAGCTCGTTCATACGCATCTCAATTTGTAAAGCATCTTTACCTTTCCAGATGGCTGCAAAATCTTTGGCCATTTCAAAACAGGTAGCCTGGGTTTCTCCCACAATCATCGGAAAAGCGGAACATTCACCCACGCCATAGAGACCTGTACTGGTATGAACGCGTATGAAAATATTTTGCGCATAGTGCATGGTGCCCGTTGCAATGGTAAAAGGGTGCATCGGAATGCTGAACTTGTAAATATCTGTATGGGTGATAGTCATGGATAAAATAAAACCGAAGATATTATATCCGGATGAGATGCCCCGTGCACCAAATTCTTTTGTGAAAAGCGTTAATAATCACTTCTTATAATTGGGTGCTTTACTTTATTTTTGTTGCTTACTATCGTTCCGCTTATGAATGCTGCTCCGGCTATTTCTTTCGATGATACAGCGAAGGCCTTTGCTTATAAATCTGATAAGGATCTTAAACAAGCAAAATTTCTTTTTTCCAGCATGGGTTACCAAAGCCTGGTAAAAATCGGTACCAGCATTACGCCCTGGTTTATTAAATGGGGCCTGCCGGTAGAGGGCCTGATACGCAATACTATTTTCAAACAATTTGTTGGCGGTGAATCTTTGCAGGAAACCAGCGCAGTAGCCAAAAAATTAGGTGCATACGGAGTGCAGGTGATCCTGGATTACGGGGTGGAAGGAGGCGACTATGGCGAAGAAGGGCTTAACCATGCCTGTGATGAATTTATCCGTGTAATTGAATATGCATCCACACAACCGAACATACCTTTTATGAGTATCAAGGTAACGGGTATTGCCCGTTTTGGATTGCTGGAGAAGCTTGACAAAAGCGTAGAAGAAAATGCAGGTAGCCTTATGAAACGGTATGTAAAAGCATTGGAAACGCTTACTACAGATGAAAAAAACGAATGGCAGCGGGTGCATGAAAGAATGAAACGCATCTGCAAAACGGCCGCCGATAAAAATGTGGGTGTGCTGGTAGATGCGGAAGAGACCTGGATACAGGACCCCGTGGATGTACTCACAGTTCTAATGATGGAGCAGTTTAACACCAGCCGTGCGGTGGTATACAATACCATTCAGTTGTACCGGCACGATCGGTTACAGTTTCTAAAAGATTCCCTGGCAGCTGCCGAATTGAAAAGTTTTATTTTAGGTGCTAAACTGGTTCGCGGTGCCTATATGGAAAAAGAGCGGAAAAGGGCTGTGGAAATGAATTATCCCTCACCCATACAAGACAGCAAAGACGCTACAGATAATGATTATAATACAGCCCTTGCTTTTTGCGTACAGCACATAGACCGCATTGCTTTTATTGTTGCTTCCCACAATGAAAACAGTAACCTGTACACCACACAGTTACTGCAGCAGAAAAAATATCCGCTTGATCATCCGCATGTTCATTTCAGCCAGTTGTATGGCATGAGTGATAATATATCCTTTAACCTGGCCGCCGCCGGTTGTAAGGTGAGCAAGTATTTGCCTTTTGGGCCAATCAAAGACGTTATACCTTACCTGATGCGCAGGGCACACGAGAACAGTTCTGTCAGCGGGCAAACCGGACGTGAACTGGCACTGATAAAAAAAGAAATACAGCGCAGAAAAATTTAAATCACTAAAAAAGGACCTGTTTTTAGACAGATCCTTTTTTGGATGTATGTTGAGCTGTTATATTATTACCGCATAAACCCTACTTCCTGTTATTATTAAAAATGGTATAGAACAGGCTGATTTGTACTACACCATTTTTCCAATCAGGTGTGCTGGAAGAACTAACATTTCCCAATTTGGAAATGCCTGCAGTGTATCTTGCTCCTATTCCCAGGCCAATGCTGCTATGATAACCCAACCCGCCTGCTATAGAAAAATCGGTGCTCTTGGCAAAATCCTCGCTGGTGCCATAGTGCGTTTCATGCACTTTAAAACCGATTTGAGGCCCTGCTTCTACAAAAAAACCTCCGGGTGCGCGTACTTTTAACATAACGGGAATATTGATGTAATCAAGTTTATAATCTGTACTGCCACCCGTCTGTTCTATTTTAGCGCCCTGCGTAGAGAATAAAACTTCGGGTTGAATAGCAAAAATATTTCCAACAAACAAACTCACAAAACCGCCACCGTGAAAGCCCACCAGGGTTTTGGCTTTTAGATCCGCTGAATTGCTGGCGCCGTTAAAATTGCTGATATTGGCACCCGCTTTAACCCCCAGTTCAAAATGTTGCGCGAAACTTGTAGTTGCCGTCAGCAATAGTATGAACATGATATTCTTTTTCATAAAAGTTAATTGTATAGGTTTTAAATACCGGTTGGCAAAAATCAGCGAACAGGTCTTCCAATTTTTTCCGCCGGTTTTTTATGGTTATCTGGCAATGTAAGCACCTGTATTACTATCGGTTTACAAAACCAATGCCGGATATTTAACACGGCCTTCCATGATTATTTTTGTTCAGCAGGGCAACGATTGTTCAATAAAAAGGGTCAGGGTTAAAAAAGAGTATGGTTAAGAATTTGTATCTATGGGCGATCCTGCTGATTGCTTTTATGGCTTTGGTCAATTGCAGAAAGTCGCGAACTTCCTTGATCGATGAACCCGGCGGATCCCTGGAGGGGAAATGGAATTATGCTGCACATTTTTACAGTATCGGACCGCCGGGTCAATGGCATCCCGTTAATGCCGGGCAATGGATAGAACTGCGCAGCAATGGTGGGCTCAGCAGCAATTTCGCACCTTATTCAACAGCCGGCAGCTACCAGGTAATGGATAGTATGCGCCTTAAGTTGATCATACAGCCCCGCCTTGATTCGCTTATTTACTTCTATTCATTAAGAAGTGACACCCTGGAGCTGATACCTGTTCCGTTTTGTTTTGAAGGTTGCAAGGATCGTTTTTTGAAACAACGATAAGCAACAAACGGATATACCTTATTTGCTGGGGTTGCTGGGGAAAAAATTACACCAGCACTGGCACCGTTTTTCTTCAATCCACAGTTTCCCCACATCGGGCTGAGGAGGTATATAAATTACCCAATCCTCGCTACCTTGCAGGCATGCAGCAATACCTTCAATTATTACAGCATATTCTTGACAAAGGTGTTTCAAAAACCGACCGGACAGGTACGGGTACCACCAGTTGTTTCGGGTACCAGATGCGGTTTGACCTACAAAAAGGGTTTCCGTTGGTTACCACCAAAAAGCTGCACCTGAAAAGTATTATTTATGAATTGTTATGGTTCCTGAAAGGCGAAACCAATATAGCCTACCTGCAGCAACACGGCGTACACATTTGGGATGAATGGGCCAATGAAGAAGGTGAACTGGGGCCGGTATATGGCAAACAATGGCGCAGTTGGGAAGCCGCCAATGGAAAAACATTTGACCAGGTAAAGGATGTTATTCAGCAGTTAAAAACCAACCCGGATAGCCGGCGTATGATCATCAGTGCATGGAATGTAGCGGATTTACCTGAGATGGCACTGATGCCCTGCCATGCCCTTTTTCAATTTTATGTAACACCCGGCGGGGCAGGTAAATCAAAACTATCCTGCCAGCTATACCAACGCAGCGCAGATGTTTTTTTAGGAGTACCGTTTAACATCGCTTCCTATGCATTGCTAACGATGATGATGGCACAGGTTTGCGATATGGAACCCGGCGATTTCATTCATACTTTCGGCGATGTACATATTTATAACAATCATGCAGAACAGGTACAGCTGCAACTCAGCCGGCAGCCTTTTCCTTTACCGGTCATGAAAATTAATCCCGCTGTAAAAGATATATTGGATTTCCGGTTCGAAGATTTTACTTTGGAAAATTACCAGCATCACCCGGCCATCAAAGCACCGGTGGCCGTATAAACCTGCTGATCAATATTTTGCTATTATGATTGTAACCCTGGTAGCGGCGGCATCAGAGAATAATGTTATCGGCCTGCAGAATAAACTGGTTTGGAACCTTCCCAACGATACCCGGTTTTTTAAAAATACTACCTGGGGCATGCCTGTTATTATGGGTAGAAAAACATTTGAGTCGCTGGAAAATAAACCCCTCAGCGGTCGCTTCAACATTGTTATCACCAATCACCCGTCCGACCTGCAGCCAAAGGGTCCGATCAAAACCGCTGGCAGTTTACAGCAGGCAATCGAAATAGCAGCTACTACAGATGCCAAGGAAGTTTTCATAGTGGGCGGTGGCAAAGTATATGCAGAATCATTGCCATTGGCAGATAAAATTGTACTCACGCGTGTACATGCGAAGGTGGAGGGCGATGCGTTTTTTCCCGCATTCAGTGAAACGGAATGGAGATTATTTTCAAATATTGATTTTGCCGCGGATGAAAAGCACCAGTATGCTTACAGCTTCCAGGTTTGGGAGCGGGTGAAATAAAACCTGTGGTACGCATGTGTTCAATATTCAGCATTCATTATTCGATATTTGTTCTTCTGTCTCGGTATTTCCATTAATGGTGAACAATGAACAGTGAATGATGAATATCGGACCTTGGTACTGCTAATTCTTAATTCTTAATTCTTAATTCTTTTTGTACTCTGCACCCAGACTTGCTGCCAAATATGTTCGCTATTACATCACTGCGGCTAACGGAAAAGGACATGGCATTCATTCACCTTTTGTGTTTGATTTTATTATTCATGTACTGAACGACAAAAAAAAATATGCGTCGTATAAGCTGGTAGAAGCCTGCCGTCAACGCATGCTGCAAGACAGGCGTCTGCTGGAAATAGAAGATTATGGAGCCGGTTCGGTCAGGGGGTATCAAAAACAAAGAACAATTGACGCCATTGCAAAAAGCGCATTGAAACCGGCAAAACTGGCCCAGCTTTTATTCAGAATCGTTCAGTATTATAAACCCGCTGCAATGATCGAAATGGGCACTTCGCTGGGTGTTACTGCTGCCTACCTGGCATTGGGCAACCCTTCGGGGAAACTGGTTACCTGCGAAGGCGCCCGGTCTGTTGCTGCTATTGCAAAAGAAAATTTTTCCCGCCTGCAGATTTCAAATGTCAAAATATCAACCGGCAATTTTGACAACACATTGCCGGTTGTATTGAATCAACTGGGAAATATTGATTTCGCCTTTGTTGATGGCAACCACCGCGCCGCGCCTACACTGCATTATTTTGAACAGTTACTGCAAAAAAGCAATCGCCCAGCCATTTTAATTTTTGATGATATACACTGGAGCGCGGAAATGGAATTGGCCTGGCAGCAGATTAAAAACCATCCGGCCATCATGCTCAGCATTGATCTTTTCTTCTTGGGACTGGTTTTTTTAAATACCGATGTTAAGGCGAAACAAGATTTTGTAATACGGTTTTAATCCCTGCATGTATCCGGTGGCCGCTGCATTAATAGGGATACTAAGAAAAAACTTATTATCTTACCGGCAGAACAATATACTATGATAATTGGAGTATTGCAGGAACCATCATTTGAAACACGCGTATCAGTATTGCCGGAAGCGGTTGCCACACTCACCAAAAAAGGAATTACAGTTCTTATAGAAACAGGTGCCGGTTTACAAGCATCTGCTGCGGATGAAGATTACGTAATAGCCGGCGCGCAGATAACAGCCGCGACAGAGATTGTCAGCAATGCTGATATCATTCTTTCTATTAACCGCCCGGCCGCGCCTGTTCCCAATCAGAAAATATTGATCGGCGTATACCAGCCATTGTTCAATTTCCAGGAAATGGCCATACTGGCTGGCAATGGCGTTACCATATTCAGTCTTGATATGCTGCCACGCACCACCCGTGCACAAAGCATGGATGTGTTAAGCAGCCAGGCCAATATTGCCGGTTATAAAGCGGTACTGCTGGCGGCAAATATTTTTCCAAAATATTTCCCCATGTTTATGACGGCCGCGGGCAGTATCCCTCCTGCAAAAGTGCTGATACTCGGGGCAGGCGTTGCCGGTTTGCAGGCGATTGCTACGGCGCGGCGGCTCGGTGCAGTAGTAGAGGTATTTGATACAAGACCGGCAGTCAGGGAAGAAGTGATGAGCCTGGGCGCTAAATTCGTAGAAGTAGAAGGCGCGGCAGACGCCAGCAAAGCCGGTGGTTATGCAGTAGAACAATCCATAGCATTTCTGCAAAAACAAAAACAAAAGATCGCAGATAGCATTGCAAAAGCCGACATTGTTATTACCACGGCGCAAATACCGGGTAAAACCGCACCCGTATTAGTTACTGCCGGAATGGTGGAAGCTATGAAAAAAGGATCTGTTATCATTGATTTAGCCGCTGCAACCGGTGGCAATACCGAGCTTACCAAAAACAACCAGACAGTTAATCATGCCGGCGTTTCCATAGTGGGTAATTCTGCACTCGCTGCCAGCATGCCATCCGACGCGAGTAAACTGTATGGAAAGAACGTACTGAATTTTTTACAACTGATCATCGATAAAGAAGGAAAGCTCCATCTAAACTGGGACGACGATTTGGTAAAAGGCAGTTGCATAACACATGGTGGAAATGTGGTGAATGAACGCGTGAAAGCTTTGATAATGTGAAAATGTGGAGATGTGGTAAATGTGGAAATGCGTTGAAACAGTGATTGGGATCGGGTTAAACAGACAATAATTTAAAACATACTATTATGCTGAACTGGATCTATGCCCATGAGCAAATGATATACATAGTAGTGCTGATGGTTTTTTTGGGTATCGAGGTGATTGGCCGGGTACCCAGTGTACTGCACACGCCGCTAATGAGTGGTGCCAATGCCATACATGGCGTAGTTATCATCGGTGCCATTATTGTAATGGGAAAGGCGGAAGCAAACAATTATATAGCGCTGATCCTGGGTTTTCTTGCTGTGGTATTGGGCACATTGAACGTGGTAGGCGGCTTTGTAGTGACTGATCGGATGCTGGAAATGTTTAAATCCAAAAAACCTAAAAAATAAAATCTAAATACTAAACATCGAATGAAGTTCTTAGAATAAATGTTGACTGCAAAGATGGCCGATGAGAAAATATATAACCTGGAGGCAAGAACTGAAACTTTTTCACTTGTTGTGCGTGATTTATGCCGCGCGTTAAAAATGGATACTATCAACAGGGTGTATATTTCGCAGGTAGTTCGTTCTGCTGGCTCGGTTGCAGCAAATTACATAGAAGCAAATGAAAAACTAGGCGATAAGGATCTAAGAATGCGAATCAGAATTTGTAAAAAGGAAAGTAAAGAAACGAGATTATGGCTAAAACATTTACTTACAAATGAAAACGCAGAGCTTGAAAATAGACGACTTTTACTGGTAAAGGAGTCGGAAGAATTAATGCTCATTTTTGCAGCTATTTTAAGAAAATTGGGCCCTTGACTCTAGAATTTAGAGATTATTTTTTTAGCATTTATTGAATTATGGAATTGAACATCTTAGCCATCTGCTACCTTATTGCTTCTGTCACTTTTATACTGGGATTGAAAATGCTGTCCAACCCCGCAAAGGCAAGAAGGGGAAACCAGGTTGCAGGGGCAGGAATGGTCATCGCCATTTTCGCCACCATATTTTTATATAAAGATGATGACGGCCACGCCCTGCATAATTACGGATGGATATTTGCTGCGCTCGTGATCGGCAGTATTGTTGGAGCCATCGCCGCAAAAAAAGTGAAGATGACGGCGATGCCGGAAATGGTGAGCATGTTCAATGGCATGGGGGGTGCCTGTGCGGCATTGATATCAATTGTTGAGTTTAACCATTTGGCAAAAATAAACCAATCTGAATGGGCGGTGTTCCCACCGTTAAGTGCTTTGGGCAAATCAAACCTTGAAACAATTTCAAAAGATCATGTCCTCATCATCTTACTTGGTTTAATTATAGGTTCTATATCTTTTGCCGGTAGTATGATTGCCTGGGGGAAATTAAATGGCAGGATCAAAGATGTCACTTTCAGGGGACAGCATGTTTTCAACCTGTTTGTATTTGCGCTCATTGTCTTTGCTTCGGCATACCTGCTCTTCACTTCTCCGCAAACCCACGATATTTCTTTTTTACATCATATCAATCTTTCGATACAGGTAATTTCAAAAAACAGCCAATATCTATTCTTCGGCATTTTAGCCCTAGCGCTGTTCTATGGTATTTGTTTTGTTCTCCCCATCGGCGGTGCCGATATGCCCGTGGTTATTTCTTTACTGAATTCGTTTACGGGAGTGGCGGCTGCCTGCGGCGGTTTTCTCTACAACAACAAAGCCATGCTTACCGGTGGTATACTGGTAGGTGCTGCTGGTACATTGCTAACCATATTGATGTGCAGGGCCATGAACCGCTCACTGACAAATGTGCTGATTGGTTCTTTTGGCGCGAAGGCGGTGGCCGGTACTGCGGGTGCGGCGCACCAGGGTTCTTACAAAGAAATTGGATTGAGCGATACCGCCATGCTGATGAGCTATGCAAAAAAAGTGATGATTGTTCCCGGTTATGGATTGGCGGTAGCACAGGCCCAGCATGCCTGCCATGAGTTGGAAAAGATACTGGAAGAAAAAGGCGTGGATGTAAAATATGCTATTCACCCGGTGGCAGGCCGTATGCCCGGTCATATGAATGTGTTGCTGGCAGAAGCGGATGTGAACTATGAAAAACTCCTGGAAATGGAACAGGCGAACGATGAATTTTCAACAACGGATGTTGTGCTGGTGCTGGGCGCCAATGATGTAGTAAACCCCGCCGCTAAAACCGATCCTGCTTCGCCCATCTACGGTATGCCCATCCTTGATGTGGAACTGGCAAAAAACTGTATTGTCAACAAACGCAGTATGAAACCCGGTTATGCAGGTATTGAAAATGATCTTTTCTTCCGTCCCAAAACATCGATGCTGTTCGGCGATGCGAAAAAAGTGTTGCAGGACTTGATAACAGAAATAAAAACCTTGTGAAGCCAGGTCCACCCGTTAGAAGCTTTATGGCGCCGGTATGGATAATGGGTGGCATCGTATTTTTCCGGATACTTTTGCTGGTAACCACTATATTGGCCATGCGCGAACTGCAATTGCGGCATGGTGCCGGCATTAATAAATTTGCTTTATTTTCCGGCCTCGGGCTTATAAGTATCGCAATAGCGGAAGCCATTGTTTATTGGCTTATCCGCCGGCGAAAGTATAACAGAACCAAAGCACGTGCGCATCTTTTGTTAATGCTGGTATCAATGGTGGCACTACCCCTGCTATTCATTTCATTTAACTGGACAGCCAGGTATTATATCGACAGCACCCGCTTTATTGCTTTGATCAGGACCTTTAGCACGATACAACTTTATGTGTTCTGGATTTGTTTTATTACCAGCACTCTATTTTTCGTATCCGTTGCCACAAACGCATTTTCGCAGGAAAAGGAACAGATAGAAGATATGATTGATGCCATTGGCAGCGATTAGTTACTCCTGTCTATCTTTACAGCATTAAAAACAGCCATTGAGCAGTCTACCGCCCGCGTTATTAAAATCTTTACAAAGCCTGCCGGGTTTTGACCAATCGGGCTTCGAAGCGGTTCATGCATCGGGTGAACAGGT
>Ga0068860_100003824_pt1 | contig 15482 bp, 8 predicted proteins | sample KBSSwiS32_FD_66597 | JGI IMG/M metagenome (GOLD analysis project Ga0068860, IMG submission 66597) | Switchgrass rhizosphere microbial communities from Kellogg Biological Station, Michigan, USA - KBS Switchgrass S3-2 | ecosystem: Host-associated > Plants > Roots > Rhizosphere > Soil ... | reverse complement strand
TCCTCGTCCACGATGCCGGACCAGCCGAGGTCCGCGCCGAGGGACGCGAAGTCTTGCGTCAGGGCGGCGACCAGTGGGGCCGGATCGGAGACCAGCGCCTCCAGGGCGGTCCCGCTGATGAGATCGCAGGTCGCCGGCAACGCCCGCGCAAGCCCGCCGCCCGTCTCTCCGCGGCCGGCCAGGCTCGCCTTCATCGGCGCCGGGATCGCGCACAGGCTGGTCTGGAGTTGCCGGTGGACCACCTCGAGGACGCCCTTCTTGGCCCGGTCCATGGCGATCTCCGCCACCAGGCCGAGCGTTTCGGCGGCGATGTCCGAGACCGCTGACTGGTACGGGAGGCTGTTCGGCATGGCCCGCTCCTCGGCCGCGAGTGACGGGTGCGCGCCGACCGGCGTACCCGGGTCGACGGCGAGCTTGGCCTGCTTCCGGAGCATGTCGGCCCTCTCGACGTTCTCCCCACGCCCGCCCCTGGGGTCCGGCGCCAGGACCGCGTCCGGGTTCTTCCCTGTCTTCTTCTTGACCCCCGCGGCCCCGCCGTCCGGGGCCACGGTGGAAGGCGGCTGCCCCACGGGTTGTGCCACGGCGACCAGGGCGACGAGCGCAACGGGGACGGCGAGCAGGCGCATGGAATCCTCAGATCCAGCCGGTCACTTGCCGGATGGCGGTGATGGAGGTGAAGAACGAGAACTGGGGTCCGCCGAAGCTGAGGACGCCGAGCACGGCGCCATCCGTGCCCAGGAGCGCGGTCCCTGAGTCTCCCGGCACCGTGCAGGATTCGGTCATCAACATCCCGAACAGTTGACCTCGCTCGCGGAAGTACATCCGCATGTTCGCCGCGACCAGGTACGGCTTCAGCGTCCGACCGCGGCGCGGCGAATACACGAACGCCGGACGGTCGAAGTCGCCCTCGGTCACCGGGCGGAGCCCCGCGACCTGGAGCCCGTCCGGGGTGGCGCTGCGGACCGCCACCGTGGCGTCGATGCGCAGGAGTGCCGCATCCACCGTGGGCGCCACCCCCAGGCAACGGCCGACGCGGCCCCCCGCGAAGCTGAACGAGCCGGTGCCCCCCGGAAAGACGTGACCGGCGCAGATCGCCGTCCGGGAGACCAACCCCCCGATGCCGCCGGCCAGGTCTCCGGCGAGGATCGGGCTCCCGACGCGCAGCGGGGCCCTGGCCGCGGTCTCGGGAGGCGTGGGCACCCCGACGAACAGGTCGATCGGGAAGCAGCAGCACGGCACCTCGTGCCCTCTGGCCTCCAGCGACTCGTCAGGGACTCCGGGGAAGCCCGGAGCCGAGAGGTAGACGATCCCGAACTCGGCCGTCCACACCCCGCCGCGGGCGATCCAGCCGTAGCCGATCCCGACGACTCCCGCGGAGTTGCCTTCGGGGAAGCGCTCCGCCTGCTGTTCGCAGATGCTTGCCAGCAGCTGCAGATCTCGTGGGTTCCCCAAGACGGCGGGAACGGTGGCCAGGCTTTCCCGACAACTCAAGACAGCGAGGTGTTGCCCGTCATCTTTAAGACTCGGCTTTCCGATCAAGGCAACCGAAGCGCCCCACACCGCCATCACCCTGCTCAGAATCCGAACATTGTTCGCCTTCCAGGCGGTGCCCGGCCCTGCCCACCGTCAGCAAGGGATCTTGCAATCGATCCACTTGGCATCCTTCGGCTGTGCGAAGGCGCCGGCGCTCTGGCCTGTGGAGACGTCGCTGCGGACCACGGAGATGTCCCGCTCCTTCAGCGTGTCGAGCAGCGCGTCGCGTGGAATGCCCTTACGATAGTTCCCCGCTCCCTGCTGGGTCGAGATCATCGCCAGCGTCTTCCTCCCCAGGTTCTCCTTGAGGAAGATGAGCGGGGTGGCGTTGTGGCTCCCGTGGTGGCCAACCTTGAGGAACGTGGCCCCGGACGCCAGCGCGAGCGCCTTCGGGTTCCCGAGGATGTTTCGCCACGAGCCCACCTCGGCGTCACCGGTGAGCAGGAGCTTCGCCGCACCGACCTCGAGCACCAGCACGAGGCTCTCCCCATTCAGGAAACCGTCGACCGCCTTGGCTGCGGCGAGCAGGTCGATGTTGAACCCCGCGATCTTCTGGAGGCTCTTGTCCTTGAACGGCCTCTTCCCGGGAAGCCGATCCACGGGCACGCGCCATTCGCGCCCGAACGGCGACCCCGCCGGTCCATCCAGCCCACCCGCATCGCCGCTCCCGGCAACCCCCCAGTGACTCGGCACCGAGAGCTGCTTGCGGAGCTTGGGATCTCGCGGCGGTCCCAGCACGTGCACTCGCACGCCTGGCAGCGCCGGCGTCTCCAGCTCGTAGGGCGCGTCTTTTCCGGGTTCCGGCAGGAACCTCCGGGGCCCGACGACGCCGTTCTTGCGCCGCATCCCGCGCAACAGGTTCTCGATGCCCGGAGCGTTCGTTCGCGCATTCCACAGCATGAACGCGGCGTCCTGCTGCTCTCCGGGCTCCCTCGCGCCCATCGCCTTCGCCGCCGCCGGGCTGAGCTGGCCCCGCTCGTCGACCAGGCTGGGCACGCCCTCGATGAGGCGCTCCCACGCCGCGAGCGCCGGCTCCTCCTGGGCGGCTTCCTTGCCGGCGGTGAACGGCAACCACACCTCCTCCACCCCGATCTCCCTCCAGAGGTCCGTCTCTCCGAAGCCGGAGATGTGGTCCTGGTGCCGGTGGGTGGCGATCACCACGTCCAGGCTCTCCCCCTCGAGATCGGCCTTGATCTGCGTGACCAGCTCCGAATCGCTGAACTTCCCCTTGCCTTGGCTGTGGTAGCCACAGTCGACCAGGACCCGGCGCTGGCCCTGCTGGGTCGGAATCCGGATGAGAAAACAGTCGCCGAAACCGACGTTGTACATGCGCACCGAAATGGTGGCTTCCGCTCCGGGGGCAGGGCTCATCGGGTCCTCATCTCGTGCATGCCGTGATAGTCGACCAGGAGCGCGTCACTCGCCTCGCCGTCCTCTCGCCACCCCATCGGGCTGCAGGCCGCGTGCTCCACCGCGGTCTTCATCTCGGACAGCCGCTTGTCGGCCGGGTTCGCGCGGACGGTGAAGAGGACGCGACCGCTCACGTCGATGACGAGCAAGGCGCCGTTCGGAATTTCCCTGGGCTCGCCCTGGAGATTGACCATTCGTCGCTCGACGAGCTGGACCGTGAGCCCGAACCGCAAGGTGCCGTCGGACGCCGGACGTTGGCTGGGATGGAAGTTGATGTCGCGACGCTGGACGTCCGAATCAGCGCGCAGGCCGAGTCGTTCTCGCTCCGGCCCCCCGAGCGCGGCGAACCAATCGAAAATCGCTTCACGCAGCTCCTTCGCCGGCTCGACCTCCGGCTCGAGAGACGTGAGCTCCGTCCTCCGGGCCACCGGTCGATCCGACGGCTCCTGCGCGGCCGCGAGCCAATCCGCGAAGTCGCCTTCGTCTTCCGGGGCGCTCTCCCGCTGCTCCTCGACCCCGATGCGCACGGCCAGGTCCACCCAGCGCTGGAACGCCTCCTTGTGCCGGCTCCAGTCCTCTCTTGGACCGGAATCGAGCAGGAGCGCGCCGATCTCCAGCGACCCGGCCTCGGTGGCGAAGATGCGGCGGCGGCGGCAGGCCTCGATCACCGCCGCCCGCAGTCCGGCTTCGTCCAGCGGGTTCAACTCCCAGTCTGCCGTCACCAGGGCGCGCAGGAAGGACGCGAACGTGACGTCGACCGGAGGCAGGTAATCCAGGGCGCGAATGCACATCGTGAGCACGGACTGGGCGGTCCGGCAGCACTCGGCGGCGAGGCGGGCCACCAGGTCGGGGTGCAGGGCGCCGAGGGGCAGGACGCCGGTGCCACCGGTGGCGATTCGCAACAGATCGGCGGTCCGTTTCTCGTACGTCTTGTGGAACCCCTCGAAGATCGCGGCGACCAGCACCGCTCCCAGCTCATGTTCCTCGCGGACGTCGGCGACGGTCGTCTTGTTGTCGAGCGCGGTGCGGAGCGCGCGCCCGCTGCCGAGCCCTTCCCCGAACTGCGCCGCGATGTTGGAGAGCAACGAGCTCTGAGCGACCTGTCCCCGCGCGTCCTGAAGCGCCTGTCGCACCAGCTCCTTGTACGTGAGCCGCTGAAACACGGCCACCAGGTCGGCATAGGCCTCGTGAAACGCCCGCACCTGCGGATTCGTCGCAACGCTGAAGCAGGGTCGCAGGCGATCGACCACGGCGTGGGTCACTTCGTGGGCGATGATGTCGTGCGACAAGCAGGTGAAGATGTATTGACCCGGCAGGTTCTCACCCGGAGAGTCCTCGCTGGCACGGAAATACCCGAACAGCACCGCCCTGAGACCCGGGTGGTAGAAGGCATTGCGCCCCTGGAAAGCGTGAGGGACCAGGCGCAAACGCCGGCGGCCGCCGAAGTAGACCACGCGTCCCAGCGCGCGATCGAAGTGCTCCAGAGTCCGCATCGCCACCGCGTAGACCATCTGCTGGTGGAACTGGGGATCCGACTCCGACGGCTCAAGGCCATGTTGCATGGCGATGTGCGTATCGTCCAGGTCGACGCACTTGAGCCAGGTCGCTGGCTCGCTCGACGTGTCCACGTCGACGACCTCGACACGACCGGACTTGATGCTGATCGGATCGGCGTCACCATCGGCCGTCGAATTGCCCACGTCCTCCAGGCGGATCTGCACCGTGACCTGGTGGTCCCCCCCGCGGCCGACCATCGGGTCGATGGCGAAGATGCGGAGGTTCCGGAACTCGGGACGCTTCTGTCCTGGTGGCCGATGCATCTCTGGGTCGCCTCCCAATGGGTGCCTGAACCTGGCACCGGGTATCCAGCCTGTGTCCAGTTGCGAAAGTCCGTCTCGGCACCCCGCCCGTCCTTCACGGGGCCGGCAGGTCGTCGCTGGTGACAGAGAAGTCGTCGGACATGCCCGGCCTCCATGGTTGAGCGGTCTTGTGGCCGTCGTCCCAGATGACCACGGGGCGCCAGGTGTACATCCCCGGCTCTTTCCGGGGCACGACGAGGTCGCTGATGGGGACGCGCACCTGCGTCTTCGCCTGAAGCTGATCGGGTGTGGCCTCGCGAGGAAAGGTGATGCTGCCGCCGTCCTGGAACTCGACGCGGATGAACTTGCTACCGCTCGGGAAGGCCTCCGACATCGTCCTCACCGTGACGGGGAGCTGGTACTCCACGAGCGTGTCGGGGCGCAGGACGCTGCTCAAGATCGCCGCGCGGTCGGGCAGCACCTTGATTCCACGAGGGTCGATGGCCACCTGTACCGGCTCGTTGCCTTCCAGCGGCGCGGCGGGAGTGACGCCGAAGGTGAGCGACTGCCCCGGCGCCAGCTCCACGGGCAGGGCGGGGACCGGCTCCTGGATCTGCCCTGCGGTGCGGACGCCGCCGCGCTGCAGGCCCAGGCTCAGCGCGCTCAGCCGCACGGGGCTCTCGATGGCGTCGCGCAGCGTCACCTTGAGCCCTCCGCCTTCGCTCGGGACCACGTCGGCGTCGAGCACGCTGCCGACCATGTCGTCGAGCTGGGCAATGAGAGGGACCCGCTCCACCGGGCCTTGTGGGATGAGGAACTCGACGTCTCCCTGGAACAGCACCGCCGAGCGGTCGAGGAGGGCGTCGAAGACGCGCACGAAATCTTCGATGGACATGGTGCGCGAGTCCCGGAAGCCGGTCCGCAGGTCCACCCGGACTTCGGAGAGCTCCTGGGGAACCGTGGAGCCGTCACCGCGCGGCAGCGTCATGAACAGCCGGAGCTTCTCGGCCATCAGCGGCTCCAGGCGAGGACCCGTCACTCCCGGGGGCAGCGGGTCCAACACGAAGGGCGCCAGCTCGCGCGAGGCGGCCTCCAGCCGCGCCGCGTCCACGTGCGGGCATGCCCAGTAATCCACCGTTGCCCGCAAGGCCGCCCTGGTCCCGTCCGGCGAGGAGAAGTGCACGGCCAGGATGGGCAGGTGCGGCGACTCCGGCCGCCGGACCAGCTTGAAGGAGTCCGGCACGTAGTAGAAGCGGTGCTGCTCGACGGGGTCCTGGTAGTAACTGTGGGGCGCCCCATTCCAGGATACCTGCCGCAGCATGAGAGGGAACACGCTCCCCTTGGCTCCGGTGATGCCGCTGAAGACGTAGCCGTAGAGCTCCGGCGGGAACACGAAGGGACCCTCGCCCACGGGGTGGTCGATCGTCCGCGTCACCTCCTGGAAGAGCGCACGCCAGGGAATGCCGGGCGGCGGATGTGGCTCGACGACGACCGGAGCTGGACCCTGCACGACCGCGGGAGGGTGCGGAACCTCCTCGCGAGGGCGCTTGGCCGGCTCCCGTTCCCGGGGGGGCTTCTCCGGCGGCTCCCGTTCGTCCAGAGGGTTCCTGACGCCAGGGCGCCTGGTGACGACCGACCACGGTTGGACCTCAGGACGATCCACCGTCATGTGCCCCTTCCGCGGCTCGCCGTTGAGCCCGAACAACACGGGGGGCGGGGGGAAGCGAGGCTGGAGCAAGTGTTCGCCGGGCACCTGGGGCATGGGGAAGGCGAGGCGCACCGTCCGCCGGATGATGAGGGTGGCTGCGAAGCCGAGGTTCGTGAGCACCTGGTACAGGAAGTCCCGGGCGTTCAGCGTCGTCACGTGCAGCGCCACCCGGGCACCTCCCTCCTCGAGCGACACCTCCTGGAACGCCTGCACCTTCTCCGCCGGCGCGACCTCTCCCGGGCCGCCGATCGCGAGCCGGTGCCGCAGGAGGACGTCGAGGCTGTGCTGGAGGGGGGACGCACCGAGCGCTGCATCGCCGAGCTCGGGAGCGGGATGGCTCTCCAGATGGAGCGTGAGCGTCCATCCCCCGGACGGGCCCGGCCCGAACGTGGCTTGCACGACCTGGTTGCGCTCCAGCAGCCGGTAGCGGGGGAGGAAGTAACGCTTCGCCGGGTCGACGGCGTCTTGGAAGAGGACGGTGTCGGTCGCCTCCGCGGTCGGGCACAGGGGCGCGGTGATCGCCTCCCGCGGAATGCCGGAGCGTAAGGACGCTAACCGGATCGCCGCGATCCGCGTCGCGAGCTGTGGGTTGAGCACGCGCGCGGTCATGAGGTCGGTGGACAGCATCTGGATCTCGGGCACGGCGAGGGCAGAGAGCACGGAGACAGTGAGCGACGGCATCGCAACTCCTTCCAGATGCCTTCGAAGGTAAGGAACTCCGGTAGGAGCGCGCACCTGGCGAGCACGCCACTCGGCAAACCATCTGCCCGCGCTCACCTCCACTCTTGCGTGGGTAGAGCGAGGATCGGCGATGGGGCTCCGTGGGCTTCCAGACTTTCGACAACCGTTCGGGGCTGAAGGCTTCCAGCTCTTCTGGGAATACGAGGGGGGAGAGCTGGTGCTGCTGCCGGACCAGCTCGAGATCGCCCGCCGCGACGATGGGAGCCCCGACATCTCGCTGGAGCTGGTGAGCCGCAGCGGCGTCTTCCTCTCTCATGGCGTGCTCGACCTTCGGATGCGCGCCGAGCTTCCGGCGGAGGCGGCGTTGGCGCCTCTGCGGGAGCGGCACCCGGGGACGCGGGTGATTCCTGCCTCATTCCTGTCCGGGTTCCTGCGCCTGCGCGTGCTCCACGGCGACGTTGCGCTGCCCGAGCCCACACCCCTCGGGTGGAATGGGCTGGGCCTGGCGCGATCGATCTTGCGGCTCACCGTCGAGGCGACCGCCTGGCTGAAGGGCGCGCTCCAGGACGATCTGCTCGCGGTCTTCGCTGCGGTGGAGGTGGCGCTGGCCGGCGTCTCGCCCATCCTCCCGCTCCGCGTGCGGTTCGACCCGGCGGCGCTCCTCGCGGGCCTCGCCTCCCGGGCCGACGGTGAGCGCCGCCTGGCGCGGGACCAGCTCGAAGCGGCGCTCCGCGAGGATCTCCACGCCCTCTCGGTGGAGGTGCTTGGCGACGACAGCGGAGTGGATCGGCAGACGCTGGTGGAGGTCCTGGCGGATCGCATTCAACAGCGGTGGGGCACGTTCGTCCCCTCGCCCGAACCCACCCCGCGGGCGTACCTCGCCCTCGCCCCGCCCGAGGCGATGGGCGCCGGGCGCTTCGAGTGGGACCTCTTGGAGCCCACCCGGGTCTGGCGTGTCTTCGTCCTCCGCCTCGACCCGCTGGAGGCGGCCCGAGGGCTCGTTCGCGAGCGGGGGCTGGATGCCGTGTTCCACCAGCGGCTGGTGCCTCCGCTGCCCACCGGCGCCCTCGAGGTCTCCATCTCCGCCAACCTGCCACCGGTGCGACCCGGGGTCGCCGCCGTCGGTGCGACCCTCCGCGCGCCCCCCCGGGCCCCGCTTCGACTCAAGACGGCGATCGCCACGGTGGAGCTCTCCCCTCCCGAGGACAGGGCGACCGCCGTCCTGCGGCTCTCCATGCTGGAGGAGCCCGAGTACCAGGTCTCCACCTTCGTCATCTTCAAGGAGCAGGGGAGGCTCTCGCGCGTGGAGGGACCGGAGAGCCCGCACCGGGGCGACTGGCTCTACCTGCGGCCCGACCGGTTCCCCGTGGAATTCCTGGCCATCGAGGCCGAGCTCTCGCTGCTTCGGCTCGCGACCGTGCGGGCCACCCTCCGGCGGAGCCTCGGGAACGGGGACGCCGTGCAAGCCGTGGAGCTGGACCTCGACCGGCCCCTGGCCTCCCTCGTGCTCCCACGGGATGCGGTCGGCGCGACGCTCTCCTTCGAAGCACAGGAGCGCGGCGAGGGGAGGCGGACGCTGAGGCTTGGACCGATACCGGCCGGCCACGCGCGGATCGGCCTGTACTCGTTCCCGGAGTACGGGCCACACGCCGTGGAGGTGCGCTGCAGCTTCGAGGAGGGCGTCCGGCTCTTCGCCGTCGATCTGCTGGCGGAGGGCCGAGCCGAGTCTCCGGACGCGCTCACCGTGCTCGCACTCACGCCCGAGCAGCCCGCGCAGCAGTGGCGGTGGCTCGCCACCTCGCCGTTCACCCCCGGCTATCGCCACCGCCCTCACCGCGATCCCGGCGAGTCCCCCGCGCTCTGGTCGGAGCCCCACCCACCGTTCGAACCGCTCGTGCTCCGGGCGGCTCTTCCCGCAGGAGAAAGGCCCAACCGATGAGCGCGCTTCCTGAAGGGCTTCAACTGGACGATGTCTACTTCTACCGGAGCCCGGACTCCGCCTCGACGTTCTTCTACATTCCCGGCGCTCCGACGCCGCGGCTCACCTCCCTGGGGGAGCCCGCGCTCTCCCTGATGGCCATGGGCGAGATCGCCTTCTTGACCCTGGAGGCGCGGTGGGAGGTGCCCTCCCGGCGGCTGGACACCCTGAAGGAGCTGCTGGCCAGGAATCTTCCGGAGCTCGCGCCCGGCAAGCTCCAGCTCGCGCTCGCGCCCGTTTCGGTCGACCAGGCGCGGCTCGTGCTGGGCGAAGAGCAGGACGGGACCCACCAGCTCCAGGCGACGCCCGGTTCGGGGAGCCCCCCCTTCACGGCGCTCTTCAACGCCCAGCTCGATGCCGAGCAGCGGGCCCAGGTCCTCTCGGCATTGAACGGGCGCAGGGGTGTCCTGCGCGTGGTGTACCAGCTCCGCCTGGCGGTGCCGGTGGCCGTCTCCGTGACCCTGGCAGGCGACGTCTCGGCAGACGTGGACCTCCACGACCGCTCACCTGGTGAGGAGGAGCTCCAGGCGCGGATCGAGTCCGCGCTCGCCGCCGGCCGCCTCCGGCTGGAGCGCGAGGGGCCCCAGGACACGGCGCCCGAGTCATGGCAGCGCGCGGAGCGGCAGGTCAAAGAGCGCTGCGCCCAGCTGCTCGGCCAGATGATGGCGGACGCACAGGAGGGCCGCCGCGAGTCGACCCTGAAAGCCACCGTTCGGCTGGCCGGGAACGTGAGTCTTCCGCTCGAGCGCGCCGCGGATGTCGCCGCGTGGTTCGAAGGCCAGCGCGGCATGGATCATGCGCAATTCATCGGCGGGTGACTCGCTCCCTGGCCGTGAGCGCCTGCGCGACTCTCGGCCATCTTGCGAAACCTCTCGCGCATAAGGACCCTCATGAAAGAACAGAAAAGTCGCGCTGAGCCCATCGAGACGCAGGCCCCTTCGGAGCAGGCCCTGCATCGTAGAGACAGGAGAGAAAAGCCATGGCACTGCGGATAGACAAGTCCCGGGTTGTCGAAGGTGTCACCGTCTTCATCGACGATATGGACGAGGCGCTGGTCTACGTGCTTCCGGACTCGCCCCGGTATCGAATCAACGAGTCGGATGGCCGTCCTGCCTTCAGCTTCTTCAAGTACCGCTCGCCAATAGATCGGCCAGACGGCAAGAAGGGCGGTGGCCTGCTGGTGTTCGACGCGGAGCTGGTGCTCAGCAACGAGAAGCAACAGGCGGTCCTCCTGGCGCTGCAGGCCGAGCTCGACCAGCGCTACGCCAATACGGGGAAGCCGGCGCCCCGAGTCAAGATCGGCGCCATCACCTTCACCCGGGGAACCACCCGGCTCAACATCGAATCCTTGTCCTCGAACTTCGTCGAGAAGTTGTTCAACCCCGGCAAGCCCTCCCTCTACGGGAAGAACATCACGCCCTTCACCGTCGAGCTGAGCGCGGAGGGCTCCACCTTCTTCGAGGCGGCGTTGCAGAACAAGGGGGGCTTCGTCCAGGTCACCTACGACATGTTCGCCTCGGTCCGGCTCCCACCCGTCGAGATCAGGCTTTCGTTCGACGCCAGCAAGTTCTACTCCTTCGTCCAGGACTTCAAGCTCACCACCAAGACCCAGGGCGTCTTCGACAGCATCTGCCAAGCTCTTTTTGGCGGGAGCAATTACAGTGAGCGGAAGGTCTCCGAGAGCGTCGGGGAGATCGCCACCCAGAACGAGTGGGGTCACATCGACGTCAACATGGGGGCGGTGATCATGCCCGACCCCAAGGCGGACGCGGAGCTGAAGCAGAAGCTCCGCGACTGGGCCTTCAGCACCTTCGCGGAGGCAATCAAGCGCACGACGCCTGAGTCGGCCAAACCAGTCAGCGCGGAGGAGCGCCAGATCCCCAAGGATCTCACGGAGCTCAAGCAGGCCGTCAGCAACTTCAAGTTTTCCAGCTTCGACATCACCTACCGCGAGGGCATGGTCGTCGAGTGGCCGATGATCCCCCAGGGCACGCTCGAGCCCATCGTCAACCTCAAGGACAAGAAGGGCGAGCCGCTCAAGTGGAGCGAGTTCTCGCAGATGATCGATCTGAACGACCCGGTGTTCCAGACGCTGGAGGTGCCCGTCCGCGTCAATGCCAACTTCAAGGACCTCCCGCTCGACAGCGTCGAGGTCAAGTGCGAGTACCACTCCGGCCAGACCCACCAGATCCAGGAGCTCAGCTTCACCAGCCCCGACACGATGGAGAAGTTCAGGACCTTCGTCGAGGCCGGCGAGTGGTCCTACACCTACTCGTACCAGGTCAATTACAAGGGACAGAGCCGCAGCTTCCAGTCACCCCCGATACACACCAACGAGAAGTTCCTGACCATCAACGTGGGCGACACGGGCATCCTCGCGATCGACGTCGAGGTGGGCGATCTGAGCTTCGAGCAGGTCTCCAGCGCCCTAGTGACCTTGACGTACGAGGATCGCTCGGGCGCGGTGGCAATCGAGCGGCAATTCCAGCTCACCAAGGCCACCCCCAGGCACTCCCTGAGGGAGGTCGTTTTCACCCCGGTGTCCCAGCCATACCAGTACCAGGTCAAGTACACCATGGCCGACGGCACGGAGGTCATCGGGCCGGTCACGCCGAGCCGCTCGCCGCAGCTCTACATCAATGACCCCTTCACCAGCACCAGGACGATCGCGCTGCGTGCGACCGGCAACCTCGACACCGAGATCCAGACCATCTTCACCAGCATGAGGTTCGTGGACGAGAAGGCGAAGTACGAGAAGAAGATCTCGGTGGCGCTCAGCAAGGCCCAGCCGGGCTTCGACTGGATCATCCCGCTCATCAACCCGGACGGAAAGGTCTTCTACTCGTTCACCATCCAGTACCGGGACGGCCGGATCGAGGAGGGGTCGGAGCACGAGGCGAAGTCCGACACCATCCTGGCCGGACGGCTGGACACCGTGGTGCTGGAGGTCACCGTGCTGCCGAGCCTGGTGGACTTCACCAAGACGCAGCTGGTGGACGTGGCGCTGCACTACGTGGACAAGGAAGGCGAGATCGACACGCGCGCGGATCTCATCTTCGAGCCAAAGGACAAGGAGAAGAAGACCTGGAGCGTGCGGGTGAAGGATCGGACCAAGATGAAGTACGAGTGGCAGACGACCTTCTTCATGGCCGACGGCTCCACCAAGCAGTCGACCGTCGAGACCACAGAGGCCCGCGCGCTCATCCTGCGGATGCCCAACTGACCGCTGGAGGCTCCCATGGTTTCCCTCGCAGGACCCTTCTACCTGATTGACGGCATCTCGCTCCTCCCCGACCACGAGGACCCGCTGCAGTACTACTTCCTGCCGGTGGCGCCGAAGCTCACCCGTCGCCTCGACGAGGCGACGAAAAAGGGCGTCCCGCAGATCCAGCTCATCAAGTACCGGGGGCGGGCGGGCAACGGCGGCTTCCTCAACTGCGACATCAACATCGGCGTGGAGCCGGAGGCCCTGGACCGCATCCGCGGCAAGCTGCGGTCCCTGGCCAAGCTGGGCGCGGATCCCCGGCTGGTGCCGCTCCCGCTGATCGACGGCACCGTGCGGATGCTCCTGCTGGGCCGGCAGTCGGCCGAGATGAGCTCCCGCCCCGCCCTCTACGGTGACAACCAGGCCGCCTTCTCGGTCGCGCTGGATCAGAACGGCGTCACCGTGCTGGAAAAGGCCATGCAGGGCGAGATGTCGCCCATCGGCATCGTCTACTCGCTCGACTACCTTGCGCTGCGACCGGCCTACTCCGTCCGGCTCAAGGTCGAGTGGGAGCGCGTCCAGAAGCACCTGGACGAGCGGTTTGCCGCCGAGACGATCGTCCTCTCGGCGGAGATCGACAAGGCGGTCGACGAGCTGATCGAGCAGAAGGTCATCCTGCTCCAGGCGGACACCTTCGTGCCCGAGGGCGAGGACGAGGGCGCGGTGCTCGGGCGGCGCGACCAGGCGGTCAACCAGGTCCGCGACATGATCACCGACGCCTTCTTCAAGCCGAGCATCGATCCGGAGCACGAGGCGCAGGACGGCTGGGACAAGGCCGAGCACGTCGTGCAGCGCGCCTCGCAGCTCGCCGTGACCGGCGGCTGGTCCTCCGTCGGGTCGTTCAGCTACAAGAAGATCGATCACACGCGGATCGATCAGAAGTCGCTCAACGTCAACATGAGCGAGCGGACGACGGTCAAGCGCAGCATCTACCCCCAGGGCCACCTGAGCGGGCTGATGCGCCTTCTCCGCGACGAGGGGATGGACCTCCGACAGTTCATCCTGCCGGTGGACATCGACGACGCGTATTTCGAGCGCCGGAAGGTGACGGTCGTCTCCCGCGCCAGCTTCGAGGAGGACGGCATCGGCTCCATCTCGGTGAACCTGAGCTACGGGGGCACGCCGGCGGGCGTGCTGCTGGAGCCCTCCACCACCCGGGGCGAGGTGGCGTGGAACAGCCTCCTGCGCGGCGAGGCCATGCGCCGCGAGGTCGACGTCTGGTACAGGGTGAACTTCACGGGAGCTCAGGGCGCCGAGCGTCCGCGCACGCTGCTTTCCACCAAGCAGACGGTGGTCGGCGACACGTTCGAGGTCGACCCGCGAGAGCTGTATTCCATCGTCTCCGTCCCGGTGCTGGCGCTCAGCTTCCCGTGGGACCGCTACCCGCAGATCGAGGTGCGGCTTCAGTACGCCGACGAGGCCCACCAGATCCAGATGGACGACACGCTGTTGCTGGACCGGGACCATGCCAGCCAGACCTGGAAGATGTTCGTCCAGGACCCGGCACTCCGGCAGTTCCGATACAAGCTGACATACCGGGCGGCCAACAACCGGGACCTCGAGCTCCCGTGGGCAACCAGCGACCAGGAGCATCTCACGCTGCGGGACCCCCGGCCGAACAAGCGGACGCTGACGGTGGTGCCCGTGCTGGACTGGACCACGGTCGACAGGGCCTTCGTGGACGTGCGGTACGTGGACAAAGTCCACGACATCTTCGTGGAGGATTCGTTCGAGCTCAGCCCGAGCAAGGCGGACTCGAAGACGTTCCAGGTGGCGCTGGAGGATCCGGACCACCGCCAGGTCGAGTACCGGGTGACGCTGCTCTTCAAGGATGGACGCGCGGTGCGGGTCCCGCGCTCGGTGACGATGGATTCCCGCATCCTGGTACACGGCAACATGCGCGGGCACCGGATCGTCGACGTCCATCCGGAAGCGGGCGACTTCGTCACCAAGCATCTCCGCGAGATGAGGGTCGCGCTCCGCTACCGCGGCGAGGATGAGGGGCTGAGCTTCGCCGACGAGTTCCAGTTCGGCTCCCCTGGAGCCCACGCCAACTTCGAGTACGACTACGCGGACGAGAAGAAGTCGGAGTACGAGTACCAGGTCACGTACCTGTCTACCAACGGGCTGAGCCGCACGACCGACTGGATGACGACTCAGAGCGACGCACTGTCGCTGCCGCTCACGTGAGGGCGCGGCCCCTTCACGAGACGAGGAGTGATGCCATGATGAAGCTGGGAGGCAGGACGTTCATCGAGGGTGATAACACCATCTTCGAGGATCACGCTGACCCTGACCTTTTCTGGTACCTGCCAGGGAAGGTGGATCTGGCTCGCGGGCGCGACGGGCGGGCGGCATTCACCTTCATCAAGTACAAGCCGGCGGCCGTGGAGGGCGGCGCTCGGGGGGGCGGGTTCCTGCTGTTCGAGACGGAGCTGATGCTGGACCCAGCCCGCAAGCAGCGCATCCTCTCCAAGCTGTCGACGATGTCGAGCAACCCCCGGCTCGCCCCGGTCCCCTTCGACGAGGGCACCGTCCAGTGCGTTGCGCTGAACCTGAAGGGCGGCTCGGGGACCAGCGCCACGCCTGCAGGGCCGGGCACCTTCAACGCGGTGGAGAGCATCCTGGGGGCGACGACGCCTTCGTTCCAGGGCAACAACACGGCCACCTTCGGCCTGACGCTCAGTCAAGATGGAGCCACCATCCTGGAGCAGGTATTCGAGAAGGGTGGCACGCCTGTCGGCGTCCTCTACAACCTGAAGTACACCGCGCTCCGCCCCGCCCTGGACGTGCGCATCACCGCTGACCTCAAGCGGGTCTACGAGCTCTTTCAAGCCAGCCTCAGCGGGCAGTACTACTTCCTCAAGGCGGCCATCGATCTCGGGTTCGAGAGGCTGAAGCAGGAGGGGGCGATCAAGATCGAGGTCACCCGCTTCACTACCGAGAAGGAGGTCCAGGACAAGGAGCAGTGGGCGCTCGACCTCTTCAAGAACAACCTCTTGAATACGTGGTTCGTGCCGACCTTGAAGCCGCCGTCGGACGCCGGCGAGGCCGAGAAGCCCAAGGTCGAGACCCCCAAGGTCGAGACCCCCAAGGTCGAGAGCCCCA
>Ga0068860_100003819_pt1 | contig 15494 bp, 14 predicted proteins | sample KBSSwiS32_FD_66597 | JGI IMG/M metagenome (GOLD analysis project Ga0068860, IMG submission 66597) | Switchgrass rhizosphere microbial communities from Kellogg Biological Station, Michigan, USA - KBS Switchgrass S3-2 | ecosystem: Host-associated > Plants > Roots > Rhizosphere > Soil ... | reverse complement strand
CTTACTGAGGGTAATGCCTTAAGGCTATCAGCAGACATAATAACACCGTACAACTGCACAACTGAATCTTTATAAGTTTCAAACTGAGCCTTGGCAGCTACAGGAACCAGGAATAACAAAAAGACAATGTATTGTATAATTTTTTTCATAAATCCAGTCTGGAAGCAGGCTATTTATTAGTTAAATATCTATTATTTTTTTCTAATTGCTAAAATCCAGGTTTAGATAATTTTATTTAAACAAAGTAAGGTTATCAATGTTTAATTTTGTCCCTGCACATTCTTTTTAACAAAAAATTCAACCATGACGAATGAAGATGTTTTAAAAGCTTTAAGTAATGTACAGGAACCCGACCTTGGTAAAGACCTGGTAACGTTGAATATGGTGAAAGATATTAACATACAGGATAAAAACGTGTCTTTTTCCGTGGTGCTTACCACCCCTGCATGTCCCATGAAAGACTTAATAAAAAATGCATGTATTAATGCAATACACATCCTGGTAGATAAGGAGGCTTCGGTTACGGTAAATTTTATTAGCAATACAACTTCACTTAGAAAAGACAATAAAAATGTATTGAGTGGGGTGAAGAATATTATTGCTGTTGTGAGTGGTAAAGGGGGTGTTGGTAAAAGTACAGTAGCTGCCAATTTAGCTCTTGCAATAGCAGAAGGAGGGGCGAAAGTGGGGTTAATGGACGCAGATATTTATGGTCCCAGTGTACACATCATGTTTGGTGTACGGGGAGAAAGACCCGCGATGAGGGATGTAAACGGAAAAGGAATGATAATTCCGCTTGAACGCTATGGAATAAAATTAATGAGCATTGGTTTAATGGTAGATGAAAAGCAGGCAGTGGTATGGCGTGGACCCATGGTGAGCAGTGCAATCAGGCAATTTGTTACTGATGTAGATTGGGGTGAACTGGATTATTTAGTAATTGATATGCCGCCAGGCACAGGTGATATTCATTTAACAATTGTGCAAACTGTTCCTGTAACGGGTGTTATTGTTGTTACTACCCCGCAGCTGGTTGCACTCGCAGACGCGAAAAAGGGTATCTCGATGTTTAACCAGGCAGGTCTGAAAGTGCCGGTAATAGGGCTTGTTGAGAATATGAGTTATTTCACCCCGGCAGAATTGCCCAATAATAAGTATTATATTTTTGGCAAAGAAGGCGGCAAAAATCTTGCTGAGGAATTTGACATTCCTTTCCTTGGAGAAATTCCTTTAATACAATCCATTCGTGAAGGTGGAGATCTCGGAATACCGGTAATGATTAGTGACGATGAATTTTCAAAAAGAGCTTTTATTGAATTTAGTGAAAATGCCATACGAGGAATTGCCATGAGAAATGCAGAATTACCAGCGACAGAAGTAGTTGAAGTTTTGGAAGTAAGTGGCAGTTAATCTTTCAATTTTTGCTTTCAATAGTTAGAGATTTAAGGAAACAAGTTTACCGTAAAAACAAGTGCCCCGGTAAACTATCAGTTAATGAATCCTACAACGGCCTATAATAATTTATACCATCCGCAAAATATCTTTCTTTTCTTTCTATAGTACAATTTTTCAATTGGGGTGCTGCAATTCCATTTTCTATAAACAAATTTTCGTTGGTAATAACTCTTGCTTCATCCCATAAACCATTATCAATAAATGATTGCAGCGTTTTTGCACCCCCTTCAACCAATACACTTTGCATGTTCATTTCAAAAAGAGAATCAAGTAATTGCTCCAGGAAATTTTCATTTTCCAGTTTGATATAAACCACGTTTTCCCCGATTGAATCCTTTTTGGAATTATAAATTATCGTCGTTGCTTCATTATCAAATGCTTTTAATGCAGGGGATAATTGTAGTTCCTTATCAATGACAATCCTGGTAGGATTTCTGCCTGCCCACAGTCTTGTGGTTAACAAAGGGTCATCCTGCATTACCGTACGCGTCCCCACTAAAATGGCTGCCTCTTCACTTCTCCATTTGTGTACAAGCCGGTTGCTGTAACTATTGCTGATGTAAATTCTTTTATGTGTCTCTTCCCCGGGAGTGAGTAAGGGAAGGGTGCCGGCAATTTTGCCATTGACGCTTTGTGCCCATTTTAAAATGACATAGGGTCGAAATTTTTGATGAAATGTAAAAAAGCGTTTATTGAGGTCAATACAATCCTTTTCTAAAATTCCCAATATAACTTCGATACCGGCATCCTTCAATTTTTGTATTCCTTTGCCTGCCACTTCTTTATATACATCTATACATCCTATTACTACTTTCTTAATTTTATTTTTAATGATAATATCTACGCATGGAGGTGTTTTTCCGTGATGCGAACAAGGTTCGAGCGAAACATACAATGTGCTTTTTTCAATAATGAACTTCTTTTCTTCCTGCACACTGTTTATACAATTCACTTCTGCATGCGCCTCACCATATTTCTGATGGTAGCCTTCGCCGATTATTTTATTGTCAAATTCTAATACAGCACCTACCATTGGGTTAGGAGCGACATTACCTGCACCCAGTTTTGCCAGCTGAATGCAACGGTTCATATATTGCTCATTTGTTCCCAAATAATGGAATTTGTTTATTGCTTCACAAAATAATTAAGTTTGCCGTAATGACAACAGAACGGGCTTATAATGATTTTTTGGAAAGACTTAAACCGGTCTATGAAAAGCAGGAAGCTCTTAATATTGCAGACTGGGTATTTGAAAATGCAACAGGTTTAAAAAAATGGGAGAGGAGGGTTCGTAAATATGATGAATTAAATGAAGAGGCCGAAAGGCAGATAAAAAGCTATTTACATGAACTCCTGCAACATAAACCTGTTCAATACGTGCTGCAGGAAGCGTGGTTCTATAAAATGAAGTTTTTTGTGAATGAGGATGTACTCATACCCAGGCCGGAGACTGAAGAATTGGTAAGCTGGATTGTTGAAGATGTCCGGGAACGCATGCCGGGTATACGGGATAATGAGCTGCGGGTTCTTGATATCGGAACAGGAAGCGGTTGCATTGCAATATCTCTTAAAATGGAATTGCCAGGAGCAGGCATAACAGGTATTGATATAAGTGTGAAAGCTTTATCAGTAGCCAAAAAAAATGCCGATGTTCTGCAAACACAAATCGATTTTCTGCAATTTAATTTTTTGGATGAAAGCCTTTGGAGCATCCTGGGTATGTATGATGTGATAGTTAGCAATCCCCCCTATGTTCCGGAAATTGAAAAAGAAAAGCTGGCGAAGAATGTTACAGCCTTTGAACCCACACTTGCGCTGTTTGTCCCGAATAATGATCCGTTTATTTTTTATGAAAAGATTGCAAGCTTCGGGCAATCACATTTAGAGGAAAATGGAAAAATCTTTGTGGAAATACATGAAGATTATTCCCGGGAAGTGAAGCAAATTTTTACAAAGTATCATTTCAAAACAGAAATTAAGGAAGATATATATGGAAAGAAAAGGATGATAAAAATTAAGTAGTTGGTAAATGTTAATTCAGTTTGAAGCAAAGTTTATTTCATTCCTCGTACCGATGCAGATGTTGTAGCTCCCAGTTTTTTGGCAACCTGCATAACTCTTACAATATCGCCCCAACTTACCAGGGAATCAGCATTAATAACTACGGCCGGTTTTATGATGCTGTCACCTATCCGGAGCTGTCGTTTTAAAGAAGATTCCAATGAATCAAAAAGTATTTTTTGTTGACCGAGATAAATGTCGCGGTTCTTATTAATACTTACAATTACACTTTGCTTTGCCTTGGTGTCGCTTGTAGCCCTGGGATTATTCATCTTAATAACATTGGGATTAGCCAGGGTTGAGATGATCAAAAAGAAAAACATAAGGATAAACAAAATATCATTCAGGGGGCCTGTGTCAACATCTGTATGTTCCTTCGTATATTTTTTTCTAATGCTCATTATAAAAAATCAGTAGTTATTAACCAACCTGATCAACGGGTTGGTTCCTGTAGAATATCAGCAAATTCTGCACTGGCAATTTCCATTTTATTTTCTATTCTGTTAATCTGAGCGGTAAGATAACTATGACCAATATACGCTAATATACCAATGATTAAGCCTGTGGCAGAAGTGATCATTTTAATATAAATGCCATCCGCAATAGTATTGGGAGTATATTCTGTGCTCGCAGCTATACCTTTAAACAATGCAAGCATTCCTATAATGGTTCCCAGGAAACCAAACAGGGGTGCGATGCGTGCAACAATGGAAATAATAGAAAGATTTTTTTCGAGTTTATACAATTCAAGAACACCCACATTTTCCATGCTTTTTTCAATGGCATCAATTGGTTTCCCGATACGTTGAATCCCTTTATCAATAATTTGAGCCACCGGGTTGTCATTATTTTTTGAGAAGCTCCTGGCAGCCGCAACATTGCCGGTAACGATGTGGTCGCGGATGATGCGCATGAAGTTGTCATCAATTTTTGCAGCCTTATTTATGGCAATTAATCTCTCAAAAAAGAAGTAGACCGCAGCGATGAATAAAATACCAAGCGGAATCATTATTACACCCCCGCTCACAAGCACTTCCCATAAGTTTTGCACTTTAGGTGCAGCTTTGGCTACACCGGTAGTGTCTGCCTGCAAAAAAAATAGATCCATGTAACGAGATTTGAACAAATGTAAATAGTAATTTGATAAATGGTTAATAAGTTGAAACTGAGATGAAAAATTTAACTTAATTGTTAAAAACCCGTTTGATGGCCAATCAAAAATGTAGCTTAACTAAAATTTGCTATTCCTATCCTGGAGGGCCAAATCGATTACCTTTTATATGACATGGCCTTGTATTTAAATTAAAAACCGGCTAATATACTGTAAAGGATGATAGACCGGAATTGATGACAGTTTGAAGTCAAAAAAATTTTTGGTAATAATAATGTCCACCGCTGAATCTTCTGCTGAATAATATTGTAATGCATCTTCGAGGTCCCGGACAAAATTGGTACTAATATTAGGGCGGGATTAGGTCTTTTTACTTTTTATCCATTTGTTGCATTGCCATTATCTGGCGCATTGTATTTTCCATGCCCGCGCTGCTGCCATCAAGGAAAATAACATTACCCTTGCCTAACTCTGCAAAATTTTTGATAGATTCTGTCCACATACTGAATAAAATTACATTCGTATCAAGATTGGCCTGTTTCATTTGTTCGGCTGCCTGGCTCATACCTTTTGCGACCTCTTCACGAAAGAGCGCAACTCCCTGCCCACGTAATTGTGCCGCAAGCCTTTCTGCTTCAGCTGCAATTTTTATGGCATTTCCTTCAGCTTCAGCCGCTTTTGTTTTTGTTATTAATAATGCCTGTCCCTCATTTTCTGCTGCTGCTTTCAGGTTATTGCTCGCAACCACCTTACTCATGCTGGTCATTATGGCTTCATCGAAAGTGATGTCATTTATCTGTAAATCCTGGAGGTGATATCCCCATCCCTCCAATGTAAGATCAACCTGTTCTTTTACATTTTCTACAATATCGCGGCGAACTATTAAAATTTCCGCCTGTTTTTTTGTAGCAACAAAGGCACGTATAGAACCTTCAACAGTCCTTACCAGGGCCTGCATCAGATCCTTTTCGCTTATAAATTTAAATGCGACATTCTTTATTGTATTTTCATCGATGTTTAAAACGGAATACAATAACATCGATTTAAAATATACATTCGCCTGGTCGATGGTTACTGCCTGGAATGATAATTCCACGGACCGGTTTTGAATACTGATCCTTTTATAGATCTGTTCCACGAAGGGCAGCTTAAAATTTAAACCGGGCCTTAGTATCCTGCGATATTTTCCAAACATAGTAACAACTCCAATCATTCCCTGGTTAATGGTGACAAAGCAGCCAAAAAAGGCCAGTACTACAATGATGGCCCACCAATAGTCTCTTAATAAGTCCATAATACATAAATTTCGTTGAAGGTAGGATATGATTTTAGATTCGTGTTTTTTGATTTAGCTTCTTCAGCTTCCGGAAATTTTATTCTGTCTTTTCTTCCCATATCATACATAAATGGACGATAGTTTCTGCAGCTTTTGCCATGTCTTTTACACCGATCCATTCGAGTTTTGAATGAATACCCTGCATTCCGGTAAAAATATTCGGACAGGGTAATCCCATATAACTAAGCTTGCTCCCATCGGTACCACCACGAATACTTTCTGTCTTAACATCAAGCCCTGCACGGTTAATAGCTTCGGCAGCATATGCCGCCACCTGCGGATTTTCATCAAGAACCTGTTTCATATTCCTATACTGTTCGGCAATTGTAAATTCCACTGAGGCGCCCAGGTAATGGCTAACAACATCTTCAGCAATACTTCGTAACCTTTCCCCATGTTCTTTTAGTGTATCAGTATCAAAATCCCTTAAAATAAATTCAAGGGTCGCTTTTTCAGCAATCCCCTCTAAACGAACGGGGTGCACAAATCCTTCCATATCTTCTGTGGCTTCAGGAGCCCATTCAGTAGTTGGAAGTTCATGGAGTATTTCACCAGCAATTTTGAGGGCATTCACCAGTTTATTTTTGCCATACCCGGGATGTGCAATCACTCCATGGATAGTTATGGTAGCAGCATCTGCATTAAACGTTTCATCTTCCAGGCTGCCAGCTTCTCCGCCATCAAGTGTATAGCCAAAACGTGCCCCCAGTTTTTTCATATCTAATTTTGCAGTTCCTTTTCCTATTTCTTCATCGGGGGTAAACAGGATTTTTATATCTCCATGCTGTATAGAAGGATTTTTCATAATAAATAGCGCCGCCTGCATAATTGCGGCAATCCCGCTTTTATCATCAGCACCTAACAACGTTTTTCCACTTGCAGTAATAATATCTTCACCGATATGATTTCTTAAATACGGATGACCAATGGCAGATAAAACCTGTGAGGTATCATCGGGCAAAATAATATCTTCCTCGTCATAATTTTTATGCAGGATGGGTTTTACATTTGTTCCGCTACAATCAGGCGCCGTATCCACATGACTGCAAAAACAAATAACCGGGACGTTTTTCTTATCAGAATTGGAAGGAATGGTAGCATATACATATCCAAATTCATCCATCCCCGCATCTTTCATTCCAATTTGTTTTAATTCCTCCGCTAATAGGTTGCTTAAATCTTTTTGTTTTTCTGTTGATGGATACTTATTGCTTTGCGGATCGCTTTGGGTATCAATTTGCACATAGCGCATGAATCGTTCGGCAATTGCATCTTTACTTATTTCTATTTCTATCATGGATAAATATTAAAATACAAACATAATTAATTAGCCAATTGGCCAATAGGCTAATTAACTAATGTGCCGATGAAAATTAGCCAATGTGCTAATTAGCTAATATACCAACGAAAGTAAGAATCCCGTAATTAACCAGCCCAATTAGCCAACAGGCTAATGTGCCAATGAAAGTAAGAATCTCTGTAATTAACCAGCCAATTAGCCAATAGGCTAATGTGCCAATGAAAGTAAGAATTTTCATATTCAATTGGCTAATTGGCTAATCAGCTAATTACCTAATTTCTCTAACACATAGTAAACAATCGGGCAAAAAGTTGAATTTTTTAAGGTAAGCTGCGGCCTTTTTAAAAGCACATCTTCATCAGTATATGGAAACCGGTGACAATCAGAGGGACGGTTTTCGTAGATATTACAATAATTATCTTCTCCAAGAAAAGGGCAGGGAGTTCTTTTTGCAACATAATCGCCATCATTATCCAGCCGTAAATAGGTTTCTATAAAAACACCCTCTTTCATTTTTAAATGTTTGGAAATTCGTTTAATATCAGGGGTTTTAAAACGGGGAGAGTAATTTCTGCAACAATTCGCACATTTAAGGCAATCAATTTTTTCAAAAGCTTCTTCATGTAAAACAGGCAAGGCATCAAGGACTTTATTCTTATCGGCTCTTTTTAAAAAGTTTTTATATTTCTTCTGATTCTGAGCTGATTTTTTTTCCCAGTTATGCAACAACTCTTCTTTCATTTTGTAAATATACAAACCAGGCTATGTTCTAATTCATTATCATTTTTCTCCTTTTTGAAACGTAACTTTGCGCCTCATTTTAAATATTAAAATAGAAATGCACCTATGGTTGCATTTACTTGGAAAAAAACAGAAATATGAATCTTTTTGAAAAGCAATCTTTGGAATTTGCTGCACGTCATATTGGTCCTAATGAAGGGGAGACACAGGAAATGTTGAATGAAATTGGAGCGGGCTCACTGGAGGAATTGATTGACAAAACAATTCCCAGGGATATCAGAATAGAGGGAGAGTTAAACGTACCAATGGCTGTAAGCGAATTCGAGTATGTGAGTGACCTGAAAGAGATCGCTAACCGTAACAAAGTTTACAAATCTTACATCGGGCAGGGATATTATGATACGATTATACCCAGTGTGATCTTAAGAAATCTTTTTGAAAATCCGGGATGGTACACACAATACACGCCTTACCAGGCTGAGATTGCACAGGGACGACTGGAAAGCCTTTTGAATTTCCAAACGGTAGTAAGCGACCTTACTGCTTTGCCTATCGCGAATGCGAGCCTCCTTGACGAAGGAACTGCTGCCGCCGAAGCGATGGCCATGCTCTTTAATCATAAGAACAAAGATCATGATCACATTACCGCACCGAAATTTTTTATTGATGAAAAAATATTTAAGCAAACCAAAGACGTTTTAATAACCCGGGCAAAGCCGGCAGGAATTGAGATCGTTTTTGGGAAGCATCATTCAATCCAATTTGACGAATCTTACTTTGGAGCCATCGTTCAATACCCAAATAGTGAAGGGAGTATCGAAGATTACCGGGGCTTTATTGAAAGTGCCCATGCAACAAATGCGCAGGTAATAATGGCTACTGATTTACTGGCGCTTACCCTGTTAACTCCTCCAGGAGAATTAGGTGCAGATGTTGCAATTGGTTCGTCGCAACGCTTTGGTGTGCCAATGGGTTATGGCGGCCCTCATGCTGCTTTTTTTGCAACCAAAGATGAATTCAAAAGAAATATTCCGGGTAGAATAATTGGAGTGAGTGTGGATGCACAGGGCAATCGCGCCCTTCGTATGGCACTTCAAACCCGGGAGCAACACATCCGTCGTGAAAAGGCTACTTCAAATATTTGCACTGCCCAGGCATTGCTTGCAAATATGGCTGCCATGTATGCGGTATATCATGGCCCCGAAGGACTAACAGACATCGCTAAACGCATTGCCTTGTTAACAGAAACGCTGGCAACAGAATTACAGGATGCCGGCTTTGAATTGCAAAACGATACTTATTTTGATACTATTACTTTCAAAGTTGATGATGCTCAAAAGATCCGGGCAATTTCAGAATTACATGAAATGAATTTTCATTACCCTTCAGAAAACCTTGTTACCATATCGTTGGATGAAACAACTAACAGGAATGATGTGCTCAACATTCTTAATGTTTTTGCTTCATCAACGGGGATTGATACATCGGTTGCAACCTTTGATCATGAAGGTTTTTTGGATGTTCCGGCCTCCCTTACAAGAACCTCTGAATTTTTATTGCATCCTGTTTTTAATAGCTATCATAGTGAAACTGAACTGATGCGGTATTTGAAGGTGCTCGAAAATAAAGACCTTTCACTTACTACTTCTATGATCGCTTTAGGTTCCTGTACCATGAAATTAAATGCAGCCACCGAACTAATCCCGGTTAGCTGGGCCCATTTTAGCCGGATACATCCTTTTGCTCCGGCAAGTCAAACCAAAGGATACCAGTACATAATTAAAGACCTTGAAAAATTATTATGTGCCATTACAGGTTTTACTGCCTGTAGCCTTCAGCCAAACAGCGGAGCCCAGGGGGAGTTTGCCGGATTATTAGCTATACACCGGTATCATGAAAGCAGGAACGAACCGCATCGTAACGTAATACTAATTCCCATTTCTGCGCATGGAACCAATCCTGCATCGGCTGTAATGGCTGGATTTAAGGTAGTAGTAACAAAATGCGATGAAGACGGAAATATAGACATTCCTGATTTACAACTGCAGGCCGAAAGAAATAAAAACTCCCTTGCGGGGTTAATGGTAACCTATCCATCCACTCATGGGGTATTTGAAGAAAACATTAAAGAAATATGTAAACTTGTACACGATAATGGTGGATTGGTTTATATGGATGGTGCCAACATGAATGCACAGGTTGGCCTGACTTCTCCCGGCATAATTGGGGCCGATGTTTGTCACCTCAATCTTCATAAAACTTTTTCCATTCCTCATGGCGGTGGCGGACCTGGGATGGGTCCAATTTGTGCAAATGAAAAATTAGCCCCTTTTTTACCAGGAAAAGATGGGGGTAAGGGTTCTGTGAGTGCGGCACCATTTGGTTCTGCAAGTATTTTGCTTATCAGTTATGCTTATATAAAACTCCTTGGGGTATCAGGCATTCGTAAAGCCACTGAATATGCGATACTCAATGCCAATTATATGAAGGCAATTCTTAAAAAATATTATAAAATTTTATACACCGGAAAGGGTGGGACATGCGCACATGAATTTATTGTTGACCTGCGACCTTTCAAAAATGCAGCAGGTATTGAAGCCGAAGATGTCGCCAAGAGACTGATGGATTATGGCTTTCACGCTCCAACGTTAAGTTTTCCTGTGGCCGGTACTATTATGATTGAGCCTACTGAGAGTGAAAATAAAGCAGAACTTGACAGATTCTGCGATGCGCTTATCCATATTTACGAAGAAATAAAATCAATAGAGAAAGGTACTGCTGATAAGAAAGATAATGTGCTGAAAAATGCACCTCATACCCTGGCTGTTATTACTGCTGATGAATGGGATCATGCCTATCTGAGAAGTAGTGCTGCCTTTCCGGTTGAATACCTGAGGCGAAATAAATTCTGGCCCGGTGTGAGCAGGGTTAATAATACTTATGGGGATAGAAATTTAATTTGTACCTGCGAACCGGTCAGCTCTTATGCAGAAGCTGAAGGTTAATTAGCAATAATATTTCGAAAAGAGTTTCCTTATCAGGGAACTTTTTTTTTGACTGGTTGTATTTATCTAAACAAAATTGTATGTATGATGTAATAATAGTGGGTGGAGGATCGGCGGGGTTAATGGCTGCAAAACTTCTTTCTGCAGCAGGGAAAAAAATCTTATTGCTGGAGGCAAAGAAGAATTTGGGTGGACGCATACACAGGATTGACGATTTTTCTATACCTGCAGAAGGAGGAGCTGAATTTATACATGGGAATCTAAAGGCAACCTTCGCCTTGCTGAAAGAAGCAAATCTTAAAAAAGCAAAGATCGCCGGAGAATTTTGCAAGGTAGAGAATGGAAGATGGAAGGTAAATGATGATATGGTTCCACATTGGGATAGTTTACTAAAGCGGATGAAAGATTGTAAGGAAGATATGAGCGTTGCTGATTTTCTGCGTATCTTTTTTCATGCAAAAAAGTATGAAATTGTTAAAAAACAATTTACAAAATATGTCGAAGGATATGATGCAGCTGATATAGAAAACACCAGCATTTTTGCAATAAGAAAGGAAATGGAGGAAGAAGATGAAACCCAATACAGGCCTCTTCCGGATTATAAAACACTTATTGAATTTTTACAGGAAAAGTGCTTTGAATGTAACGCCCTGATAAAAACAGATGAGCCGGTATTGGAAATAACCAGGGAAGAAGATATCGCGGTAATTACGTCGTTGGCGAAATATCTTTGCCGCAAAGTTATAATTGCCGTTCCACTTGGTGTATTGCAATGCCGTCCTGCAAATAAAGCGTTTATTAAATTGCCGGCTTGTGTAACAAATCATATCAATGCTGCAAAAACAATTGGAAATGGGGGAGCGATAAAATTTTTATTCGAATTTGATAAGGCTTTCTGGCTTGATGCAAAATTTCTGGATGAAAGAAATATTTCATCGCCGTCTTACATTTTCACTGACACCATTATTCCCACCTGGTGGACGCAATATCCATCCCGTAAGCCACTTCTAACCGGTTGGATTGCAGGTCCGGCATCACACAAAATGAGGAATTATTCGGAAAAGAAATTAAAAAAAATTGCCATAGAATGCCTGTCATTTGTTTTTTTAATGCCTGTTGCAGAGCTTGAAAATAGATTGAAGGCTTCGAAGATTGTAAACTGGATAAACGAACCTTATATTTTAGGGGGATATAGTTATCCAACATTGGACACTGAAAAAGCAGGCGAAATATTAAGACAGCCTGTTGAAAATTCGTTTTATTTTGCTGGTGAATATGCTGCTAAAGATTCATTGTCAACAGTGGATGCCGCATTGCAAAGCGGAAAAGAAGTGGCTGAGGAGATACTAAAGGAAGATTAAAAGAAGTATATAAAAATTAAATTTAATTTGATCAAATCTCCCGGGCTTGTTGAAAATTCCAGCCCTCTTCCCTGGAAGGCCGGTGTGAAGTTAAAATTATTGATTAGCAAAAATTATTTGTTCATCACTAAGTAATGGTAAATTTTTAAATCTAAGGATCACGTTCGCCACAGTTGCCACATCTTTCTGGCAATAAAGTGCAATCCGCTCCAGGTCTTTTTCTGCCCAGAAAACCTCTCCAACCTTACTTCCCTCAATATCATATTTAGGAGAAGGAACCCCCAATGCAGCAGCCAGCAATTTCAACGAAGTATAATGTTTATAATCTCCAAACCGCCACAGGTGCAACGTATCCAATACCGGTGTTTCCCATGGTTTCATATTTTGAAAATCAATGTAGCGTGGGATCTCAATATTATTTACCAGCATTCTCCTGCATAAAAAGGGAATATCAAACTCTTTAATGTTATGGCCCGTAAATACCCATCTTGAATTTTTAGAATGTAACTGCTGAAGCGTTGCTATAAAGCCATTGAGAACTTCTTTTTCGTTTTCTGAATAGAAAGATTTTATCCGTAATTGCCATTCATTATTTTCCCTTTTGAAATATCCAATGCTTATGCAAACCACTTTGGCAAATTCCGCAAGTATGGCAGCACGCATAGGATAATATTGTTCGGGAGTTGTATCGGGCGGCAGACTTTTAAAAACTTTTTCTGTCCAGAGTTCTTTCCATATATCATCCAGTAAATGATAATGCTGCGATCCTGAAACCGTTTCAATGTCTATAAGAAATAAATTTTCAAGAGCGATCTGTTGCATAAATATCCGGTTGACTATATTGAAAATACAAAAAAAGCCCCGTTAGTCAACGGGGCCAAAATAAAAACTGATATATGTGGAGTTAAAATGTGATCCCTGCAAATAGAGTAAAAGCCTGACTTTTCCATTTCTGCTGATTGTCTATATCATTCAGGTTGGTAAGCCCCAGTTCGTAGCGCGCTCCAAGATTTATAAAAGGTATCTGTATCCATACTCCCCCAACAGCAGACCAGTCAGATTTTTTAAAAATATTACCATTGCTTTTCAGGCTGTCAACGGTCTCTTTAAGTACTCCACCAATTTGTGGGCCAAATTGCAATTTTACACGTTTGCTGGGACCGATGTTAATATTTAGTAACAGGGGAACTTTGAGGTAATCAAGTTTTGCTTTCTTCTGGCTGCCATCCCTGAAGATGTCGTCATAAACATCTGAAGCGTCATTCGTAAATTCTGAAGAGGATTGAACAAAGTTTATTTCCGGCTGGAATCCAAAAGTTTTTGAAAAATTGAATTGCATAAAGCCTCCTAGCAAGTAATTATAATTAAAGCCCGATTTATAAGATTGCCCGTTAATTTTATTAATGTTTACACCGGCCTTCGCGCCTACCCTGAAAAAATTTTCCTGGTCAGCATTGGGATCAAACTTTTTGTTTTGAGAAAAAGTATTTAATGAAAAGAACACCAGGAATGATAAAATTATTTTTTGCATGGATAAGCTTGGCCCTATTTCGTCCAATATTGATGCCAGGGCATATTTTAAAAGGTTAAAGAAAAACTATCTTTCTGCGCTAATGGCCCGTGGCCAAACCATCCAAATCTGCGACGACGATTCAATGTTAGATATAACCTGTATTTAATTCCAACGTCCCGGTATCCAATGCCACCCCTGTCTTTTTTGTTGCCAGTGTTCCGTTATATAGCGGTGATAACTTGGACGTGGAGCCGCCCAATAACCCTGGCGGTACCTATAGCCATGACCGCGCCTGATCCATTCACCATCAACCCAAACATAATTGCCGCCTGGTGCCACAGGCCTTACATAAACGGGAGGCTCCGGTTGGGTTCTTACGACGGCCAAAGAAGGCTCGCATCCCGCAAGAAAAATTAAGATTGCAAAAAGAATACCTGTTATTGAAATTCGTTCTTTCATTTAAGGGATTTTATAAAATTTGATTTAGAAGAATGTCCAGAGTTTAACCGGCTGTAAATGTTTTGAAAACCTTAACTATCATATACGGTGGGCTATGTGGGCAAATAGATAAAAATCATTAATAATGCCTGATGCCATCTATAGGAGACTTACCTGGTTTTGAGTTAACGTTATAACCCACATAATTTTCGATTACTTTTATGAACGAATTTCTTAAAGAGTTTTCAAATGATTAAAAGAGTTACTGTCATAGGTGCAGGAACAATGGGAAATGGCATCTGTCATGTGTTTGCGCAGAATGGTTTCAAAGTAAATCTGAATGATGTTTCACAGCCGCAGTTGGATAAAGCCCTTAACCTCATTAACAGTAACCTTGACAGGCAACTTTCCAAAGGCTCCATTTCAGAAGAGACAAAAGAGGAAACGCTAAAAAATATTACGACCATTACATCCTTAACCGCAGGGGTCCTTGGAGCAGACCTTGTTATTGAAGCAGCAACAGAAAATGTTGATTTAAAACTGAAAATTTTCAGGGAAATTGATGAGGCAGCTCCTGCAAATTGTATCCTGGCAACTAATACTTCCTCCATTTCAATAACTAAAATAGCCTCCGTTACAAAGCGTCCACAACAGGTAATTGGCATGCACTTCATGAATCCTGTTCCGGTGATGAAACTTGTGGAAATTATCAATGGATACGCTACCGACAGAAAAATAACCCTGGAAATAATTGAATTGAGTAAACAATTAGGCAAGGTACCGTGCGAAGTAAATGATTACCCAGGCTTTATTGCCAACCGTATTTTAATGCCCATGATTAATGAAGCTATCTACAGCCTGTATGAAGGCGTTGCAGGAGTTGAGGAAATCGATACGATCATGAAATTGGGAATGGCCCATCCTATGGGCCCGCTGCAGCTTGCAGACTTCATTGGTCTTGATGTTTGCTATTCGATATTGGAAGTGCTTTTTGATGGTTTTGGAAATTCAAAATATGCCCCCTGTCCGTTACTCACGAACATGGTAAATGGAAATCACCTGGGAATAAAAACCGGTGAAGGGTTTTATAAATACTCAAACGATGGTAAAGAAATGGTAGTTAGTGAAAGATTTAATTAGCATATATCTATAAATTTTGCGATTTACTTCACA
>Ga0068860_100003817_pt1 | contig 15499 bp, 11 predicted proteins | sample KBSSwiS32_FD_66597 | JGI IMG/M metagenome (GOLD analysis project Ga0068860, IMG submission 66597) | Switchgrass rhizosphere microbial communities from Kellogg Biological Station, Michigan, USA - KBS Switchgrass S3-2 | ecosystem: Host-associated > Plants > Roots > Rhizosphere > Soil ... | reverse complement strand
GCAGAGGGCGCATTCCGCGCCGGCGCTGCGGAATACGACATCCATATGGCGTATCTGCGCGCAGTGCACGAAACCGATAACGAATTGCCGTACAGCAACATCATCGCCCTCAATCAGCATGGTGCCGTGCTGCACTACACGGCCCTCGACCGCAATCCTCCGGCGCACGCCGACTCGTTCCTGATCGATGCCGGTGCGAATTTCCACGGCTACGCCAGCGACATCACGCGCACCTATGCCGCGCCGGGCGCAGGCGAGTTCCAGGCACTCGTCGATGCGGTCGATGCGGCGCAGCGCGGCTTCGTCGCGAAGGTGCGCCGCGGGCAGAGTTATCCGGAACTGCATGACCACGCGCATCACGTGCTCGCCGGCATCCTGCGCGATCAGGATTTCATCCGCATGAGCCCGGAAAGCGCGGTCGAAAGCGGCGTGTCGACTGCGTTCTTCCCGCATGGTCTGGGTCATCCGATCGGCCTGCAGGTGCACGATGTCGCCGGCTTCCAAAAGGACGACACCGGCGGCGTGATCCCTCGCCCCGCCACGCATCCATATCTGCGCTTCACGCGTACGCTCGAGCCGCGCATGGTCGTGACGATCGAGCCGGGCATTTATTTCATCGACCTGCTGCTCGCCCAGCTCAAGAACAAGCCGCAGTCCAAAGACGTCAACTGGGACAAGGTGGACAAGTTCCGTCGCTACGGCGGCATCCGCATCGAGGACGACGTGGCCTGCACCGAGAGCGAGCCGGAAAACCTCACGCGCGACGCGTTCGCTGCCGCCTGACCGGATTGGCGCCGCCCCAAGGCGGGAACCGAAAATCTGCGATAATTGCCGCAGGCAGCGCTCGCCCCTGCGCAGCCAATAGCCAAGGAGCCGGCTCGTCCGGCATAGTGACCGTGCTTGTTGATCCCCTGAAGAATTCCACGCCGCGGCTCGTACTCGTGGCGGCTACGCTGTTTTGCGCCGTCTCCGCCATCGCGGCGGACGCCGATGGCGCTGCGGTGCTCACGCCTTCATCGTACAAGGCAGCAATCGCCAAGTCACACGCAACCGTCTCGAAATCCGGCAAATCCGCCGCGGCTTCGCCGGCCAAACCCAAAGCCCCGAGCCATGACCCCAAGGCCACGCGCATCATCGAATACCCGGGCGTCGGCGAAATCACGATCTACGCGCCACAAGGCGAAGCGCGCGGCCTGGCCTTGTTCCCGTCCGGCGACGGCGGCTGGAATCTGGGCGTTTGGGACATGGCGCAGACCGCGGCGAGCCTGGGCTACTGGGTGGCCGGCTTCAGCACACCGGCGTTCCTGAAGACATTGGAAACCAGTTCGGGTGCGTGCAGCGACGCGGCCGGGCTGCTCGAGCACATCGGCGCCGCGGTGAAAAAGGAAATGCGAGTGCCATCCGAGTTCAGGCCCGTGCTGATCGGCTACTCGTCCGGCGCCACGATCGCCTACGCGGCCCTGGCCGAATCGGGCGATGCGCGCTTCGGTGGCGCGATGACGCTTGGCTTCTGCCCGGACCTGATCATTCACAAGCCTTGGTGCGAGGGTGCCGGCGGTCTCACGGCGACGAAAATGCCCAAGCCTCCTTACACGCCGATCTTCAACACTGTGCCGCGCGTGCCGGCGCCGTGGATCGTGCTGCAAGGCGAGATCGACCAAGTCTGCAATCCGCCGGCGACGGTGTCCTTTGTGGACAAAGTTAAAAATGGAAAAGTGATCAGTCTGCCCAAGGTCGGTCACGGCTACGGCGTGCCGCGCAACTGGATGCCGCAATACCGCGCCGGCTTGATCGAGCTGCGCGACGCAGGCGCGACACAGCGCCCTTCGACAGCCGGCAGCTGAGCCGCGGCGCGTCATCGTGAGCAACACGCCCGCCCCCAACGCCGCAGCCTCGCCCAGTATGTTTGCGCGGCTGCGCTGGATCGTTCCCAGCGCATTCCTCGCCCTCACCGGGTGGCTGCTGTGGCAGCAGATCGGCGCCTTCCCGCTGATTGAAGTGCAGCGCGCGCTGCTCGATGTGCCGACACTGCCGGCACTCGGCGTCGCTGCGCTGGCGGTGTTCGGCGTCGCGTTCACCGGCTTGGTCGATTTCCTGATCGCGCGCTGGCTGTCATTAAGCCTGCTCGCGCGCGATACGTTCCGGCTTGCTTTCGTCGCCAACAGCATGGCGAACACCTTGAACCTGTCCGGCGCAATGGGCGCGAGCATCCGCCTGATGGGCCTGTCCGCACTGAACATACCGCTGTCGCGCGCAGCGGCGCTGATCGGCATGCAGGCGCTGTCGCTGATGTCGGGGTTGTCGCTGCTCGTCGTCGTTACGCTGGCGACGAGTTCGCTGCCGCTGACCCAAGGCACCGCACAGCGCTGGCTCGCGGCAGCCGTGTTGATCGCCGCCGCGCTGTACTTGCCTTTGTATTTTTTCCTCACGACGCGCCGCGCGCTGATGCGCTGGCTGCCGGCCGACGTCGGCATTCCGCCGCTGCGCCTGAAGCTGCAACTCACGCTCGTCTCGCTGCTCGACTGGCTGCTTGCCGCGGCGACGTTGTACGCATGCATCTATCTGACCGGCGAGCACATCAAGCCCGGCTTGCTGCTCGGCGCGTTCGCCGGCGCCGGCGTGCTCGGCCTCGTCAGCCAGGTGCCGGGCGGGCTCGGCGTGTTCGATGGCCTGATCCTGCTCGCACTCACCGAAGCCGGCTACGACAAGGCCGCGATCGTCACCGGGCTGATGCTGTTTCGCATCGCGTACTACCTGTTGCCGCTGCTGATGGCGCTGTACATGGGTTCGGAGATGCTCACGCGCCGCTCGCCGATGCTCACGCGCCTGCGCACGCGCCTGCAGGGCCATCCGCTGTTCGGCGTGCTCGGCCTGCCGGTGACGTTGCTCGGCGACCTGGGCACGCGTCTGCTCGCGATCCTCACGTTCGGCGCCGGCGCGATGCAGCTCGCGTCCGCAGCGATCCCGTCCGTCAGCGAACACGTGGAGGTCGTGCGCGAGACGTTGCCGATCCTCGCCGTGGAAAGTTCCAACTGGTTTTCGGTCCTGTCCGGAGTGTTGTTGCTTGGCTTAGCGCGTGGTATCGACGGCCGCTTGCGCCTGGCTTACCGCGTTGCGCAATGGCTGCTCCTGATCAGTGCGGCGCTCGCAGTGACCAAGGGTCTGCATTTCGGCGAGGCGCTGTTCCTGCTCGCCGTGGCGGCGCTGTTGCGCACGCGCAAGCGCGTGTTCACGCGCCGCGCGATGACGCTGACTTCGGCAACGACATTCGGCTGGTTCGCCGGCCTGGCTGCCTGCGTGTTCGTGTTCTTCGCGATAGGCGTCGCCCAGGTGCTCGGCGACGACTCGTTCGACCTGTTCTATATCGGCTTCGGCGAACACACCTCGCGCATAGGACGCGGCCTCGCCGCAGCGTTGCTCGGCCTCGTGATCTACCTGATCTGGCAAGCCTTCGCGGTCAAACGCCCGAAGCTCACGCTGCCTGAGCATGCAGAGCTGGAGCGCGCCAAGGCATTGTACGAGTCGCACGGCGGCGGCGAGTTCGCACATCTGACGTTCATGGGCGACAAGCACCTGTTCTGGGCCGCGGACCATCAAGCTGTGATCGCGTACGGCGCAGTGCGCGATCGCCTCGTCGCGCTCGGATCGCCTTGCGGCTCCGATGCCGGCATCAGTCGCGCCATCCTGGATTTTCGCCATTTCGCGGACGCGCAGGATCGCGTGCCGGTGTTCTACGAGGTGCTCGAGCCGGATCTGTCGCTCTACCACGATCACGGTTTCGACCTGTTCAAGCTCGGCGAACTCGCGCTCGTGCAGCTCAAAGAATTTTCGCTCGCGGGCAAACGTTGGGAAGATCTGCGCCAGGCATGTAATCGAGCACAAAAGGAAAAACTGACGTTCACTCTGGCACAGCCGCCGTTCGACACCGCGCTGCTCAGCGACCTCGAACGTGTGTCCGACGCATGGCTGGCCGACAAGGGCGGCGGCGAGAAAGGCTTTTCGCTCGGGCGCTTCGACGCGGATTATTTTGCGTGGAGCCCGCTCGGTCTCGTGCGCCGCGACGGCGAGCTGATCGCATTCGCCAACGTGCTGCCGCCGTACGGGCCGGGTGGCCACGCCAGCGTAGACCTGATGCGCCACATCGCCGACACTCCGCGCAGCACGATGGATTTCCTGTTCGCGAAAGTGATGCTGTGGGCGCAAGAGCAAGGTTACGAAATCTTCAGCCTCGGCATGGCGCCGCTGTCACGTGTCGGCGACAACCCCTACGCGCGCGTGAACGAACGCCTCGCCGCGCTCGCATTCCAGTACGGCAATCGTTTCTACAACTATCAGGGCGTGCGCAAATACAAGGACAAGTTCAAGCCGGAATGGATCGGCTCGTATCTGGCGTATCCGCGCGGCGTGTGGGTGCCGGGCCTGCTGATCGACATTGCGGCGTTGGTGTCGGGCGGATATCGAAAGCTGCTGGCCGGAGGCTAGTCGTCCGGCTATTTCCTTGGAGGCAGGGCCCCCGCGATGCCCGCGCCAAGCTTGTCGTAATCGCCGTTGTAATGATGCCCCCCGGGCAGCACGAGTTCGCGCACGATCGGCTTGCCGACGAGGCTCTTGCAGAAGCTGTCGTCCTCCTCGTCGCCGTGCACGCAGATCACCGGCACTTTCGTCTTGCCGATCTCCGGCAGGATCGGGATCGCGCCTTCGTGTTGGGTAGAGCCGAACCAGTCGCCGACGTGGATTTCGAACACGGCTTCCGGATCGGGCGAGATCAATACTTGCGCGCTGATGCGCGCACGCGCGGTATCGGGCACACGGTTGACGACGATCGGCGACAACGCGGCGCCGAATGAGTAGCCGAGCACGACGAAATCGGCTTGGCTGTGCTGTGCACCGTAGTGGCCGATGATGCGCGTGAGGGCGTCGGCAGCCTCCGCGGGTTTGCGCGTCTGCCAGAAGAATTTGAGGGTGTTGAGTCCAACCACGGCGATGCCGCGCTTGGCGAGTTGATCGGCCACGGCGATGTCGAGCCCTGCCCAGCCGCCGTCGCCGGTGAGAATGATCGCGATGCGTTCGGCGAACGCGCCTTGCGCGGGCACCTCGACCAGCGGCAGATCGGCAACATCGCTCGGCAACGGTGGCGTGGATTCGACGCGCGCGGTCAGCCACTGCACGGACTCGATCAATTCGGCGCCGGGATCTTTCACTGCCGGCGTCAACCAGCCTTGCAGCCGCGCCGGCAATTTGTCGAGAGCGCCGACGCGGCGAGCATCCGGCGCGAATGGTTGCGGCAGCCAGGGGTTCGCGAGCTTAGGCACAGGCACGACACGGAATTCGCTGCCTTCGGTCGCGGTCACGTGACCCGCATCACCCTTGCAAATCGGCTTGGACAACCGCAATCCGGCATCCCAGCCGAGCGTGATCAATCCCGTGTAGGTGCCCGCGGGCGCCTGCGCGTCGAGTGCGTACGCGAACATGGCACCAGCGCCATCCCCGACCAGAAGTGGATAAATAAACTTGTCCACTTTTTGGTTGCGTTGCATCCAGTGGATCATCTCCTCGAAGTGGCTTGCCGGCAGCGAGCATTTGTCGTCGATCGACGTCATCTGCTTCAGATACGCCGGCAGATCCACGCCGAGCACCAGCGCGCCGTCGCCGGCCAGCGCCATAGCCAGCGATTCTGCACGCGCGTCCCAGCCGTTCTTGTCGGAAATCAGCACGATCGCGCGCTTGACCTCCCCCGCGGGCGCAGCGGTGTGCACATAGCCAAACAGGCCGAAGTGCACGGGCTCAGTCGCGCCCTGTGCGACAGAATCTGCCAACAACGCCAAAATGAGAGCAAGGCACATCCTGCGCATGATGTGCCGCCTACTTGCGTGCCGAGGCCATCAAAGCCTCGATCTCGTCCGCATCGTTCGGCACTGCCGTCGTGAGAATCTCCGGCGCGTCGCGCGTGACGACGACATCGTCCTCGATGCGGATGCCGATGCCGCGCCATTTGGCGGCGACGCCTTTCGCATCCGGCGCGATGTAGATGCCGGGTTCGACCGTGACGACCATGCCCGGTTCGAGCAGGCGATCCTCGCCATCGACGCGGTAGTCGCCGACATCGTGCACGTCCAAGCCGAGCCAATGTCCGGTCTTGTGCATGTAGAACTTGCGATACGTCTGCGCGCGGATGTTCTTGTCGATACCGCCCTTGAGCAGTCCTAGCTTGATCAGCCCCACCGTGATCACGCGCACCGCGGCATCGTGATACGCGCCGAACGGCTTGCCCGGGCGGATTTCCTTGATCGCCGCGCGCTGCGCTGCGAGCACGATGTCATACAGGGCGCGCTGCTCCGGCGAGAATTTCCCGTTGACCGGAAATGTGCGCGTGATGTCGGACGCGTAGCACTGGTATTCGGCGCCCGCATCGACGAGCAATAGGTCGCCGTCGTTGAGCGGCGCGTTGTTCGCATGGTAGTGCAGCACGCAGCCGTTCGTGCCGCCGCCGACGATCGGCTGATAGCTTTCCACCGCACCTTGGCGCCGGAATTCGTGCTGCAGTTCGGCCTCGACTTCGTGCTCGTTCATGCCCGGGCGCACCGCGCGCATCGCGCGCACATGCGCCGTGGAGGCGATCTTCGCCGCCTTGCGCATCAGGCGCAGTTCATCGCGCGTCTTGTACAAACGCAAGTCGTGCAGAATGTGACCGAGCGCCACGAACTCATGCGGCGCACGTGCGCCGCGCTTGGTCAGCGCGCGCACGCGGTTGACCCAGCCGATCAGCTTGATGTCGAACTCTGCATCGCGGCCGAAGTGATAGTAGACACGCGAACGGCCCTCGATCATGCCCGGCAGGATGTCATCGATGTCGCCGATCGGGAACGCATCGTCCATGCCGTATTCGCGCACCGCGCCTTCCTGGCCCGCACGTTTGCCGTCCCACGCTTCGCGTTCGGCATCGCGCTCACGGCAGAACAGGATTGCTTCGCCATGTTCGCGGCCGGGAATCAAGGCCAGCACCGCTTCGGGTTCCGGGAATCCGGTCAAATAATGGAAATCGCTGTCCTGGCGATACGGATAATGGCTGTCATTGTTGCGCACGCGTTCCGGAGCGGCGGGGACGATGCAGATCGCATCAGAGCCGATGATGCGCATCAATTGTTTGCGGCGGCGGGCGTATTCCTTCGCGTCGATCATCCGTTCCTCAATGCACTGTCTTGTCTGCGCGTCCGGCGACAGCCAGCTCCGCGTGCAGCAACAGCACGCCGACGCGGATGAATTCGATCACTTCCGCGAGCGCGCTCTCGTCTTCCTCGGAATCGGCGTATTCGAAACGCGAAGCCGCAATTGTGCCGAAGTCCTGCAGGATCTCGCCCGCATCCGCCGACAATCTTTGGCGCGAAGACACGCCGGCCAGACCCAGCCCACCGAGGAATCCTCGGCACCACTCGACCAGGGCGTCACCGCGCGCATCCATGCTGCTGTCGGCGTCGGGCAGCAACGGCTCGAAACCCAACTCCGGATCAACGAACCAAGCGGCACAGTCTTCGTACAGACGCGCAAACGCCGCGTGCGGCAGATCGATTTCAGGATCGGTTTGCAACTCCAGCGCCGCCAGCCAGCCGCGCGCGCCGGCGCTGCCACCGCCGCAGACGTAACCGGTCAGCGAACCATGCAGGTCGCTGGCGCCGACGCCCAGATGCAGGTTGGCGAGCATTTCGCCGAGCTGCGCGTGCGTGATGGCCGGGGCAATGCTCATGCAGCGCATTCTAACAGGCCGATCCTCCCCGCTGATGCCGGTTGCCGCGCGCCGGCTACAACCCTATTATCGGAAGTCCAAACTGGAATTGTCGCGCCTACCATGCCGTTTCCGAGGGGAAGTTGGAAACCCGGCAATCTCCTGCCGGTGCTGGCCCTGATGCTGGCGTGCGCAGCGCATGGCAGCGAGCGGCGCTATTACTTCGACAGTCTGGGCAGCGAGCGTGGCTTGAGCTCGCATACCGTCACCGCGCTGCTCCAGGACCATACCGGTTACGTTTGGATCGCCACCCAGGGCGGGCTTGCCCAATACGACGGTTATCGCTATCGACAATTCCGCCACGTGACGGACGATGCGGCATCGCTTCCAGAAAGCTTCATCACGGCCTTGGCCGAGGACGCCAGCGGACAACTCTGGGTGGGAGGCGCATCGGGTGGCATATCCGCTTTCAACCCGCTCGAAAACAAGATCACGGTGCGCTCGCAGATCGGCGCGAGCCAATCCGAGCCACGCGACGCGATAGGCGCGTTGTTGTTCGACCCGCAGCGCGGCCTGTGGATCGGCAGCGTCGCCGGCATCGAGCTGATGGATGTCGGCAGCCACCAGCGGCGCCAGTTGTTCCGGTTCCCTGCCGGCAGCAGCGGCGCTGCTGTGTTTGGCATTGCGCGCGGCGATGACGGCAGCATCTGGAGCGCAACAAGCGCTGGTCTGCTGCATTTTCCCGCGCATAGCGACGTTGCGCAGACGCCCGCTAGAGCGATGCTGCACCAGGTGCTCAGCGTGTTGCCGGATGCCGACGGCGCGGCGTACGCCGGTACTGCGGATGGCGTCTATCGCGTCGATGCCGAGCACGACAGCGCACAACGCATCTGGCCCGCCGCCGGTGTCGAAGGCCACCAGGTACGTGCCCTGGCGCGTGACAGCCAAGGGCGTCTATGGTTGTCAGTATTCGGCTCCGGCGTCGCGATCCTCAATCCGGCGACGAATGACGTAACGCCGCTGCACCGTGATCCCGAAATCCCGGCATCGTTGCCGGACGACTATGTCATCGCATTCCTGGTCGATCGCACCGGCATGCTCTGGGTCGGCACGCAGATCAGCGGCGTCGCCCTCGTGAATCCGCTCGGCACCCCATTTCGCTACGTGACCGATCCGTCGCAGGAACGCGACCAGATGAGCAACAGTGTTCGCGCCCTGACCGAAGACAGTGGCGGCCGCCTGTGGCTCGGCACCGATGGTGCGGGACTCAAGCGCTACGACCCGGCGCACGACAGCTTCGAATACATCGCAGACGCCTTCAAGATCCCGCCCACGCCCGCAGACCTGCATCCCGGCCTGCACGTCTACGCGCTGGCCAATGCGGGCGGCGACAAGCTTTGGGTGGCGACCAACCATGGCGCGTTTCTGTTCGATCCCGCAACGCGCCATGCTACAGCGACGGCAACCGACCCTGCCCACGGGTTGCCCGATGCCACAGTGCGCGCGCTGCTGCCGGCACGCGACGGCAGCGTCTGGTTCGGCACTTTCAAAGGTTTGGGGCGTTCGTGGCCGGCGTCGGCCGAGCAGCCCGCGCGCTGGGAGACGTTCAGGCATCAGGCCGACGATCGCGACAGCCTCGCGAGCGACATGGTGCTCGCGCTGCACGAGGACAACGCGCATCGGATCTGGATCGGCACGATGGACGGCATGAGCGTGTTCGACCCGGCGAAGGGACGGTTGCGCACCTTCCGGCACGACAGCAACGACGCGCAATCGCTGTCCGACAATCTCGTGCGCAGCATCTATCAGAGCGGCGATGGCGCACTGTGGATCGGCACGCAAAGCGGCCTGGATCGTGTCGACACCCCGGCTGCGGAGCAGATGCGCTTCGCCCACTACACCACGGCCGACGGCATGCCCGGCGGTACGGTTTACGGCATCCTCGAAGACAAGCAGCACAATATCTGGATGAGCACCGGCGCCGGTATAGCCACGTTCAATCGTGCGCAAGGCGGCTTTCGTTCTTTCACGCTCAAAGATGGTCTGCAAGGCATGGAGTTCAACGGCGGCGCGAGCCTGGCGCGCGCCAACGGCGAACTTGTGTTCGGCGGCCTGCACGGCATAAATCTGTTCTTCCCGGATGAACTGCACCGCAAAACGCAGCCGCCGCCCGTGGCGATCACCGCGGTGCATGTGGGCGGAGGATCCGCATCCTCGCCAATCGGTACCGAAGGCATCACGATGGCCGCCGTGCAACGCGTGGTGCGCTTCGAGTTCGCTGCATTGGAATTCGACGCACCCGAGCGCAATCGTTTCGTCTATCGCCTCAATGGCTTCGATCCGGACTGGATCGACAGCGGCACGCGCCACGAAGCGGTGTACACGAATCTGCCGGTAGGCAACTACACGTTCGAGGTGCGCGCCGCGAACGCCGACGGCGTATGGAACGAAGAAGGCACCAGCCTGTCGCTGCGCGTGACACCGGTATGGTGGGCCACCACCGCAATGAAGGCACTGTACATCGCCGCGGCCAGTGCGCTGCTGGCCTTATTGCTGCTCAGCTACCGGCGCCGCCGCCAGAACGAAGCGCGCCACCATCGTGAACTGAGCGAACGCGAAGACCGCTTGCGCCTCGCGCTGTGGGGCTCCGGGGACGAGTTCTGGGACTGGGACATGCGCAAGCAGGTGCTCATTCGCCTCGGCGCCGACCAGTTGATCGGCGGCAAGCGCGAAGAAACGCTTTCGGCGGAAGAATGGCGCAGCCAGGCCATACATCCGGACGATCTGCCGCTGGTCGAAAAACGTTTGTCCGATCATGCTCAGGGCCGCACCGACTTCTTCGAGTCCGAGCACCGCATCCGCAATGCCGCGGGCGAATGGATCTGGGTGCTGTCGCGCGCGAAAGTCGTGGAGCGCGACGCCGACGGCCAGGCCCTGCGCGTGTGCGGCACGGCGCGCAACATCACGGCCGCGCGCGCTGCCGAATCCGACCGACGTATCGCCGGCGAAGTCATTGCCAGCATGAGCGAAGCGGTCGCCGTGAGCGATCTGGATTTCCGCTTCGTCTCGGTCAACCAGGCCTTTACACGCATGACCGGTTACACGGAAGCCGATTGCATCGGCGAAAACGCCGGCATGCTCAACAGCGCGCAGCATCCGCCCGAGTACTACATGGCGATGCGTGCGGAGTTCGTGCGCAACGGCCATTGGCGCGGCGAGCTGTGGCAGCGGCGCAAGGATGGCGAGGAGTTCCTGTGCTGGCTCGAGATCAGCACAGTGCGCGATGCCTACGGTCAACGCACGCACTATGTCGGCGTGATGGCCGACATCACGGATCGCAAGCGCGCCGAACAGGAACTGCGTTATCTCGCCAACTACGACACGCTGACCGGTCTGCCGAACCGCACGCTGCTGGGCGAGCGCCTGGCTCACGCGGTGATCCGGGCACGGCGCACGGCGCACAAAGTCGCAGTGCTGTTCCTGGACCTGGACCGCTTCAAGCATGTCAACGATTCGATGGGCCATGCCACCGGCGACCGCGTGCTCAAAGCGGTCGGCGAGCGCCTGCGCGCGAATGTGCGCGAAACCGCCACCGTAGCACGGCTCGGCGGCGACGAATTCACCGTGGTGCTCGAAGACGTGCAGCACATCGACGACGCGCAGAAGGTCGCGAGCGAGTTGCTCGAAGTGTTTACCACTCCGCTGCCGCTCGATGGCGGCCAGCACGTGGTGATCTCGCCGTCGATCGGCATCAGCCTGTATCCGGACCATGCGCAGGTGCCGACCGACCTGCTCAAATACGCCGATACGGCCATGTATCAGGCCAAGGAAGAAGGCCGCAACGTGTTCCGCGTCTACACGCCGGCGATGGACGCTGTGGCACGCCAGCGCGCCGGCATGGTCAGCGCGCTGCGCATGGCCCTGGAACGCAACGAACTGCACCTGGTCTATCAGCCGATGCTCGCGCTCAGCGAAGGCCGCATCGCCGGCGTCGAAGCGCTGCTGCGCTGGCGCAGCGCCGAATTCGGCGACGTCACACCCACCGAATTCATCCCGCTGGCAGAAGAGGCCGGCTTGATCGAACGCATGGGAGAGTTCGTCCTGTTCCGCGCCTGCGCGCAACTGCGCGAATGGCAGGAACGCGGCCTGCGCGGCATCACGATGTCGGTGAACCTGTCGGCGCTGCAGCTGCTGCGCGAAGAGCTCACACAGCGTCTTTGCGAAATCCTTGCAGAGCTCGACCTGGAGCCGACCAGCCTCGAACTCGAACTCACCGAAAGCGTGCTGATGGAACACCCGGAACGCGCGATCCACACGCTCGATCGCCTACATGCGCTCGGCGTCAGCATCGCGATCGACGATTTTGGCACCGGTTATTCATCGCTGAGCTATCTCAAGCGCCTGCCGATCGACACACTCAAGATCGACCGCAGCTTCGTCGGCGACATCACCACGGACCCGGACGACGAAGCGATCACCAAAACGATCATCACGATGGCGCATTCGCTCGGGCTGGACGTGATCGCCGAAGGCGTGGAAACGCTGGAACAGCTCGAATACCTGCACGAGCAGGGCTGCGATGCAATCCAGGGCCACTGGCTGTCGCCGCCGTTGGACGCCGCCGCGGCATTCACGTTTCTGCGCGAATTCGAGCGCAGCCGCCCCACCGAACGCACGCCAGCAACCGTGCGTTGACCGATTCTTAACACGCGCCTATAGTCAATATCCATGCCAGACAGCAATTTCACCTTGACGGAACTGAAAGAAGTCAGCGGGCGCGTCGATCGCCTGCTCGAGCTTTGCCAGCGTCTGGCTGAAGAAAACCGCAGCCTGCGTCAAAGCCAGGAGCAGCTGTCGGCGGAACGTTCGAATCTGCTCGCGAAAAACGAGCAGGCGCGCTCGCGCGTGGAAGCGATGATTGCGCGCCTGCGTTCGCTGGAGAACGGCGCATGAGCGAAGCGCCGGTTAGCGTCAATATTCTCGATCGCGAATTCCTGATCGGCTGCACGGCTGAAGAAAAGCCCGGCTTGATAGCTGCAGCCAGTTATCTCGACGCGAAGATGCGCGAAATCCGCAATGCCGCTCGCTCGGCCGGCGTCGATCGCATCGCCGTGATGGCCGCACTCAATATCGCGCACGAGCTGATTCAGCTTCGCCAGCGCGACGAGTCCGACAGCGGAGTGTTGGCACAACATCTGCAAATGCTGCGCGCAAAGCTTGATGGTGCACTCGCGTCGCCGGTAAAATAGCACCGCGTCCCCTGCGGTGTGCGACAGCGTATCCAAACATATTGCCTTGTTCCTATAAACGACCCCGGGTTAGCAGTGTCTGTGTCTGTGTGCAAGTCCGCCGCGAGCGGAAAGCCTGAAGACCGACGAGCTTTCCCACCTGATCCTCGGGATCAAGGTCGTTCGGTGCGCACCGGCACCGCGGAGGACGCCACATTTTTCTTCGGCTCCGCGCGCACGTGAGCCTTGCTTGGAATCGCACCGAACTGCGCAAACGCCTGCGCGGTATGCGCTCGCAGCTTTCTCCCAGCGAGCGCTTTGCTGCAGCCGACGCTCTGCTTGCCTCGCTCGAGCAGTTGCCGGAATTTCTCGTCGATCCGCGCATCGCCGGTTACTGGGCGGTCGCAGGCGAGATGCCGTTGCACGCCGTATTCGCGAACCTGCGTGCGCGCGATCAGGTTTATTGTTTGCCGATCGTCACGGATGCAAATGTGCTGCGGTTCGCGGCATGGAAGCCTGGCGCCGCGCTGCGCAACAATCGCTATGGCATTCCGGAACCAGACGTGGCATCCAGTGAGCAGTTTCCGGCGACTGCCATCGACGTCGTATTGTTGCCGTTGACGGGATTTGATCGACGCGGCAACCGGCTTGGCATGGGCGCCGGCTATTACGACCGCAGTTTCGCGTTTCTGCACGATGCCCAGCGGCCCGCGCGGCCAGTCCTGATCGGCATCGGTTACCATTTCCAGGAACTGCCGGAAATTGCGCCGGAACCGTGGGACATCAAACTGGACTTCGTTGCCACGGATCGCGAACTGATCGACTGCACGCCGAAACACGCCGAGTGATCCCGTCATGAACTATTGGCTGATGAAATCAGAACCGGACGAATTCTCGATCGACGATCTGTCGCGCGGGAAAAGCGAACCTTGGAGCGGCGTGCGCAACTACCAAGCGCGCAACTATATACGTGAGATGCGGACTGGCGATGGCGTGCTGTTCTACCACTCCAGCTGCGACGAGCCCGGCGTCGTCGGGATAGCAGAAGTGGCGACGGAGGCGCATCCGGACCCGACGCAATTCGACCCGAAGAGCGATTACTTCGACGCCAAGAGCAACCGTGCGGAGCCGCGCTGGTCGCTCATCGACGTGAAATTCAAGCGCAAGCTGAAGCGCGTGATCGCACTCGCCGAGCTCAAGGAGCGCAAGGAACTTCATGGGTTCGCACTGATTCGGCCTGGCAATCGCCTGTCGGTGTTGCCGGTGAGCAAGGCGCAGTGGGATTTCATACTCGGACTGGAGTAAGCATGGATACGACGAGTCGCGAGGAACAGAAGCGCCTGGCAGCGCAACGTGCAATCACCCATGTCGAGCCGGGCAGCATACTTGGAGTCGGCACCGGCTCAACCGTGGCATATTTCATCGACGCGCTCGGTGCGAAACGCGGCTTGATTGAAGCCGCGGTATCCAGTTCGGAGCAAAGCACCGCGCGGCTGAGGCAGTACGGCATTCCTGTCGTGGATTTGAACAGCGCCGGCGAACTGGCGCTGTACGTTGACGGCGCCGATGAATGCGATTCGCACAAGCGCCTGATCAAAGGCGGCGGCGCCGCGCTGACGCGCGAGAAGATCATCGCTGCGGCGTCAAAGACTTTCGTGTGCATGGTCGATGCCGCCAAGCGCGTCGACGTGCTCGGCAAATTTCCTTTGCCGATCGAAGTGATTCCGATGGCGCGCAGTTACGTGGCGCGTGAGATCGTCAAACGCGGCGGCAACCCGGTGTGGCGCGACGGTATCGTCACCGACAACGGCAATTGGATCCTCGACGTGCACGGCTGGCAGATAACCGACCCGATCCAGCTCGAAAGCGATCTCAATCAGATCACGGGTGTCGTCTGCGTCGGCTTGTTTGCGCGCCGCCCAGCCGATATCGTGCTGATCGGCGATTCGATAATGCCCTAAGCCTGCTTTTCCAGCTGACGGATCATGCCTGAGAGTCCGCCATGCAGCGCGAACACCTGGAAGCCCAGTTTGCTGAGGATGAATGCAGCCGCCGCACTGCGTTCTCCGGTGTTGCAGTACACGATATAGCGCTTTGAGCGGTCGAAGTCCGACACGCTTTCGCGCAGTGTGTAGAGCGGCGCATTGATCGCCCCCTTGATCGCGCGCTCGGCGTGCTCCTCGGGCATGCGCACGTCGAGCACGACTGCTCCCTGGCGTGCCATGATCGACGCCATACCCGGTGTCAGCCATTCGACGACGGGCGGCTTGAGCACCTCATCGAACGCCTTCTTCGCCAGACGCATCAGCTTGCCGTCCTTGATCATCGTCACCGTGGCATTGCGCACTGTGTTGGCCAGCAGTGCGTCTTCGCCGAACGTATCGCCACGTACTAAATAGGCAACGACGGAATTACCCGTATCCAGACTTTTGGAAACCGATGCGCTGCCATCCTTGATGGCGTAATAGTAGTCCGCCTCCTCGCCTTCGCGAATGATCACGTCGCCGGACCTGACGCTGATCTCCTCGAAGCGCTGGAACATGCGCTCGAT
>Ga0068860_100003816_pt1 | contig 15502 bp, 13 predicted proteins | sample KBSSwiS32_FD_66597 | JGI IMG/M metagenome (GOLD analysis project Ga0068860, IMG submission 66597) | Switchgrass rhizosphere microbial communities from Kellogg Biological Station, Michigan, USA - KBS Switchgrass S3-2 | ecosystem: Host-associated > Plants > Roots > Rhizosphere > Soil ... | reverse complement strand
ATCATCGAGAAGGTCAACGCCGAGGTGAACCGCGCCCTCGCCGACCCGAAGATGCGCGCGCGCCTCGCCGAGCTCGGCGGCAAGCCGATCCCCGGAACGCCGGAAGACTTCGGCAAGGTGATCGCGGCCGAGACCGCGAAGTGGGAGAAGGTCGTCATCTCGTCGGGAGCGAAGGTCGAGTGAGGGCAGCAACTGCGCTCGCCGACGCGATCGCGTTCGCGACGGCGCACGAGTCGCCGTGGCCGCGCGATCCCGACGCGCCGGCGCCGCCGGGCGGCAAGCCCTGGGGCGTCCACCACGACGACCCGCCGCCGTACAACCGCCTGTACGGGCCGGTGCACCCGCGCGGGCCGCAGTCGGGCGTCGTGCGACAGCACGGTCAGGAGATCGCGGCATGGGGGGAGCCCGACCGCGCCGATCTCACGTTCAGCGTCGCCAAGAGCTACCTGGCGCTGCTCGCCGGCATCGCGCACGACGACGGCCTGCTGCCCGACGAGAACGAGCGCGTCGGCGAGCGCGTCGGCGGCATCGGCTTCGACGACAGCGAGCACAACCGCGCGATCACGTGGGCGCAGCTGCTCACGCAGACGAGCGAATGGCAGGGCACGTCGTTCGGCCTGCCCGACACCGTCGACCGCTGGCGCAAGGTCGGCCTCGACCCGCGACCGCCTGCCGCAGGTCCGAAGGGCGGCGCGCGGCCGCTGCAGGCGCCGGGCACCTACTGGGAATACAACGACGTCCGCATCAACCAGCTCGCGCTCGCGCTGCTGCATCTCTTCCGCAGACCGCTGCCGGAGGTGTTTCGCGAGCGCATCCTCGCTCCGCTCGGCGGCGGCGAAGGCTTCGCCTGGCGCGGCTACGACGACGCCTGGGTCGAGCTGCCCGGAGCCGGGCGCGTCCAGTCGGTGCCGGGCGGATCGCACTGGGGCGCGGGCGTCTCGATCAGCGCGCGCGACCAGGCGCGGATCGGTCGCATGGTGCTCGCCGGCGGCACGATCGCTGGCAAGAGGATCGTCTCGCGCGAATGGCTCGAGCGGATGGCGACGCCGTCGCCGATCGCGCCGTGGTACGGCGGCCTCATCTGGCTCAACCGCGACGGCACGCAGTTCCCCGGCGCGTCGCCGCGCGCCGTCGTCATGCAGGGCGCCGGCGACCACTACACCTGGATCGATCCCGAACTCGACGCCGTCGTCGTCCTGCGCTGGCTCGATCCGGCGCACGCGCGCGACGCGTTCGCGCGCTTCGGCGCGGCGCTGCGCGGGCGCTGACGGCGGCACTCGCCGCTGCGCGCGAGGCGGCCACGCGGCTTTGACCGCTGCGGGGGGCTGTGCTACGGTCCCGCACCCCTGCCATGACTGCTGCCGCGGCACTTCCCGCATCGTTCGTTCGGCCGGCGGCCGCGCGGATCGCGCCGGTCACGGGTCGGACCGCAGGCGCAGCGCACGCGCCAGCGGCCGCGCTGGCGGTTGCGTCGATCGGCCACCTCGTTCCGCGTTCGCCCTGGACGGGACGCGTCCACAGCGTGTTCGCGCGCGCGTGCAACGTCGCCTGCGGCGAGCTGCTGCTGACGATCGGCGTGCGCGCCGGCGGCGACGGCCCGACGACGATCGTCCTCGGCCGCGCCGCGGGCGACCTGCGCGATCGCTTCGCGGTCGGCGAGCGCGTCGACTCGCGCGCTGGCTGCATCCGCAGCGCCCGCGTCGCGCTCGACGTCGCCGACGCGCGCGTCTGGCGGCCCGCCGCGCGCGCCGCGCGCGTCGTCGACGCGTGCCTCGCGGCGCGCCTGCGCGGCGTGCGCGAGCGACTCGCGGCGCGCCGCACGCTGCTACCGAGCGTCCTCGATCGCGAAGCGGCCGACGTCGTCACCGTGTTCGCGCGCGCGTGCGCCGAGCTCGACCTCGCGCAGGCGACCGCGTCGCTCGATCGCCTGCTCGGCTGGGGCGAAGGACTGACTCCCGCCGGCGACGACTGCATCGTCGGCGTGCTCGCCGCGCTCGACGCCCTGGCGCACGACGACGCGGCGCGCCGCAGCCATCGCGACGCGCTCGGCGCCGCCGTCGCCGCGCGCAGCGAACGCACGACGGCGATCGCTGCGCACGCGCTTCGCCTCGCCGCCGCAGGCCACTTCGCCGCGCCGGTCGATCGCTTCGTCGCCGCGCTCTGCACGGGTGACGACGACCACGCCGCCGCGGCCGCGCTGCACGACCTGCTCGGGCTCGGCGCGACCTCGGGAGCCGACACCGCGAGCGGTGTCGTCGCCGCGCTCGACGCCTGCTCGGGCGCGTCCACCACGGAGGCCACATGAGCGCGTCGGCGACCCGCTGCAAGGTGTTCGCGAATCTCTACAAGGATTCGGTGACGCTGATGCAGCTCGGCGCGCAGCTGCGCGGGCGCGACGGCATCGCGCAGGCGTCGTGCGTGATGGCGACGCCGGCGAACCTGGCGCAGCTGAAGGACGCCGACCTCGCGATCGGCGACGTCGCGCCTTCGCCTTCGGACCTGCTCGTCGTCGTCCGCGGCGACCCGGCAGCGTGCGACGAGGCGATCGCCGCCGCCGACGAGATCCTGCACTCGTCGAAGGCGGCCCGCGGCGGCGGCGAAACGGCGGCGTTCGCGCTGCCGCTGACGAGCATCGCGCTCGGCGTCGAAGCCGACCCGGCGGCCGACCTCGCGCTCATCTCGGTGCCCGGCGACTACGCCGCCGCCGAGGCGATGAAGGCGCTCGCGCTCGGCCTGCACGTCATGATGTTCTCCGACAACGTCTCGATCGCCGAAGAGCGCGCGATCAAGACGGCGGCGCGCGCGCGCGGCCTCCTCGTCATGGGCCCCGACTGCGGCACCGCGATCGTCAACGGCGTGCCGCTCGGCTTCGCCAACGTCGTGCGACGCGGCGACATCGGCCTCGTCGCCGCATCGGGCACCGGGCTGCAGGAAGTGACGTGCCGGATCCACAACCTCGGCGGCGGCATCTCGCAGGCGCTCGGCACCGGCGGCCGCGACCTCAAGGAAGACGTCGGCGGCATCACGATGCTGCAGGGCCTCGCCGCGCTCGCGGCCGATCCGGCGACGCGCGTCATCGTGCTGATCTCGAAGCCGCCGGCGGCGGCGATCGCGCGCACGATCGAGGACGCCGCCGCGGCCGCCGGCAAGCCGGTCGTCATCCACTTCCTCGGCGGCATGCCCGATCGTGCCGGCATCGTCGGCGCGTCGTCGCTGCGCGAAGCGGCCGACTTCGCGGTCGCGCTCGCGCGCGGCGCGCGGCCGCAGCCGGGCGAGAGCGCTCCCGATGTCGGGGCGGTCGCTGCCGTCGAAGCGCGCGCGGCGAAGATGGCGGCGACGCAGACCGCCGTGCGCGGCCTCTTCACCGGCGGCACGTTCTGCTACGAGGCGCAGCTCGCGTTCATCGCACGCGGCCTCGCGTGCAGCTCGAACGCGCCGGCGACCGGTGCGGCCCAGCACGACGGCAAGAGCGGCGGCCACGTCTTCCTCGACCTCGGCGACGACGACTACACGCGTGGCCGACCGCACCCGATGATCGATCCGTCCGAGCGCAACGCGATGGTGCGCGCGCACGGCGCCGACCCGCAGACCGCGGCGATCGTGTTCGACGTCGTGCTCGGCTTCGGCGCGCACCCCGATCCCGCGAACGGCCTTGCCGAAGCTCTCGCCGAGGCGCAGGGCGCAGCGCAGGCGCAAGGCCGCACGCTGGCGCTGATCGGCCACGTCTGCGGCACCGACGGCGATCCGCAGGACAAGGCCGGCCAGGTGCAGCAGCTCGAGCGCGTCGGCGCCGTGATCGTCGGCAGCAACATCGAGGCGGCGGCGCTCGCCGCCCAGCTCGCGCAGCGGCGCGGCGCCCGCTAGGAGCAACGATGGCCGCGCCGACGCTCTTCAAGGACTCGCTGACGGTCGTCAACGTCGGCCTGCAGGGCTTCGCCGACGACATCGTCGCCGCCGGCGGCCACGCCGTCGCGCTGCAATGGCAGCCGCCGGCGCAGGGCGACCGCGACGCCGGCTGGGCGCTCGCGCAGACGCTTGCACATCCCGAGGTCGAAGCGGCGAACAAGACGGCGCTCGAACGGTTCCTCTCGGCCAATCCGGTGCTGACCGGCATCGCGACGGCGCGCGACGTCCTGCCCGGCATGGCGGGCGGCCGCAAGCTGATCGTCCACGCCGGGCCGCCGATCGCGTGGCGCTCGATGTGCGGTCCGGTGCAGGGCGCGGTGCTCGGCGCCGTCGTCCTCGAAGGCTGGGCCGACTCGATCGAAGCCGCCGAGCGGCTCGTCGCCGGCGGCGGTGTCGAGCTCGGGCCGTGCCACGACCAGGGCGCGGTCGGCCCGATGGCCGGGATCATCAGCCCGAGCATGCCGGTCTTCGTCGTCGAGAACAGCAGCGGCGACAACCGCGCGTACTGCAACTTCAACGAAGGCCTCGGCAAGGTGCTGCGCTTCGGCGCAAACGGCCCCGAGGTGATCGCGCGCCTCAGGACGATGGCCAAGACGATCGCGCCGACGCTCGCCGCGGCGCTCGCGCGCAGCGGGCCGATCGACCTGAAGCCGTTGATGGCGCAGGCGATCAACATGGGCGACGAGGTCCACAACCGCAACGTCGCCGCGACCGGCCTCTTCATCAAGCGCATCGCGCCGGCGTTGCTCGAGGCCGACGTCGCGCGTGCCGACGCTGCCGAGACGCTCGCGTTCATCGCCGGCAACGACCACTTCTTCCTCAACCTCTCGATGGCGGCGTCGAAGGCGATGTGCGACGCCGCCGCCGGCATCGCCGGCAGCTCGATGGTGACGGCGATGGCGCGGAACGGCGTCAACTTCGGCGTCCGCCTCTCGGGCACCGGCAGCGCCTGGTTCGAGGCGCCGGCCAACCCCGTCGACGGCCTCTACTTCCCCGGCTATTCGATCGCCGACGCGGCCGCCGACCTCGGCGACTCGGCGATCACCGAGACCGCAGGCGTCGGCGGCTTCGCGATGGCGGCGGCGCCGGCGATCGTCAAGTTCGTCGGCGGCACGCCGACCGACGCCATCCACCACAGCCTGCGCATGCGCGCGATCACGCTCGGCGTCAACCCGGCGTTCACGCTGCCCGCGCTCGACTTCGCCGCCGGCGCCGCCGGCATCGACGCGCGCAAGGTCGTCGACTGCGGCGTGCTGCCGGTCATCAACAGCGGCATCGCGCACCGGCTCGCCGGCGTCGGCCAGATCGGCGCCGGCGTCACCACCGCACCGATGGCGTGCTTCAGCGCGGCGGTGCAGGCACTCGCGCGGAGCATCGGCGAGAACGGGAGGCCGCGATGACCAAGCCGCTCGCAGTCGTCGCCGTCGGCGGCAACGCGCTCATCCTCGACGACGCGCACCAGGCGCTCAACGACCAGTACGACGCGGTCTGCGAGACCGCGAAGCACGTCGCCACGATGGTCGCCGCCGGCTGGAACGTCGTCCTGACGCACGGCAACGGCCCGCAGGTCGGCTTCATCCTGCGCCGCTCGGAGATCGCCGACGGCCAGGTGCCGACGGTGCCGGTGCAGTACGCCGTCGGCGACACGCAGGGCGCGATCGGCTTCATGTTCCAGAACGCGCTCGGCAACGCGCTGCAGCGGCGCGGCATCCGCATCCCGGTCGTCACGCTGGTGACGCAGACGCTGATCGACCGCAATGATCCGGCGTTCCAGAAGCCGACCAAGCCGATCGGCTCGTTCATGAAGGAGGACGTCGCGCGCACGCTCGCCAGCAAGCTCGGCTGGACGGTGATGCAGGACGGCGACCGCGGCTGGCGGCGCGCGATCGCGTCGCCGCAGCCCAAGCGCGTCGTCGAAGCGCCGATCATCGAGCGCCTGGCGCGCGAAGGCACGCTCATCATCGCCTGCGGCGGCGGCGGCATCGCGGTCGAGGAGACCGCCGGCGGCGAGCTGCGCGGCGTCGAGGCGGTGATCGACAAGGACCGCGCCTCCGCCCTGCTCGCGATCGAGATGCGCGCCGACCTGCTCATGATCCCGACCGGCGTGCCGCGCGTCGCGATCCGCTTCGGCAAGCCCGACCAGCAGTGGCTCGACCGCATCAGCGTCGCCGAAGCCGAGAAGTACGCGGCGGAAGGCCACTTCGGCGCCGGCAGCATGGGGCCGAAAATCGAGGCGCTCGTCACGTTCGCGAAAGGTCGCCCCGGCGGCCGCGGCGTCATCACCGACGCGCCCAACATCGACAAGGCGCTGCGCGGCGAGACCGGCACCTGGATCTCGGCATGAGCGGGAAGACGACGCTGCTCGCGGTCAACGGCACGCTGATGCGCGGCCTCGAGCTGAACGGGAACATGCTCGACGTCGGTGCGACGTTCGTCCGCGAGGACCAGACCGACGCGTGCTACCGGATCTGGTCGATCGACGACCGCCACCCGGCGATGCTGCGCACGCCGGGCCAGGGCACGCGCGTCGCGCTCGAGCTCTGGGACGTGCCGGTCGAAGGCCTGGCGCGAATCCTGCAAAACGAGCCGCCGGGACTCGCGATCGGCAAGGTCGTGCTTCAGGACGGCTCGGTCGTGCTCGGCGTCCTCGGCGAGCCGTTCCTGTGCGAAGGCAAGCGCGAGATCACCGAGTTCGGCGGCTGGCGCGGCTACACCGCCGCGCGCGGCCGCGCCCCGCCCTGAGACGGGCCGTCGGACGCGATCGGATTGCAAACAAACACGAGGAGGTAACCGATGAACGCAGAGACCACCACCGGACACATGCCGCGCCTCTGGGTGCCGGGCGACCTGAACGGCTTCTTCGGCCTGTTCACGAACGTGCTGCTGAACGTCATCGTGCTGACAGGCCTGTGCCTCGGCGTCGTCCAGCTGCCCGCCGACACCGTGTTCGGCCGCATCCTGCCGGCGCTCGGCATCGCGCTGCCGCTCGGCAATCTGTTCTACGCCTACCTTGCGTGGCAGCTCGCCAAGAAGGAAGGCCGCAGCGACGTCACCGCGATGCCGTACGGCCCGAGCGTGCCGCACATGTTCATCGTCGTCTTCCTGGTGATGCTGCCGGTCTACCTGGAGACGAAGAACCCGATGGTCGCGTGGATCGGCGGCCTGGCGTGGTGCTTCATCATCGGCGTCATCGTCCTGCTCGGCGCCTTCATCGGCCCGCAGCTGCGCGCACTCACGCCGCGCGCTGCGATGCTCGGCACGCTCGCCGGCATCTCGATCGCGTTCATCTCGATGCGGCCGGCATTCCAGATCTGGGAGACGCCGTGGATCGGCCTCGCGTGCTTCGCGATCGTCCTGATCGCGTGGACCGCGAACGTGCGCCTGCCGGGCGGCATGCCCGGCGGCCTCGTCGCGGTGCTCGTCGGCGCCGCGATCGGCTGGATCGCATCGTTGATGGGCTGGAGCGACTACATGAAGGCCGCAGACGTCAGCAAGTCGCTGTCGCAGTTCGGCCTGCACCTGCCGTCGTTCTCGACCGACGTCTGGACCGGGCTCGCGAAGGTCGCGCCACTGCTCGCGACGGCGATCCCGCTCGGCATCTACAACTTCACCGAGGCGATGAACAACGTCGAGAGCGCGTCGGCCGCGGGCGACAACTACAACCTGCGCAAGATCCTGCTCGCCGACGGCGTCGGCGCGGTCGTCGGCTCGATGCTCGGCAGCCCGTTCCCGCCCGCCGTCTACATCGGCCATCCCGGCTGGAAGGCGGTCGGCGGCCGCATCGGCTACTCGCTCGCGACCGGGATCGCGATCGCGCTCGTCTGCTTCCTCGGCCTCACCGCGCTCCTGCTCGCTGTGATTCCGCTCGTCGCGATCCTGCCGATCCTGCTCTACATCGGCCTGGTCATCGGCGCGCAGGCGTTCCAGGCGTCGCCGGCGGCGCACGCACCGGCGATCGTGCTCGCGCTGATCCCGAACATCGCCGAGTGGGCGAAGACGCAGGTCGACGGCGCGCTCGGCGCCGCGGGGACATCGGTCTCGGCGGTCGGGCTCGCCAAGCTCGGCGGCTTCGGCGTCCTCTACCACGGCCTCGAGTCGGTCGGCGGCGGCTCGGTGCTCGCCGGCATGGTGCTCGGCGCGATCGCGGTGCACGTGATCGACAACCGGATGCGCGACGCCGCGATCTGGGCGTTCGCCGGTGCCGTGCTCTCGTACATCGGCCTCATCCACGGCGCCCAGCTCGGCTGGGGCGTGTCGCCGCTCGTCTCGCTCGGCTACGTGATGTTCGCGATCACGTGCGTCGTGCTGATGCGCTCGTCGGCACCGGTCGTGCGGCCGGTCGTCGCGCACGAGACCTGAGCGAAACGCCGTGTCGCACCGCGCGGTGCGGCACGGCGGCGGTCAGTTGCGCAGCGCGATGACCGCGCGCGTCGAGTCGGAGACCCAGCCGAAGATCGCGCCCTGCGCCTTGATCATGTCGAGCGCAGCGCGCTGGAACTGCGGGAAGTACGAGCCGACGCAGTCCTGGAGGACGACGCACTCGTAGCCGCGGTCGTTCGCCTCGCGCACCGTCGTCGTGACGCAGACCTCGGTCGTCACGCCGCAGACGATGAGCGACTTGATGCCGCGGTTGCGCAGGATGTGGTCGAGATCGGTCGCGAAGAACGCGCCCTTGCCCGGCTTGTCGACGATCGCCTCGCCGGCGATCGGCGCGAGCTCGGGGACGATCTCGTGGCCGCGCTGGCCGCGCACGAGCAGGCGCCCCATCGGCCCCTCGTCGCCGATCGTGATCTTGCCGCGACCGCGCGCGCGCTTGGACGGCGGGCAGTCGCCGAGGTCGGGAGCGTGTCCCTCGCGGGTGTGGATGACGAACATGCCGGTCGAGCGCGCGATGTCGAGCATGCGCTTGCACGGCGCGATCACCGCCTGCAGCGGCGAGACGTCGTTGCCGAGCGCCTCGCCGAAGCCGCCCGGCTCGACGAAGTCGCGCTGCATGTCGATGACGACGAGCGCCGTCGTCTTCGGGTCGAAGTTGTATTCGTACGGCTCTGCCTGCATCGTTCGCTGCGCCATCGACCCCTCCGTCGGTTTCCCGGACATGGTACCGCCGGGACGCCGCAGCGCCACTCCCATTCGGTCATCGGCAGAACTCTGTCCGAAGCGCCGCAGTACGATCCGCGCAATCGCTGAACGCGAGGTCATCTGATGGCGGACCGGCGGGCGTTCCTCGTCGTGCTTCTCGCACCACCCGGGTGCAGTCGTCCGGAGCGACCGGAGGCGACCGGCAACGCCGATCCGGCGACGCCGCGACCGACCACTGCGTCGGTCGCGAGGACGACCGGCGCCGAAGCGACGCCGCGCGTGCCGCGCGTCGTCATGCTGTCGTTCAGCAGCCCGAACACGATCTCGCCCAGCGGACTGCCGGTCGCCGACTCCTTGCGCGATCGTCTCGCCCGGCAGGGTCGCGTGGACGGCAAGACGATCGTGCTCGACGAGCGTTACGCCAAGGGGGATCCGCGACGGATCGAGCAACTCGCGAAGGAGATTGCTGAGAGCAATCCCGACGTCATCGTCGCGATCGGTGCGTTGGCGACCGGTGCGGCGCGACAGGCCTCCGCCACCATTCCGATCGTGATGGTCCACGCCGGCAATCCCGTCGAAGCCGGCTTCGCGGCGAGTCTGTCCCATCCTGGCGGCAATGTCACGGGAACGACGTCGATGGCACAGGACCTCGGCCACAAGCAGGTCGAGCTGCTTGGTCAACTGGTTCCCGGCCTCAGACGTCTGGGCGTGCTCACCAATCCGACCAACGTCGCATCGCCACAGATGCTGGCCAACGTGCGCGAAGCCGCGCTCCGCTCTGGCATCGACGTCACCGTCGCGGAGGTGACCCGTCGCGAGGAATTCGACGCAGCATTCGCCAAGCTGAAAACCTCGCGCACGGATGCGCTGTTCGTCGCCATCGATTCGGTGATCTTCGTCAACGCAGCGGTGGTGCTCGAATTCGCTGCCGTCAATCGGCTGCCGGCAAGCTTCGATGTCGGCGGGCGTGAGCTCGTGCGTCACGGCGCCCTCATGTCGTACGGTCCCGTGCTGACGACGCACTTCGCGATCGCGGCCGAATACGTGGACAAGATCCTCAGGGGTGCCAGGCCCGGCGATCTTCCCGTGCAACAGCCGACCGAGTTCGCGCTCTTCATCAACTCGAAGACTGCCGCGGCGCTCGGCATCGCCATCCCGCAATCGCTGCTGCAGCGCGCCGACGAGATCGTCCGATGATCCGGCTCGCGGCAGCAAGCCTGGGCGCGCTCAGGGAACGGCGTCGCCGAGCCGGCAGACGAAGCCCCAGCCGCCGCCGAGCTCGCTCAGCGCGAGGACGAGCTCGTTGCGGCCCCTCTTCAGCGGCAGCCAGACGGCGTCGTTCCCGGCGTCGACGATGCCGAGGAACGCCGGGTCGCGGAAGTTCTGCGCGCTGCGTCCGCGCCAGAGGATGCGGCCGTTCAGGAAGACGCTGACGTCGTCGCTGTAGCCGATCGCGAGCTTGCGCGTCTCGTCGCGCTCGGCGTCGATCACCGCGCGCGCGTAGACGACCTTCATCCCGGGCTGCGGCTCGAACCGCCTGGTCCAGTCGTTCGCGAACGAGACGCGCGGGTGCGGGCTTTCGCGGTAGCGGTTGACGAGGACGAGCCCCGGCGGCTCGGCCTCTACGTCCTGCCACGCGATCTGCGCGATCTCTGCCGGCGCGAGCGGCTGCTCGAGGTTGCGCGCGAGCGCGTCGTACGCGGGCGACAGGCTCCAGCGGACGATCGTTCCCGGCGGCGTCGGCGGCTGCTGCCGCTGCCATGCGGCGTCGGCAGTCGCTTGCACTCGGAAGTCGGCGAAGCACGACGCGCCGGTCAGCGAGATCAGGCCGAGGCGGCCACGTTGGACGCCGCTCTTCAAGTCGTCGATGACGAGCGCAGGCCGCTCCATGTCGACGACGTAGAGCTTGGCCTGCGCGCCGGCGAGGACGAGGCGGAGGTGAAACCAGGCATCGCGCGGGATGTCGACCGCGCCGGTGAACCCGGGGCCGCTGAAGAGCTGCCAGTTGAGGCCGGTGTTGAGCACCGGCGTGTACTGCATCGCGTCGGGCTGGCCGGACTTGTGCTGGCGCAGGTAGACCCACTCGCCGTTGGCGCCGTCGTCGACGAGGCGAAACGCGAGGCCGAAAAAGCCGCGCGGCGCCGGCGTCCAGACGTCGACGTCGACGACGCCATCGCGCAGCTCGAAGTCGCGGACGATGCCGGCGCCGCCGTCGAGGAAGAGGCAGTCGCGGCCGAGCTTGCGGTCCGGCTTCGCGTTGCCTTCGAGCTCCCAGCGCGGCGAGTCGCCGCCGAGCATCAGCGGAGCCGCCGACTGCGCGAACGCGGCGGCGCAGCAGAGCGACGCCGCCGCCGCGATCGACTTGCAGAGCATGCGCGTCCTCCCGATCCGGCTCGAGCCGCCGGCCTCGAGCGACTCTAGGTGGCTTGGGCGCCGTCGGCGCGCCTCCGCCGCCGTTTGCGCAGGATCTGCAACGTCGGGCGTTACCCCTGAATGGTCGGGTAGTACGCCTCGACCTTGCCCTTCAGCGTGATGAGCAGCGGCCGGCCGTGACGGTCGACCGTCTTGCCCGCGGGCACCTTGATCCAGCCCTCGCTGATGCAGTACTCCTCGACGTCGTGTCGATCCTTGCCGTTGAAGCGGATGCCGACCGGGTGCTCGAACACCTCCGCGACGTGGTGCGGGCTGCGCGGGTCGACCGAGAGCCGGTCGGGCAGCGGCGGCCGGGCAGGCGCAGCGTCTTCCATCGCGCGATTGTCGGCCCTCGCCGGGCCGCGCGTCCGCCGGCTGCGGTGGTGCAGGGCCGCCGGCCGCACGGGCCGTGGAGAATCGGTGCGAGCATGGACGACGCCGAGCCCAACCACCTCCCGAGCCGAGCCGCGCAGCCGCTGTCGTCGTCGCCCGCGTTCGACGCCGAGCAGACGATGGCGGCGGCGTTGCGGGCGAGCGAAGAGCGGCTGCGCGTCGCGATGGAGGCGGCCAACCTCGGCACCTGGGACTGGGACGTCGCGCGCGATCGCGTCGAGTGGAGCGATGCCGTCTACCGCCTGCACGGCGTCGAACCCGGGGCATTCGGCGGCAGCGTCGCCGACTTCGCGCGCCTCGTCCACGACGACGACCTGCCAGGCGTCCGCCAGCGCATCGCGCAGTCGCTCGCCGACGGCTCGCCGTACGAGGTCGAGTTCCGCGTCATCTGGCCGAGCGACGGCAGCGTGCACTGGCTGGCGACGCGCGCGACCGTCGAGCGCGACGGCGATGGCCGGCCGCTGCGCATGGCCGGCGCGACGTACGACGTCACCGAGCGCGTCCAGCTGCTCGCTGCCGAGCGAGCGGCGCGCGCCGAGGCCGAGCGCGCGAGCCGCCGCCTCGAGCTGCTCGCGTCGGCAAGCGCGCTGCTCTCGCAATCGCTCGAGCCGGCGACGACGCTGATGCGGCTCGGCGAGATCCTCGTCCCCGCGGTCGGCGACTGGTGCCGCATCGACCTGATCGACGCCAACGGCACGCTGGTGCGCGGCATCGCGTACCACGCCGACGGGAAGCAGGCGCAGATCGGAACCGAGGCCGTGCACCGCCTGCGCGCGAAGCCCGAGACGGTCGGCTCGATGGCGTGGTGCGTCCGCACCGGCCGGGCACACACGCACAACTTCTCGTCGCCCGACGACTTCGCGCAGACCGGTGACGAGGCGCTGGTCGAGTTCGCGCGCACGATCGGCATGCGCGCGTACGCGATCACGCCGCTCGTCGCGCGCGGCCGCACGCTCGGCGCGCTCGCGGTGCTGCAGGCCGAGTCGGGGCGCAACTTCACTGCCGGCGACGAAGCGCTGCTCGGCGAGATCGCGCAGCGCGCCGCGCTAGCGATCGACAACGCGCGGCTGTACTCGCAAGCCGAGGCTGCGCGCAGCCAGGCCGAGCTCGCCAACCGCGCCAAGGACGAGTTCCTCGCGATGCTCGGCCACGAGCTGAGGAATCCGCTGGCACCGATCGTGACGACACTCAAGCTGATGGCGATGCGCGACGACAGCCGCTTCCAGCACGAGCGCAGCGTCATCGAGCGGCAGGTCGCCAATCTCGCGCGCCTTGTCGACGACCTGCTCGACGTCGCGCGGATCGCGCGCGGCGACGTCCAGCTGCGGCGCGAGCGCGTCGTCGTCGCCGACGTCCTCGCACGCGCCGCCGAGATCGCAGCGCCGCTCCTCGAGAGCCGCCGCCATGTCCTGCTGATCGGCAACGTCGACGCGTCGCTCGCGGTCGACGCCGACGCGCTCCGCCTCGCCCAGGTCTTCGCCAACCTCCTCAACAACGCCGCGCGCTACACGCCCGAAGGCGGAACGATCGAGGTGCGCGCCGAACGGGGCGACGATGCGTGCGTCGTCACCGTCGCCGACGACGGCATCGGCATCGAACCCGAACTGCTGCCGCGCATCTTCGAGCTCTTCGTGCAGGGCGCGCAGGGTCCGGAGCGCGCGAGCGGCGGCCTCGGCGTCGGCCTTGCGCTGGTCAAGAACCTCGTCGGCCTGCACGGCGGCAGCGTCGCGGCGACGAGCCCCGGCCGCGGCAGCGGCAGCACGTTCATGGTGACGCTGCCGCTCGCCGTCGACGAACCCGAGGCGATGACGGTGCCGGCGCCGCTCGCCGAGCGCGCGTCGTCACCCGGTGCGAGCCGGCGCGTCCTCGTCATCGACGACAACGCCGACGCTGCCGAGACGATGGCCGACTACCTCGACCTGGTCGGCTTCGACGTCCGCTTCACCACCGACTCCGACGAGGGGCTGGCGCTCGTCGACGCATTCGCTCCCGACGTCGCGGTCCTCGACATCGGCCTGCCGAAGATCGACGGCTACGCGCTCGCCGGGAAGATCCACGCCGCGACCGCAGGCCGCTGCCGGCTGATCGCGGTGACCGGCTACGGCCTCGCCGAGGATCGGGCGCGCACGAGGGCCGCCGGATTCGAGATGCACTTCGTCAAGCCGGTCGACCTCGACGTGCTCGTCGGCGCGCTGCGCGCGCGCTGACGCGCGAGCGTTGCCGTAGCATGCAGCGACGACCCCGAGAGGACACGGCATGGGCAGACACTTCGGCGCGGCGGCCGCGCTCTGCATCGCCGCGATCGCGGCGACGATCAGCGGCTCGGGGCTCGACTGGCAGGACCTCGAGGCGCACTTCAAGCCGGGCGGCGTCGCGTCGTACTCGTTCGACCGCGACAACAACGTCGTCTTCAACACGTTCGACAAGCCGTTCGACGTCGTGATCATGATGGACTGCAGCCAGTGCCCGATCCATCCCGAGCTGTCGAAGCTCTTCGTCGAATCGACCGCGAAGGACAGCGAGATCGCGCGCCGCCACGGCGCCGAGCCGGTCTTCTTCATGTCGTGGCGTACGCCGACAAGCCCGATGACCGAGCAGCTCGCCGCCGCGTACCTCAAGGCCGGCGCCGCCAACCGCGCGAAGATCGTTCCCGCCGGCTACGCGTTCGCGCGCTCGATCGCGACGCACCCGGAGGTCAACCTGTACGTCGCCGACAAGCGCCACCCGACGCTCGCCGGCACGTACCTCGCGGCGTGCACGGTGCTCGCGACCGTCTACGGCGTCTCGCCGGTCGGCAACGCGTACACCGCGGGCCTGCCCGCCGACGTCGCCGCGCACCTGCAGGCGACGGCGTGGGAGACGGTTCAGTCGTTCAAGCAGCCGGTCTGAGCTCGATCATCTCTGGCGCGGCCACGGAGAACCGCATGCAACTGTTCGACAGCGCCTTCAGTCCATTCGCACGCAAGGTCCGCATGGTGCTCGAGCACAAGGGTCTCGCCTTCGATGTGCTCGACGGGCTGCTGAAGTCGAGCCACGAAGCGCTGCGAGCCGTCAACCCGCGCGTCGAAGTGCCGACGCTGATCGACGGCGACGTGACCATCGTGAACTCCGCCGACATCGTCGCCTACCTCGAACATCGCTATCCCGAGCGAGCGGTGTTCCCGGCGCAGCCGCAGGCGCGCGTTCACGCGCGCGCGTGGGAACGCGCCGCCGACTCGTTCATCGATCCGATCCTCGTCGACATCTCGTACTGGAAATGGGCCGAGCGCCCGGATGCGATGCCTGCAGGCCTGCTCGACAAGGCGCGCGACGACCTCGCGCTCGTCTACGGCGCGCTCGACCGCGAGCTCGCCGGGCGCGAGTTCGTGAGCGGCGATTTCTCGATCGCGGACATCGCGCTCTTCCCGCACATCGCGAGCGCCCGCGCGATGGAGGTCGACTTCTCGCCGACCGAGCATGCGAACATCGGCCGCTGGTTCAGGCAGATGCGATCGCTGCCCGTCTGCGCCGCCGATCTGCGGCGCGCACGCGAGTACATGGCGTCGATGGGCGCGAGCGGCATCGAGAAGAAAAAGCTCTTTTGGCGCGGCGATCGCATCGAATGGATGCTGGCACGCGGCTTCCACGAGTGGTTCTTCCAGGAGATCCGCGAAGATCGCGTGCTCTGGCCGGGTCCGTCGCTTCCGGCGCCGCTCGCACGTTCTTCGCA
>Ga0068860_100003811_pt1 | contig 15513 bp, 9 predicted proteins | sample KBSSwiS32_FD_66597 | JGI IMG/M metagenome (GOLD analysis project Ga0068860, IMG submission 66597) | Switchgrass rhizosphere microbial communities from Kellogg Biological Station, Michigan, USA - KBS Switchgrass S3-2 | ecosystem: Host-associated > Plants > Roots > Rhizosphere > Soil ... | reverse complement strand
GGAAGCATTATTAGCGTTAAAGTTTGCGTTTTGAAATACGGCCTCACCCCAGCGGTTAAAAATGTGCAGGCTTTTTATGGCAAAAACTCCATTTCCCCTTGGATAAAAAACATCGTTTACCCCATCTCCGTTAGGAGAAAAAGTATTGGGAACAAATACATTGGAATTATCGCACAAAACATAAATCGAAATTTTATCTCTTGCGCGGCAACTGCCTTCATTTTTGACCTCTACTGTATATTCAATTGACTCAACAGGTTTCACCGTTATGCCCGGATAACTTCTGGCAAGTATTCCCGCAGATGGGCTCCAAACGACACTGGTAACATCAGTAGAAATTTGGGGAATAATATCAAAAGACTGGCTTACATTAATTGTTTTATCCGGCCCGGCATTTACAACCGGAAGCGGGTATACCCTGACAGGAATAAAGCCGGTTGATGTAAAGCACCCTTTTGTATCCGATCCGGTAACCATATACGTAGTTGTTGCAGTGGGAGAAGCAAGCGGGGAAGCAATAGCTGTATCGTTCAACCCGGTAGAAGGTGACCATTTATAAACTTCTGCACCACTTGCCAATAATTGAACGGACGATCCCAGGCACAACGTGTCACCCTTGCTGACTTTTACGGTATTGGGGAATTTCACATCTATAAAAACAGAATCGGTAGAAATACAACCTTTATTACTTTTACCGGTAACAAAATATTTAATTGCTGAATCCGGGCGCGATACCGGACCTGCGCAATTTGCGCAGGAAAGATACAATGCCGGGCTCCAGGAATAAGCCTGGGCATTAGTGGCTTTTAAAGGCAGTGATTTCCCCAGGCAGAGAGTTGTATCAGCAGTTGGCTTCAGGTCAGGGTGCGGATAGGCTTCTACAACTTTCACAGCCGTATCACTGCAGCCACTGCTATTGGTAGCAATAGCGTTAATTGAATAGAAGCCTGCATTTACAAATGTCTGCGGGGAAGGATTTTGCAGCGTTGATACGTTACCGTTAGCAAAATCCCATTTCCAGCTCAGAGAAGAAGTGTCAGGTATTGAAATGAGTCCTGCAAAAGTTAATACCGCAGGTGTACAGGCTCCGGGACTTCCGGCAACAGATATTTTCGGGCTCTTTACAATCTTCACAGGTAAAGCCATGGTTACAGAATCCTTACAGCCATTTTTGGAAGTGACAATAAGCTTCGTTAAATAGTTACCTAAAGCGGTGTAATTATGTACCGGATTTGCAAGAACAGAAGTCGTTTTATCACCAAAAGCCCAAAGATAATTGGTTATAATATCATTGCCTCTGCTTGTATTGGTAAATGAGACGCTTCCTGAATCACATAAGGTCGTTCCGGGATTTGTAAACGATGCAAGAACTTCAAAAACTTTAATGGAATCTACGCCGGTAACCGGAACCTTACAGCCAGTTGTATCAACTAATATTATTTTAGGTAAATAAGTACCCGCTGATTTAAATGTATGCGATACAACTGAATCAGGGGTTACAATGGTTGTGCCATCATTAAAATCCCACACAAAAGTTATATTCCTGCTGGTGGTGGCCCTGAAATCTGTATTTAATGGCTTGCAGCCTGAAATATTCGTGTATTTAAATGAACCGGTAGGACCTTTTACTTTTATTTCCACACCTTTTTGATCTGTACAACCACCGGGCCCAAGGATAGTTAATACCGCATTGAATGTGCCGGGGGTTGCATAAAAGTGCGAAGGATTAAGGGAGGGTGATGATGTGCCATCGCCAAAATTCCATTCACAACTAAAATAATTTGATGCTGTATTAGTAAAATTTACAACCAACGGAGGACAGGTACCGGCAGTATCACTTACTTTAAAATTTGCCTTTGGATTTGCAATTCTCACATAATTAGATTTGGAAACAAAATCAGTGCAGCCATACAAATCGCTGACTGCAAGACTTACACTATAAATTCCCTCATTATCATAAGTATGGACAGGGTTAAGTTGTGTTGAATTATTGCCATCTCCAAAATTCCATATATAGGTAAGTCCGGGGCCTGTGGACAAATTTGAAAAAGAAACTGCATGGGAAGAACAGGAAAGGGTATCTCCTTTAAATAAAGCAGCAGGTTTTGAAATCACTATGGTATTCATATGCCGGATACTATCGGTACATCCATTGTTATCAGTAACTTTTAGTGAAACCGAATAATTACCTGCAGTAATGTAGGTATGCTGAAAAACTGGCCCGCTTAAAGTTTGTATCACACCATCCCCCCAGTTCCATTGCCACTGTTGAAGAGTATGTGTGCCGTTGGCATAAGAACTGTCAATAAAGGTTACCGCATTGTTTTGGCATGCACCCGGATTTTGGGTCCGGAAAACGGCTGTAGGGCCATTAACCTGTATTGCCAACGGTTTTACTATAGAATCTCTGCAACCATTCTTAAGATTTAAAATCATGGTTACATTAAAACTTCCCGAAGCCGTATAAGCATGACTAATTGAACCGGAAGGGCCGGAAACTGTAATGCCGTCACCGAATTTCCAGGTGTATGAGCTTACATTTCCCGGGATGCTATTCACTGCTCCAAAAATGACGGGAATGTTTTTACAAACAACAGGAGCACTTGACGTAAAGTCGGCCGTTTCTTTTAAAGCATCTATGATATCTGTTTTCGTGTAGGCGCAACCGGTAGTATTATTGGTAACAGTAAGCTGAACTGTATATTCACCTGATATTCCATAATCATGTACCGGATTTTGCAATGTTGATGAAGTACCATCCCCGAAATTCCAGCTCCATGTATCAGCTCCAATTGAGGCATCAGTAAATACTACATGGCCGGGTTGACTGCAGACATTGGTATATTTAAATTTTGCGATGGGAGGCTTTATGTGTATATAGTCTGGTAGTAAGAGAGTATCTGAACATCCATTACTGGTGGCAATCAGTGTAACTGAAAAATAACCGGTATCGCTGTATGCATGATCCGGATTTTGGGCAACTGACTTTGCGCCGTCGCCAAATAACCAAAGCCATTTATCAGGATTTCCGGTTGAAAGATCAGTAAAATTTACTTTCATAAATGCGCACACATCCCGCGGGGTCGCAGATAAACTTACAACTGGTTTTGATCCAACCAAAATTCCGTTTATTACTTTTACAGTATCTGTACAACCAGAAGATGTTGTGTAGAAAATACTTACGGTATAAGACCCCGGTATAGTATAGGTATGAGTGGGTGACACTAAAACAGAGGTAGTTCCATCACCAAAATCCCACAGGTAATTTATTATTGGCTCAACTGAATTTACATTCGCTGTAAATGTATGTGTAAGAGGCGCACAACCTTTTTGAGGCAGGTTCGCTATAGAAACAACGGGTGACTTAATTTTTATAAAATCTTTTTTTATAGTGCTGCCTGTGCACCCGGCATCGTTTGTAACAACCAGGGTCACCGGGTAAAAACCTTCCCTTAAATAAGTGTGAGAAGGATTGGCAAGTTTTGAAGAGGTACCGTCACCAAAATTCCACGAAAATGTATTGCTTCCGGAAGTACTGTTTGAAAAATTTACCGTTAACGGAGCCTTACACGAAATTGTAGGGCTGGCTGTAAAATCAACAACCGGCTTAGGCATCACCTCTATGGGTTTGATAACAGAATCTTTACAGGTACCAAAACCGGCAATCAATTTTACATTAAAACTCCCGGCATTTGCGAAAACCTTTACGGGGCTTATTGAATTAGAAGATGTCCCGTCTCCGAAATTCCATGTTGCGCCGGAAGGTACGGGTGTACTCGTATTTAAAAAATTCACATTGGTTCCCTGGCATATTATTGCCGGCGTAGAAAAATCTGCTGTTACATTTCCGAGCGTAATTATATTGGGTTTAATTATCGTGTCGAAACACCCGTTTGTATTAAATACAATAAGCCTGACGGTGTAGCTTCCAAATGCACTATAAGTATGAGAAGGATTTTGGAGTGCAGAAGCACTGCCGTCGCCAAACAGCCATTGGTAAGAAAGCACGCCGAGTCCCGTAGAAGTATTAGAAAATTGTATGGTGACTGGTTGATTACAACTGCCGGGAACTGTGTTGGTAAACCCTGCTTTAACTCCACTGGTTATTTGAATATACTGTGGATTCGTTAAAGAGGCAATACAGCCAAGACTGTTGGTAATACGCAATGAAACATTAAAATTTCCGGAAGAAAGGTAGGTATGTTTCGGATTTTGATCATTTGAAAGTATTCCATCACCAAAATCCCATTCTCTTTTTGCAATGGTACCGCTTCCCGCTGCACTTAGATCTGCAAACTCTACAGGCAATGGAAAGCAACCGGATTGAGGAGTTCCTGAAAAATTTACCTGGGGTGATGCATAAACGTTAATAAGCTGACTCTTTACAATTGAATCTGCCTCCTGTGAATTTGTTACGCTCTCTGAACTTCTGTTGATCTGCGCAGTTCTTATAATAAGCTTTACTGTATATTGGCCGGGATTAAAATAAGTTGCAGAAGGGTTTTGTAAAAAAGAAGTTGTTCCGTTTCCCAAATCCCACTCCCAGGATGAGGGATTTCCTGATGAAATGTCATTGAAATTTACGACCAGGGGCGCACATCCCGCTTCAGGGGTTGCAATGAAATCAGCATGAAGCTGGGCGTTGGAGTAAATTGTTGTAAATGATAACACAACACTCAAAAGAAGTATTTTGGGAATTGGTACAGAATACCCAATGATCAGGTGTGTTAGGTTTTTCACTTTTAGGCAGATATCGGATTTTTAAACTATACCGGCTCATTTTCGATTGAGCTTATTTAAATTTCCGGAAGTAATAAAATTTATTTCCGGAAACATGTGTAATTATTGTCGGAACATGTACAATACCAATGCTTCAGATGAACCCCATGGCGCAAGCTTAAGCGTAGGAAATTTTTTACTGGTAAACTTCCATCCCCTGCTTAAAAAAGCAAATTCTGATGGAGGGTTTGAAAGGGTAATAATCAGTTTACTGTAATCCTCGTTGCAGCTCCAGGTGCCGGTATACATTGACCCACCTTTTGTAGCCTGCAATGGACCATGATAAAAATCAGTTTTTAAAAGCACGAACGTGTACCCGGTGTAATTCGTGGTAAGATCGGTGCCATTATCCTGTGCGAGACTAACAGTAAAGTTCCTGTTGAGCACGTTGGTTTCAAAATATTCTTCCCATTGCGCTATCCTTTCACTTTTAGATTTGCAGGATGCGCCTATCAACAGAAACATGAATACAATGAGGGGAAAATTTTTCATCATGTGTTATAAAATTATCTAAATGTTAATATTCTTTAACGAAGTCATGAATATAAACATTTATAGTTAGGGTATACCTTACAAGAACGAAATAATGCGCAGAATAGTATGAGCCGGAAATCATTCTGCTTCCCGGAATTTGAAAAGCTTTGCCCGAGGTGATGAAAGGCAATTTCCATATCTTCATCTTCTATATAAATCCGGATGCTTTACTACAAACAATATTGGATATTTCTGATTATGCTGACGGTTTATACCAAAGATTTCGGCCAGGTTTTTGGCGGCAATCCGCCGTCTTTAAAATGGAAACAGATCAACACCCCTTTGACAAGAATTATTTTCCCAATGGGCCTTGATTCTACCGCAGAAAGAATCACCAATATTATTACGTCTATTAACGAACCCACGCTAAACACAATTGGCAGGAAATTTAAAAAAATCAACCTCGTACTTCAGAACCAAACTACCGTTTCCAATGCTTACGTAGGCCTCGGCCCTTTCAGAAGTGAATTTTTTATTACACCCTTGCAAAATAGTTTTGAACTGGGTAGCCTTCCCTGGCCGGATCAACTGGCCATTCATGAGTACCGGCACGTACAGCAATACAATAATTTTAATGTAGGCCTCTCTAAACTCCTCCACGATATTTTTGGAGATGAGGGACAGGCCCTGGCTAATAATGCCGCTATACCCAACTGGTTTTTTGAGGGCGATGCGGTTTTTAACGAAACCAATGTAAGCAGGCAGGGACGTGGCAGCCTGCCATTTTTTTATAATCCATATCATTCTCTCTGGAAAGAGGGCAAACATTATAGCTGGATGAAACTAAGGAACGGCTCTTATAAAGATTTTGTTCCGGACCATTACGCACTGGGATTTTTACTGGTGGCTTATGGAAGAGAAAAATATGGTGATACCTTCTGGGGAAAAGTAACCCATGATGCCGCATCTTTTAAAGGATTATTTTATTCGTTTCAGCGGGCTATAAAAAAGTATTCAGGAAGGGATTATATAACCTTTAGGAAAGAAGCCCTGAATTTTTTTCAAACTCAATTCCCCGTTATCAATCAAAAGAAAAATCCGGATAAAAGACAACCTTATGTAGATGAGGAGTTTCCGGTTTTTGCAGGAAAAGATACTGTAATTTATATGAAAAGCGGGTATGAACAAATTCCCCGCTTCATGATCCGGACCAGCAATACAGAACAGAAAATACGGGTGCGGGATTATTCGCTGGACAGGCAATTCAGCTATAGAAATGGCAAAATTGTTTACGCAGCCCATACACCTGATAACAGATGGGGGTACCGGGATTACAGTGATCTGAAGATTATAAATGTAGCTACCGGTACACAACAAACACTTACCAGGCACACAAAATATTTTTCACCGGATATAAGTGAAGACGGCCGGACCGTAATTGCTGCAGATGTTGCTACAAATACAAAATCCACCCTTCATCTTTTGGATGCCTTTACAGGAAGGCTCATAAAAGTGATCCCAAATCCTGAGAAGCTTTTTTATACCTACCCAAAATTTTATGGTGATAAAAAAATTATTTCTGCTGTGAGAAATCCTTCCGGCAAAATGTCGCTTGCTGTTATTGATGTAAACAGTGGCGACGCAAATTATCTTACCCCATTTTCATTTAACGTTATCGGCTTCCCCTATTTATTAAATGATACGGTTTATTTTTCATACTCCTACCACAAGAACGATGAATTATTTGCCTGCACATTTTCTGATAAAAAATTGTGGCGGATTACTGGCATGGCGGAAGAAAATGTTGGTAAATACCAGCCTTCTGTAAATCGCGAAAGTATAGTTTGGAGCACCTTTACCGCCGAAGGTTACCGGTTAAAAGAAGCCCCAAGAAATGAGGTAGGGTTTGTAGAAATAAACGCTGAATACTTCGATAAAGATACTTCCGGTTTTGGCATTACTACATTACAAAAAACCAATGCTAATTTATTGTATGGCGTTGCCAACGATTCCTTTTTGGTCACGAAGTATGCGAAAGGATTCCATCTTTTCAATTTTCACAGTATTCAACCCAATGCGGATGATCCGGAATATACTGTAAGCCTCCTTGGCGAAAATATTCTCAACACTTTTCAATCGAAACTCGCCTTCACTTATGACCGCGTAGAACAATCTAAAAAAGTTGGTTTCAGCGTACTATATGGAGAATTATTCCCATTTTTATCGGCGGGGATTAATTATACCATTGACCGGCGGGCTTTATATCATGGAAATCCATTAAACTTTAATGTACTGGAACCATTTGCGGGATTCAATATTCCTCTTAACTTAAGCAAAGGGCGTTCATTTACTTTCCTGAATTTTGGTTCCCAATATACTTATAACCAAAGTAATTTTAAAGGCGCTTATAAAGACACCCTCGGCAAAATCTCTTACGGCTACATTAGCAATTTTTTATCCTTTACACACCAGGTCCAAAAATCGCTGCAACAGATTTTTCCGCGGTTTGCACAAACAATTGGTATTAGTTATAAGAACGCCATATCGCACTATAATGGCTTTCAATTCGTAGCTAGTGGAAATTTATATTTGCCCGGTCTTCTAAACACGCACAGCATTGTATTAAATGGCGCCTACCTGCGTAAGGATTCAATCGGGCAGGTAAATTTTTCCAGTGGATTCCCGTTTTCCAGGGGATATAGTTCCATAAACTTATATAAAATGTATAAATGGGGGGTTGATTATCATTTGCCTTTATTTTATCCTGATGCAGGTTTTGCTAACATCCTATACCTGCTCCGGGTAAGAGCCAGTTTATTTTACGATGATACCCGGGCGGAGGACTTTTACAGCAATGGAAATAAGTTTACGGCAAGCTTCCGTTCAGCCGGCGCTCAAATTAATTTTGATACAAAATGGTGGAATGAAGCAAACGCGTCTATCGGGATACGCTACAGCCACTTAATCGATGATAATTTATTTGGAGGAAGTGGAAGAAACCGTTGGGAAATTATTCTACCCGTCAATATATTCAACCAATAATGATTTTGCCTGTCTAAAATCATTTTTCTTGTGGCCTGATTTTTATTAATTTACAATCTAATTACATTTTTTGAAATTCTCGGTTATGGGCAATTCACGTGATTCTAAAAAAAGGAAAAAAGGTAACACTGCATTCTATTTCCTTGCAATTACTGCTATTACGGCTGCGGCCTGTATCTTTATTATAAAAGAGGGGCAACGGATAAAAATTGAGAATGAATTACTGGCTTACGAAGTATGGTGAAAATTATTCAACAAGCCTTCCATTCTCAAAAATAATTTTTTCAGGATTCCACACAATTCTTATATCAAAAAAATCTTTTGACCTGAGGCGGCGGTCATTTTCATCGGCATTATTATAATCGATGGTATAAGTTTTAGTAAGAGTTTGTCCCGGTGAAATATCTTCATCCAGAAAAATATTCAAATTTTTAATCAGTTTTTCCATAAGATCATTTATCGTTAGATTTCCTGTGACTGTTTTTATTTTTTGGTTTCCTGTGTTTTTAAGGGTAACTGTAAAAATAAATACCTCTTTATTGTTTTTCTTTGTAAAAGTTTTGTTTTGGAGGTTGACTGTTATGAAATTCGCCAGTCTTGCCCGCTTTGCTTCTTTTTCCATTGCATCCCTGCTACTTAACGCATTATTATTTTGCCGGTAAGTTTTTATTTTATCAATGAGATCTTCATAACTTTTCCCGGTTACATTATTCCCTGCCAGCTTTGCAAGAATTATATAGTTTGCCAGGGCCTTCAGGTCTTCGTCGTTTACTTTATTACTTTTTCTTATTGCCTGCATATCTTCTTCGTAAGTTCCGGGACTATAAGTGCGATGAAGGGGGTTGTTGCAGGATATAAAAATGATCACGAGGAATAAAAGCAACCATAATTTTATGATTCTTCCCTTTTTCATTCTCCAATATATAGCTCCGGCCGCAGGTATTCCTGGTTGTTTCTTTGTGCGACCATTAATTATATATTTTTGCACGGTTAACATAAATAATATGAAAATTGAAGCTGGTTCAATAGCCCCTGATTTTACTTTGTATAGTTCAGACAAAGAAAAGGTATCACTTGCTGATTACAAAGATAAAAATGTAGTACTGCTATTTTTTCCGCTTGCTTTTACGGGTGTTTGCACAAAAGAACTTTGTAATGTAAGAGACAACATAGGTATTTATAATAATAGCAAAGCAAAAGTATTGGCAATATCCGTCGATTCACCACAAACTCTCGCAAAATTTAAACAAGATCAAAATCTCAATTTCCCACTCCTAAGCGATTTCAATAAAACCGTTTCAGAAAAATATGGATGCCTTTATGAAACTTTTTCTTTGGATATGAAGGGGGTAAGTAAGCGAAGTGCCTTTGTAATTGACCGGGAGGGCAGAGTACGATATTCGGAAGTACTGGAAAATGCGCGGGAAGAACCGGATTATGAAGCAATCGAAAAATGCCTGGCTAGTCTAAATTCCTTGTCACCAGGCTGATTATTACATTATTTCCCTTTTTTTATCTACCCACGCAACAAATAAGGGTATTTGAACGTTTATTCTATATGCCGCTGATTTTTTATAAAATTTGTTATATTTAATTAGGGCGATTTTGATGCTAATATAAAAGTTGTAACTTTAAAGCTAATAATTATACCTTTTACATATTGAAAAGAATTTTTTACATATTCCTTTTTATTGCCGGTTTACATTTCAGCAGCGCTGCACAGGTTAAGTCGACCTTTATCAGTGAAAATGATGTGAAGACAATTAAATTTTACCCTAACCCTGCCGTTGGATTTATAAATTTTGAATTTCAAAAGAGCTACGATAAATCATATAACCTTCTGATTTTCAATTTTATTGGTAAAAAAGTCATTGACCTCAAACCTGCTGAAGAAAAAATTACTGTTCCTCTTACAGATTTTTATCGCGGTGTTTATATTTTTCAGCTTCGCGATGCCAAGGGAAATATAGTTGAGTCAGGTAAATTCCAGGTTGTCAAGTAACCAGGTTAATTCCCCCAAACAATATCTTCGTTATTATTTTTTACAGGACACTTTATTTTAAAAGAATAACGAATGCCATGTGAAGAATCTCAAATACCTTGTTTACAATTTTAATTTGACAAAATTCACCGGATCAAAAATGGCGGGATTGATTTCTACATCTGCTTTCGGGTCGTGGTATTTTTCAACCTGGATGAGTTGATCGTTTATGAAAAAATGAACCAGGGTTTCTGTAAAACCTCCGCCTAATTTTACATGGTTTTCAAAAAAAGCTTCTTCTTTATTTTTATCCTCATATTTAAGCATTCTAACCGGGCTGAAATTCTCCTTTTCTATCCACAACTGATTCACCGAATCTTCGCCTTTGCCTGCACCAATCACATAAACGTCTTTTCCTTTCCAGGTATCTTCATGAAATTTATCAAGGTTATAGCCGAATGATTTCATTTTTGCTGTTACTTCGTCAAACCTGTAAAAATACATGCCGCCAAGTAAAAACAAAAGATCGTTTGCGTCAGGCCTTACGTTTACTTTTTGACCTCTTCTGAATAAATAAGATGAATCATTTTTATAAATAACCGCATTACCGCTATCGGGATTTCCAAAGTCAATGCGGAAATCATTTGGAAATTTTATATTCTCATACCAGGTTTCTGATCGCTTCAAGCTATCGTTGCGGTAAATTTCAGTTGTTTGATTAAACGTAAGCGTTTTGTACCATTTTCCTGCATACCGGTCATGCATTTTTTTAAGCACTTCTTTACCTCCCGGAGAAGGACGCATCGATACCGCGGTAACCATTATTAAAAAGCAAGCCAATAGATTTTTCACCATAAATAAATTTATCAATAAAAATAGAGATAAATCAATATGGAATTGCAGGCTTTATCCCGTTGGTGCTATTGCCGGATGAATGGCTCCGGTGTTATACCTCTAACTTGAACATTGATTATTGAATATTGAGTGTTGAATATTAAAAGTTGAGCTGAAGAAACACTCAATACTCAATGCTCAACACACAATATTCAAGTTGAAACCCTTAACTTAACGACATTGCCCCAGGGGGCTAATTTCAGCCTATACCAACTAATAATTGATATTGCAGTGGTGTTTAAATAGATTCCCCGGGCAGCCTATTCCGGTGGTCTGGTTTTATCTTCTTCATCCAACATCAGGTTTGCACCTCCATCACGCAGTATTTCTTCCATATTCCTGTCATTATCGATGATGCCTTTTTCTTCAAGCATTCTCATGTCCTTTGCGTCCCTCAAAAATTCGGAAGCAAAGATGAACTCATTCAATTTTTCATGTTTATTGAAAATGATCTCTTTATTGGTTCCTTCCCATTCTTTTCTGCCATTGTAGAGGTATAGAATATTCTCACCTATTTCCATCACACTATTCATATCGTGGGTGTTAATAACAGTGGTCATATTATTCTCCTTCGTGATTTCATGAATCAATTTGTCAATAACCATCGAAGTTTGCGGATCAAGGCCGGAATTTGGTTCATCGCAAAATAAATATCGGGGCTTCAGGACAATTGCCCTGGCAATACCCACTCTTTTCTTCATACCGCCACTGATCTCCGCGGGATATTTTTTATTAACGTCTTTTAAATTCACCCTGTCAAGTACATCATTTACCCTGTCAATTTTTTTTGCATGACTCCAGTTCGTAAACATATCAAGAGGAAATTTTACATTTCGCTCAACGGTCATGCTGTCGAAAAGTGCAGAGCCCTGGAAAAGCATACCAATCTGCTGCCGCAATTCTTTCCTGCCTTCTTCCTGCATGGTAGTCAAACTTCTGCCGTCAAATATTATTTCCCCACTGTCTACTTCAAACAAACCAACCATGCATTTTTGCAAAACTGTTTTACCGCTGCCGCTTGTTCCAATGATGAGATTGGTTTTACCTGTTTCTATTATAGCACTTACATCTTTAAGAATTTCTTTATCTCCAAAGCTTTTACTTACATTTTTTATTTCTATCATAATGAATGAAATTAGTATTCTGACGTCAAAATTACATTGCCGGCGACTCCGGCAATTATCATGACTGTGCTATAATTATTCTTCAAAATCTCTTTTATTTAATATTAATTTAAGCTAATGCCTGATCAACTTCAAACGCAGCCGATTACAACAGGAAAGATGCAAGAATATAATCAGCAAATAAAATAAGAATGCAACTTGCAATTACTGCAGTGGTACTGGCTCTTCCTATTTCCAGCGCACCACCTTTTACATTATACCCGTAAAAAGATGAAACGCTGCTTATTATAAAGGCAAAAGTATAGGCTTTTGCAAGTGAAAACCACACATTTTTTGGAATAAAGCCCTGGGTTAATCCCCTGTCGTAAGTATCGGTGGAAAGAATACCGCCCAGGCTGCCCGCCATTCTGCCTCCATAGATTCCTAATACCATTGAAATAATGACCAGCAAAGGAATGGTTATGAGTGCTGCAAGTATTTTTGGCATTACAAGATAAGACCTGGTATTAATTCCCATAATTTCAAATGCATCAATTTGCTCACTCACCCTCATATTGCCTAATTCCCCTGCGATTTTACTCCCGACAACACCGGCCAATACAATACATACCAGTGTAGGTGCAAACTCAAGGATTACTGTATCACGAACAATCTGTGCAATGGTCTCTTTTGGAAGCAGGGGACTTACAAGCTGGTAAGCCGTTTGAACAGCGCTTACCGCGCCCATAAAAACAGAGATGACGGCAACGATGCCTAATGATCCCATACCGATTTCCACCGATTGGTGCATCAATTCTTTCCAGTACATTTTGAAATTTTCCGGCTTAGTAAACATCCCCTTTATCATTAAAAGGTAACTGCCAATCGAGGAAAATAATTTCATAAAAAAATATTTATCTTAACAGCGTTTTATTTTTATCATAGAAAATTTTCATTCAGCATCTATCTTAAAATAAGCTTCACCAGAAACCGAGTCAGTTTTTTTGAAATACATTTTTTTCGAAACTACAATTCGGGAGTAATTTTATTTAATTTCCTCCGTTGCCGTAAAGGCAACTTTTCTGTTTCTTTTCTGTTTGCACATTTTATTTGCGCATCTATTACGGCAATCAGTACCATATTAAATATGCTTCGAACCTGGCTACCAAGCTGAAGAATATGAACCGGCTTATCGAGGCCCAGTAATATCGGGCCAATTGCATCGGCCCCGCCAACTTCCTGCAAAAGATTATAGGCTACGTTGCCTGCAGCAAGATTTGGAAAAATAAGCACATTCACATCATTGTTCACGAGTTCACTAAAGGGGTAATTGTCTTTCAAAACTTCTTTATTGAAGGCAAAATTTGCCTGTATCTCGCCATCAACTAAAAGGGAAGGCGCTTTTTGTTTTACAATTTCCCTGGCATGGGCTACCAATTTTGCTTCAGGAGAATTGCTGCTTCCAAAATTAGAATAGCTCAGCATGGCGATACAGGGTGTAATGCCGAAGTTCTTCACTTCCTTGGCAACCATTAACGTTATGTCTGCAAGCTCCTCTGCTGTAGGGTTAAAATTGACTGTTGTATCTGCAAGAAATAGAGGGCCTTTTTTGGTCATCAGGATATACATGCCCGCGACTTTTTTCGATCCTTCTTCAAGACCGATGACCTGTAATGCGGGGCGAATAGTATCAGGGTAATTCCTGGAAAGTCCTGATATCATAGCATCGGCCTCACCGGTTTCGACCATCATGCAACCAAAATATAACCGGTCTTTCATTATTTTTTTTGACTCGTAGTTATTAAATCCCTTGCGCTGCCGTTTCTCAAAAAATAATTCACTATACAGAGCCCTTTTTTCTTCTGCCTCATCACTTTTGGGATCAATTATTGGCATGCCCTCGAGGTCAATACCGTTTTCTGAGGCAATCTGTTCAATTTTTTTCGGGTCACCTAACAGGATGGGGAATGCGAAACCTTCGTCCAAAACAATCTGTGCTGTCTTCAGTATTTTTTGGTTTTCAGCTTCTGCAAACACCACCTTTTTGGGGTTTTTCCGTGCTTTATTTCCTATTACCCTGAATAACTGGTTATCAATACCCAGTCTTTCGTTTAATTTATCAGAATATTCATTCCAGTCGGTAATAGGCTCTCTTGCTACTCCACTGTCCATAGCAGCCTTTGCCACAGCCGGAGCCACTGTGGAAAGAAGCCGGTTATCCAATGGTTTGGGTATTATATAGTTCGGCCCAAAAACGATACTTTTCTCATTATAGGCGATGATTACAATATCGGGAACAGGCGATCTTGCGAGTTCTGCCAAAGCCTTTACTGCAGCAAGTTTCATAGCCTCGTTAATTTGGGTCGCTCTCACATCAAGAGCGCCACGAAAAATATATGGAAAGCCAAGGACATTATTTACCTGGTTAGGATAATCACTCCTGCCCGTTGCCATGATAAGATCTTTTCTCACAGCGATGGCCTGTTCATAAGCTATTTCAGGATCAGGATTTGCCATTGCAAAAACGATTGGATTTTTCGGCATGCTTTTCACCATTTCCGGTGTAATAACATTCCCTACGCTAAGCCCTATAAATACATCGGCATCTTTCATCGCCTCTGCCAGGGTTAGCCCTGAATTTTTGGAAATGGCAAACCTCTTTTTACTTTCATCAAGCCCGGGTCTCTCAGTATGAATTACGCCCGACCTGTCAAACATGGTAAAATTAGAAGCCTTAGCCCCCAAAGCTTCATAAAGCTGCACGCAGGCCATCGCTGCAGCGCCTGCCCCATTCACTACAAATTTTACCTTGTCAATTTTCTTCCGTTGAATTTCAAGTGCATTTAATAATGCCGCAGAACTAATAATCGCAGTGCCATGCTGATCATCATGCATCACTGGGATCTTTAATCTTTCTTTCAGCTTTCTTTCAATATAAAAACATTCAGGTGCCTTAATATCTTCTAAATTAATTCCGCCGAAAGTTGGTTCCAGGGCGGCAACTATTTCTACAAATTTTTCAGGGTCCTTTTCGTCAATCTCGATATCAAACACATCAATATCAGCAAAAATTTTAAATAATACGCCCTTGCCTTCCATTACTGGTTTGCCGGCCGATGGTCCAATATCACCTAATCCCAAAACAGCAGTACCATTGCTTATAACACCTACCAGGTTACCCTTGGCCGTATATTGGTAAACGCTTTCAGGATTTTCATAGATTTCAAGACAGGGAACAGC
>Ga0068860_100003810_pt1 | contig 15516 bp, 18 predicted proteins | sample KBSSwiS32_FD_66597 | JGI IMG/M metagenome (GOLD analysis project Ga0068860, IMG submission 66597) | Switchgrass rhizosphere microbial communities from Kellogg Biological Station, Michigan, USA - KBS Switchgrass S3-2 | ecosystem: Host-associated > Plants > Roots > Rhizosphere > Soil ... | reverse complement strand
CTTTCTCATTGCGATCGGATCAGCCGCCCCCGCCGTGACGGGACACGCTGCGAGACCTTCCCCCAAAAGCGGATAAATTTGTCCACCCCATAACCTTCGTAACCTTCGGCCGCGCGGGACCGAGGCGGCCCGGACCCGAAATGCGCTGATTTCCGCCGCTATCCGGTCGCTAGGCGTTACGCCCCTTGAAACCCTGCGCGATCACATACCATTCGCTTGAACCCTTGCGGCTGGCAGGCGGCTTGGCGTGTTTCACGGTGCGAAAATGCTGTTTCAGGACTTTGAGGAGCGCATCGTCGGTCCCGCCCGCGAACACCTTGGCGACAAAGGCCCCGCCCTCGCGCAGGGTATCGATGGCGAACCATGTCGCGGCCTCCACCAGCCCCATGGTGCGCAGATGGTCGGTCTGGGTGTGGCCCACGGTGTTGGCGGCCATGTCGGAGAGGATGAGGTCGGGCGGTGCGCCCAGTTCATCGACCAGTCGCTGGGGCGCGGCATCGTCCATGAAGTCCATCTGCAGGAGCGTCACGCCAGGCAGCGGATCGACGGGAAGCAGGTCGATCCCCACCACGCGTGCGGCCGGGCTGATCTTCCTCGCGACCTGCGCCCATCCGCCCGGAGCGACGCCCAGGTCGACAATGTGCCGCGCGCCTTTCAGCAGGCCGAATTTCTCGTCGAGTTCGATCAGCTTGTAGGCGGAACGGCTGCGATAGCCCTCCGCCTTGGCCCGGCGCACATAGGGGTCGTTGAGCTGTCGCTCCAGCCAGCGTGTCGACTGGGCCGTGCGGCCGCGCGCCGTTCGCACCCTGACGTGCCCTGAACCAGTTCCCCGTGTCACGCGTCTGCTTGCCGCCATGCATCGAGCGCGGTCGAGTCGTGCATCAGGCTCCGCAATATGCCCTCCCTTATGCCCCGGTCCGCGACCGACAGGCGTTCGGCGGGCCAGATGTCGAGAATGGCCTCAAGGATGGCGCAGCCCGCGACGACGAGATCCGCGCGCTCCGGGCCGATGCAGGGCAGGGCGGCACGGTCGTCCAGGTTCAGGCAGGCAATGTGCGCCGCGATGGACCGCATCGTTTCCGTGGGCACCACCAGGCCGTCGATGGTCGCGCGGTCATAGCGCGGCAGGCCAAGGAGGACGCTGGCCAGTGTCGTTACCGTGCCGGAGGTGCCCAGCAGGCGGCAAGGCTCGCCCGAGGGCATGCGCTCGGCAAATCCCCCGAACGCGTTCGATACCTGGGCGCGCATGCGCCGATAGGCTTCGCGCCGGGTATCATCGTCGCCATGGGCCATGTCCCCGATCCATTCGGAGAGCGAGACGACACCCCAGGGCGCACTGTGCCAGTCGAGAATGCGCGGCTCGCCGCCGCCGCCCGTGTCGACCAGCACCAGTTCGGTCGAACCGCCGCCAATGTCGAAGATCAGGGCAGGGCCATGGCCCGGTTCGAGCAGCGAGTGGCTGCCCAGGACGGCAAGCCGCGCCTCCTCGCGCGGGGAGATGATATCGAGCTTGATGCCGGTTTCGGCATAGACGCGCTGGGCGAATTCGTCGCCATTGGCGGCGCGGCGGCAGGCTTCGGTGGCGACCGATCGGGCCAGCACGACATTGCGGCGGCGCAGCTTGCCCGCACAGATTGCCAGAGCCGATACCGCACGGTCGATGGCGTCGTCGCTCAGGCGGCCGCTGGCGGTCAGTCCCTCGCCAAGCCGGACGATACGCGAAAAGGCATCGATGACCGTGAAACCCTGCGCGGCCGGCCTTGCGATCAGCAGGCGGCAATTGTTCGTGCCGAGGTCGATGGCGGCATAATGGGCGCGGAGCGGGGGCCGCCTTACTGGCCCTGAACGATTCCCTGAATGATCTGACGGGCGCTGCTGCGCTTCCTCGATGTCCGGCGCGGCGTCCGGCGCTCGGTGCGGCCGGGGTGCCTGTGATGTTTCAAACACCATGGCAATCAACTTTTCTATGCTTCTACCGGCCGCAAGACGCGCCGGGACTTGAAGTCAGGCTAGGCGCTACCGCCGGCAATGGCAAGGGCGGCCGCTTTTGCCCGGCATCGCGGAGGATGAGACGGCGCGTAGAACGACCTTGACCCTGCCCGGCCGCGCGGCTAATCCGCCTGCCTCGTTGCCCCGTCGTCTAAAGGTAAGACAACGGACTCTGACTCCGTTAATCGAGGTTCGAATCCTCGCGGGGCATCCAGTTTGATTTTCCGCCGCTATCGGGGCCTATTGCTCCACGACATAGCCGGCTTCGCACCAGGCCTTCATCCCGCCGTCCAACGCTATCGCCCGGCTATAGCCCAGGTCGCGCAGGGTTGCCGCCGCGAGCGTGGAAATCTTGCCGAATTCGCAGCAGGCTATGATCCTGGCTGTGGGATCCGGCAGGGCCCCGTTGACGCGCAGTTCAAGCTGTCCGCGCGGCAAATGCATGGCGCCGGGGATGTGACCGGCCTCAAATGCGTCCTTTTCCCGGACATCGAGAATAACAAGGTCGCGGCTGTTTCCGCCGATCCGTTCGTTGAGTTCGGCAAGAGACATGAAAGGCACCTTCGCCGCAGCCTCCGCGAGAAGCTGCGCCACAGTCCTGCCGCCACTCATATTGGTGCGTAGCGCTTCGGTCAGATGGGTTGGGGCGGCAAGGTCGAGATGCTGCATCATCTCCACAAAGTCACCGCGCACCGCTTTCTGCAGGCGGGGATTATCCGCAATCTCCGCGCCGATGGTGGAATGCGACCGTCCCTTGTACTCATGGGCGGGATAGACCAGCGTTTCCGGCGGCAATTTCAGCAGCTTCTGGAACAGGCTGTCATAGAGGGCATGCGGGTCGCCCGTTGGCAGGTCCGTCCGCCCCGTGCCGCCGATCAGCAGCGTATCGCCGGTAAAGACCCGGTCGGCCACCATCAGGCACAGGGAGTCCCGCGTGTGCCCCGGTGTATGAAGAGCCTTCAGCCGAAGGTCGCCCACGATCAGCATATCGCCATCGTCGAGGCGCATATCGGCATAGGGCGCCGGGCTGAGCCGATGCATGACGACTGGCGCATGCAAAGCCTTGCCAAGCTCGCGGCTGGCCGAGAAATGATCGGCATGGGTATGCGTGTCCACGATATAGCGGACATGCACGCCTTGCTGGTTCACCAGGCCGAGATAGCGGTCGATCTGGGACAGTTCCGGGTCAATGAACACGGCCGCGTGGGTTGCTTCGCAGCCGACGAGATAGGACTGGCAACCACCAGTGACGATCTGCTCGAAGATCATGTCCCTCATCCCCGGGTTGCGGCTTGGAAGCAGACATTATCATGAGGGCGCGCAAGATGCAGTAGCGCTTATGCGGACCGTTCAGCTCGGCATGCCCTGCGTGTAATCGATCCGGATGCGCACCCACGCCCCGATGATGGGACGTCCATCGATCCGGGGCGGCAGGACGAGAAACTGCCAGGCTGCCAGCCTTATAGCTCTAGCCAGACCCGAGCCGGGGGGCGACTCCCCCAGCGACTGGCAGTTTTCGACATGGTAGTTCTCGACTGTCTTGCATGCGACCAGTCCCCAGCCTTTGTGGGGAGCGTCGGCAGGCAAATAGCCGGCCAATTCCGCGTCGGTCGGCCGGCGATACCATTCGGCATCGTAGAGCCGCGCCCCGCCTGGGCCTTCGCCGGGGCCTGAGACGGAGCCGCTGCCGGCGCCGGGATTGGCAGCGCCGCTGTGGGACGGCAGGCGGGCGATGTCGCTGGCGGCAAGCTGATCCTTGGTCAGGGTCAAGAACGGCGGCGCCGGTTCCGGCGGTTTGACAGTCGTGGCTTCATGCGGCGGCGTAGACGCCCGGGCGCGCGCGCTGGCATGTTTGGTCTTGGTCACCGCCTTCTTCGCACGGGTCGCAGCGGCCTTGGGCTCGGGCATCAGCTGAAAAACCGTGGGCTGGCGTTCAACCACCTTGAGGGGAAGGATCTGCGCCTGTCGCAACAGCAGCATGATGATCAGGGCGTGGACGGCCAGCGCCAGCAAAATGGCTGCACTGCGGTACCGAAACCGGTCTCGATCCGACATGAGCGAACGTCGGTGGGCGTTTGACGACATCCGCTAGCCCATAAACATAATGGCCCCGCAATGCCATTGCTGGCTCTGGCGGGTACGCTGCTCCTTCAAACTTTCGTAAGACTGCCGTCCTAGTAGCGCTACGGGATGCGCGAAATGCAGTCGCTATGGGGCTTTAGCTGGGAGTGAGACGTGTCAGAGATATTGGCACTTCGCCAGAAATTGGATAGTTTTGGCAATATTGGCGAGGAATTCGGACGCCTTGTCCAGTCCCAGCCCGAAGGCTGGCGGCGCAATCATATTGCCATCAGACGGGATCTGCAGGCGACAATAGCGGACCTGGGTGCCACGGGCCGCCGCATTCTTGCCGAGCGCGGCGACCCGGCGAAGCTGCGCGAGTTCGAGAATCTGCATGCGCATTATCGGCGCGTGGTGTCATTGCACCAGGCCGACTGGCCGGTCGTCAATATCGATCCGGAGAATCCCGATTATCTTCGCTCGCGAGAAGAAGCCAGCGACGCATATCTGGAGTTCGTGAAAGCGCTCGAGCAAATGTGCGCATAACACAGGTCACGGCGGATGTGCTGACATCCGCCGGTTTCCCTGCGGCCGGAATTAGCTGAGAGCGCTATGCCTCAGATATACGGAATCGGCTGGCGCGCCACATAGAGGGCGGAACGGACCACGGGGCCGGCGATCAACTGGGTTTTCGCCTTGCGGCGTAGGTTCTCGGCATCGTCAGCGGTGCTCAGGACAACCCGCGTTCCGCCGGATGACAGCGGCTCGATGCTGGAGATCCTGACGGAGTGCTGGGCACATAGCGCGGTCACCACCGGCACTGTGGCGTTGAGGTGCAGGGCGCGGCTCATGCTTTGCGCTCCCCGGCGTTCGTCACTTGGTCTGTGTGCAGTAGAAAATTGAAGTCTTCCAACATGGGGCTCCCGGCAAGCAAGCGGGAGCACGGATGGTCTCTCAGTCACGCAAACGCTTGCAAGCGAGTTTCGCGGCGATGTCGCCGACCTTAGCAGGGGATGGGGCGATTGTCGCCCCCTATCGGCCCGTCGCCCGTCATGCCGAGAATTCGAAGATCAAGCCCAGGTTGGACTCCGCTGGGACGGCAAATGTATCAGCGGCACCGCCGGGCGCGAGATCGACGCCGCGCTCGGTGAAATATCGCCGCGCCTGGTCGATGTCATGGACACCGAACAGGGCCGAGCGGATGCCCTGGCCGAACTGGTGCAGGTGCCGCTGGAGCAATCCGTCGCCAACCGGGGTGATGATTTCAATGACCGCGTCTGCGACCTGGAGGCCGATAGATTTCGACATGTCGGCATCCCCTCGGGCGCATGGTGGAGGCGCCTGTTCGGGATCATAATGCAGGCCATGGCCCGAGAAGCAACATGGTTGAACGAGCAACGCGCGCGCTCGTCCATGGCGAGCGCGCGCGTTGCTAATGATATGCGCAGAGCAGGCAACCAGCCTTATCTGCCCATTATATGTGAGCTTTAGAAGCCCATGCCGCCGCCCATTGCCGGCGCTGCGGTGTTCTTGTCATCGCTGACTTCCGCTATCGCCGCTTCGGTGGTGATCAGCAGGCCGGCGACAGACGCTGCATCCTGCAGGGCCGACCGAACCACCTTGGTCGGATCGATCACGCCCGCCTGGACGAGATTCTCATAGACCTCGGTCTGGGCGTTGAAGCCCATGTTCTGATCATTGCCGTCGATCAGGCGACCGGCGACGACGCCGCCGTCATGACCGGAATTTACCGCGATCTGGCGCAGCGGCGCCTGCAGCGCCTTGCGGACGATGTCGATGCCGCGGGTCTGATCGTCATTGATGCCCTTGAGGCCTTCAAGTGCCTTGGAGGCATAGAGCAATGCGGTGCCGCCGCCGGGCACGATGCCTTCCTCGACTGCGGCCCGGGTGGCATGGAGGGCGTCATCGACGCGATCCTTGCGTTCCTTGACCTCGACCTCTGTCGATCCGCCGACCTTGATGATCGCAACGCCGCCGGCGAGCTTGGCGAGACGCTCCTGCAGCTTCTCGATATCATATTCGCTGTTGCTGTTCTCGATCTGCGCCCGGATGGAATCGCCCCGGCCCTTGATCGCTTCCGCATCGCCGGCACCATCGACGAGGGTGGTGTTGTCCTTGGTGATGGTGACGCGCTTGGCGGTGCCGAGCATCTCCAGCGTCACATTCTCAAGCTTGATGCCCAGATCCTCGGAGATCACCTCGCCCTTGATCAGGATCGCGATGTCTTCGAGCATCGCCTTGCGACGATCGCCAAAGCCAGGCGCCTTGACGGCCGCGACATTGAGGCCGCCGCGCAGCTTGTTGATGACCAGCGTCGCCAGCGCTTCGCCGTCGATATCCTCGGCGATGATCAGCAGGGGACGGCCCGACTGCGCGACCGCTTCCAGGATCGGCAGCATCGGCTGCAGGCTCGACAGCTTCTTCTCGTGAACCAGGATGTAGGGATCGGTCAGCTCGACCAGCATCTTCTCTGCGTTGGTCACGAAATAGGGCGAAAGATAGCCGCGGTCGAACTGCATACCGTCGACCACGTCCAGCTCGAACTCGATGCCGGTCGCTTCCTCGACGGTGATCACGCCTTCCTTGCCGACCTTCTCCATCGCTTCGGCGATCTTGCGGCCGACAATCTCGTCGCCATTGGCCGAGACGATCCCGACCTGCGCGATCTCCTCATTGTTGGCGACCGGCTTGGACCGGGCCTTCAAATCCTCGACCACGCGGACGACGGCCATGTCGATGCCGCGCTTGAGGTCCATCGGGTTCACGCCGGCCGAAACCGACTTCATGCCCTCGCGAACGATCGCTTGGGCGAGCACGGCCGCCGTGGTGGTGCCGTCGCCGGCATGGTCATGGGTCCTGGAGGCTACGGTGCGCAGCATCTGGGCGCCCATGTTCTCGAACTTGTCCTTCAGTTCGATTTCCTTGGCGACTGTGACGCCGTCCTTGGTGATGCGGGGTGCGCCATAGCTCCTGTCGATGACCACGTTGCGGCCCTTGGGTCCCAGGGTGACACGCACGGCATTGGCGAGAATATCGACACCGCGGGTAATGCCTTCACGGGCGTCGCGGGAAAATTTGATGTCCTTGGCTGACATGATCGGTCTTCCTTATGTTCGAGGAGCGCGACGGGTCGCGCCGAATAGGGGAGGGCAGGGCGCGATCAGCCGATGATGCCCAGTACGTCTTTTTCGGTCATGATGAGGAGGTCCTCACCGTTGATCTTGATTTCGCTTCCCGACCATTTGCCGAACAGGATCTTGTCCCCGGCCTTCACGTCCAGCGGGATGACCGTGCCATCTTCCGAGCGCGAGCCGGAGCCGACGGAGACGATTTCGCCTTCCTGTGGCTTTTCTTTCGCATTGTCGGGAATGATGATGCCGCCGGCGGACGTCGTTGGCGCGTCGATCCGACGGACGAGTACGCGGTCATGCAGGGGACGGAATGTCATGGGGAGGCGCTCCAGTTGCTGGGTCGCGACGACATCGTCGCTTTCACAAGCAGGAGCCAGCGCTGCCAATTTGCGATGTTAGCACTCTATCGAGGAGAGTGCCAACTTCGGTCATGTGGGCGCGTTGCGCGGTAACTTCAAGGAAAATGCAATAAAACCGGCGGCGAGGCTTGGGCGCTGGTTCAGCGACCCCCACCTGCAGCTTGGCAGGCAGGGGCCTGACCTTTACGCCTTCAAGTTCGCAAGGGCTGAGCGGCGCCTAGGCCGTTCGCCGAGACATGTCGAGGGATAAGGGCGACTCGAGCGCGTTGGACAGCGCCGCGCTCTCCGCCTTCAGGATTTACGCTTCTTGCGCGCAGCATAGCGCGCATCGCGTGCGGCCTTTTGCTCGGCTTCATCGAGTTTCGGTTTGGCGGCGATGGCGGCAGCGCGCTCTTCGGCTGCCTTGCGCTTTTCGGCCTTGGCCTGCTCCCGCGCTTCCACCACGGCGCGGCGCGCCTCGGCCGCTGCCGCTTCTTTCGCGGCTGCGGCGGCTTGCCGTTCCGCCAGGACGGCCGGGTCCACCGGCGGCTTGGCGCGCAGCTGGTCGAGCGCTTTCTGTTTGGCGCTCCGTGCAAGGGCGGCACGCTCAGCAAAATCGGGTTGTTTGTAAGATGTCATGTCGTCTGCGATAATCCTGTTCGCTGGTCATAAATTGGGGCGCGGACGGCCATCCGGCTCATCCGCACCCCTGCTATTTGCCGTTAGGCCGACTGAAGATTGACAGCCGACATCTTGCCGCGCTGATCCTTCTCCAATTCGTAGCTGACGCGCTGATCCTTCTCGAGGGTCCGCATTCCGGCGCGCTCTACGGCCGAGATATGCACGAATGCGTCGTCGCCGCCGCTCTCAGGTGCAATGAAGCCATAGCCCTTGTCGGCATTGAAGAATTTAACAGTTCCGGTGATCATATTGGTATCCTATCGATCATATATACAGCGACGCCGCATGGTTGCGGCGTTCTGGCCTCAGCAAGTTGAGAAGGGACATTGGGGAGCCTGAGCATGACCCCATATCCGTCGCAAACGACGTTAGCGGGGCCACCATAGGCTATTTGCGGAAATGATGCAAAGTTGCCGATGGCCCCTGTTGTGAAAAGCCGGATCTCCGCGATCGGGCAGCGGTCGCTGAGGGCGCCCATCCCAATTCCGATGCGGTGTTGAGGCCGGACGCGGTGCCGCGCACTTTTTGATTGTGACAATTTTGTGTCTATGGCTTAGACTTGAGCCTCATTAAGGATCGAAATGTCGCAAGTCATAAAGCCAGTCTATCGCATCCAGGAAAATCTTCTTGCGTCCAGGGAACGGCTGCTGCTGATGTGGATGTGTGCCCGGCTTCCGGCATGGGTTACCCCGGACCGCCTGACCACGCTCGGCTTTGTCGGGGCCCTGATCATCTTTTCAGGCTATGCACTGAGTCCCTTGAACGTGAGCTGGTTGTGGCTCTCGATCGCAGGATATTTTGTCCACTGGCTCGGCGACTCTCTCGACGGGAGTCTGGCGCGATTTCGCCGGATCGAGCGTCCTGCATTCGGCTATTTCATTGATCACAGCATCGACGCGCTCGCCAATCTCATAGCCTTGGCGGGCCTGGGCCTCAGTGCATTTGTCCGGCTTGATGTCGCGCTGTTCGCGCTTGTCGGCTATTTGCTGCTGTCGATCCACGCATTTTTGGCGGCGCGCGTTGTCGGTGAGATGCGGCTGTCCTACCTGGCCGGCGGCCCGACCGAATTGCGCCTCATATTGATAGCGATGACGCTCATCATGATTTTTTATGGGGATGCCCCCACCTTTCTGGGCGGAATCTCGGGCTATGATCTGTTTGTCGGGGGCGCCGGGATCCTCATGGTCCTGCTCTTCATGGTGCAGACCCGCATGACGGCGCAAGAGCTGGGCCGCCGGGGCGAATGAGGCCGGTCAGGCCGGCAGTCGCACCCGCCGCCGATAGGTGACGTTTACGCGTTCGGACAGCATGAGATACGGCATCCAGAGCGCCATGCTGATCAGGCATTTCTGAAGGTTGCCGGTCAGCACCGGGGCGAGCGCCGACGCGACCGGGACCGGCAACGAGAATGTTCCAAGGGTGCGCGCGATCATAATCTGCGCGGTGAGGTCCATCAGCCAGACGAGCAGCATCATGCGCGGGAACCAGGGAACATGGCGGACCGCCATCACGAACACGGCGGCATACGCCAGGTTGAAGACGATGCAGTCGATACCAAAGGCCACAAACATGGCGTGAGACCAGCCGGGACCAACCCCGGCCACTGCCGGTACCGCGGCAAGGAATTCCGCGGTGCGCATCGGGATGTTGATGAGGAGGCCGATCGCCAGGCCGGCCATCAGTCCCCCGGCGCCGAAACGGGGATGCTCGGCGGCGGCGAGCGGATGGAGCTCGATCCAGTTGCCCATGCGGGCCAGGGCGATCGTCGGCAGCGCGAGCAGAGTGTCGCGCGGAAAGGCGCGCATGGCCAGGATCAGGCCGGCCAGCGGCGACAGAAGCACAAGCGCGTACAAGGTCGCACTTTCCAGCCAGGCACCACTGAAGCCACTGACCGATGCCGTCATTGCCAGCCGCGCGGCGAGGACAAGGGCAAGCAGGCCGGTCCAGATCAGGGCAATGGATCCGATTCGCCATTCCGCCGCATGGACGAGGCGAACACTCCGCCGGTGCAAGGCATCGCCAAGCTGGCCCGCCCGCGCGCGAAGAGAAGCGATGACCATCTTGCCCATGGCGAAACCCCGGAAAAACCTCGTCATAAGGCTAGAAGGCCAAACTTAGAAACAGCTTAACGCGCTTGCTGTTCCGAATTGGGACTATTTTGGGGTAATCGCATCCTAAGTCGTTACGGCTGTGACCTGTTTTGTCACCGATTCGGACGAAACCCGCGAGCTATAACGGCTCAGCTTGCAAAAACAACACTTCGGCGCGATCTCTTTTTTTATGACTTAAAAACAATCGCTTGTGCCGCCGCCATGCCGGCAGATAAACGAACGACATATATCATTTATCCTACAGCTATAGCTCCAAGTAATTATTAAATATACCTCACATTCCACTAGTATTATAACCCAATGGTTAACGGCGATAAATCATAACATATTGATTTACCTCGAAAACTTACTATTTGACTATCAAATGCCATTTAAGTCATTACTAAATCATTCCCAGGAGGGGTGTCTGAACAAGGGCTACAAGCCTATAAAATTTCCGAGGCCGTAGCCTTTCAACAGTATCCGTCCCTGAGAATATTCAGAATGAGCATGTATTGTGCATGTTCTTGATTTAGGGATGGGAAATAATCATGACACTGATCAAGTCTTTCTGGACAGACCGGAGCGGCGCTGCCGCTGCTGAATATGCTCTGATTCTTGCCATCGTCGGCAGTGCGATTGCTGTTGCGGCTTTGGGACTTGGCACGGCGGTTTCGGGTGCGATCGACACCGCGGCGACCTGCATCACCACGCCTTCGAGCTGCTGAATTCGGGACCGCCGCGCCCGCTGGCGCGGCGGTCGCCTACCATAATCGATAGAAGAAATGCCAGGGAGGGCAACATGGGCGGGCAGCGCAATCTCATCATCCTTATCGTGGCGCTCGCAATGGGTGCCTTCGCGGTTTATATCGCCAACGCCTTTTTCTCGAGCGTCGAAAAACGCAACCAGCAGATCGCGCAGGAGCTGAAACTCGGCACCGTCGTCGTGGCCCGCGTGCAGATGAAATATGGCGACCAGCTGACGCCTGAGAAGCTCAGGATCGTGCAGTGGCCCTCCTCTTCGGTGCCACCGGGCGCCGTCAGCGACATTCGCATCCTCACCGCCAGCCCGCAGGGCGTGCGCGTCGCCCTGCGTCCGATCGAGCCGGGCGAGCCGGTGCTGCAGTCGATGCTGACCGGCCCGGGCGGCCGCGCCGTCATTTCCGCGACCTTGCCCAAGGACAAGCGCGCCGTTGCTCTTCGCGTCAATGATGTCGCGGGCGTCGCCGGCTTCGTCCTGCCGGGCGACAGCGTCGACGTCCTGCTGACGCGCCAGCCCGCGACCGGCGGTAACATGCAGGTCGAGCAGATCACCGACACGATCGTCGAGAATGTGCGCGTGATCGCGGCCGACCAGAATAGCAATGACAACAGCAAGGATCCGCAGCTCAGCAAGACGGTGACGCTGGAGGTCGACCCGGTGCAAGCCAAGAAGATCGCGCTCGCCGGACAGATCGGCACGCTCTCGCTGTCCCTGCGCAATGCAGCAGACCAGCAGCAGGCGGCCGACCCGCGCACGATCAGCGTGGCCGATCTCGGCTCGGGCGGTTTCCCCTATTACAGCATGCCGCGCGCGATGCCGGCTGCGATGCCGATTGCCTATCGCCCATCATTCCGCCCGCGTGAGCCGCAGGGGCCTCGGCCGGACACACGTTCGGTCATTGTCGGCAAGGGCGTCAAAATTTCAACGGTCGAGGTGAAGCCATGACGGGGGTCAATGAATATAAGTATTCGCCGCTGAGGCGTTTCGTCTGGGGGGTTGCCGTCTGCACGGCCGCCGTGACGGGACAGGCAAGGGCAGCGCCCGCCGCACCGGAGCCCATGCCTCCGTCCTGGCAGGATGCCGGCTCCAATGTCCAGGCCGGCCAGCTCGAGGTTCCACTCAACAAGAGCCAGATGCTGACGGTCGATCGCCCGTTCGGCCGGATCATGGTCGGCAATGACGATATCGCCGACATCCAGCCGATCACCACGCGCAGCGTCTATGTGCTTGGCCGCAAGCTGGGGACGACCAGCCTCACCATCTACGACAAGGCCGGTCGGGTGATCGCGGTGGTCGATGTCGCGGTGGGGCCGGACGTGGTGTCGCTTCGCCGCCAGATGGCGCAGCTCATGCCCAACGACAGGATCGGCGCCCATATATCGAATGACGCCATTGTCCTCACCGGCCTCGCATCGAGCGCACCCGCCATCGACCGCGCGGTTCAGCTCGCCCGGACCTATTCCGGCGACAAGGTCGTCAACATGGTCTCGGTCGGGGCGAGCCAACAGGTGATGCTTGAAGTGCGCTTCTCCGAGGTACGGCGCGACACCGCGAAAAATATCGGCATCGGTGCCTTCCTGGGAAGCAGAAGCGGCCGGTTTGACGGGGTGTTCGGCAATGGCGCCCAGCTGGTGCCGGATGCGGACACGGGCATGGGCGTGCTGAAGCGCTCGGCGGTAACGGACACCTTCGGCATTTTCCGGCAGCTGTTCAATGTTGGCGGCGTCAGCATCGAGGGCACGCTCGACGCCCTGGAAAGCAAGGGGCTCATCAAGACGCTGGCCCAGCCGACGCTGATCGCGCTGTCCGGTGAGACGGCGTCGTTCCTGGCCGGCGGCGAGTTCCCGATACCGGTTGTCCAGAGCGGCAACAGCACCGGCAACAGCGCGCAGATCACGGTGGAATTCAAGCCGTTCGGCGTCAGCCTTGCCTTCACGCCGACCGTGCTCGCCGATGGGGTGATCAGCCTCAGCGTGGAGCCCGAAGTCAGTTCCCTCGACGCCAGCGCGTCCGTGCAGATCAACGGCCTCACCATTCCCGGCCTGCGGACGCGGCGCGCCAGCACGGTGCTCGAACTGCGCGATGGTGAGGCGTTTGCGATCGCGGGATTGCTCCAGCAGGACTTCGGCACGACCGTGCGCCAGATACCGCTCCTGGGATCGCTGCCGATCATCGGAACCCTGTTCCGCTCATCGGGCTTCAAGCGCGGCGAAACCGAGCTTGTCATCATCGTCATCCCCAGGCTGGTGCAGCCAGTGCGGCCCGACCAGATCGCGCTGCCGACCGACCGGGTGAAGGATCCGCGTGAGGGCGACCTCTTCCTGATGGGCCGGACGGACAGGGCCGTGGGTGTCAATCCGCTGGATCCCCGCGACAACTCATCGAACAGAACGGCTCCGGCGCCTGCCGCCAAGGGTGCCGCACCGGCAAAGGGAAAGGACGGCTATGGTTATTGATCGCCTCGCGCTCGCGGCGTTGCCCGCCGCATGTGCGCTAGCGGGGTGCACCCCGGTCGACACCGGCTTTGGCGACTCCGTGAAGACGAATATCGCGGTTCAGGTGATCGACCCGGAAGTGGTCTATGACGCCCCGCTCGCCTCGGCTGCCGGGGCGAAGATGGCCCCGGCCGTGGAGCGTTACCGGACCGACAAGGTCAAGGCGCCCAAGGGCATCAGAACCACGAATATCGGCAGCGGTGGTTCGACAGGCGGATCCTCGAGATAGGCATGGGAAAGTCGAGAAAGCCATGGCACGCATAACCCTCAGAGACCTGCTCAATTGCACCAGTGGCGCCGTGGCGCCGACTGTGGCGCTTTCGCTGGTCGGCCTGATCGCGGTTGGAGGCCTCGCTTTCGATTATTCGCGGCTCGCAGGGATGCATTCCGAATTGCACAATGCCGCGGATCAGGCTGCCCTCGCAGCGGCGAGCCAGCTTGACGGCAAGGCGGATGCCACCAAGCGCGCCGCCGAGGCGGCCGCCGGTCTGGTCGCCAACAAGACGCTGATTTCCAATGACGGCAATACGCCGGACATCGGCGTTGCCAGCGTCGCCTTCTACCAGAACGAGGATCGGAGTGGCCCGGTAACGCGCGATGATGCCAGCACGACTGACGACAAGCTGGCAAAATTCGTGGAAGTGACGGTGAATGGACGCCAGGCCTTCTATGCCTTGACGCCGATCGTCAGCCTGATCAGCTCCGGCAACATCAATGCCATGGCGATGGCTGGGTTCGGTACGGCGACTTGCAAGGTGCCGCCGGTGATGATCTGCAATCCGCTGGAAGGGACCGACCCCGATTTCACGGTCGCCAACTATATCGGCAAGGGCCTCAGGCTGGTGTCGGTGGGCAATGGCGGCGGCTGGGCTCCCGGCAATTTCGGTTATCTGAACACCAATGGCGGCTCCAATGGCGCGCCAGGCCTGCGCGAGGCGCTGGGCTGGATCACCCCGCCCGGCGATTGCAGCAAGCAAACCGGCGTCAATACCAAGCCAGGTGCGACCGTGTCGGTGACCGATGCCCTCAATACCCGGTTCGATATTTACGACAGCAACGTGGCCTGCCCTGCGGGCGGCAGCTGCCCGCCGTCAACAAACAGCGTCAAGGATCTGGTCAAGACGGACGGGATCAACGGCAATGCCTGCAAGCTCCATAGTCAGGGCTGGCAGGAGGTGGCGAGCGGCGACCAGTATCGGCCGACGACGACCGCACCACTGACCGGCAGCTATCCGCTTGCAATGGGCCACCCACGTGACATCTGCCACGCCCTCCCGGCAGGCACGGCGGGCCGTTGCGACGGCCCGGTCGGTAACGGGACCTGGGATATCGATGCCTATTTCTATGTGAATTATAATCACGCCACCCACACCGCCGCTGGCTTGGCAGCCAACGCGACGCGCTATGACGTTTACAAGTGGGAAATGGCCCATGCCGGCACCACCGCCATTAATGGCGTGACCGTGCTCGCTCCCCGCCCCGTCAGCGGCGCGCTCAAGTCGCGCGGCGCCCCCTATTGCCACACGCCCGGCCTTGCGCCCGGGGGCAATTTTCCTGATCGGCGCCGTCTGTCGATAGCGGTGGTCAACTGCACGGCCAACAGCGTCAATGGCAGTTCGACCAATGTGCCAGTCCAGAAATGGGTGGACGTTTTCCTCGTCGAGCCTTCATATGCTAGAAGCGCGGAAGGGGGCACCCAGCCGGGCGACATCTATGTCGAGGTCATCGCCGAGGCGGGTTCCAACGGAGACGGCACGTTTGGCCAGGTGGTCGAGCGCAATGTGCCGTATCTGGTGCGATGAGACCGCGCCTCGCCTCCTTCCTCCGCGACCGGAGCGGCGTGGCGGCAGTCGAGATGGTGCTCGTGACACCGCTTCTCATGGCCATCATCTTTGGCGCGTTCGAGGCCGGTAATTTCTTCTGGAACGAGCATGTCGTGATCAAGGC
>Ga0068860_100003809_pt1 | contig 15519 bp, 11 predicted proteins | sample KBSSwiS32_FD_66597 | JGI IMG/M metagenome (GOLD analysis project Ga0068860, IMG submission 66597) | Switchgrass rhizosphere microbial communities from Kellogg Biological Station, Michigan, USA - KBS Switchgrass S3-2 | ecosystem: Host-associated > Plants > Roots > Rhizosphere > Soil ... | reverse complement strand
TGGTTCCTGTTCAAACACGTCCGAGCATTGCGGCGCTGCGGAACGTCGCGACGCGGCTGCGCATCGATTCAGTTCGCGCCACGACCGAGGCCGGAAGCGGCCACCCGACCTCCTGCGCATCGGCCGCCGATATCGTCGCGGCATTGTTCTTTGCCGAGATGCGCTACGACCCGCGCAACCCGCAGAATCCCGACAACGATCGCTTCGTGCTCTCGAAGGGGCACGCGGCGCCGGTTCTCTATGCGGCGTGGGCGGAAGTCGGATTCCTCAAACGTGATGATCTCCTCACGCTGCGACGATTCGACTCGGATCTGGAAGGACATCCGACGCCGAGACTGCCGTTTGTGGACGTTGCAACCGGCTCACTTGGTCAGGGCATCTGCGCAGCGGTTGGCATTGCGCTGAACGCACGGCGCATCAAGTCCGATTACCGCACGTACGTGATGCTCGGTGACGGCGAATCCGCCGAGGGCTCCGTCTGGGAAGCAGCCGAAGCGGCCGCGCACGATCGTCTGGATTCCCTCTGCGGCATCACGGATGTCAACGGCCTCGGACAGAGCGGTCCATCGATCTGGAACCACGACCTGGAGGCCTACGCCTCGAAATGGCGCGCCTTCGGCTGGCATGCGATCGTCGTGGACGGCCACGATGTTCCCGCAGTCCTCGACGCGTTCGACGAGGCGAGGGAGACCAAAGGGCAGCCGACGATGATCCTGGCCCGAACCGTCAAGGGCAAAGGAATGCCGGTCGCGGAAGGGAAGAACGGCTGGCACGGCAAGGCATTCAAGAAGGGCGAGGAGGTCGACTCGGTGCTGAGGGCGCTCGAATCTCAGCTTGCGGCCGAGGACGAACCAGCGCAGCCGCCCGACGGCCCGCGAACGCGCCGCGATCAGAGCCGGTCTGCGCCGCCGAAGAAGGCAACGGTCGGCATGCTGTCGTACAAACTCGGCGAGAGCGTAGCGAGCCGCGAAGCGTACGGAACCGCCCTTGCGAAGCTGGGCGACGGCGACGACCGGATTGTCGCGCTCGACGGCGATGTCAAGAACTCGACCTTCAGCGAGAAGTTCGAAGAGAGACACGCCGACCGCTTCTTCCAGAACTTCATCGCCGAACAGGTAATGATTGGCTCGGCGATGGGGCTCGCCGCACGCGGGGCCATTCCGTTCCCATCGACATTTGCGGCCTTCCTGACCCGTGCGTACGACTTTATTCGAATGGCGTGCATCAGCAACGTGAACATCAAAATCGCCGGGTCGCACGCGGGTGTTTCAATTGGCGAAGACGGCCCTTCGCAGATGGCGCTCGAGGACCTTGCGATGATGCGCGCGCAGCCGAACATGACGGTCCTCTATCCGTGCGACGCGGTGAGCACCGAGCGGCTGCTGGAGCTGATGGCCTACGAGCACGGCCCCGCATACATGCGGACCTCGCGGCCGAAGACGCCAGTAATCTATGGCCCGGACGAGCGGTTCGCGATTGGGGGTCTCAAGATTCTGCGCGAGAGTGCCAATGACACGGCGACCGTCATTGGCGCAGGCGTCACCGTGTTTGAAGCCCTCAAAGCGTACGACCAGCTCCAGAAGTCGGGTACCAGCATTCGTGTGGTCGATCTGTATTCGCTTCAGCCGATCGACTCGGGTTCGCTGCTGCGGTGCGCACGAGAAACGAAGCGCCTCATTACCGTCGAGGATCACTATGCGGCTGGTGGCGTCGGAGACGCGGTTGCTGCCGCGGTGGCCGAGGGTGGTTTTGCCGTCGAACGCCTGTGCGTCCGCGAGATTCCGCGCAGCGGCACGCCCGAACAACTGATCGATCACTATGGCATCTCGTCGCGTCACATCGTCGCGGCGGTCACCGCGTAGGCCGCTCGACATGCGCGGCCGGAGTGCGTTATGAGCGAACAACCAAATCGACGCGATTTCCTCAAGACCGTCGGCACCGTCGGCGCCAGCGGAATTGCCGCGGCCGTCGGCGTCGAGAGCGCCGAAGCGCAAACGCGGCCGGCAGCCGCTGCCGCGCCGTCCACGCTCACGGCCGTCTCGCACGCGTACACGTTCTTCACCGCTCCCGAAGCGGCGTTGATCGAAGCAGCCGCCGACCGATTGATCCCTGCGGACGAGCTGACGCCAGGCGGCACCGATTGCGGTGTCGCGGTGTTCATCGATCGCCAGCTCGCCGGCGCGTGGGGGAGCGGCGACCGGACCTACATGCAGGGCCCATGGCAGAAAGGCGTTCCGACGCAGGGGTACCAATCGCCGTTAACGCCGGCGGAGTTTTTTCGAGCCGGCATTGCCGCGACCAACGCTTATTGCCGCAAGACTCTGCAGAAAGATTTCGATCGGCTGTCAGCCGATCAGCAGATCAAGGTGCTTCAGGACATGGAACAGGGGCGCATCGCCTTCGACGGCATCTCGGCACAGGAGTTCTTCAACCTGCTGCTGGCGACGGCGATGCAGGGGTTCTTCGCTGATCCGGTGTACGGTGGCAATCGCGAAAAAGTCGCGTGGAAGATGATCGGTTTTCCCGGTGTGGTGGCGATCTACTCCGAACACATCAAGACGTACCGTAATAAGAAGTACGACGTCGAGCCGAAGAGCATCCTCGATCTTTCGTGAGGTGATGAGGTCTGCATGGCAACACGCTTGAGAGAAGTCGACGTCGTGATCGTCGGTCTTGGATGGACCGGCGGCATTCTCGCCAAGGAGTTGAGCGAGGCGGGAATGCGCGTCGTCGCGCTGGAGCGCGGCGGCATGCGGTCCACCAATCCGGACTTCGCGATTCCGTTGATCCGCGACGAGCTGAAATACGCCGTACGCAACGCGCTGATGCAGAACCCGGCGCGGGACACGCTGACCTTCCGCCACAGTCCATCGGAGCCGTCGCTTCCGATGCGGCAGCTCGGATCGTTTCTCCCCGGCGAGGGCCTCGGCGGTGCCGGAGTGCACTGGAACGGCGTGACGTGGCGGTGGACCGGCATCGACCACGCCGCCCGCTCGTACTACGAGCAGCGGCACGGGAAGTCGTTCATCCCTGCCGACATGCCGATCCAGGACTGGCCGATGACCTACGCGGAGCTCGAGCCGTACTACGACAAGTTCGAGCGGACGGCCGGCGTCAGCGGAAAGGCGGGCAACATCCGCGGCACCAAACAGCCAGGCGGCAACTTCTTCGAGCAGTCGCGTGACCGCGACTATCCGCTGCCCGCGCTGGAGCCCAGCTACTCACAGATCCTCTTCAACGACGCGACCGCGCAAATGGGGTATCACCCGTTCCCGCGTCCATGCGCGAATGCGTCGCGCGCGTACACGAACCCCGACGGGTCACGTCTCGGCGCGTGCGTCTACTGCGGACATTGCGAGCGCTTCGGCTGCGAGGCCAACGCGAAGGGCAGTCCGCACATCACCGTCATTCCGAAGGCGATGGCGCAGCCCACCTTCGAGCTGCGCACGCACTCGTGGGTGACGAAGGTGATGCTCGACTCGACGAAGAAGAAGGCGATCGGGGTCGCCTACACCGACGTGTCGAACGGCCAGGAATACGAGCAGCCAGCCGCGATTGTCGCGTTGTGCGCGTATGCGATCAACAACGTCCATCTGATGCTGCTGTCGAGCATCGGCACGCCGTACGACGCGACAACGCAGAAGGGAATCGTCGGAAAGAATTACTGCTATCAGCCGGGTGGCGGCGGCGTGACGCTGTTCTTCGAGGACAAGATTTTCAACCCATTCATGGCGACCGGTGCGTTTGGCATCGCCATCGACGATTTCCACGCGAACGATCAATTCGACCGCGTGACGATGGGCGCGCTCGGCGGGGCGACGATTAACGTCGGGCAGAGCAACGGGCGGCCGATCGGCTATCGACCCGTGCCTGCGGGCACGCCGCGCTGGGGCGCGGAGTGGAAGAAGGCGACCGCGAAATGGTACCTGCGCGCGATGAACATCGGCGTGACCGCGAGCAACATGCCGAACCGGTACAACGCGTACGACCTCGATCCCACGTACAAGAACGTCTTCGGCCAGCCGCTGCTGCGCCTCACCTACAATTTCCTCGAGAACGACAAGAAGGTGATTGCGTACGTCGGCCAGAAGGCGGCCGAGATTGCGCGCAGCCTGAACCCGACGAGCATGACGGGCCCGGGCACGCTTGGCGACTACAACATCGTTCCGTATCAGTCGACGCACAACACCGGCGGCGCCATCATGGGTTCGTCGCCTGGCACCAGCGCGGTGAACAAGTACCTGCAATCGTGGGACGTCCCGAACGTGTTCGTCGTCGGCGCGAGCGCGTTTCCGCACAACTCCGCTTACAACCCAACGGGACCGGTCGGCGCGCTCGCATATTGGACGGCCGATGCGATCAAGAAGCGCTACCGTCAGCGACCTGGGCTGATAACGTAGATGCCTCGTCTGGATGGTGGTTGGTGGTTCGTGGTTGGTGGTTGCGCGATGCTCGTCGCGACAACCACATCACACGTGCGCGGCGCTGATGTTGAAAAGGGCAAAGCCCTGTTCGAGCAGTGCGCGGCCTGCCATTCGCTCGATGGGACAGGCGACTACGATGGACCGACCTTGAAGGGCGTCATCGGACGCAAAGCCGGATCGCTCGAAGACTACCGGTATTCCGCGGCCATGAAGCGCAGTGAGGTCGTGTGGGATGCGGCCACAATCGATAAATACGTCGCGGATCCTCAGGCGTTCATTCCCGGCAATCGCATGGCGTTTGCGGGCATCAGTGACAAGACGCAGCGTGAGGATTTGATCGCGTTTCTCGCCGTCGCGACGAAGGATACGAACTCGAAGTAACATCACCACTTCGGATCTAATTGATTCGCCAAACCTCCCTGCTGAGCGCCGTCCGGACCGTCATTCGCGCCGATTCCGATCCGGTTCGACAGGCGTTGTTCGCAAACTTGAAGGAGTCGCACGTCCTCGTGCGGCTCGTGTTTGCGGTTCACGAAGGACTCAGGAATACGGCTGCATCGGCGCTGCTGGTGTCCACCTACGGCCTGGGAGTGTTTCTGACGGTTACCGGCCCCCGCCATAGAAGCGCATCACTCCTGTCGGTGGCCAGACACGCGAATGCCAGGCGGCAGATTGCGCGGATGGCCGACTGGCTCGAGCCGGGTGAGTGCGAACCGCTGGACACGAGGCTTGCCGCACTCCCGCGCCGGGTGGTCGGGTCATTGATCGACTTGATGAAGTCGCGCGCGTCCGTGGTGCAGACATTGCGCGTGCTGCGCCGGATCGACCAGACGCACGGCTTCCTCGTCGCCTGCCGCACCGCCAGCGCCATCGCGTGGTATGCGCGAGGCAAGGCCATCCTGCACGCCCAGCGCCCTCAGGCGATCGTCGTGTCGAGCGACACCAACCCCGAAGAAGTCGGCTTCACGGCGGCCGCCCGCACGCTCGGTATTCCAACGATCTTCATTTCGCACGCTTATCCGACGCCATTTTCGCCGCCCCTGGCGTTCGATCTGTCGATTCTCGGTGGACAGGCGGAAGTTGACGCGCGTCGGCGACGGGGGGCGATTGCCGGCGAGATTCTGCTCGCGGGACTGGAAGGAGAATCGAGATCGCTTGACGCGACACAATTCGAGCGGAAGGAGCCCGTTGTCGGCATCTTTGCGCCCAAAGCCGTGTCCTGGCAGACGCTGGCTGCCGTCATCGCGGATTGCCGGCAATACTTTCGCGCGCGTCAGATCGTGATTCGCTGGCATCCGAGCATGCTCGAACCGCCGCGACTGTCGCATCGCATCAATGACATGTCGGGCATTGTGGAGTCGCCGAAAACGGCGAAACTCGCCGATGTTGCCCGGCAATGCGACTGGGTGATCGCCGACGAGAACAGCAGCGTGCACCTGCCGGTGCTGAAGCTCGGGATTCCCTCCATCGCAGTCAAGCAGTTGGGCCGGTATCCCCAAACACGGACCGACATGTACGGTCTGGTTCGTGACCGGATCGTCCCTCCGGCGATCGCGGCGATCCGGGATATGCAGCCGGACGCACTCGCGGCATTCTTCTCGAATGGCTGGGTAGCGCGATTCCAACGCTACGATGCTTCGTACGCGCGGCCGCGGGCCGCGATCGAAATTGAGGTGCGGGCAGCGATCGAGCGGCTCCGTCATGGCGTCGCGGTTGAGTCGATCGGTGCGTGATATCAACGCCCAGACCTTGCCCCCGGGTCTTTCAGAATCACCGCGTCCGGCCGTCGGGTGGAGACCGCGTGGCGCCCGTCTTGTCAGCCTCGCACTGAGCGCGGCGATTCTCGCCGCGCTCTATCGGAGCATCGATGTCAGGCTGATCATTCGCGATCTGCGCAGCGTCGACAGGGTCTGGCTCGTCATGTCGGTCGGAATGATTGTGCCGATTACGCTGCTCCGCGCGATGCGGTTCTACCTCGTTGCACCGCGGGGAACGATGCCGGGCGTAGGCGAAGCGCTTCGATTGACGCTGGTCTCGTCGGCCGCCAATGTCTTCCTGCCGGCGAAGTCCGGAGATCTCATCAAGAGCTATTTCCTGGCGAACGGACGCTGGCCGTCCGCGGGCGTCTCGGTAGCGGTGGTGGTGTACGAGAGACTGTGCGACCTGGTAGGTCTGATTACATGGTGCGCGCTTGGATGGATCATCGCGCGCCCCGATGTCGCCGGAGTGCCGTCGGTTCTGTGGCCGGTCCTCGGCCTGTTTGGCGCTGTGTGTGGCGTTCTAATTTCGTCCGAGAGAGTCGCCCGGTTCGGCTCGACGCTCGTCGCCGGCGTTCTTGCCGGACGTTGGCAGCGCATTCGATCGCTGGCCGACGGCTGGCCCGCTCTTTTTCAGGCGCTCGGCAGACGACGCGGCAACGTGATCTTGCTGTCGCTGCTGCTGTGGCTGGTGCACGTCATCCAAATCTGGATGTTCACGGTGACGCTTTCGATACGGATCCCGTTCACCGTTTGCGTCAGCCTGACGGCCGTCGCCCTGATGATCGGTCAGCTTCCATTTGCGTTCGCTGGGCTCGGTGCGCGCGACGTGGCGCTGGTCGTCCTGATGCGGGGATATGTCAGGCCGGAATCGGCCGCGGCGCTCGGTCTGCTGATCGCGACGCGCAACCTGCTGCCTCCGCTGGCCGCACTGGCAATCGTTCGGCCCTACGTGACGAGGTTGGCCTCTGACGTCGGGCTCGGCGTGAGAGCAGGTTCGAGTCCGAACGAGGCATAGGCATGGGTCGCGCCGTCGCCTACGCGATTCTCGTATCGGCGATCGGAGTCGCGACCATCCACGTGGTCGGATGGGGCGTGGCCGCCCGGACGATCCTGTTCGAGGCGTCGCCGCACGTTCCGCGCATCCAGTCGATCGTCGTGCTGGGCCTTGGAGCGCTCGCGGTTCGGGCCGCGGCGTTGCGGCGCCGCAGGACCCGCCAGCTCGTCGTCGTCGCGGTGCTCCTCGCTACGCTGGCGGCGTTTCTCACCCTACCGTTGCCGCCGCTGCGGTTCGAGGGCAGCGGCTACATGGCGGACGCCGCCGACAATATCAACGATCGCGCGAAGTTCGAGCGTCGGTTTCCGATCGCTGTTGGTCCCACCACGGGTTTCCATTCCTATCTCGGCGATCTGGTGATGACCAGGCTGGAGCGGGCCTACGCGGCATCAGGCAATTCAGGCAACGCGACGGCGCGTGCGTACGCAACCCTGTCGACGCTTGCGGGAACGCTGTTTCTCATCGAACTCTTCATCGTTGCGGCGCTGCATCGATATTCACGCAGAGTGTGCCGCTATGTTGCCGTGGCGATCGCTTCGCCTCTCGCCCTGCTGTATTTCGGCTATTACGAGCTCGGCTATCTCGCGATGACTGGCGCTGTCGTTCCACTGCTCGCCATTCGACGGGGCTCCGACATCCGCATCACCGGGTCAACCCTGAGTGCGGGCCTCTTTCAAGGCTTCCACACGGCGCTTCACGGCTTCGGTCTGCTTGGGCTCGGCGGCGGCGTGCTGTCGCTTGTCGCCGCCCGGGCTCCCGCGGCACAGCGGGCGGTTCGGACGCTGGCATTCGCTTCCGCCGGCGTCGCCATGTACCTGGGATGGGTCTTCATCTATGTCGTCGGAATGGGAATCTCCATCATCGTTGAAAACACCGTCCAGGGGTTTGGTTTCCGGCGGTTGTTCGAGGACGTCATCATTGACAAGCGCATCGCGTATCCGCTGTTTTCTGTGGCCGGCCTGACTGAAATCGGGCTGATCAGCATGATCGCGGGCGTGCCGTTGCTGATCCTGGCCTGGATCAAATCACCACGCGGCGCTCTGATCGTGAGCGCGGCCTACGCGTTACCAGGGCTCATCTTCCTGGCTTCGTGGTGGCCGCCGGGTGCTCCGTTGAATCTCGATCTTCTGATGGCCGCATTTCCGGGATTGTTCGCGGCCTGCTGGCTGCTCGCGTCCTCGCGCGAGCGAGCGGTGACGGCGCTGGTGTTGATGGTGGCGCTCCACACGCTGTTCTGGACCAATCTTGGCAGCACGTTGCTGCACCGCGTCTGGATTACGGCGCCGAGCTGAATGTTGGCTCAAGGCTCAAGGCTCAGGGCAACCCTCCTGAGCGCCGGAAGCCCGAAGCCTGTAGGCCGTAGCCGGTGAATGCTAGCGAGGGAACCCGGGCGTCTGCGTCACCTGCGTGGCCTGCCATAGATGGCGACGTTCGTGAGCCACCATGGCGGCGAATCCGGAGCCGAGCGGAAACACCAGCCATGACGCAACGGGAGAACGCGTTCGGGCGCGGGCAAGGTCGAGCCCGTTCGCCTGACGCAGCCGATCGACGTATTGCACCTGATAGGCGCGAAACGCAGCCATGATCTCGTGACGTGTCCGTCCAGGAGGCGGCTGGAACGCCGCCGGAGTTTTCGTACGAAACCGCGGCGGCGGCTCGAGCATCCGAACGAGCAGACGCGCCAGCCACCAGTAGGTGTAGGGCCCTTCGCCGTACTGCCCCTGACGGATCGCATTGGCGATTCCTTCGTCGAGTACGGGCAGATACATGCGTGCAGTGGCATTGAGGTGATCGATGCACTGCGCGACGGACCATCCATATCGGGGCCTGTCCGCCGAAGCCTTCGTGACAAGGGGTTGCCAACTGAATTGCGCATCGCTGAGCGGACCGACGAGTGCGTCCGCGTCGTTGGCGAGCTCCTCGAACTGGCGCCGAAACTCGTTGAGTTGTGGCGCGAGCGCGAGGTGCGCCGGTGTGGGCACGGACGCGATTCTATCAATGCATCGGGTTGCAACGCGCCAGTTTGATCGGGGTCAGCGTTTGCGCGAAACGGTCGCAGACACCGCACTTATTTTTTGCCGCAGGCGCACGGCGTCCCGTGGCGCGTGCCCGCCCGCGTCGTTGTTGAAGTACGCAAACACGTGCAGTCCGTCGGCGGCGCGTGCGGCCAGCCACTCGGCCCATTCGTCAAGCCGGTCGTCGGCATACCGGCCGCCATACTTCTGCGTGCCGAAGTGAAATCGGACGTAGATGAAAGGTCCGACAACCTGCTTGCCCGACGCCGACCCCTGCATGTCGTGAAGACAGAGCGCGACGTCATGCCGGCGCAGTAGCTCGTAGACTCGCGGGTCGTACCAGCTCGGCTCGCGGAATTCGATGGTGTGACGATACCCGCGCGGTAAGGCGCGGAGAAAGATTTCAAGGCGCTCGACATTCACTGGCCAACGCGGCGGCAACTGGTAGAGGACAGGGCCGAACCGTGAGCCGAGTTGCCGCGCGTTGTCGAAGAAGCGCGCGAGCGGATCGGAAGGATCCTTCAGCTTCTTCATATGCGTGAGGAAACGACTCGCCTTGACGGCGTAAAGAAACCGTGACGGCGCCTGTTCCCGCCACTTGGTGAACGTCTCGGCGGATGGCAGCCGGTAGAAACTGTTGTTGATTTCAACCGTGTCGAACGAGAGCGCGTAGTGCGCGAACCAGCGTGAGGTGGGAAGCTCGGCCGGATAAAAATCCCCCCGCCAGTGTTTGTATTGCCACCCTGAACAGCCGATTCGAATATTTCGAGGCGGATACGTGGTCGCAGCGACGGAACGGTCGAGCTGTTGATCGACGCCGCGGCCGCTGAGCTCGCTAAGTTCTACGTTGCCCACTATTTACAGTCCCCGCACGGTCCGATACAATCATCAGGCGCGTTCGGCTCGCCAAGCACGCGCATTCCACCATCAATTGGGCCTGTTGCACCCGGTATGCCCGGCTGCTTGGCTCTTCAGCAGAGGGAGTACCGTGTTCGGAGGCAAACTTCCACGCACCCGCATGTTCTGGATGATCGCGGGGGCGCTCGTCATCATTCTTTCCGTCGTCTCCTTCTATTGGCTGCGACCCTCTGCGCAGCCAGCGCCGGCCAACGCCGCGTTTTCTGATTTCCTGCATGACATCGAGGCCGGGCGCGTTCGCCACGTCACGCAGGCGCAGGAGGCGCTCGAGTTCGACCTCGTTGACGGATCGCGCCATGTGACCGTGGCTCCGCAGGGCTATGTTGCCTCGAACCCGACGTTTGTCACCGACCTTGCCCGGCGAGGCGTTCGCTTCGACGTGAAGGCGGGCGAAGAGACACACGCCGCGAGCGGCTATGGCGCGATGGGCTTTGGCCTCCTGCTGCTCGGCTTCGCCGGGCTGGCGCTCTTCCGCGCGATCAATGGTCGCGTGCCGACGCTCGAGAAAGCTCGGACGATTGATCCGCAGCAGGTCACCATCACATTCGCGGATGTGGCCGGTATCGACGAAGCGAAAGACGAGGTTGGTGAGATTGTCGACTTTCTGAGAGAGCCCCAACGCTTCGCGGAGATCGGTGGGCGCATTCCGCGCGGCGTCCTGCTGATTGGTCCTCCGGGCACCGGCAAGACGCTGCTGGCGCGATCGATGGCTGGAGAAGCGAAGGTCCCGTTCATTTCGGCGAGCGGCTCGGACTTCGTGGAAATGTACGCCGGAGTCGGCGCGTCGCGCATCCGGAAGCTGTTCAAAGAAGCGCGGCGCCACAAGGCGTGCATCATCTTCATCGACGAGCTCGACGCGGTCGGCAGAAATCGCGGTGGCAACTCGCTCAGTCACGAAGAACGTGAACAGACGCTGAACCAGCTCCTCGTCGAGATGGATGGGTTTACGCAGTCGGAGAGCACCATCGTGATCGGCGCGACCAACCGCCACGACATCCTCGATCCGGCGCTGCTCCGTCCCGGACGGTTCGATCGTCAGGTCATGGTGGGCAACCCAGACATCAAGGGACGCGAGCAGATTCTCCGCGTCCACGCGAAGAAGGTGGCACTCGAACCCGACGTCGATCTGCGCGCCATCGCACGCGGGACGCCAGGATTTTCAGGCGCCGATCTCGCCAACCTCGTGAACGAGGCTGCGCTGATTGCCGCGCGCGCCGGGCGCAAGTCGGTTGGCAATGGCGATCTCGACGCGGCGCGGGACAAGGTGCTGATGGGCGTCGAACGGAAATCGGTCGCAATGAGCGAACGCGAGCGGATCACCTGCGCCTATCACGAAGCAGGGCACGCGATCGTGGCCGCCATGCTTCCCGATGCTGATCCGCTGCACAAGGTCACGATCATTCCACGCGGCCGTGCGCTCGGTGTGACGATGCAGCTGCCGGAGGCGGATCGGTACACGCATAGCAAGCCTTTCATCGAGACGCAGATTGCGATCCTGATGGGAGGCCGCATCGCCGAGGAGCTGTTCCTCAGACAGATGACGAGCGGCGCTTCCAATGACATCGAACGCGCGACTGAGCTTGCGCGAAAGATGGTGTGCGAGCTCGGCATGTCGCCGCTCGGTCCGCTGCACTACCGCCGGCCGTCGGGCGCGTTCGACAACGACACGCGCGCGGCGGGCTTTAGCGAGGAGACCGCACGGCGCGTGGACGAGGAAATCCGAACGCTGGTGATGCGCGGCTACGAAACGGCTCGGCAGATCATCGAGCGGCAGCGTCCGGCCGTGAAGGCGCTCGCCGAAGAGCTCCTCGAGGTCGAATCGGTGGATGCCGATCGGCTGCGCGAGATCCTGGCGGCCGCCGTTGTTCCGGCCGCGACATTTCCGGCCGCGGTTCGAGACGCGCTCATACAGGCGCAACGGGGGTCCTAGTTAGAAATCCCACATCCCAACACCCAAATCCCAAATCCCGAAGGTTGGATTTGGGTTTTGGATGTGGGGTTTGGGGTTTTGTGACGTTCATAGCTACGATTGCGTCTTAGTCTTTCTGAGGCGCAACCGTACTGTGATTCGTCACTTCCGCATCGCTTTCCTTGTTATTGCTGCGTTCGGCGTCTGCGCCGGTCCCTTGCTCGCGCAGCAGAACGGATCGTTTGGCCGTCAGCTCCCAGCCGGTAGTCCGTTCGGCGGGGGTGTTCCGCAGGGAACCGCGACGGCCCAGACGCTGCAGCTCACCGTCGCGGACGTCATCCACCGCGCACTGCAATACAACCTGGGTGTTCTGCTGTCCGAGCAGGACGTCTCGCACGCGGGTGGGACACGGTGGGTGACGCTGAGCCAACTGCTGCCGAACGTCAGCGCGTACGTCACCGAGTCCAGGCAGCGCATCAACCTGGAGGCGTTCGGATTTAACCCCTCCAACTTTGGCCTGTCGCCTGTGGTCGGGCCGTTCAACACGTTTGACGCGCGCGTCACGCTGTCACAGTCGCTGCTCGATCGTCGCGCGACCAACGAAACCCGAGCGGAGAACCACAACGTCGAGGCTGCCCGTCACTCCTACCGAAGCGCGCGCGACCTGGTGGTTCTCGTGGCGGCCAACGCGTACCTGCAGATGCTTGCCTCCGACGCCCGCACGCAGTCGGCGCGCGCGCAGTTGCAGACGTCGGACACGCTCTACCAGCAGGCCCAGGATCTGAAGCAGAACGGCATCGTCGCCGGAATCGACGTGCTGCGGGCCGAAGTCAGATTGAACGGCGATCGACAGCGCGTCACGGTGTACCAGAATGATTTTGAGAAGGCACGACTCCAACTTGCGCGTCTGATCGGTCTTCCAGTCGGTCAGGCGTTTGCAGTCAGTGCGCAGCTTCCGAACGTTCCGGTGCCCGACATGACCATCGAGCAGGCGCTCGCCCAGGCGTATCGGGATCGGCCGGATTATCTCGCCGCACAGGAACGGGTGAGAGCCGCCGAGGCATCCCGCGCGGCGGCGTTCAGCGAACAGCTTCCATCGCTGCAGGTCAATGCCAATTACGGCGTGCTGGGTCTGACCGCCGCGGACAGCGTCGCGACGTACACCCTCGCAGGTTCGGTGATCATCCCGATTTTTCAGGGAGGACGCACGCACGGGCGCCTCGCGGAGGCCGACGCCGATCTCCGCCAGCGGCGCGCGGAAGCGGAGGACATGCGCGCGCAGATTTACTACGACGTGCGTTCCGCATTCTTCGACCTGCAGGCCACGGGTGAGCAGCTGCAGGTGGCAACGCGATCGCGCGACCTGGCGAATCAGGAATTGACGCAGGCACGCGACCGGTTTGCGGCTGGCGTCGCCAACAATCTCGAGGTCGTGCAGGCCCAGCAGTCGGTCACGACGGCCGACGAACAGTATATCGACGCGCTTTTTGGCTACGACGTGTCCAAAGCGGTCCTCGCGCGATCGTTAGGTGATGCGGAGGCTGCGGTGCAGCGCATCCTGGGGCCAGGCACACCATAACGGCGTTGGGTCGGATATGAGTGACGTAGGCCCGGTCCTTTCGGAACCGGTTGCTAAAGTGAGCGAAGGAAGAATGAGCAAACGTATTCGCATCGCGATTGTCGCGGTAGTGATCGCGGTGCTGGCAACATCCGTATGGCTGTGGGCGACGGCCGGGCGTGAGACAACCGATGATGCGCAAGTCGACGCGCACATCGCACCCATTGCCGCACGTGTCGGTGGCCCGGTGACTGAGGTGCCCGTCAAGGACAATCAACAGGTCGAAGCGGGCGCGGTGCTCGTCACGATCGATCCACGTGATTATCAGGTGGCTCTCGACAAGGCGCGCGCGGAACTGGCAACGGCGGAAGCTGAAGCGGCCGCCGCACGGGTCAACGTGCCCATCACCTCGACCGCTGCGACGAGCAACGTGTCCACCGCACAGGGCGGCGTGGAGCAGGCACAGGCCGGGATCGAAGCCGCGCAACGCGGCGTCGATGCCGCCAGCGCGCGTGTCGCGACTGCCCAGGCACGCCAGCGCGAGGCCGAAGCGAACGTAGCGAAAACAAGCAAGGATGTGGAACGCTTCAAGGCCTTGCTCGCGAAGGACGAAATTCCGCAGCAGCAGTACGACGCCGCAGTGGCGGCCGCCGAGGCGGCGCATGCGGCCGCCGATTCCGCCAAGGCGCAGGTGCAGGAAGCACAGGCGGGCATTTCGGTGGCGCAAAGTCAGCTGATGCAGGCGCGGGCCGGCGCGACGCAGGCCACCGCGCAACTGCAAACGGCGCAGACGGGTCCGCAGCAGGTCGCGGCACAACGCGCCCGCGCGTCCTCAGCGGACGCGCGCGTCATGCAGCAGCGCGCGGCCGTTCAGCAGGCAGAGCTGAATCTTCAATACACGACTGTCCGCGCGCCGATGCGCGGCATCGTCAGCAAGAAGACGGTGGAGGTCGGTCAGGTCGTGCAGCCTGGCCAGCCGCTCATGTCGGTGATTCCGCTCGAAGACGTCTGGATCACCGCGAATTTCAAGGAGACGCAGCTCGAGGACATGCGTCCCGGTCAGCCTGCCGTGATCGCCGTCGATGCATACGGTGGCCGCGAGTTCAAGGGGCACGTCGAGAGCCTCGCCGCGGCAACAGGATCACGGTTCAGCCTGCTGCCGCCCGAGAACGCGACGGGGAACTTCGTCAAGGTCGTTCAGCGCGTCCCCATCCGTATCGCTATCGACGAGAAGCAGGACGCGGAGCAATTGCTGCGGCCGGGTATGTCGGTGACCGCCAGGGTGTATACGCGGTAATTTGCGTCATCACTCATGACTGAACAGCGTCACATCAATCCCTGGATCGTCGCCATCGCGGTGATGTTCGGCACCTTCATGGAGGTGCTCGACACCACGGTCGTGAACGTGTCGCTGCCGCACATCGCCGCAACGATGTCGGCGACGATCGACGAGGCGACGTGGGTGTTGACGTCCTACCTCGTCGCCAACGCCATCATCCTGCCGATGACAGGCTGGCTTGCGGCAACGTTCGGCCGAAAGCGGCTGTTGATGATGTCGGTCACGGGTTTCACGATCTCGTCATTTCTCTGCGGCATCGCGCCAAACCTTCCGGCTCTCATCTTCTTCCGCATTCTTCAGGGGTCGACTGGTGGCGCGCTGCAGCCGTTGTCGCAGGCGGTGCTCCTCGAGTCGTTCGAGCCGCACGAACGCGGTAAGGCGATGGGGTTCTGGGGTCTCGGTATCGTGGTGGCGCCGATCATCGGCCCGGTCGTCGGCGGATGGCTGACCGACAGCTACAGCTGGCGGTGGGTGTTCTACATCAACCTGCCGGTCGGTATCGCATCGATCATCATGACGAAGATGTTCATCTTCGATCCGCC
>Ga0068860_100003807_pt1 | contig 15524 bp, 13 predicted proteins | sample KBSSwiS32_FD_66597 | JGI IMG/M metagenome (GOLD analysis project Ga0068860, IMG submission 66597) | Switchgrass rhizosphere microbial communities from Kellogg Biological Station, Michigan, USA - KBS Switchgrass S3-2 | ecosystem: Host-associated > Plants > Roots > Rhizosphere > Soil ... | reverse complement strand
CTGTCCTCTCGTCGGCCTGGGAGGGCCGCGCGCTGCCGCCGATCCTTGCGCCCAAAGGGGTGACGGGCGAGTATGGCGGCGGCTTCCTCGCCTCGGCTCTGCTCGCCGCGTGCGGCACGTCGTTCGGCCCGACCGCGGGATTCGCCGAGGTCGACCCGGAGTTGGGGCTCGTGCCGCACGACGGCGGGCCGCTGCCGCCCCCGCGTCGGGTGCTGGCGACCGGTCTCGCCGCCGGAGGAGCCGCGACCTGGTTGGTGTTGGAATCGGTGGCTGGCGCATGAACAGAATCCTCAAGATCGGCGTCGCGATCCCCGCCTATCAGGCGGCGCCTTCGATCGGCGCCGTGGTCGAGGGGACTCGCGCTTTCCTCGCCGAGCGGGGAGCCTCTCCAACTCCCGAGCGTCCGCTCTTCGAGCTGGCGGTGATCGACGACGGTTCGACCGACCGCACGGGGGACGCGGCGCGGGCGGCGGGAGCGCGGGTTCTGGTCCAGCCGAAAAACCTGGGGAAAGGCGCCGCGCTGCGCCGCGCGTTCGCCGATCTGCTGGCGCTCGGTTGCGACGGGGTGATCACGCTCGACGCCGACGGCCAGCACCTGCCGAGCGAGATCCCGAAGCTGCTGCCGCTGATCGAAGAGGGCGCCGATCTCGCGCTCGGGGTGCGCGATCATCTGTTCGCCGAGATGAGCCGGGTCCGCCGAGCGAGCAACCGGCTCTCGTCGCGCGCGATCTCGTTCGCCGCGGGGAAACCGGTGCCCGACATCCAGACCGGATTTCGCTGGTATTCGCGCCGGCTGATCGAGACGGTCGGATTTCCCGAAAACCGCTTCGAGGCCGAGAGCGCGGTGGTCGTCCGCGCGGCGCGGCGCGGATTTTCGATCGTCGCGACTCCTGTTCATCTCGGGTTCGCCGACGGGCGCACGACGAGCCACTATCGGCCTTTGGTGGACAGCTTGCGGATCGCCAGGGCGGTGATCGGCGCGCGGTTCGAAAGGCACAGGCCATGACGGCTGCTCTGGTGACGGGCGGAAACCGCGGTCTCGGCCGGGCGATCGTCGAGGCCCTTGCGGCTTCGGGGCGGCCGGTCGCGTTCACGTTCAAGAGCGACAAGGCGACGGCTCAAGAGCTTGCGGCGCGGCTGTCGGCCGAGCATGCGGTCACCGTGCGGGCGTTCGCGTTCGACCTCGCCGATCGGGAGCGGCCGGACGACCTGATCGCCGAGGTCGAAGCCGAGATCGGGCCGCTCGGCGCCCTGGTCAACAACGCCGGCATCCGCCGCGAATCGCTGCTCGCACTCACTTCGGATGAAGACTGGGACGCCGTGCTCGACCAAAACCTTTCGGGCGCTTTCCGGCTCGCCCGCGCGGTGCTGCGCGGCTTCGTCTCGCGCCGGCACGGCGCGATCGTCAACGTCTCCTCGCTCTCGGCGCTCCACGGCGTCGCCGGCCAATCGGCCTATGCCGCGACCAAGGCCGGCTTGCTGGCAATGACCCGGGTGCTCGCCCGCGAGGTGGGCAAACGCAACGTCCGGGTGAACGCCGTGATCCCCGGTTTCGTCGCGACCGATTTGACCGCCGATCTGTCTCCCGAGCAGGTGGAGCGCCTGCGCGCGGGCGAATGCTTGGCCGGCGGCGTAACCGCGGCGTCGGTCGCCGCGGCCGTCGCTTTTCTGCTTTCCGAAGGCGCTGCTTCGATCACCGGCCAGACCCTGGTTGTCGATGCCGGTGCCTCGGCCTGAGAGCCCCATGCCCGGCTTGCTCGAACGCCTCGCGCGCCGCATCGCGCACCGCCCGGGACGGACGCTCGCGTTCGGCCTCGCGGTCACCGCGCTCTCGCTCTGGCCCGCTTCGCGGATCGCGATCGACACCGACCTGTCCGATCTGTTGCCGAACGACGCGCCCGCGGCCGAGGACTACCGGACGTTCCTGCGCACCTTCGGCGGCTTCGAGAAGGTGTTCGCGATCGTCGAGCTCGCCGAGAATGCCGAGATCGCCGGAACCTCCACGGCCCCAGCCGATGGGGGGAGCGATGAAGCCTTGCCGGATGCGGCGCGCCGCATCGCGGAGATTTTGGAAACGAGCCCCGAAGTGCGCGCCGCGCGCGCGGGGCTCGAAGAGGCCGACGAGCGCTTCTTCTTCGGCCGCATCGCGCCGCGCTTGCCTCTGTTGGTCAACGCTCCCGGCTGGCGGCAGGACCTCGCGCAAAGGTTGGAACCGGCGGCGATCAAGACCCGAGTGGCGACGATGCGCCAGGCGCTGCGCAGCCCGATGGGCGGATTCGCCCGCGGGCTCTACGCCGCCGATCCGCTCGGCCTGTCCGAGGGGCTGCTCGGCGCGGCGCCCGCCGGGTTGCCGGTCGATCCGCTCTCCGGCGCGTTCATCGCCCGCGACGGAAGCGCCGCCCTGGTGGTGATCACCCCGGCTCGCGCGGAGCTCGATCCGGCGGCCGGGCGCGCGATCCTCGCGGCGATCGAAGCGGCGAGGAAGGCGACCGAATCCGAAACCGGCACCAAGCTGACCGTGCGCGCGATCGGCGGGCCGATCTACGCCGCGCACGACGAGGCGATCCTGCGCACCGACCTCGCCTCGACGATTTCCGGCTCGACGCTCGGGGTCGGCGCCGTGCTGCTCGCCGGGTTCGAAGGGGTGTTGATCCCCGTCGCGATCACCCTCGCGGTGATCGCCGGAGTCGCCTGGACCGTGGGGGCGGGAGCGCTCGCCCTCGGCAGCATCACGGTGGTGGGAGTGGGGTTTGCCGCCGCGCTGCTCGGCCTGGGGGTCGAATACGGCATTCACGGCGGATCGCGCTTTCGCCTAGCCCGCGCCGCGGGCGCCACGCGGGCCGAGGCGCTGGTGATCGCTTTCGTCGAAGCGGGACCGGGGATCGTCTCTTCGGCGCTAACTTCGGCGGTGGCGGTCGGCGCGCTTGCGATCGCCCACTTTCGACCGCTGCGCGAGCTCGGGCTTCTGCTCATGTTCGGAGTGCTCGCCACCCTCGCGACCACGGTTCTGATCGCCGCCCCTCTGCTCGTCTTCGGCAAGGGCGAACGGCGCCCGCGGGCGCTGCTCTGGCGGGCTTTCTGGCAGCCGTTCCTTTTGCGCACCTCCGGCTTCGCGTCGCGTCGCCCGCTGCCGGTCCTTGCGGTCGCGGGGGTCGCGACGCTCGCCTCGCTCTGGGGTCTCTCCGGCCTTGCCGTGAGCGTCGATCCGCGCGCTCTGCGACCGGCCGATTCTCCCCTTCAGAAGCTGGAGACGATCGCGTTCACCAAGTTCGGCCTCGGCCTCGACACCTCAACGGTAGTCGTCCGCCGGCCGGATCTCGGCGCGGCGCTCGACGCCGCGGCTCGCGTGCGCGAGATCCTGGGGCTACGTCTGGGACCAGACTCGGCGATCGACAGCCCGTCGGACTGGATCGTCCTCGGCAGCCGGCGCGCGAAACGGTTGGCCGAGCTGCGCGCGCTGCCGCTCGCCCGGGCCGCCGACGATTTCGAGCGCGAGCTATTAACCGCCGGATTTCGGGTTGAGCCGTTCCGACCGGCGCTCGAAACCCTGCGCGGCTTTGCCCGCGGCACAGACCCGGGAGCCCCGGCGCCTGCCGATTGGCCGGACTGGATGTCCGAGCTGGTGCGGTTGAACGCTCCTCCCGCGCCGGGGGTTCCCGCCGGAGCGGCGGTCGCCGTCCACCTGCGGGTGCCGATCGGCGCGCTCGGCGAAGCGGCGGCCGAATCGCTCGCCGGAGAGATCGAGCGCGACGTGCCGGGCGCGGCGTTCGCCTCCGCGCCGCGCGTCGGCCGCGAGCTGCGCCGGGTCGCCTCGCGCGATCTGCTCTGGTCGAGCGCCTTCGCCGCGATCCTGGTCGCGATCGTCGTGCTGATCTCGCTCGGAGGCCGGATCGGCGCCTCGCTGCTCGCGAGCATGCCGCTTCTGCTCGGCTGCGTCTGGACCTTCGGACTCTGGGGGGCGCTCGGCCGGCCGCTCGATCTGGTCTGCGTCGCGGCGCTGCCGGTCCTGCTCGGGACGGGGATCGACCTTGGCGTTCACGCGGTCGTGGGGGCGCGCCATGCCGCCGGAGGGATGCGCGACGTGCTGCTCGAATCGGGGCCGGCGATGACCCTGGTCATGCTCACCGCGTCGATCGGATTCGGCAGCCTCACGGCGTCGCGCATACCCGGTTTGCGCAACGCCGGGCTGATCGTCGCGATCGGCGGTCTCGCGTGCCTGGCAGCTACGCTCCTCGTATTGCCGGCTCTCGACGCTGTGCTCAACCGGTCGCGGACCCAACCGGCCGCGGCACCCATGGCGGAGGAGGCCCCATGAGCGTCGCGGCGGCCGCCCCGCACGCCCCGCAATCTCCTCAGGCGCCGCAGACGCCGCCCCACGCGCCGGAGGCGGGGATCTGGCGCCGGATCCTGGGGCCGTTCTACGTCACCGGCGTGTTCTGGTTCCGCTTCCACATGTTCGGCATGCGCAACCTGCCCGGCTGGCTGATCGGGCCGGCGATTTTCGTCTTCACCGTCTTCTTCTGGGCGACCCTGTGGAACATCCGCCGCGCGATCGCCTCGAATCTCGAGGCGGTGCTGGGGCCTTGCGGCTGGTTCGAGCGGCAGAAGCGGATTTTCCGCTTGATCCACGTCTTCTCCTGGTGCCTTTCCGAGCGCTACGAGAACCTCGCGGGCAAGCGCCAGCCGCAGTCGGAGATCTCGGGCATGGACTCCTGGCGCGCGGTGACCGACGCGCCGGGTGGCTTCATCCTGCTCACCGCCCACTACGGCAGCTGGGAAGCGGGCTCGTTCGTCCCTTCGGTGATGACCGGCCGGAAGGTACACGTCGTCCGCGAGGGGGAGACCGATCCGCAGGCGCAGGAGTTCATCCGCGGCCTGATCGAAAAGCAGTCGGACGGCCGCTACTTCACCCACTTCGCCGATCACGATCCGAGCCTTGCGATGCTGCTGCTCGACGCCCTGCGCGACGGCGACATCGTGGCCCTTCAGGGAGATCGCCCGCGCAGCTGGGGCAAGCCGATCGAAGGGACGCTGTTCGGCCGGCCGTTCCCGCTCCCCATCGGACCCGCGATGCTCGCCCGCGCCTCGGGTGTGCCGCTGGTGCCGGTGTTCATCCGGCGCGTCGGCCGGCTCAGCTATCAGAGCGAGGTCCGCCCGCCGATCCACGTGCCGCGAACCCACGATCGCGCCGCCGACGTGCGCTACGCGATCGAACGCTTCTTGGCCGAGCTCGAAAGCACGATCCGCGAGGATCCGTATCAGTGGTTCTGTTTCCGGAAGCTCTGGTAGGGCAGGTCTACCGTAGCCGGGCGAGGCATTTGGCGATCGCCTTCTCGATTTCCTGGGCGCTCTTCGTGCCGACCCTTGCCCTTCGGGCGAATGCGCGCCATCGGGCCGAAGAGGTGGCCACCTGGTCGAGGATCGATTCGGCATCGGCATCCGAGATGCCCGCCGGAGCCGCCAGATTCAATAGGTGACGACGGGTCGGCGCGCGACCTTCTCCCGCCACGGTCATGGTGTGCTCTCCGCCGGGGCCCTCTGAATAAACGAGGTCGTAAGCGGGTGCCAACTCCCAAACACCCTCGTCGGACATGCGAAAGGCGAAGTTCTTTACGTGATCGTCCCGGTTGTGGGTGAGCACGTTGAAGACCATCCTGCGGTAGCACTCCAGGACGTCCTGTTGATTTCGGGTCAAGATCCGCGTCACTTCGAGGAGTTGGCGATAGTCGCAGCTCGGTATGCGGAAGTTGGCGTGGATGAGATTGCCGAATGTATGTACGTGGTATCGGCGGTTGCCCTTCCGATCGAAGCGCTCCACGCCGAAGAACCGTTTCCCCTCCGCGGTTTCGAACAGGCGTGTCGCCGGCATCGTGAGGCCCGCCTCTCTCGCCATCAGCGAATAGGCAAACTCGGTCGGGCCGGCTTGGGCCGAGTCGGCATCGGCGGCGAACTTCACGATCCAATGCGAATAACCCGAGGGGAGGTCGTCTTCTCCCGAGAGGATCGAATCGCCGCGTACGCCCACCAGCACCTTGGGCCGAGCGCCGCCGGGGCTCCCCCCCGCGCGCAGCAAGAGAGGCAGAACCTCGCCTGCGCCGCCCTCGATGACCTCTCGGGAGGCGAGAGCCATGCGATGGAGGTCGAGAATTCGATCCGAGGGATCGGAGGGTTCCGCCGGCGGGTGGTAGGTAAGCGCGCCCATGGTCCGGCTGCCGAGGTAGGCCAACCGATCCAGGACCGAAATTTCGGCCAGAGCCGAGCCCTGTTGCCGGAAGAATCGATCCATCAAGAGGAGGCCCCAACCGTCCGGCAACGAGTCGTCGAACAGGCCGAAGATCGGGCCGAACTCGTGATCGCGATGTTCGATGAGACCCGCCTGCGGAGGAAGCTTGAACGGCGAAAGCCAGAGCGGATCGGCCAAGAAGGCCGAATCGTATTCAAATACCAACTGCCCTCCCGCCGAGCGCGGCCCGGTCTCCGCGAGTCGACCGACGAGGCGCTCCTGGCCCGGCTCGCGCCGGAGACGCACTTCCAGCCTTTTCACAGGCGGCCTCGCTTGCGTTCCGGCCGCTTCTCGGCTTTCTCCAGCTCGGCGATCGACGAGGCGGGAGATGGCTTCAACAAAGAGGCGAAATCGTCCAGCCGATGGAGCGCAAAAGCGAGGTCGAGCAGACTTTGAAGCGAAATTCGGCCCGACTCCTCGAAGCGCCGCAAGGAGGCCAGGCTGACGCCGGAACGTTGCGCCAGCGTGATCTGCTTCCATCCTTGAGCCAGCCGAAGCGCTTTGGCGCGGCCTGCAAGATCCTTGGCGACCTGCTCGGGGGTCGTAAGCGAAAACCCGTCCATCGTCTTTCTCCCTTGGGTCAGGCCACCAACTACCGCTATTATAGTAGCGATAGACGCCCAGAAACGGGATTAATCGCTCGCAGGTGGACGTTTCCAGGCGGCAACCAGTTGGCGGAAAAGGAGACGCCCCGACGGCCAGCACCCGGTTCTGTCGTGAGGGCGTCCTGGGGCGTCTCTACAGAGGCGGTCGTGGTGAATCCAATCTAGGATCGCGGACATGCCGATCGAGGTCCAGACCCACGATTCGCCGCTCGGTCGTTGGACCATGGCAAGGTGGAGCCCGGCCCGCTTGAGCGGAATCGTCGATTCGCTCTGGTATTTCGAGGGGTTCATCGCTCTCCCGCGCGAACGGATCTTCCCCGATGGGCGCGCCGATCTGATCGTCCATCTCGGTCCCTGCTACGGCCAGGTGGAGGGATCGCGGGTAGAGCGCTACCCGACCGTCTGCCTCTCGGGCATTTTGCTGCGCCCAAATCTGATCGAGGCCCCGCCGGGGGAGTGCGCTGTTCTCGGCGTGCGACTCTATCCGGCCGGCGCCTACGCGTTGCTCGGACGGCCGCTCCACGATCTGGCGGGGATCACGGTCGACCTCGCCGATCTGGTCGCCTCGGCTTCCGCCGAGCTGGCCGAGCGCTGCGCCGAGGCCGAAAGTCCCGCCGCCCGGCTGCGTGCCGCGGCGGCTTGGATCGCCGAACGGGTGGCGCGGGCCTCCGGGGCCGACCCGGCCGTCGTCTGGGCCGCCTCGGAAATCGAGCGGCAGGGGGGCGCGGTGTCGATCGCCGCGTTGCGCGAGCGGACCGGCTGGTCGAAGAGCCGACTGGCCGAACGATTCAAGGAGCAGATCGGCGTGCCGCCGAAGGTGCTCGCCCGGGTCGTCCGCTTTCGGCGGGCGTTGGTACGCCTCCACGGCCAAGGTGAGGCGGGAAGTTTGGCCGATCTGGCGCTCGCCTCCGGCTATTACGACCAACCGCATTTCAACGCCGAGTTCCGCGAGCTGGCGGGGTTCTCGCCGGGCGAATACCTCGCAGCGAACCGTTATCCGGAGAGCGTGAGCTTGGCGGAACCGGTCCGCTCCTGAGGCGGACTTTTTTCCAAGACAGCTGCGGCGGGGTGCGGCATCATGCCGTTCGGAACGTCGAAAAGCCGACGTCCTCTGTCTACCAGGAGGCGCACCATGAGCTCATCTGTCAAGCCGATTCCCGAGGGGTATCACACCGTAACCCCCTATATCGTCGCCGACGGCGCGAGCCGCCTGCTCGAATTCCTCGAAGCGGCGTTCGACGCCAAGGTTCTTTATCGCTCGCTACGGGAAAACGGCGAAATCGGCCATGCCGAGATCCAAATCGGCGATTCGCGCCTGATGCTCTCGGGCACCCAGCCGCAATGGCCGGCGTTGCAGTGCGCGATCTACCTCTACGTCGAGGATTGCGACGCGATGTACGCGAAAGCCATCGCCGCCGGGGCGAAATCGATCATGGAACCGGCGAACATGTTCTACGGCGACCGCCACGGCGGCGTGATCGACCCGTCCGGCAACCAGTGGTGGATTGCCACCCATATCGAAGATGTCTCCCACGAGGAGACCGCCCGGCGCGACGCGGAACGATCGAAAACGGCCTAAACCAGGTTGTGGAACACCCGCTGGACGTCGTCGTCCTGCTCGAGGCGGTCGACCAGCGCCAGCACTTCGGTCGCCTTGTCCTCGGGCAGTTCCGTCGGGGTCGTCGGGATGAATTCCGCTTCCGCCGATACGGGGGTGATGCCGCGGTCTTCGAGCGCCTTCTGGAGGTTTCCGAAGTCGTTGAAGGCGCAACGGATCAACAGCTGGGGCTCACCTTTTTCGCCGGTCGTCTCGCCCATCTCTTCGAGGCCGTGGTCGATCAGGTCGAGCTCCAGCTCGTCGGCGTTCAAGCCCGCGGGGTTCAGCCGGAAGACGCCCATCTTCTTGAACAGGAAGGCGACGCTGCCGGAGTTGCCGAGGTTGCCGGCCCCCTTGTTGAAATGGGTGCGGAGGTTCGACACCGTGCGGGTCGGGTTGTCGGTCGCGGTCTCGACCAGAATCGCGATGCCGTGCGGCGCATACCCTTCGTAGACGATCTCTTCGTAGGTCGCCGCATCCTGGCCCGAGGCGCGCTTGATCGCCGAATCGACTTTCTCTTTCGGCATGTTGATCGCGCGGGCGTTCTGGATCACCCGGCGGAGCATCGGATTCATCGCCGCATCCGCGCCTCCGGCCTTTACCGCGATCGTGATTTCTTTGCCGATCCGGTTGAACTGCTTGGACATCCGGTCCCAGCGCGCGAACATCGTGTGTTTTCGAGTTTCGAAGATGCGGCCCATGATTCGTATCCGGAAAAGAAGGTGATCTGAATGGGGGAGCCCGAACTGACCGGGCGGCGTGCTCGCGGCGCAATCTAGCCCGATCCAGGGCGAAGAGTAAAGGCGGCTAAAGCGGCAGCCGCAAAATCACGGGCCGCGCGAGCTTCCTCCGGTCGAGGTTGCCGACCGGGTCGTAGCTCGCCAGCTGGCTGTTGGCGATCAGGAAGAGCGCGCCGTGGAGGATCGCGCCGGTGGTCGGAATCTCGAAACGGGGATCTCCCGCCAGGAGGACTTCGATCCGCGTCGCGGCGAGGCCCGTGGCGTCCAAGGTGGCGCGGAGCACCCGTTCTTTGCCGGGATGGCCATTTTGAATCCCGACCAACTGGTCCGGCGCTTCGAGGTAGAGGCCATCGAAGCCGCCGAGGCCGCCCGGAGGTTCCGGCGGCGTGGAGAGAAGGATCGCGGTGCCCCCCTTCGGATCGACCGCCACGATCCCATCCGCCGCAGCGACATAAAGCCGCGAACCGTCGGGGGTGCAAACGATGCCGTTGGCGTCCTTCAGTTTGGCCGAACCGGCGGGCGCGAGCGGCAGCTCGGAGAGCTTCTTTTCGCCCGGCGCAGCGCGGAAGATCGTGCCGGCTGCGTTATCGGTCACGTACACCGTGCCCGCGTCGTCCAGGCAGACGTCGTTCAGCTCGTGGTGGGGCCCCAGCGAACGGGGCAGCTCGATCCGGGCCGCGAGCGAACCGTCGGAGAGCGTGAACGCGTAGATGCCGTGGAAGGTTCCGGGATCGCTCTTCGGCCGTCCTTTCGGTTCGGAGACCGCCCAGAGGCGCCCGCGGGCGGAATCGACCCGCAGGCCGATCACCGGCCCCAGGCCGGCCGCGCCGCTCGGCACGAAGTTGCTTTCCTTCCCTTCGGGGGAGAGCGCCACGATCTTGCGCTTTTCGATCGAGCCGACGAACAGCCGGCCGGTCGCCGGATCGGCCGCGATCCCCTCGGGGATCAGGTCCTTTTCGCGCATCGTGAACGCGATCGTGCTGTGGCCCGACGGCTTTTCCTTCGATTCGGCGGCCGAGCCGGCCGGCGCCGAATTCTCGGAGCGGGCGCAGGCCGACGCGAGAACCAGCGCAAAGAAAAGCTTGGGGCCGGACCGAATCATGGCGGCAAGACTACCGTGTTCGGCCCGGCCCCGGATCTATCTGATCAACCGTCTTACCAGCCGCACTTCTGGCCCTTGTTCTGGTCCTTCAACCAAACCAGGAGCGGCTGGAAATAGTCGACGATCGCCGTGGCGTCCATCTGCCGGCTGCCGGTGAGCGCTTCGAGCGCGTCGGGCCAGGGGCGGCTGGCGCCCATCGCGAGCATCTTTTCGAGCTTGGCGCCCGCTACTTTGCTGCCGTAGATCGAGCAGCGGTTCAAGGGGCCCTCGACCCCCGCGGCCTGGCAGAGCGCGCGGTGGAACTGGAACTGGAGGATCGCCGCGAGGAAATAGCGGGTGTAGGGGACGCTCGCCGCCACGTGGTATTTCGCCCCCGGGTCGAAATCGGCTTCGGTACGCGGGACCGGCGGCTGGACCCCTTGGTACTTCTCGCGCAGCTGCCACCAGGTCTCGTTGTAATGGTCCGGCGTGATCTCGCCCGAGAAGACCTTCCAGCGCCACTGGTCGACCATCAAGCCGAACGGCAGGAACGCGACCTTGTCGAGCGCGCGGTCGAGCAGCAGGCCGATGTCTTTCGACGGATCGGGCACGGTGTCGATCAGGCCGAGCTTCTTCAGGTACTCCGGCGTGATCGACAGCGCGATCGTGTCGCCCACCGCCTCATGGAAGCCGTCGTTCGCGCTGTCGCGGAAAAAGCTCGGCTGTTTGTTGTAGGCGCGCTGGTAGAAGTTGTGGCCCAGCTCGTGGTGGATGGTGGAAAAATCCTCGGCGTTGACCTGGGTGCACATCTTGATCCGCAGGTCTTCCTCGTTGTCGATGTCCCAGGCGCTCGCGTGGCAGACCACTTCGCGATCCTTCGGCTGAACGATCAGCGAGCGCTCCCAAAACGTCGCCGGCAGCGGTGCGAAGCCGAGCGAGGTGAAGAAGGCCTCGCCGTACTTGACCATGCCGATTTCGGTGGTCCCTTTCGCCTTCAGCCGGTCGGTGAGAATGTAGCCGGGATCGGCGGTCGGCGGCTTGACCAGCGGGTAGATGTTGCTCCAGTCCTGCGCCCACATGTTGCCCAACAGGTGCGCGGGGATCGGCTCGCCCGGCTTCACCACATCCGGGCCGTATTTCGCCACCAGCTTCGCGCGGACGTAGCAGTGCAACTGGTCGTAGAGCGGCTTGACCTGATTCCACAGCCGGTCGACCTCTTTGGCGAAGTCGTCCGCCGGCATGTCGTATTTCGAGCGCCAAAGGGCGCCCATGTCCTTATAGCCCAGCTCGCGCGCCCCTTCGTTGCCCAGCTCGACGTAGCGGGTAAAACGCTCTTTCATCGGCGGCGCGATCGCGTGCCAGCCCTTCCAGGCTTCGAGCAGCTCGGCGGGGACCAGGCTCTGGTCCATGATGTCGGAGAGCTTCTCGATGTCCAGGCACTCTTTGCCCGGCGGGCAATACTTGCCGCGACCGTAATCGGCGTCGAGCGAAGCCGTGATCTGGGACAGCTCGGTCGTCTTCTTCGGATCGCTGGGAGCCGGCACGACCAGCGACAGCTTCAGGAATTCGAGCTTCCGCCGCACGTCGGCCGGCACCGCGAGGCCGTCGTAGCGCGGAGCTTTCTTCGCGTACTCGACCGCGGCGATCACGGCCCGCTCGCCGGCCTTCGCCGAGAGGACCTCGGTGTCCGAGGTGATGAAGTTCTGCTTCACCCAGTCGGCGCGCTGGGCTTCGAGGGCCAGGTCGGTCAGGTGCTGCTCGGCTTCGGCGACGAATTGGGTCGCCTCTTCGATCGTCGGCGCGGAGGGCGAGTCAGCGGCTCCGACCGGAGCCGACGCGAGGGCCAGCAGGCCCAGGCCGAAGCTCGGCGCGAGGACGCGGTGGAAAAGATGGCGGCGAAAGAGCATGGGTGTCCTCCAGAGATTCGTTGACTTAAAGCCCGGCGCCGCCTAGGCGATGGCGTTGGATCGAGCGAGCGCCGCCGAGATCCGTTCGATGCCGCGGCCCAGCTCTTCGAGCGAGGTCGCAAACGACAGGCGGATGTGGTCGTCGGCGCCGAACGCCGAGCCGGGCACGACGGCGACGCGCGCTTCCTCGAGCAGAAATTCGGCAAGCTCGACCGAGGTCGATCGGCCGGGCGCGAACGCGCCGGTCGCCCGCGGGAAAGCATAGAACGCGCCGCCCGGAGGGGCGCAGGTGAGGCCGGGAATGGCGTTCAGGCGCGGGACCAGGAAATCGCGCCGTTCCTGGTAGATCGCGAGCATCCGCTCGACCTCCGGCTCGGCATGCTCCAAAGCCGCGAGGGCGCCGATCATGGCGAACGAGGTCGGGTTCGAGGTGACGTGGCTCTGCACATTTTCGACCGCGGCGATCAGCTCGGGCGGGCCGAGCACGTAGCCCACCCGCCAGCCGGTCATCGCGTAGGTCTTGGAAAACGATCCGGCGAGCGCCACGCTGTCGGGAAACTCGGCGGCGAGGGCGGCGACCGTGGCAATTCGCGCGCCGTCGTAGACCAGCCGCGCGTAGGTCTCGTCGGCGATCACCAGCAGCCCCCGGGCGGCGGCGCCTTCGACCAGGGCACGTAGCTCCGGCGGCGAGATCAGGCCGCCGGTCGGATTCGACGGCGAGTTGATCAGGATCGCCCGAGTCCGCTCGGTCGTCGCGGCGAGCAGCGCGTCGGCGTGGAGCGCGAAGCCGTCGTCCGGAGAGGTGGGCACCAAGACCGGCGTACCGCCGGCCAGCTCGATCTGCGCCGGCAGGCTCACCCAGCAGGGAGAGGGGAGGACGATCTCCACCCCCGGTTCGGCGATCGCCATGGCGATCTCGAACAGTCCGGCCTTGCCGCCGACCGAGATCACCGTCTCGGCCGCCGACCAGGGGGAGCCGAAGCGCGCGCGGAATTGCTCCGCCACGGCGCCGCGCAGCTCGGGCGTGCCGCTGCCCGCGGTGTACTTGGTAAACCCGTCGCGAAGCGCCGCGCAGGCGGCCTCGACCGCGACCTGGGGCGTAGGGAAATCGGGCTCCCCGGCGCCGAGATCGACCAAATCGACCCCCTGGCGCTTGAGCGCCAACGCGCGACGAGCCACCTTGAGCGTGGCGGATTCGCCGACGCGAGACATCCTCGATGCGAGTTTCACGCGCCGGATGCTATCAGAGGCGCCGGAGCGGGGCCGTAGAATGACGCCCGCCATGATCTCCCTTCGCCGCTTCCGGTTCGACGACGCGGCGAGCCTGGTCGAGGCGGCGCGCGAGTCCGCCGAGGAGGTCGAGCCTTGGATGCCCTGGTGTCATCCGCGCTATTCGATCGACGAGGCGCGGACGTTCATCGCGAGCGCGGAGGGCGCCTGGGATGGCAAGGTCGGCTACGAGATGGCGATCGTTCGCGCCGAAGCGGAGCCGGACGCCGGAATCCTCGGGGTTTGCGGGTTGAACCAGATCCGGCCGGGCCGGGTGGCGAATGTCGGCTATTGGGTGCGGACTTCCGCGACCGGCGCGGGAGTGGCGACCGAGGCGGTCGGCCGACTCGCCCGCTTCGCGTTCGCCGAAACCGACCTGGAGCGCTTGGAGATCGTCGTCGCCATCGGCAATCGGGCCAGCGCTCGGGTGGCGGAGAAGGCCGGGGCCGCGCTCGAAGGGATCGTCCTCGATCGGCTCCAACTCCACGGCCGGAGCCACGACGCCTGGGTTTACGTGCTGTCGCGATCGTAAACGACCCTCACCCCCTCGGTCCCCCTCTCCCATCCGCCCTCCCGCCCAACCGGGAGAGGGGGAAGAACACATCTCGGGTGGGGGCGCCCCTCTCCCGGGCGGGAGGGAGGGCGGATGGGAGAGGGGACGGGGGTGAGGGCTGCACCACCTGCCGCTCGCAAATTTGCTATTCTTCAATCCGCCGGGGCGAACCGCGGCCTCCGGCTCGTTAGCGCGGGCGGACCCGGATGATCCCTGCCTGCCACGCCCGCGAGCGAGCCCCTGGCACCCGCCCCGGCGCTCTTATGTCCGGGCGGTACCTTTCGATCCGGACGCGGCATAATCCTCGCATTGCCGACGTTCCGGTCGCAGTAGACCCACCCCTCCGAGGACACCGAATGATTTCGAGACGCCGCCTGACGCTTCTGCTTCTCCCGCTTGCCCTTTCCGGCCCGCTGGCTCCGGCCAGGGCGCAATCAGACGCGTTCGATCCGCACAAGGCCAAGCTGGTGCTCGAAGCCGACCGCACCTCCTACGCGCCGGGGGGCGCCGCGCAGCTGGCGGCCACGATCACCATCGAGAACGGTTGGCACGTCAACAGCGACAAACCGACGCTCGAATACCTGATCCCGACGCAGCTGAAACTGACACTGCCGGACGGTTGGACGCCCGCGGAGATCGCCTATCCGGCGGCGAAGATGCAGAAGTTTTCGTTTCAGGAGGAGCCGCTCTCGGTGTTCGACGGTTCGGCCGTCGCCAAGGTGCGCCTGGTCGTTCCGGCGAGTTCGACCGCCAGCCAGGCGGCGATCAAGGCCGTCCTTTCCTACCAGTCGTGCAACGACCGCCAGTGCCTGCCGCCGACCACCGCCGAGGCGACGATCGACCTGGGGCTGGGGGAGGAGGGAGCCCTGACCGCCGCGGCGGCGAAACTCGCGCCGCCGGGTGCCAAACTGGCCCAATCCGCGGTCAAACCGCCGATCTCCAAGCGTGGCCTGCTCGGCGTCCTCGCGCTCGCCTTCGTCGGCGGGCTGATCCTGAACGCCATGCCCTGCGTCCTACCGATTCTCTCGCTCAAGATCTTCGGCCTGGTGCAGAGCGCTTCGGGCGGCCGGCGCGAAATCGCCCGCGGCATGCTCGCCACGGCGGCCGGCATGCTGGTCTCGTTCTGGGCGCTCGGGGCGGCCGCGATCGCCGCCCGCTCGGCGGGCAACGCGGTCGGCTGGGGCGTGCAGTTCCAGCAGCCGGGTTTCGTCGCCTTCCTCGCCGCGATCGTCGTCCTCTTCTCGTTGAACCTCTGGGGCGTATTCGAGATCCCGCTGCCCGGCCGAATCGCGGCGATCGGCGGCGCGGAAGGGCGGGAAGGGACGGCAGGGCACTTCGTCTCCGGGCTGTTCGCGACGCTGATGGCAACCCCCTGCTCCGCGCCGTTCCTCGGCTCGGCGCTCGGCTTCGCCCTGGCCCAGAGCGCCGGCACGATCGTGGCGACGTTTACCGCGGTGGGGCTCGGCATGGCGCTGCCCTACTTGGCCGT
>Ga0068860_100003804_pt1 | contig 15527 bp, 12 predicted proteins | sample KBSSwiS32_FD_66597 | JGI IMG/M metagenome (GOLD analysis project Ga0068860, IMG submission 66597) | Switchgrass rhizosphere microbial communities from Kellogg Biological Station, Michigan, USA - KBS Switchgrass S3-2 | ecosystem: Host-associated > Plants > Roots > Rhizosphere > Soil ... | reverse complement strand
GCGGTGACGGCGATCGCATCGAAACGGGTGCCAGTTTCAAAAAGTAGCGCGTTGGCGTCCAGCACTTCAACGCCCCGCACCCCCAGGGCGGCCAGATTGCCGCGCGCGCTGTCGGCAAGATCCGGATGGATCTCAAGCGAGCTTACCCCGGCCGACATGGCGCGCAGGCAGCTGGTAATGAAGCCGGTGCCGGTGCCGATCTCGAGCACCTGCTCGTGCGGCTGCGGCAGCAGGCCCTGCAGCAGGCGCCCCGCCACGCTCGGGCGCAACATGTGCTGCCCGTGCGACAGGGGCACCTCGGCGTCGGCGTAGGCGCGGTAGCGCTGTCCGGCGGGCACGAACAGCTCGCGCGGCACCTGGCGCATCACCTCCAGCACGCGCTCATCCAGCACGTCCCAGGCGCGCACCTGCTGATCGACCATCTGTTCGCGGACCTGTGCCGTTTGCATCCCTGGAAACCTTCCCGATTGGACTTATTGCCGTGCCGCTGAAAAGGCGTGAGAAGTTACGGGTTTTCAGCGGCTCTGCCAAGGGTACTTGCGACGAGATATGGTGAAATACCGACGGGGCGTGCCCGCGCCTGCGCTATGCTTCCCCTGTCCGTAATTCCGCCGGCACGACAAGTCAAATCAGAGTGCCCCCGGAGCGCGCGGGATACCCAAGCGCAAGGTGTAAGAAGAACGTAGATGTCGATCATCGGGCTGTTGTGCCTCCTGTTCGCCCTCATCGCCGCCCTGGTCCTCGTGCTCTATGCGTTGCAGCGCCGCGACATGAAGAGCGTGGTGGAGCTGTCCCAGCAGCTGCAGCGGATCGCCATCGGCGGGCGCCTTGCCGGGCGCGTCGAGATCGGCAGCGACAAGCCCGAACTCGCCGCCCTCGCCACCGCCGTTAACCACCTGCTGACGCGCGCCGCTCCGGGCGCCGAACGCGAGGCGCTCGAAGCCCCGAAGCTGTTTGCCGACCTCGGCGATCGCATCCACGAGGCGGTCCTCGTGCACCGCGAAGTGATCCTGTATGCCAACCGCCAGTTCGCCAGCTTCGTCGGCGTCGATCGCGTCGAGCTGATCGGGCGGCGCTTGGCGGACCTGGTGCCGCCGGAGTACGCCGAGCTGGTCAGCGACAACATCAGCCGCCGCCTGGCGGGCGAGGCGGCCGCCGAGCGCTACGAGATTGACATGGTCGGGTTGCAGGCACAGGTCAGCCGCCTGGAGATCGCCTCCACCCTGGTCGAGTACGACAAGGGTAACGCACTGCTGATCACTGGCCTTGAGATCATTCCGACGCAGACGGTGCCGGCGCTGCGCCTCGGAGCGGACGCTCCCGCCGCCGAGTCCCAGCTCCTGGCGCTGCAGTCCCTGGCCGAGGCCATCATCGCCACCGACAAGGACGGGCGAGTCACCTTCATGAATCCGGCCGCCGAAGCGCTGACGGGCAGCGAAGCGGCGAGCGCGGGCGGCAAGCTGCTCGAGGAAGTGGTGAGTCTCGTCGATGAGACCGATCGGCGCCTGTTGACCGACCCGGTGCGTCAGGCGCTCACCAGCGGCAGCGCGGTGAACCTGAGCCGCCGGGCGCTGCTGCTGTCGCGTAACAGCGGCGGCGAGCGCTCCATCGAACTTACCGCCTCCCCGATCCGCAACTCCTCGCAGGAGCTGGTCGGTGCCGTCGTGATGCTGCACGACATCACCGAACTGCGCGGACTGGCGCGGCAGATGTCCTACCAGGCGACCCACGATGCGCTCACCGGGCTTGCCAACCGGCGCGAGTTCGAGCGCCGCCTGGAGGAGTCGATCGACAGCGGCCATCGCGGCGACGGCCAGCACGTGTTGTGCTACCTCGACCTGGATCACTTCAAGCTCGTCAACGACACCAGCGGCCACGTGGCCGGCGACAGCATGCTGCGGGAAGTCGCGAAGCTGTTGCGCGATGCGGTGCGCGACAGCGATACCGTGGGCCGGCTCGGCGGGGATGAGTTCGGGCTGCTGCTGATCGGCTGCCCGCTGGACAAGGCGCGGCAGATCGCCGATGACCTGTGCCGGGCGGTGAGCGACTACCGCTTCGTGTGGAAGGACAAGATCTTCAACATCGGGGTCTCGGTGGGACTGGTGGAGATCTCGCGCGAGAGCGGCACGCTGGAGGAGCTGCTGGCGGCGGCTGACACCGCCTGCTACGTCGCCAAGAAGCAGGGCTCGGGTCGCGTGGCGGTCTATTCCGCGCGTGACGAGGCGCATGCGCGGCACACCGGGGAGATTCAGTGGCTGCAGCGCCTGCAGAGCGCGCTGAAGGAAAATCGCTTCCACCTTTACCACCAGGTGATCGTCGGGGCACACGGGGAAGAGACCGGTCCGGCGATGGAGGTGTTAGTGCGCCTGGAGGATGAGGCCGGGAACGAGCTGCCGCCGTCGGACTTCCTGCGCGCCGCCGAGCGCTACCGCCTCATGGGGTTGGTGGATCGCTGGGTGGTGCAGACCACGCTGGCCGCGCTCGGGCGCGGGGCGATCCCGGTGCAGGCCAATCGCAGCGTCGCCATCAACATCTCCGGCCAGACACTGGCGGACCTGCAGTTCCTCGAGTTCGTGGTGGAATGTTTCGACAGCACCGGCGCGCTGCCCACCCAGGTGTGCTTCGAGATCACCGAGAACGCCGTGATCGCCAACCTCGAGCACGCGCGCCGCTTCGTCGGGGTGCTGCACGGCATGGGCTGCCAGTTCGCCCTCGATGACTTTGGCTCCGGCGTGGGTTCGTTCTCGAACCTGAAGAACCTGCCGCTCGATTACCTGAAGATCGACGGCTCCTTCATGCGCAACCTGGGGCGCGACACTGTCAATCAGGCGATGGTGACCGCGATGATCAGGCTCGCGCGCACGCTCAACTTCAAGGTGATCGCCGAGCAGGTCGAGGACACGGCAGCCGTGGAAGCGGCGCGCAAGATGGGCGTGGACTACCTGCAGGGCTACGCGATCGGGCGACCGCAGCCGCTGTCACTCGCAGCCTAAGTCTCGTTCGGCTCGCGCGCCGCTGGCAGCGCGCCGCCGCGCCGTCCACGCAGCGGCGCCGGTGTCCGCCACGCTCAGAGCAACGGCACCAGCAGCAGCGCCACGATGTTGATGATCTTGATCAGAGGATTGATGGCGGGTCCCGCGGTGTCCTTGTAAGGGTCCCCGACGGTGTCACCGGTCACGGCCGCCTTGTGCGCCTCCGAGCCCTTGCCGCCAAAGTTGCCTTCCTCGATGTACTTCTTGGCATTGTCCCAGGCGCCGCCGCCGGTGGTCATCGAGATGGCGACGAACAGGCCGGTGACGATGGTGCCGATGAGCAGGCCGCCGAGCGCGCGTATGCCCGCCCCCGGGCCCATCAGCGTGTTGATCGCCACGACCAGCACGATCGGCACCAGGATCGGCAGCAGCGAGGGCACGATCATCTCGCGGATCGCCGAGCGCGTGAGCAGGTCGACGGCGCGCGAGTAGTCCGGCTTTTCGGTGCCGGCCATGATGCCCTTGATCTCGCGGAACTGGCGACGCACTTCGTTGACGACCGAGCCCGCCGCGCGGCCCACGGCCTCCATGGCCATGGCGGCAAACAGGTAAGGTACCAGGCCGCCGATGAACAGGCCGATGATCACCGCCGGATCCGAGAGCGAGAAGTCGGCCAGCTTGCCGGCCGCCTCCAGGTTGTGGGTGTAGTCGGCGAACAGCACCAGCGCGGCAAGGCCGGCGGAGCCGATCGCGTAACCCTTCGTTACTGCCTTGGTGGTGTTGCCCACGGCATCCAGCGGGTCGGTGATGTCACGCACCTGCTTGGGCAGGCCCGCCATCTCGGCGATGCCGCCGGCGTTGTCGGTGATCGGGCCGTAGGCATCCAGCGCCACGATCATGCCGGTCATCGACAGCATGGAGGTCGCGGCAATCGCGATGCCGTACAGGCCATCGAGCTGGAAGGAGCCCCAGATCGCAAGGCACACCGCGATCACCGGCAGCGCGGTCGCCTTCATTGACACGCCCAGGCCCGCGATGATGTTGGTGGCATGCCCGGTCTGCGAGGCGGCGGCCACCTTGCGCACCGGGCTGTACTCGGTGGCGGTGTAGTACTCGGTGATCATGATCATCGCGGCCGTGAGGGCGAGCCCGATGAGGGCGCAGCCGTACAGCGGCGCCATCGCGCCCGGCATGATCTTCTGCGTGATGAAGTAGAACGCCGCGGCCGAGACGATGCCCGAGACGATGACGCCCTTGTAGAGCGCATTCATGATCTTGCCGCCGGCGCGCGCGGACACGAAGAACGTGCCGATGATGGAGGAGACGATCGAGGCGGCGCCCAGGGCCAGGGGATAGATCACCGCGGCCAGCGCCGCCTCGGCGCCGTCCTTTGCGAACAGCAGGCCACCGAGCAGCATGGTGGCCACCAGCGTCACCGCATAGGTCTCGAACAGGTCCGCGGCCATGCCAGCACAGTCACCGACGTTGTCGCCGACGTTGTCCGCGATCACCGCCGGGTTGCGCGGATCATCCTCGGGGATGCCCGCTTCGACCTTGCCCACGAGGTCCGCGCCGACGTCCGCTCCCTTGGTGAAGATGCCGCCGCCGAGGCGCGCGAAGATCGAGATCAGCGAGCCGCCGAAGGCGAGCCCGACGAGCGCGTGCAGTGCCCCTTCCGGGCCGATGGCGGTGAAGTGGCTGAGGAACAAGTAGTAGCCGGCAACGCCGATCAGCCCCAGGCCCACGACCAGCATGCCGGTGATGGCGCCGCCGCGGAAGGCGACACCGAGCGCGGCGTTGAGGCCCTGGGTCGCGGCCTGGGCGGTGCGCACGTTGGCACGCACCGAGATGTTCATGCCGATGTAGCCGGTCAGCCCCGAGAGGATGGCGCCGACGGCGAAGCCACCGGCGGTGGGCCAGCCGAGCGGCGAGAACCACATAACCACGAACAGCACGAGGCCCACGACCAGGATGGTCGTGTACTGACGGTTCAGGTAGGCCTTGGCGCCGGCCTGAATGGCGGCGGCGATTTCCTGCATGCGGGCATTGCCCGCCGGCAGGCGCAGAATGGCGGTCATCGAGAAGACGCCGTAGAGCACGGCAAGCACGCCGGCCGCGATCGCGGCCCACAGCCACATGGTGGCATCCATCAGTGAAACCTCCCCCAAAAAAGGCCGCGCACTATAGCACGGCCCCCGGCGCACTTACGCCCCGCGGGGAGTGCCATGTTGGATGCCCGGGGCGCTCCCGCGCATCGCGCCGCAGCAGCGCTTCAGAGCTTGAAGTCCCCCTTGAGCTTGCGCCGCACCGGCACGCCCTTGATGCGCACGTAGTCGGGCAGGCCGTCCTTGTAGGGGGGGTAGGCCTCGCCGGCGATGAGGGGCTCGAGGTAACGCCGGCAGGCGCTGGAGATTCCAAAGGCGTCCGCGCGGATGTAGTCCGCCGGCAGCTTCTTCTCCTTGTTGGCGACCGCCGCGAGCGGCACGTGGCCGATGACCCAGCGGTAGGGGCGGGAGGACTTGCGCACGATGGTCGGCATCACGGCGTTGACGCCCCTGACCCCGAGTTCCACGGCCGCCTTGCCGACCGCGTACGCCTGCTCGACATCGACCCGCGAGGCGATATGGCGCGCGGCGCGCTGCAGATAGTCGGCCACCGCCCAGTGGTACTTGTAACCGTGCGCCTCGCGCACCATGTTGGCGACCACTGGAGCTACGCCGCCGAGCTGCGTGTGTCCGAAGGCGTCCTTGGTGCCGGCATCGGCGAGGAACCGGCCGTCCGCGAAGGCGGCGCCCTCGGAGACCACGATCACGCAGTAGCCGAAGTCGGTGACGCACTGCTTGACGCGCGCCAGGAAATTGTCACGCTCGAACGGCACTTCGGGGAAAAGAATGATGTGCGGCGGCTCGTCCGGGCCCTTGCCGGCAAGCCCCCCGGCCGCTGCGATCCAGCCCGCGTGCCGCCCCATCACCTCCAGCACGAACACCCGCGTGGAGGTGCGCGCCATCGAGGCGACATCCAGCGCCGCCTCGCGCGTGGACACCGCGACGTATTTCGCCACCGAGCCGAACCCGGGGCAGCAGTCGGTGTGCGGTAGGTCGTTGTCCACCGTCTTCGGCACGCCCACGCAGGTGATGGGGAAGCCGAGGGATGCGCCGATCTGGGACACCTTGAGGGCCGTGTCCATCGAGTCGTTGCCGCCGTTGTAGAAGAAGTAGCCGATGTTGTGGGCGCGGAACACCTCGATCAGGCGCTCGTACTCGGCGCGGTTTTCCTGCAGCCCCTTGAGCTTGAAGCGCGCCGAGCCGAACGCCCCGGCGGGGGTGTGCTTCAGGGCGCGGATGACCGCGGGGCTCTCGCGGCCGACGTCGATCAGGTCCTCGGTGAGGGCGCCGATGATGCCGTGGCGCCCGGCGTACACCCTGCCGATATGCCTGGAGCGCAGCGCCGTCTCGATCACCCCGCAGGCGGAGGCATTGATGACGGCGGATACCCCGCCGGACTGGGCGTAAAAGGCGTTCTGGGCGGTGGACTTTTTCATGGGCGGCGGGTCGGCGGGCTTTAGCAGGGCCCGGAAGAATAACGCACGCGCGCTGCCTTGCGCAGGCGCCCGGCGGGTGTTTGACCTCTCCGGGAGCGGCCGGTAACGTGGCGCACCTTTGTGCTGCCGGTGGCAGCGGATTCGTACTGCAAAAACATGCGCATCGTTTTGTTGGGTGCTCCCGGCTCCGGTAAGGGCACCCAGTCGCAGCGTCTCGTGGAGCGGGTCGGTATCCCGCAAATCTCGACCGGTGACCTGCTGCGGGCCGCCGTAGCGAAGGGCACCGAGCTTGGCCGCCAGGCGAAGGAGGCGATGGACAACGGCCGCCTGGTGGATGACTCGCTGGTGCTCGGCATGATCCGCGAGCGGCTGCGCGAGCCGGATACCCGCAAGGGGTTCATCCTCGACGGCTTCCCGCGCAACCTCGCGCAGGCGCACGCGCTCGATCACCTGCTCGAGGCACTCAAGCAGCCCCTGGATGCAGTGGTGCAGTTCGAGGTCGACTACGGGGAGCTGGTGCGGCGCATTTCCGGGCGCCGCACCTGCGCCGACTGCGGACGGGTCTTCAACCTGCTCACCTCGCCCCCGGCCGGCGCCAATGCGCGCTGCCCCAAGACCGGGCAACCGCACCGCCTGATCCAGCGGCCGGATGACAACGAGGCCACCGTGGCCGAACGGCTGCGTGTCTATGACGAGAAGACCCGGCCGCTGGTGGATTTCTACCGTGCGCGCGGACTGCTGCGCGTCATCGATGCCGCGGGCGATCTGGATGCCGTGACCAGGCGCCTGGCCCACGCGCTCGGCGCGCCGGCCCTGCGCAGCGCGCCGCGCCCCAAGCGCGCACTCGCCAAGCGGCCGGTGCGCAAGCCCGCCAGCCGCGTCCGCGGCAACGCCAAGAGTGCGCGCAAGAGCGTGCGCAGCGCGGCCAGCCACAAGCGCGCCGCCCCGAAGGCCAAAGCGGTTACCACGTCCCGGCGCCCGCCGGCCGCGAGGCGCAGCCGCGCCGCCAGGGGCCGCCGCCGCTGACCGCGAGCCTCACAGCGCCGCCAGCAGGCGCTCCCCCAGCACCGCGCGGCGCCAGCCGTGCAGCAGCGGCGTGTCGCGCTCACCATCGGCCAGCAGTTCCAGATCGCGGCGCGTGGCCAGTACCTCCGGCGCCAGACGCAGCTCGCCCGCGACACTTTGCGTGACGGCGACGAGGTTCTTGAGCAGGGCAGTCTTGAGCGGATCCGGGCGCGAACGCCCCGGCAGCGGCGGGGCGGGTAGCGGGATGTCGGCCGCTGCCACGCAGGCGAGCAGCTCGCCGCCGCGGCGCTTTACCAGTCCCGCCGGCATCTCGGTGATTGCCTCCAGCGCCTCCAGTGTGCGCGGCACCTGCAGGACGATCTCGCGCAGCACGCTCTCCTCGAGGATCCAGCCGCGCGGGCGATCATGCTCGATGGCGTTGCGCTCGCGCCAGGCGGCCAGCGCGCGCGCGAGGCGCAGGCGTCCCGGATCCAGGTCGCGCAGTCCCTTGAGGCGCTGCCACGCCTTTTCGGGGTCGACGCTCAACGCCCCCGCATCCGCCAGCTCCTGCAGCTCCTCCTCGAGCCACGCGAGCCGCCCCAGGCGCGCGAGCTCCTGCTGCAGGCGATCGGCGAGCGGCAGCAGGTAGTTCACGTCATCGAGCGCGTAGGCGAGCTGTTCGGCGGACAGCGGGCGGCGCGACCAGTCGGTGCGCGTGTGCGATTTGGCGAGCTCGTGCCCGAGCAGGCGGCGCACCAGTTCGGCATAGCCGATCTGCGCCGGCAGCCCGGTGAGGCCGGCGGCGATCTGGGTGTCGAACACCGGGCGCGTGAGTCCTGCCACCGGCAGCAGCACCTCCAGGTCCTGCCGCGAGGCATGCATGACCTTGACCGCGGGTGCGGTGAGCAGCTGTGCGAGCGGCCCCAGATCCTCAAGTGCCAGCGGATCGACGCAGACCGACCCGCCCGCCCAGGACAGTTGCACGAGACACAGCTGCGCGCGATAAGTGCGCTCGCGCAGAAACTCGGTGTCGAGTCCCACGCGCGGCTGCGCGCGCAAGCGCGTCGCAAGTTCCGCAAGGGCGGCGGATGTGCTGATGATGGGCTGCAAACGAAGTGCGACGATGACCTGTACAATCGGGCTGCCGCGCATTATGCGCAGGAGCGCGCTGGTACCGATAGACATGAGGGAGCTCGTCAAGCTCTATACGCAGATCGCCCTGCTGCGGCGCGGTCCGCAGGACCTGCCGGCCTCGGCGCTGCTGCTGGCATTCACCATACTCGCGTACCTGGCCATGAACCTGCTGATGAATGGCCTGCTGCCGCCGCTGGAGCCGGCCGCCGCCTCCAAGGGGGGCGAGACCGCCCTGCGCAGCTGGCCCGCGCAGCTGCTGCTGGACACCATATTCACCTACGCCTGGTACGCCGTGCTGCTGCGAGTCGCCGGGCGCCCGGAGCGCACCCTGCAGACCACGAGCGCCGTATTCGGTTTCCAGATCGTGCTCGCGCCGCTGCTGTTCCTCTCGAGCTGGCTGTGGCCGCGGTTCGCGCAGGACTCGGCCCTCGGCGTTCCGGTCGCCATCTTCGGCATCATCCTGCTCATCTGGCTGATCGCCGCCAACAGCCACATCGTGAAGGCGGCTCTGGAGTGGTCCGGGGGCGCGAGCGTGGCGCTCGTCATCCTGCAGATCCTGGCGGCGGAACTGCTGCGCCGCGCGTTGTTTCCGGCGGGACAGGGCTAGCCTCAGCCGATGCACGTTCACATCCTCGGCATCGGCGGGACCTTCATGGGCGGCGTGGCCGCCATCGCGCGGGCGGCGGGCTTTCGCGTCACCGGTTCCGATCGCAACATGTACCCGCCGATGAGCACGCAGCTCGAGGCGCTCGGTATCGAGGTCACCGAGGGCTTCGCGGCGTCCCAGCTCACGCCCGTTCCGGACATCGTCGTCGTGGGCAACGTCATGACGCGCGGCCAGCCGGTGATCGAGGAGCTGCTCGAGCGCGGGCTGCCCTACCTGTCAGGTCCCGAGTGGCTGGCGCGCGAGGTGCTCAAGGATCGCTGGGTGCTGGCCGTGGCCGGCACGCACGGCAAGACCACCACCGCCTCGCTCCTGGCGTGGATTCTGGAGCACGCGGGCCTTGAGCCCGGCTTTCTCATCGGCGGCGTGCCGGCGAACTTCGGCCTGAGCGCCCGCCTCGGCGCCGCGCCCTTCTTCGTCATCGAGGCCGACGAATACGACACCGCCTTCTTCGACAAGCGTGCCAAGTTTGTGCACTACCGTCCGCGCACCGTTATCCTGAACAATCTTGAGTACGACCACGCCGACATCTACCCCGACCTCGCCTCGATCCAGCGCCAGTTCCATCACCTGGTGCGCATCGTCCCGGGCGGCGGGCGCATCCTGTGGAATGCCGCGGATGCGAACCTGAAGGACACGCTGGCGATGGGCTGCTGGACGCCGCTCGAGGGCTTCGCGCGTACCGCGCGTGCGGAGGCGTTGTGGACCGGCGTGGGCCACGCCGACTACTCGCGCTTCGAGGTGCTCGAGGGCGGCCAGGCTCGCGGCGGTGTCGAATGGCCGCTGATCGGGGCGCACAACATGGAGAACGCGCTCGCGGCGATCGCCGCCGCGCGCCACGCGGGGGTCCCCGTGCCGCAGGCGATCGCGGCGCTCAGGGATTTCCAGGGCATCGCGCGGCGCATGCAGCTGCGCGGTGAAACGCACGGCGTGCGCGTCTACGATGATTTTGCGCACCACCCGACGGCGATCGCGACCACGCTCGATGGCTTGCGGCGGCGCGTGGGGGAGGCGCGGATCGTCGCGGTGCTCGAACCGCGCTCGCAGACCATGCGGATGGGAGTGCACCAGGACACGCTCGCCCCCTCGCTCGCGGGCGCGGATGAGGTGTGGCTGTACGCGCCGCCCGACCTGGGCTGGGATACCGGCGCGGTCATGAGCACCCTCGGGGCGCGCGGCCACGTCAGCCGCGACATCGAGGCGCTGGTGCGCGAGCTCGCCCGCACCCTGCGCCCCGGCGATCACGTGCTCGTCATGAGCAACGGCGGCTTCGGCGGCCTGCACGGCAAGCTGCTGGCGGAGCTCAGTCGTGAGCAGTAGCGCGGTGCCGACGCTGACGCTGCCGCTGTTCCCGCTGCACACCGTGCTCTTCCCGGGTGGCCCGCTGGCGCTGCGTATCTTTGAGCCGCGCTACACGGACATGGTGCGGCGCTGCCTGAAGGAGCAGACCGGCTTCGGCGTGGCGCTGATCCTGGAGGGCGAGGAGGCCGGTGCGGCGGCGCGCGTCGCCGCCACGGGTACGCGGGCGCGGCTGGTGGACTTCGATCCACTGCCCGACGGGCTGCTCGGCATCACCTGCCTCGGCGAGGAGCGTTTCCGCATTACGCGCCGCTGGCAGCAGCAGGACGGCCTGAACCTGGCGGAAGTGCAGTACCTCGCCGCGCCGCTTGCCACCGAGTTGCCGCCCGAGCTCGCGCACCTGGCCGATCTGCTGCGTGAGGTGCTGCCCAAGCTCGGACGCAGCTACGCGCACGTCGACGCGCACTATGAGGACGCCGGCTGGGTGGCGAACCGCTGGGCGGAAGTGCTGCCGCTGGAAGCCGCCGAGAAGCTGCAGCTGCTGGAGCTCGACGAACCCCTGGCACGCCTGGCGCAGGTGGCGGCGTGGTCAGCCCGGCAACCCCCGGCTGCGCATGAATAGCCCGAGGTACTTGCGGCGCACGTAGTTGGCCTCGATGAGCGCGAACACCAACCCGCGCCACCCGTCCAGGAATCCGAGCCGCAGCAGATAGCCGCGGATGAAACGCCACTGCGGATTCAGCAGCACCGGCGCGAGGCCGCAGCGCCGGCCGCGCTGGTAGAGCGCCTGCGCCATGAGATCCGCGTAGCGCTGCATGCGGTTCAGGTGATCGGAGAGGCTGCGGTAGGAGTAGTGCTCGAGGTGTCCGTGCAGGCGCGCCACGGGCCCCTCGACCCGGGTGTTCTCGTGGATCTCCTCGCCCACCCAGCCGCCGCGGCGGCGGTCGAACAGGCGCACCAGGCGGTCCGGATAGGCGTTGCCGTGGCGCAGGAAGCGCCCGAAGTAGTCGGTGAGGCGCGGCACCGAGTAGCCGGCGACGCCGGGGAATCCTGCCGCGCGCGCCGCCAGGATCTCCTCGCGCAGCTGCGGCGTCAGGCGCTCGTCGGCGTCCAGGCACAGCACCCAGTCGTGGCGCGCGTCCTCGACCGCGAACTGCTTCTGGGAGCGGTAGCCGGGCCAGTCGCGCTCGATCACGCGCGCCCCGAGCGCCGCAGCCCGGGCGCGGGTGTCATCTTGGGAGTGCGAGTCGACGACGAGGATCTCGTCACAAAAGCTCACCGAACGCACGCACGCCTCGATGCGGTCGGCTTCGTTGAAGGTGACTATGCATGCCGACAGGCTCGAGCGCGTCACGCCCCACCATTCATCCGTACGGGATCGCGCATAGAATAGCGCGAATGAGTTCCGTGCTGTTCTTTGATCCGGCGTGCCAACAGCCCTATGACACACGCACGCTCGAGGACAAGGCCACGGGCGGCACCGAGGCGAGCCTCACGCGCGTCGCCGACGCGCTGGATGCCTACGTCATGCAGCACAATCGCACCGAGGCCTGGGGGCGTTACCTGCCGGTGCAACGGCTGGCGGGAATCCAACATGTGGTGCTGAACCGCGACTCGCGCGCCCTGGCACGCGTGCGCGAGCTGTATCCGCAGGCGCAGCTCTACCTGTGGGTCCACGACCAGCTCAATCCGGGCTCCAAGCGCGCGCGGCGGCTCGCCGCAAGCGCCGCGGCGCTGCGGGCGCGCGCGGTGCGGGTGGTGTGCGTTTCGGATTCGCAGCGGCGCGGCGTGGAGGCCACTTTGCGGCAGATCGGGGTGGACGATGCGGTGCGCGCGCTCACGATCTATAACCCGATCGATGATCGCCTGGCGCCCGACGGCACGCAGGTGGATGCGGGCAAGCTGGTGTTCTTCTCCTCGCCCAACAAGGGCCTGGGCTTCACGCTCGACGCCTTCGGCGCGTTGCGGCGCGCCATGCCGGACCTGCGCCTGCTGGTGGGCAACCCCGGCTACAAGGCCGACCGGCAGGCACAGCTGCCGGGGGTCGAGTTTCTTGGGCCGCTGCCGCAGGCGCGCGTGCACGCCGAGGTGCGCGGCGCGCTGTGTACCTTCTTTCCCAATTTCCTCATCCCGGAAACCTTCGGCCTGGTGTTCGCCGAATCCCACGCGCTCGGCACCCCGGTGCTGACGGTGGACTGCGGCGCGGCGCGCGAGGTGCTGGCGGACCCGCTGCAAGTGCTGCCCCTGAAGCTCGCCTATCGTGCCTACGAGGCGGCCGTGGGCAGCCTGCCGAGCGCGCTGCGGCGGGCGCCGGCGCGCGTCGCAGCCGCGGCGGGACTGTTCGATGAGTTCATCGAGCGCATCCGCTCCTGGCGGGCCGGGGGCCGGCCGCAGCCCGCGCCGGACGCGCGTTTTCGCCTCGCGACGGTGACGCAGCAGTGGCGCGCACTGCTTGCCTCGTGAGGCGCCGCTGCGGTGCGGTTGCGACGCGGCGGCTGGCCCGCGTAGGTTAAGCCATGCGCACCCTGTGTTGGTTCCTGCTGCTCATGGCGCTGGCGCTCGCCGCCATCGCCGTCTTCTCCTACCCGGCCTGGCTGCTGCTGCACCCGCACTTCGACTTCCCCTTCCACCGCATCGGCGCGCGCATCGGCATGTTGGCGCTGCTGCTCGGGTTCGTGCTGCTGGCCCGCCACCTGCGGCTCGCCGACCGCGCGAGCCTGGGGTACGGGCTGCCGCGCCGCGCCTTCCTGCAGGAGCTGGCGCTCGGACTCGCCCTCGGCGTCGTGAGCATGCTCGGGGTGGTCGCGGCGATGAGCGCGCTCGGCCTGCTCGACTGGTCGCGCGCCGCGGCATTGACCGCCGCCGGCCTCGGCAAGCTGCTGCTGCTGCGGCTGCTGAGCGGATTGGCGGTCGCCTTCATTGAAGAGACCTTCCTGCGCGGCGCGATGCACACCGGCATCGAGCGCGAATCGGGAACCACGGCGGCGGTGCTGCTGACCGCCGTGCTGTATGCGGCGACGCACTTCTTTGCCAGCTACCACATCGCCGCCGCGCAGGTGACCCCGCACAGCGGCGTCGAGCTGCTGCTGGGCACGCTGCAGGCATTTGCGCATCCGGGGCGCATCGCGGACGCGTTTCTCGCGCTGTTCGCGGTGGGGGTGGTGCTCGGGCTGGTGCGCGCCGTGACCGGCAACATCGCCGCCTGCCTCGGGCTGCACGCCGGCTGGGTGTGGGTGATGCTGGTGGTGCACGAGCTCAGCGCGCCGCTGCGCAGCGCGCCGCTCGGGTTCCTGCTGAGCCGCTTCGACGGCTTCATCGGCTGGCTGGTGTTCGGCTGGACGGCGGCGCTGGCCCTGCCGTTGTGGTGGTACTACCGGCGCCGCAGCCGCTCCGGGCGCAGCGTCAGTTGAGCTGGCGCGCCGTGTAGCCGCGTTTGCGCAGCTGTTCCAGAAGTCCGCCCTCGCCAACCAGGTGCAGCGAGCCCACGACGACCATGCAGTTCTGCTGAGCGTGCAGCAGCTGCTCGATCTGCGGCAGCCAGCGCTCATTGCGCTCGAGGACGAGCGGCCGGTAGAGCGCCGGGAAGGCCTTGTACTCGCTCGACAACAGCGTCGCCAGCCGCGCCGCGTCACCGCCGCGCCAGGCCGTGACGATGTCGGCCATCTCGCTCTTGATATCCTTCAGCTCGTCCAGCGTCTCATCGAGCATGCGCACCTGATCCTCGCGCGAGAGCGCGATCAGCCCGCCGAGTTCCTCCGGCAGAGTCTCCAGGCCGGCGGTGGCCTTGCCATCCGCCTGTGCGCGACGCACCAGCTGTTCCTCCACGCCGGCCTCAGGATCGAAGCCTTCGTGGGTGTAGGCGGCCTCGGTGAGCTCGATGCCGACCATCCACGGGGCCTGCAAATCGAGCCCGGCCGCCGCCACACCGAGGCTGGCGGCCGCGCTGGTGACCCGCAGGTAGCGCGCCTCCCCGAGCACCTGGCGCAACTTGACGCCCGGCGGCAGCGCGCCGTGGTCCATCATCCACACCGAGGCCTCGAGCGGATCAAACTTGCCGAGGTCGATTTCCATCACGAGCTTCGCCGCATCCGCGTAGGCGCGGTCGAACGCCGGCGGCAGCGCCGTGTCCTCGCTCGGCAGCAGGTGGATGGAGCCGGCGAGGTAGACCGTGTTGTGGGCGCCGCGGATAGCCCAGACCGGGCTCGCGGCGTGGGCGTTCAGGCAGCCGAACAGGCCGAGCGCGAGGAGCCACCGCAATGCTGTTCGACCCACACGACCTCCGTCAGTAGTGATCCATCGGGGCGCAGTTCCAGCGTCCGGTACGCCGGCGGACGCCGGTCGACCGCGAAGTCATCCGAGTTGGGCAGGAACTGGGCGCACGTCGAGGGCGTGGCGAGCAGGCGCACGCCCTTGCGCAGGCTGTCATAGGCCTGGTGGACATGGCCCCAAACTACCGCACGGACGTTGCGGTGCTGATCGAGCGTGTGGAGAAACTCGGCCGCGTTGGTCAGCCCGACGCGATCGAGCCAGCGGCTCGACATCGCCACCGGGTGATGATGCAGGCACACCAGGCAGTGACGCCCGTCGGCGGTGGCGAGCGCCTGATCGAGTTCGGCCAGCCCCTGGGCGCTCAGGGCGCCGCCGGCGGCACCGGGGATGCAGCTGTCCAGGAGCACGATGCGCCAGCGGCCCATGTCCACGTGGCCGTCCAGGCGGAAAGGCTCGCCGCTGAGTTCGCGCCGCATGGCCCGCGGCTCGTCGTGGTTGCCCGGCAGGCACAGGACCGGCACACCCAGGCTGCCGAACAGGCGACGAAAATGCGGATAGCCGGCCGGGTCGTCCTGCACCAGGTCCCCCGTGACCAGCACCGCCGCCGGCGGCCAGTCGCGCGCCTGCGCGTGGGCGAGGGCGG
>Ga0068860_100003800_pt1 | contig 15534 bp, 11 predicted proteins | sample KBSSwiS32_FD_66597 | JGI IMG/M metagenome (GOLD analysis project Ga0068860, IMG submission 66597) | Switchgrass rhizosphere microbial communities from Kellogg Biological Station, Michigan, USA - KBS Switchgrass S3-2 | ecosystem: Host-associated > Plants > Roots > Rhizosphere > Soil ... | reverse complement strand
ACCGCGCCCTCGATGAACGCGGCGGCCAGCATCATCGACGTGCGGATGGAGCCGTCCGCCGACGGCTGGCGCGCCGTCCCGTCCATCGCCGCCGCCGCCAGCTTGCCGATGCCCACGCTCGCCCCGCACACCGCGATGCCCGCGCCGATCGCCGCCGCCAGGACCGAGAGGCTGCCTGTCATGTGTCGTCTCCTGCGGAGCTCGCCGCGCCTTCTCGGCGAGGGGCCACCCGTCAGGTGTACCCACCGAGGAATAGCGGCCGGCATTCCGGCCCGCAGGGCGCGGCATCACGGGCGCTACTGCGTCCCCTGAGCCCAGCAGAGCGCCGCCACCGTGTCGTCCACCAACCACGGGACCAGCTTGGCCGCCTCGGCCACCTTCGCCCCCGCGCGCGCCTGCGAGGGCGGACACGCCAGCCTCGCCCGGACGAGGGGCCCTTCGTCGCGCCCGCCGTCGTCCGGGTACGCCACCAGGTCGCACCGCAGCGGCGGCCCGGTGCGCTTGTCCGCGGGGATGGTCTTGTAGGCGGACTCGATGGCGCGGGTGAGCTTGCCCAGCGGGAACACCTCCAGCCGCGCCGGCAGGCCCGCGCAGGACGCGGGGAGCTTGGCGGGCGCCGGCGGGGGAACCGCCACCGCGTCGAGCCCGGGCACGCCCACCGAGGGCACCGGTACGGGCGCCGCCGGGACTTGGTCACCGCCGCCCTTGAGCAGGCTCTCCAGCGAGCTGGCCACGAAGGCGGTCACCTGGTCCGCGCTCACGTCGTCCTTGGCGATCACCCGCCCCTTCCAGTCGGGCCCCGGCCCGAACAGCCAGGTGGAGGTCACGACGCCGCCCGCTCCACCGCGGGAGCCCGCCACCGCCGCCAGCTCCATCGACACCACCCGCTTCACGTGACGCGCCTCCAGGAACAGCGGCCAGAGCGCCCTCCCCACGTCCTGGGCGCAGGCCCTCCCGCTGGCCGCCGCCCTCACCCGCTGCGGCGGGTACAGCTGCGCCCCGGTAGGGCCGGTCCGCTCCGCACACGCCTCATTCCCGCGCTTCCACGTCGCCGCCAGCTCCGGAGGGAGGAACGCCGGGGGCGGGATGGTGAAGTCCACGAAGGGGCTCTTGGTGAACAGCTTGCGGTGCTCGGCGGAGAGGTCGACGAGCACGTCGCCGTCCCGCGCCAGCCGCTCCTTGACCACCGCCTGCGTCGCCGCGGCCAGGGTCGGGTCCACACCCGGACCGACGAAGAACACCAGCGCGGTGACGGCGGCCGCGTTCACGACCGCCCCACCAGGAAGCGCGCCAGCGCCTGCGCCTTGGGGACCAGCGTCTCCACCTCGATGCGCTCCTCCACGGTGTGAAACCCCTTTCCCCGCGGCCCCAGCCCGTCGATGGACGGGATGCCCATGGAGGACGAGGTGCTGGCGTCCGACGCCCCGCCCACCAGCGCGGCTTCCTCGCCGCCCAGGCCCGACGCCCGCGCGCAGGCCGCGTACTCCTCCAGCAGCCGCGCGCTCGCGTCCGACCGCTCCAGCGGCATCCGCGACATCCCGCCGGACAGGTCCAGCCGCGCGCCGGGGACGGAGGCCGCCACCTCCTTCGCCGCGCGCTCCAGCGACGCGATCAGCGCCTCGCCGTCCGAGCGCGTGCAGAAGCGGATGTCCACCTGCGCCTCCGCCTCGTCCGGGACGGTGTTCTTCCCCTGCCCGCCGGAGACCTTCCCCACGTTGAGGGTGACGCCGCGGCCGTAGTCGGTGAGCTGCTGCGCCTGGTCGATGAACCGGGCCAGCGCCCAGATGGCGTTCACCCCTTCGGCGTGGGCGTTGCCGGCGTGCGCCGCCTTTCCGTGCGCGCGAGCGGTGACCGCGCCGGTCCCCTTGCGGCGGGTGATGATGGCGTCCTTGTCGCGCCCGGACTCGAAGACCAGCGCCGCGGCGCAGCCCTCGACGGCGCGGCGGATGATCGGCTGGCCCTCGGGGGAGCCGACCTCCTCGTCGGAGACGACGACCAGCCGGAGCGGGACCGCGTTGGAGAGGCCCTCCCGCGCCTCCGCCAGCGCGCGCAGGGCGAAGGCGATCACCACCAGCCCGCCCTTCATGTCCAGCACCCCGGGCCCGCGGCGGAGCGCGCCGTCCCGCCGGTAGCCCTCGAACTTGCCGGGCGGGAAGACCGTGTCCAGGTGGCCGATCAGCGCCACCCCGCCGGGGTCGCCCGGCCGCGATTGGAGCACGAGGTGATCGGCGAAGCGCTCGCTGCGGACCACCTCGCAGTGAAGGCCCGGCAGCAGGAACAGGTCGCGCAGCGCGGCGCCCACCCGCCGCCCACCCTCGGGGTTGTCGGTGAAGGAGTTGATCTCCACCAGCGGCGCCAGCGCGGCCTCCATCTCGGGGGCGCGGCCCTCCAGCCAGCGGGCGGCCTGCTCTGCGCGGTCGGACATGCGTCTTTCGTGCTCTAGCTGTACTGCCGGCCCAGCCCCACCGTCCCGCGCACCAGGATGAGCGCGGTGCACAAGCCCAGCAACCCCGGGTTCCACCACAGGTCCAGCACCGTGTCGCGCCCGATGCGCTCGGGGCGCTCGGGCTCGTAGAGGATGTCCAGCTGCTCGCCCTTGGTGGCGCGCCCCGGCCACCCGCGCACCACGCCCTGCACCTGGCGGCCGCTCATCGCCAGGAAGGTGACGTCCGCGCACTCGGCGATGCCGTCGAGGTTGCTCCGGCTCCCGTCCGAGGGCGGGCGTTCCCTGCACGGGTGGATGCCGGTCACCTTCGCCTGGGCGGACCGGGCCACCTTCACGAACGCGAGCACGGGCGCCGCGGCGCTGTACGTCATGAACCCGAGGATGAGCGCGATGACCAGCGCGAGGTACGGGCGGATGGCTGCCATGCGTTTCAGGATAACGTGCCGCGGACCAAGGAGCCTCTTCGTGCGTCGCGTCCTCTCCCTCGCCGCGGCGGCCGCGGTGCTGGCCTGCCCGAACCGCAGCCGGCTGCACCCCATGGCGGTCGAGTACAACAACCAGTGCGCGGCGCTGATCAACGCCGGGCGGCTGGACGACGCGGAGATCGCCTGCGAGCACGCCAGGGAGTTCACCCCCGACTACGCGGAGGTGTGGAGCAACCTGGGCGTCATCCAGATGGCCCGCGGGAAGCTGGACCTGGCCAAGGAGGACTTCATCAAGGCCATCCGCTTCAACAACGAGCTGGCCCAGGCCTACAGCTCCCTCGGGGTGGTGGAGCTGCGGCAGCGCCACCCGGACCGGGCGCGGGACATGTTCGAGCGCGCGCTGAAGGTGAACCCGGACTTCCTGGAGGCGCGGTACAACCTCGCGCTCGCGTGGCTGTCCACGCGCGACTACGAGAAGGCGCGCCGCGAGTACCGGACGGTGCTGCTGGTCAACCCGAACCTGGCGGACCCGCACCACGACCTGGGCGTGATGGCGCTCGAGGAGCACCAGCTCCCGGAGGCGATCACCGAGCTGGAGGCCGCCGCGACGCTCGACCCGCGCCGGGCGATGACGTGGCTCAGCCTGGGCGTGGCGTACACCCAGGCCGCCCGCTACCCGGACGCGCAGAACGCGTTCACCAGCTGCCTGGCGGTGGACCCGGAGAACCTCCCCTGCCGCCGCGCCGTCGCGCTGGTCACCAAGGCGGCGGCGTCGCAGGCGCCGGTGCTCCAGCAGGCGGTGGAGGCGGAGGGCGCCTACGTGCGCGGCCTCCGCCAGCGCGAGCGGGGCGCGCGCGAGGCCGCCGAACGGTCGTTCCGGGAGGGCGCCTCCAGCGACCCGGCGTGCCGCTTCGCGCTGCACCAGCTGCTGGAGGAGGAGGGGCGGGCGGGGGACGCGGCGGCGGCCTGCGCCGACTTCCTGCGGTCCGCGCCGGCCGACCTGTACCCGGCGGAGATCGCCCACTGCGAGCAGGAGGTCTCCCGGCCGGCAGGCACCGGCCCGGTACGCTGAGCTGGATGCGTCCGGGCGTGGCAGCGCCGCGGCCACCTCGTTAGTCTCAGGGGTCTGGACCCGGCGATGTCCGACCTCTCCTCAGCTGCCCAGCGCCTCCGCGCCGCCATCTCCCACGCGTCGCGCGGCCTCGTCGAGCGCGAGGCGCTGGTGGAGCTGGTGGCCCTCTCCGCGGTGGCCGGCGAGCACCTCCTCGTCGTCGGCCCGCCGGGCACCGCCAAGAGCGAAGCGGTGCGCCGGGTGGCGCGCGCGCTGGGCGGGCGGTACTTCGAGTACCTCCTCGGGCGCTTCACCGAGCCCTCGGAGATCTTCGGCCCGGTGGACCTGCGGCGGCTGAAGGAAGGCGTGGTGGAGACCCAGACCGCCGGGATGCTGCCGGAGGCGGAGGTGGCGTTCCTGGACGAGGTGTTCCTGGGCTCCACCGCCATCCTCAACACGCTGCTGGCGCTGCTGAACGAGCGCACCTTCAGTCGCGGCCACACGCGGGTCGCCTGCCCGCTGCGGATCTGCGTCGGCGCGTCCAACGCCGTCCCGGACGACCCGTCGCTGGCCGCCTTCGGCGACCGGTTCCTGGGCCGCATCTTCCTGGAGTCCATCCCCGACCCGCAGCTGGAGGAGCTGCTGGAGGGCGGGTGGCAGCTGCAGGGGGCGGCGACCGCGGAGGGGACGGCGTCGCTGGCGGACCTGGACGCGCTGGCCGTCGCCGCCGGCGGCGCGGACCTCTCGGCGGTGCGCGGCCCGCTGGCCCACGCCATCCGGCTGCTGCGGAAGGCGGGCGTCACGCTGTCCGACCGGCGCGCGGTGAAGGTGCAGCGGCTGCTCGCGGCGGCGGCGGCGCTGGCGGGGCGCACCTCGCCCACCGAGGCGGACCTCTGGCCCATCGTCTACGCCGTCCCCACGGCGGAGGGGCAGGCGCTGGCCCGCAACGCGCTGCGCGACCTGCTGTCGCGGTCGGAGAACGCGGCGCTCCCCGCGGCGTCGGCGGAGGCGTCGACGGGTCCCCGGGCGCGCGCGGTCCGGCTGGTGCAGTTCGGCCGGGAGGCGCTGGGGGCCAGGCCCCCGGGCGGCGACGACCAGGCGCTCTCCGCGTGGAGCCTGAGGCTGGAGGAGGTGGCCAGGGCCATCGACGCCGGCTTCGCGCCCGAGGCGCTCCCGGACGACCTGCGCGCGCTCCGGGAGGAGATCGTCAAGGCGGTCCGGGCCAGGTCGTGAGCGACCCCGCGCTGCTCCCGCTCCGGTGGCGCGTCCGCGAGCCGCCGCTCGAACCCGTCGCCGCCGCCGCCACCGGGGAGGCCGCGCGCGCGCTGGCGGAGCGGTTGCTGGCCATGCCGGAGGAGCGGCTGGCCGCGCTGAGCGGCGTGGCGGGCGCGGAGGTGCTGGTCGTCACCGGAGAGAAGGACGACCTGCCCTGGGTGGACGGCGCGCAGTACCTGGGGCGCGACCCGGAGGCGCCGGGGCTGCTGCTGCCGACGACGCTGTCGCCCGCCGTGCCGCTGCCGCTGGTGGAGCGCGCGGTGATGCTCCGGCGCCGGACGCCGGTCACGCCGATGGCGGTGGTGCTGGACCCGCCGCTGCTCATCCCGCTGGACGGCGCGAGGAGGATCGATCGCGCGGTGCTCCGTCGATGGATGAGCGGTGCTCACGATGGAGCGGAGGGCGCGGCGTGAGCGCGCCGTCACCGTGCCTTGCCGCCACGTCGCCGCGCGGCGCGCGGACCGTGGACTGGGCGGTGCTGCGTCGCTGGCTGAGCGGTACGCGCGACACGGCGGAGGGTGCCGCATGACCTCCCTCCCGCCAGCCCTCGCCGCCTGGGCGGAGCCGCTCTCCCTCTTCCCGCCGGAGCTGGCGCTCTCGCTGGGCCCGTGCATCCGCCGGCTCGCCCAGGCGATCGGCCCGCTGCCTCGCCCCGCGGAGGAGATCTCCGGCGACCCCAACGGCTACGAGGGCCTGAGCCGGCGCGGCCCCTACGAGCGCCTGCTGATCTCCGAGTGGCTGCTGGCGGACGAGGCCCCGGAGGAGTTCCTGCGCCGCGCGGCGCAGAAGGAGCACGCCTTCCTCGCGCTCTCCTTCCACCGCCCCGGCGGGTCGCGCCGCTCGCTCGCGCTGTTCGACGCCGGGCCGGAGCTGATCGGCGAGCCCCGCATCGGCCAGCTCGCCGCGCTGGTGGTGCTCTCGCAGCGCGCCCGCCGCGACGGCGCCGCCTTCGGCTGGGGCGTGCTGCAGGACGACCAGCGCCTGGTCTCCGAAGAGGTGACCCCCGCGTCCATCCTCCGGCTCCTCTTCTCTCGCACCGCCCGCACCGCCCGCGCCGAGGACGTGGAGGCGTGGGTGAAGGCCGCGGGCGAGCCGCTCGCCGCGGACGACCTCTGGGTGGTGGGGAGCCCGAGGACCATCGCCGCGGGCGGTCCTGGCGCGGGCCGCATCGAGCTGGACGACCCGCTGGAGCCCGGCAAGCGCGACCTCCTGGTCACCCTCCGCCGCAAGGGCGCCGCGCCCGGGGCCGTGGAGCTCCCGCTGCCGAAGCACGCCGACTGCGTCCGCCTCCTGCGCGACCCGTTCTCCGTGCGCCGGGCGGCGGCGCCACCTCCGTCGCCGCTGGCGCGCGGGCCCCAGGCCACCGGCCTCGCCTTCGCGCAGAACGGGCGGCGGCTCCTGGTCCGCTACCGCGACGGGAGCGTGAACGCCCACCCCATCCCGAACTCGCCGCGGATGCCGCCGGGCGCGCCCAGGCGCTTCGAGCTGCTGGAGGGTGAGGAGCTCGTCGCGGCGGGGTGGATGCGGGGCTCCCGCGTGGTGCTGGCGCGGAGCGAGAAGGGCTACTGCCTCCACGGCCTGCAGCGGCAGGTGGCCGCGGTGACGTACCGCCTGGAGGGGAGCGCGGCGCCGGCGGTGGAGCCGGGCGGGCTGCTCCCCGCGCTGCTGGTCGCGCCCGGCATGGCCGTGGGCGAGCGGGAAGGAGCGCCCGCGCTCGTCTTCCTCGACTCCGGAGGCAACCTGTTCGCGCTGAGCGCCGTGCCGGAGCCGGTGGTGCGGCTGGCGCGGAGCGGCGTGCTCGCGTGCGGCGAGCGCGACGGCCAGCTCCACGTCATCCAGAGCGAGCCCACCGTGCCCTCGTACGCCTACCACCACTCGGTGAACGGGGACCTGTGGCACAAGTTCGCGGCGGATTCGGACCACGGCCGCGCCTTCATCAGCGGCGACTCGCCGTGGATCGCCCTGGAGCAGATGAAGGACCAGTGGAACGTCTTCTCCACCGACCCGCTGCGAGAGCGCCGCTACCGGATGACCGTCTCCGGGAGCGCGGTGTTCGGGGTGACCGTCTCGCCCAAGGGCAACGGCGAGCCGGCGCTGATGGTCGTCGAGGAGGACCGGCGCAGCGTCGGCCTCATCGGGCGGGCGGACTACCTCCCGCTGATCAAGGTGTCCTCGCCCATCGCCCAGGCGGTCGCCAACGCGCGCGGGCCGGAGATCGCCCTGCTCGGCGTGGACGGCGCGATCACCGTGCTGTCTCCCAAGCAGGGCAAGGTGCTGGAGCTGAAGCCGGCGCACGTGCCCGTCCTCCAGTTCAACCTGGGGCGTCCGCCCACGCCCAGGAAGGTGCCGGAGCCGCCGCGGTGATGCGCCCGCCCCGCCATCCCGTGCACCGCGGGTCCGTGGAGGCCGCCGGCCTCTTCCTCTCCTCCGCCCCCGGAGAGGCGTCGATGCGCGAGCGCGCGCTCTCGCTCTGGGAGCCGGGCGTGGAGGTGCACCGGATGGGCGGCGGGCTGGTGGTGCTCTTCCCGTCGCCGCGCCGGGTGCTCACGCGCGCCTGCGCGGGCGCCCCGCTGGCGCGGCAGGGCGATCTGCTCTGCGCCGCGCCGCTGGCGGCCGACGAGCTGGAGGCGCTGGCCGCGCCGGCCGGCAGCGTGGTGCTGGTGAGCGGCGGCCGGGCGCAGGCGCACGCCCGGAGCGCCGCCACGCTGGAGGACCCGGCGCGGTGGCTGGAGCTCGCCGCGTTCGAGGGCGCGCCGGTGCAGGGCCTGGGCCTCCCGCCGGAGTCGGTGCAGGAGGTGCTGGTGCCGGTGGAGCTGGCCCTGCGCGAGCGCCTCCAGGAGAAGGTCCCGGTGGCCGCCGCCGAGATGGTGGAGGCCGCCGCGGCGCTGCGCAGGGCGCTGGACGGCGGCGGCCTGCCCGCTCCGGCCGCGCGCGGGCTCCGCGCCGTCGCCGGCCGCGCGCTGCGGGCGCTCGCGCAATGGTTCGCGCCTCCCGGCCCCGAGCCAGCCGGGAGCGAATCCGGAGGCCGCGCGGGTCCAGGCGCCGCCGTCGAGGCCCGGGGCCCGACGTGGCGCTCGAGGCTGGCGAGCTGGCTGAACCGCGCCGCGGCGAGGGCGGCGGTCGCCACCGGGCTCGCGCGCATCCTCGGCGCGCGCCAGGCTGAATACTTCAGCCGGATGATGCAGTTCTTCGAGGACGGCGACCTGGAGCAGGCGCTCCGGCACGCCATCCCGCTCGGCGGGAGCGGGGACGAATTCTCCGGGCCCGCGCTCGGGGTGCCCAGGCCGCGCGACGACCTCAGCATCCCGCTCGGCCCGCGCGCGCCCGGAGCGGCCATCGGCGCCACCGGCGACCTGATGGACGAGCTGCGCGCGCTGTACCGCCGCACCTTCCAGCGGCTGGAGCGCGAGGGGCAGATCGAGCGCGCCGCGTTCGTGCTGGCGGAGCTGCTGGGGGCCAACGAGGAGGCGGTGGCCTTCCTGGAGAAGCACGGCCAGGCGCGGCTGGCGGCGGAGCTGGCGGAGGCGCGCCAGCTGGCGCCGGGCCTGGTGGTGCGCCAGTGGTTCATCGCGGGCGACGTGGCGCGCGCGGTGGCGGTGGCGCGGCGGACCGGCGCCTTCGCGGACGCGCTGGGCCGGCTCAAGCGGAAGGACCCGGAGCTGGCGCGCAGCTTCGCGCTGATCTGGGCGGACACCCTGGCGGACGGCGGGGACTACTGGGGGGCGGCGGACGTGGTGTGGAGCGTCCCGGGCGCCACGTCGCTGGCGGCCGGGTGGCTGGACCGGGCCATGGACGTGGGCGGCCCCACCGGCGCGCGGGCGCTGGTGCGGCGCCTCTCCCTCGACGCGGACCGCTTCCAGGACCTCCGGCCCCGCGCGCTGGCGCTGCTGCACGCGCCAGCGGAGGAGGACGGCGGCGCCCGGCGCGCCTTCGCGGACGAGCTGGCCGCCATCCAGCGCAAGACGGGCCTCACGCTGTCGCCGCCGCTGGCGACGCTGGCCAGAGGGGCGGTCCGGGCGCTGGCGCGCGACGCGGGGGATGGGGTGAGCTGGGTGGCCCGGAAGGAGCTGGAGGCGCTGGCGCGGATCGCCGGCGAGCCGGCGGTGGAGGCCGACCTCCCGCTGCTCCCGCCCGAACGCCCGCGGAAGATGATGGTGACCTTCACCCACCGCGCGGGCGCGCCGGGACAGCGGCGGGTCCACGACGTGGCGCTGCTCCCCGGCGGCCGGTTGCTGGTGGCGCACGGCGAGTCCGGCGCGGAGCTGGTCACGCGCGACGGGCGGAGGGTGCACGCCTTCGACGTGCCGGCGCACTCGGTGGTCGTGTCCGACCACGGCGACCGGGCCATCGCGGTGGCGCCGCGCGGGGAGCAGAAGCTGCTCTCCCGGCTCGACCTCCGCACGGGCGAGGCGAAGCGCTGGTGCGAGGCGCCGGTGCGCGCGTTCGCCAAGGACTACGACGGCGACGTCTGGTTTGCCTCGGAGGAGGGGGCGCTGCTGGCGGTGGACGCGCGCGCCAGCCAGCTGCGCGCGCTGTGGCGGCTGCCGCGGCTCCCCGGCGGCGTGCTGGGCATCGCCCGGCGGCGCGACGCCTGCCACTTCCTGGTGCAGCCGGACTTCGAGCAGGGCGAGCGGTGGTCGCTGGAGCTCCCCTCGTACCTGCTGCGCGCGCGCGCTCCCGTGGAGCCGAGCCTGGACAAGGCGGTGACCCTCATGTCCGTGGGCCCGGACGGCGCGGTGATCTGCTCGGACTACCCCGCCGTGGACTACCCCCGCCTGCTGGCGGCGCTGCGCCAGCCGGGGCCGAGCGTGATCCAGCGCCTGCGCGTGTTCCGCAAGGCGAACGTCGCGCCCTGGCTGGAGATCGGCCCGATCCACTCCGCCTGGCCTCCTTCCGCCGGGGACGGCTTCGCGACCGCCGTCAGCCCGTCCGACCCCGGCGTGCGGGTGTCGGTGGTGGACACCAACGCGCTCGTCGTCGTCGCGCGCATCGACCTGCCGGACGCGCACATCGCCTGCGCGCGCTTCTCCGGCACGCGCGTGGCCATCGGGGACGACCTGGGCCGGGTGGTGACGCTGGACCTCGAGCGGGGCTGCGTCACCGGCGAGATCCGCCGCTGACCTTTTGGCTACTCGCGGTCCATCCAGAGGTACTCGAAGCGGATCTGCGGGGGCGTCTGGTGCAGCCGCAGCCCCTGCACCAGCGGGCTCCCGGCCGCGTAGACGCGCTCGTGGTAGAGCGGGATGAGCGCGCAGTCCGTCTGGAGGATGCGCTCCGCCTTCCGGTACAGCGAGGTGCGGCTCTCCGGGTCGATGGACACGCGCGCCTCGGCGGTGAGCGCGTCCAACTCCTCGTTGCGGTAGCCGATGCCGTACACGGTCTGCGCGTTCGAGTTGAGGAGGAAGTAGAGGAAGTTGTCCGGGTCCGGGTAGTCGGCGATCCACCCGGCGCGGAAGGCGGGGATCTGCCCGCGCGCCACCTTCTCCCAGAACTCGCTCGCCCCCATCTGCACGTGGGAGATCTCCACCATCCCGGCTTCGATCAGCGGGCGGAAGAGCACGTCGTCCTCGCGCTCGGTGTTCCGGCCGGGCGGGTAGATCAGCGTCAGCCGCACCCGCGGCACGCCGGCCTCGCGCAACAGGCGCATCGCCAGGGAGGGGTCCGGGCGCGGCGGCGGCAGCTCCTGCCCCAGGTTCAGGATGCCCGGCGGCGTGAGCGCCTGCGCCACCTTCGCGCCGGGGTGGAACTGCTCGACCATGGCCGAGACGTCCAGCCCGGCGCGGATCGCCTGCCGCACCCGCCGGTCGTTCCACGGCGGCTCGCGCACGTTGAAGCCCAGGAACCAGACGGAGGGGGTGGAGCCGGCGATGACCTGCAGGTCCTCCACCTCCTTGGTGTTGACGTTCTCCGCGTAGAGGCCGGAGACGAGGTCCACCTCGTTGCGCAGCAGCGCCGACATCGCGTCCGGCCGCTCGGGGAAGAGCTTGAACTCCAGCGCGTCGACCATGGGCTGTTCGGGGATGTAGTAGCCGGGGTTGCGCTCCAGCACCAGGGCGCTGCCGTCCAGCCGCTGGATGCGGAACGGCCCGGTGCCGCTGGGCATCCCGCGCGCGTCGATCCGCGCCACCGCGGTGCCGGGGAGCGTGACCAGGTGGAGGAAGAACGCCTTCGGCTCCACCAGCCGGATCTCCAGCGTGTGGTCGTCCAGCACCTCGAAGCCGCTCACCTCCGGCGCCTTGCCGGCCACGTACTCCGCCGCGCCCTCCACCTCGCGGAGGATCCACGCCTCCGGCGACTTCAGTCGCGGGTCCAGGAGCCGCTCGTAGTGGCGCTTCACGTCGCGCGCGGTGAGCGGGGTGCCGTCGTGGAAGAGCACGCTCTTGCGCAGGGAGAAGCGGTAGCGGCGCGCGGACGGGTCGGCGTCCCAGCGGTCCGCCAGCCCGGGGACGATGGTGCCGTCCTCCGACCGCAGCAGCGTGGAGTAGAGGTTGGCGGCCATCTCCGCCATCTGGCTGTCCAGCGTGAACAGCGGGTCCAGGCCGCGGGTGGACTCCAGCATCTCCTGCTGGTGGATGCCCACCCGGAGCCGGCCGCCGCGCTGCGGCTGGGGGAGGCGGAAGCGGAACACCTCGTTCTCCAGGCCGGCCGCCTCGTGCTGGAGCTGGTCCACGGACCTCGAGAGCCCGTCGCCGATCCGGATGACCCGGCGCGCGTCCTCGCGGACCTGCGCGACCTCCTCGCCGATGGCGGCGTCCCCCTTGGTGAGCACCTGGTGCGCGTCGCGGATCTCGTCGATGGCGGCGGTGAGCCGCTGCACCGACTCGGAGAGCGCGCGCCCGGTCCTCGCCTGGTCCTCGGCCTTGGCGGTGGCGGCCTGGGCGACGCGGGCCATCTCCTGCGTCTGCTTCACCAGCTCGCGGCCGCGGCCGGCCTGGGCGCTGCCGGCGGAGGTGACCTCCTCCACCCGGCGCGCCACCCGGCGGCTCGCCTCCGCCACCGTGCGGCCCTGCGACTCCAGGCGCCGGGTCTCGTCCACCGTGGCCTCCACCGCGGAGAACGTCTTCTCGGTGATGGCGCGGATCTCCTTCAGCGCGGAGGCGGCGCGGTCGCCCAGCTGCACGCCGGTGGAGGCCTGCTCGCGGCCCTCCTTCACCAGCTCTACCGTGGTCTCCACCGCGTCGCGGATGCCGGTCACCATGTGGGCGATCTCGCGGGTGGAGCGGGCGGTGCGCTCGGCCAGGCCGCGCACCTCGTTGGCCACCACGCCGAAGGCGCGGCCGTGCTCGCCGGCCTGGGAGGCGATGATCGCCGCGTTGAGGGCGAGCAGGTTGGTCTGGTCCGCCACCTCCTGGATGACGTCGACGATGCGGCCGATCTCCAGCGAGCGCCCGCCGAGCGACTCGACGATCTCCGCCGCCTTCCGGACGGTCTCCTCCACCCGGTACATGCCCTTGACGCTGTCGCCCACCAGCGCCTGCCCGCGCTCGGCGGTGGCGGTGACGTCGCGGGCCAGGTGGCCGGTCTCGTTGGCGCGGCGGCGCACGGCGTCGATGCCGCCCTCCACCGCGGAGACGAAGTCCTCCGCCTCGTTGGCGAAGCGGGTCAGCTCGTCGCCCGAGGCGGCGGCGGCGGAGAGGCCCTCGCTCATCGACTGCACCAGGGTGGAGGTCTGGTGGGCGAAGTCGTTGAGGGTGGTCAGCGCGGTGGCGACCTGCTCGATGCGCTCGGTCATCTCGGCGAGCGCGCCGGTGGTGTCCTGGGCGAAGGTCTCCAGCTGGCCCACGCGCCGGCCGGCGGACTGGAGGCTCTGGCCCATGGCGGAGACGGAGAGGAGCGAGCGGTCCACCGCCGAGCCCTGCCGCCTGGCCGCCTCCAGCAGCGCGCGGGCCTGGTCGGTCACCTCGCTGCAGGTGCGGAAGACGTTCCCGGTGACCCGCTGCACCTGGAAGAGGGCGCGGCGGAGGGAGAGGACCAGGCGGCGGAACTCGGCCTGGCCGGTGAAGGTCTCCGGGGTGGCGGCGGTGAGGTCGCCCTGGGCGAGCGCCGCCACGATGCTCGACCGCGCGCGGTGGCGGCGGAAGGCCCACTGGAACCAGGTGAGGTAGCCGCCGAAGGTGAAGCAGACGGCGCAGGAGACGACCACCGCCGCCCACTCGCGCAGCCCGGCGGGCTGGGTACCCGTCAGCAGGCGCAGCATGGCGCCCACCAGCAACCCGCTCAGCAGGCCGCCCCCAAGGCCGAAGGTGTAGAGGAACCGCCGGTTGCCCATCGCCGCGCTTGCGCAGGGAGAACGCTAGCCGAAAACGAGGGCGGGGGCGGGAAAGCGATGCCGCGAAAGCGGAGCGATAGAGTCGGGCCCGTGCGAATCGCGCTTTCCCTGGCGCTGGCGCTGGCGGCGTCCGCCGGCGCCCCCGAGCGCCGCTCCTACTGGTTCGAGCTGTGGGGCGTGCCGGTGGGCGTGGTGGTGCTGGAGCGCGGGCCGGGGGAGCTGCTGTACCGGTCGAGGTTGGTGTTCACCCGCGGGGCGGACAAGACCAGCGTGCAGCGGAGCGCGCGGCTGCGGGTGGATGGGGAGGGGCGGTTGGCGTCGGGGGAGGCGCCGGAGTCGCTCTGGCTGTCGTGGCGGCCGAAGGTCGCCGGGTGCCAGCGGGTGGTGGAGGAGCTGGGCGGGCGGACGGGGGAGGCGTGCGTTCGGCGGCGAGAGGGATTGTCCGATGTGGGGATAGTCCTCGGTGTGGAATATCTGGCCCGGTACGACGACGGCGGCGCGCTGGTGGAGCTGCGGATCGGCGAGTCGCGGTTCGTGCGGCTGGAGGGGCCGGCGCGCGCGCTGGATCCGCCGGACCTCTTCGGGGACGGGCTGCCGGTGGGTCCGGGGACGGGACCGCTGCGGCTGGAGCCGGCGGTGGCGGCGCCGCCGTCCGCGGTGGCGCTCCGGCCGGAGTGGACGGAGGCGGAGGCGCGAGGGGTGTCCGAGGACGTCCACGGGCGGTTCGCGGAGAAGCGGCCCAGCGGCGCCGACTTCGGCGGCGCCCCTTCGGATGCGGCGGGGTGCCTGGGGCACGCGCGGGCGTTCCTCGCCGAGGCGAAGGCGCGCGGCGGCCGGAGCGCGGAGATCGTCCAGGGGCTCCTGGTGGATCCGGGCGGTGGGCGCGCGTACCCGCACGTCTGGGTGCGGGTGCGGCTGCAGGGCGGCGCGCTGCTGGACCTGGACCCGACCAGCCTGGACGAGGTGGCGCGCGCCACCCACCTCGCGCTCGCCGCCGGCGCGGCACCGGAAGACGCGGGCGCGCTGTGGCTGGAGGTGCTGCACGGCGGCCACCGGGTGGGGCGGGCGCAAGCGTCGCGATGAAGCGGCAATTCATGCGCCGCCTCGCGCGCCCACCCGTCGAGCGAGGGCCGGCCCATGGGATGCATAGCTTTGAAGCGCCATGCAAATCCCCTGGGAGGTGTCGTACCGGAATGTCAGGCCCACTCGGGCGATCCAGTCGCTGATCGACGAGAAGGTCGCCGGGCTGGAGCGGTTCTACCAGCGCATCGTCGGCTGCCGCGTCACCATTGAGCGGCCGGGCCGGCACCACCGCCACGGCAAGGGCGCGCACTTCCGCGTCCGCGTCGAGCTGTCGGTGCCGGGCGGGCGCCTGGTGGTCGGCCGGGACCCCGAGGAGGCAAAGGACCACGAGGACGCCTACCTCGCCATCAACGAGGCCTTCCACGCCATGCGCCGCAGGCTCCAGGACCACGTTCGCCGCCAGCGCGGCGACGTGAAGACCCACCTGGAGTGGGGCCTGGGGTCCGAGCCCGCGCCGGCGACGTAGCCAGAAACGGTGGAGTGACAGATCCGCCGGGCCGGGGTGCTGGATGCAGGCATGAGACCCAGCCTGCTTGCCGCCCCATGGCTTGGCGCGTCAGCGTCCACGCCAGACCTCGCCCCGGAGCCCTTCGCGTTCGAGCGGCGCGGAGGCGCGTCCGTCCTCTCCGGCCCGGAGCCGTTCATCCGGCAAGGGTCGGTGAGCTATGTGCGGTGACCTGGTCTCGACGTCGGTAGAGTGAATCGCCTTGGGACGCGCGGTGAGGATACTGGCGCTGCTGCTGGGGTGGTCGCTCGCGGCGGGCGCGGACGCCGCGGGACCGGCGCACCGCGTGGCGCTGCTCGCGGGCGTGAACGACGGAGGGCCCGGGCGGCCGCGCCTGCGGTACGCCGCCTCCGACGCACAGGCCTTCGGCGCGGTGATGCGCGAGCTGGGCGGGGTGTCGGAGAAGGACACGGTGACGGTGGTGGACGGCGACCGGGCGCGCGTCCTCGCCGCCCTGGAGCAACTCGCCGGGCTGGCGCG
>Ga0068860_100003797_pt1 | contig 15541 bp, 12 predicted proteins | sample KBSSwiS32_FD_66597 | JGI IMG/M metagenome (GOLD analysis project Ga0068860, IMG submission 66597) | Switchgrass rhizosphere microbial communities from Kellogg Biological Station, Michigan, USA - KBS Switchgrass S3-2 | ecosystem: Host-associated > Plants > Roots > Rhizosphere > Soil ... | reverse complement strand
AAGTACGTCCGTGCATAACCAAGCACGCTGCGCATGTGGCAGATAAGCTCGTGTGGCGTCCGCGCTTGATTTCCCGCTCGGAAGACAGCAAATCCATCCGGAGCTCCGCGCAATGCCTTTTGAGTTCGGTATGCTAGCGTAGCAAGAAAATGCCGAAGCATTTCACGTTTTTCAGACATTGGTGATGGCTTCTCCGGGTTGCTCTGAGAGTCCGCCTTCGCGAATAAAATCGAGACATGGACGAGGCTCCCAACCGAGATTTTTGACCGCAAGCTCCGAGGAATATGTTAGCGAAGACATAAGCTTGGTGTACAGATCACGATTTAAACGCAGAGAGAAGAGATCTCCAGTTCTGCAGATGCCTTTAAGAATCGTCGGAGATATGCTCCAGCGAATGAGCCTTCCGCAGGAATCCGAGATAGCCTGCTCGATCTCGCAAAACTCGGCGTCCTCACGGTCCGTCAAGTTATACGCACCACTCTCTTTGTCCACCTTGAGCGTCAATTCAGCAACGTCCTCTGCTAACACCATGCTTTTTCTGGCTTTGTTATGGGCGACCCGTATATACCGGCCGCGTTGAATGTTTTCCCAAAGAGATCGCAAATTACCGGGCGGAGAAGTGCCCACAACAAGCGGAAGCCTGAAATTAAAATAAGCTGCGCCACTTTTATCTGAAAAATCGCGGACCAGTTGTTCCGCTTGAATTTTGCTTTTAGCGTATGGAGTGACTCCGTCCAGATCACTGGTTTCGTCGATATCGAGGCCCTCCTGTCTTCCATAAACGGCTACCGAACTGATAAAGATCACCCGTTCGGGGCTTTTCCCCGATCTTGATATCGATTCCAGGAGTTTTTTGGTTCCTTCTACGTTTACCCGGAAAAACCCGGTCGAGTCGCTGTCGTTTCTCGGTATCGAATGCGCCTTGCCCGCACAGTGAATTACCGTATCGAAGGTGTAGCCCGAAAGATCGGGGCCTGCGGATCCCAGATCGCAAATGATGTCGTTCCCGAGCGAACGGCCAAGCGACACAACCTTCGCGCCTGCATCAACCCAGACGTTCGAAATGTAATGCCCAAGGAACCCGTTTGCCCCGGTAATAAGGACTTGTCTCGCCACAATGCTATCGTTTGAATTGTGCCAGAGTTTGACGATTGATCGCCTTTCGCTCTCGATCAAAAAACCAGCCGTATTTATTGAAATACCGAAAAACGTTCACTAAGTGAATCTTGAATAAGCGCCAATTTTTATATGAGGCCGCTTCATGACCATGCACGATCGATACGTCCGGGTAAAAGACCGATCGTGAATCCGTATAGATCCTTCTCGAGAGATCGATATCTTCTCCATACATGAAGAACCGCTCGTCAAACAAACCGGTTTTTTCGAGGCTGCTGTTACGAAGAAACATGAAGCACCCAGAAACGTATGGAACGTCCATTATCGTGTCATATCCTGAAAGCCGAAGCTCAAAGGAATCCATTCGCTTAGCGATCCAGCGTCGCGGAAAAGCCATTCTTAAAAAAAAGTCTAATGGCGTCGGCAACAGCTTACAGCCATACTGCAGTCGGCCGTCAGGAAAAAAGATCTTTGGTATCAACATTCCGACATCAGAGTTCTCATCCATGAACTGAACGATCTTTGAAAGGACGTTAGTTTCGAAATAAACGTCGGGGTTTAGAACCAAATGATACTTGTAATTTCGGTCAATGCTTTTTTGCATTGCCCGATTGTGCGCCGAGTAACCCGGATTGCTCGGATTGTGCTCGTATTCGATCCTGCCCTCAAGGTCCGCAAGCTCCCGAAGTGAATCGGAGGGAGAGTTGTCGAGAAGCGATAGGTGTCCGCTTATCTCCGAACGCAGAAAACTGTATGCGGCTCTCGTAACTTCGTCAATGGAGTTTTGGTAAAGGACGATCGACGCGGAGAGTATTTGGCTCGACATCGGTTATAGAGATTCCCCTTTCAAGCCCGTCGGTAAAGGTGGTGGCTCCAAATGGTCACCGGACAGGGCGATTTTGAAAAGCCGCTCGTTCGCCGCTTTAGCGTCAGAATGCGATAGCCACTGCGAAGCAAAATCCCGAGCAGCCTCGGACATCGAATCATACTCGCTTTGATCCATCGCAATGCAGCGCTTGATCTTTTCGATCCAACCAGATGGATCTTTTAGCGAGACGCACCAACCGGCGTTCCGGTGTTCTAGATCCGCCCACACCGTATTGTTGGTTATCAATGCCGGACATCCTACGGCCAACGATTCCATGAGTGCATACCCAAAGTTTTCGTTCAGCGTCGGAAGAACAAAGAAATGATTCTCAGCGACAAGCCGGAGCGCCTCATCACGGGGCAGTGCACCGACGACGTCTATTGTAATGTTTGGGGGCAACGCGGGAAACACGTTCTCACACTCCCGCCAGTAGTCCTTTCCTTCTATCGGACCGATTATTTTTAGAGAGATCTTTCCGGTATCAACATCTCGAAGCCGTTCGAGAAAATATAAGAGATTCTTAACTCGCTCGACCCTTGAGAAGTAAACGAAATCAATGGAGCCGGAGCATTTTTCGGTCCGACCTTTCTTCCCGATTCCAAAATTCGAAGGCATTAGTTCCGGCGCTACCTCGATCCTCGCGTGCGATCCGATACGTTTTTCAATCTCACCTTTCTCCCGAGCGAATGAAGCCTTCCAGATCACGCCATTGTAGAAGCCCGCGAACGCAGCGAATCTTAGAAAGACCCGTTTCTTGATCGACCTGATCGACATTGAGCCGTCGGACAATGCACCGCACGCAGCGAGAACTACAGGCAGACGCCGAATCGGTCCTCTTCGCCTAAGCGACAGGAAAAGGATCGAGGGTTTACTGAAAGGACTGTTCAGCAGGACAAGATCCGGAGCAATTTCGGCGATCAGTCGCGCGAACGAATTTCGCGTAAGCGTTTCTTTTGAACAATAAAACACCTTAGCGTTTCCAACCTGATTCCAGGCGTTGGACGTAACGGACGTATAGGGGCTCCGGTCCGTCCGGCTGTCATAATTTCGCGTCACCACGTGAAAATCAAACTGATCGAAAAAATGATCGACTAGGTTCCTAACCATTTCGGGAGCTCCGCCGCTTGTAAAACCGGGCAAATAAAAGTCGGTTAGGATGAGTATCTTTTTCTTCATGAGCGAAACTCTTGCCAGCGATGCCTTTCTGAGCGCGGATCGTCTTGACAAAATGATAGTATTTGCCCCGATTCTTTCAAAATCGAAAGGTTTATCCCGCTTCCAAAAATAAAGAGCTTATCTATGAAAAGTACAAAATTCCTTTGGCTCGGTGCCCGCCTTAAATTTATGCGCTTCCTTATTGGGACAGTTTGCGGTGGCGCGCATACCCGTGATCGGACAGATCATGACCGTAATCATTCCCTGATCATCCGCCTGGTTTCTTAAAGTCTTCGAGTTCTTGTTGCCCGGTGGCTCAGCCTTATCCTGCCAGGTTCCTGAAACCGGCGTTGGCAAAGGAGACGGGTCGGGGTTTGGTTCCTCTGGAGAATCAGAAGGTAACGGCTCTTCCGCTGGAAGCAGGTCGGTCTCGTCCTCCTCCATACTTTTTATCGGTATCGTTCCCGCAACGAAAAGCTCAGTTCTGCGAAACTCTGGAGGGACTATTTTTTCCACCGGATCTTGGGCTTGAGTTTCTCCTTCCGGCGCTGACGGATCAGGTGATGGAGCAGGGCCTGTTTTTCGCTTCACGGCATCGTCCTGATCTTTGATATTCAGCGGATCCATGCCATCGATCTCTCGGATAACAGTTCCATCGCGCGTATCGATCTCAGCCCGGCGAATCGAAGCGGGCATTATCCAGTCGCCGTTCCACTGAGGATTACGAGCAAGAGCTTCCTTCATGAAATCGGCCCAAATGGGCATCGCAGACTCAGCCCCTTTCATTCCAAGGTCATCACCGTTATCAAAACCGACGTAAACAACGCAAACCAGCTCCGGTGTAAATCCTGCAAACCAACCGTCACGTGATGTGCCGGTTTTTCCCGCGAAGCCCGTTTTCCCCGCCACATTGCGAAATCCCCAGCCCTGAGCCTGCGCGGCTGTTCCACGATTTACAACATCCTTCATGATATCGTCCATGATGTAGGCGACATCCGGACGAACGATACTTTTCTTCTCTGCCGTGGGTGAAGCAACAACCCGCCCATCGCCCGTGGTAACTTGCGTTATCGGCAGCGGCGAAACGCGGTCACCCAGATTGGCGAACGTCGTGTATGCAGACGCCACCTGCAGAGGTGTCGCTTCGGCTGTGCCCAATGCCATCGAGGGATAAGCATGTTCGACTTTCGGCAGGCCTGCTTTTGCCGCAAAGTTCATAACCCTGCCTATGTTTAGCTGCATCGCAAGATCAACGGTAATAACGTTCTTGCTATGCACAAGAGCGTCACGAAGCGTCATGTCCTTATTCGAAAAAAAGTCTCCAAAGTTTCCTGGAGCGTATGACTCCCGCCCATAGGTGAAGGTCTTTTTCTCGTCCTTGAAAATGCTGGCGGCCGTGAACACGCGCGTGCCCGCGTCGTATGGCGAATTGATCGCAGCCGCATAAACAAACGGTTTGAAAACCGAGCCCGGTTGGCGCATCGCGTCGGTCGCCCGGTTGAACTGGTTCTGCAGATAATCCCGGCCGCCGACCATTGCAACAATCTCACCCGTTTTTGGGCGAATAGCCACGAGAGCCGCGTTCAGGGTTCCTTTTTCTTTCTTCGGAAAACTCTTGTCGAGTTTCTCAAGACGTTGACTTACCGTCTCGTACGCGATCCTCTGCAAATCGGGATCTATCGACGTGTAAACGCGCAGGTGCTGCAGTGCCTCGGGGTCACTGACAACCTTTGGCAGTTCCTCGATCGCATACTGCGAAAAATAGGGCATGCCCTGCAGGTCCTTGGTGTTCGAGATCTGCTTCAGTACAAGTGGTGCTGCATGAGCATCGGCAAACTGCGACTGCGAAATTTCGCCTGATTCAAGCATCGACTCGAGAACCTGATTGCGGCGCTCAGTCACCCGCTCGGGATTTTTGTAAGGATTGTAGCGATTAGGGCTGCGAATAATACCGGCGATGAACGCTGCCTCAGGCAATGTAAGCTGCGAAACATCCTTTCCGAAATAAGAGTTGGCCGCTTCTCCTACACCATAGATGGATACGCCGGACTGCTGCCCCAGATATATTTGATTTGCATAGAGTGTAAAGATCTCTTCCTTCGTCAACCTGGTTTCAAGGATGATCGACATAAAGGCTTCTGTAGCCTTTCTTTCAAGCGTGGGATCATTTGTCAGTAAAAGGTTTTTTACCAGCTGCTGGGTGATCGAAGAGCCTCCCTGATTAGAGAGCGGCGAATTCTCCTCGCCCTCGTAGCGAACCCAAAGAGCTCGCGCTATGCCGCGAAGATTAACACCATAATGCTCGAAGAATGCTCGGTCTTCGGTAACTGTGATGGCTTTAATGAGATGAGGGGGAAGGTCGTTAAACGAAACCGTTCGCCGCCTTCCATCGCCTTCGGCCGCGACTGTGCTGAGCATCTTTGGCTCAAGCCGGGCGTCTGCCACAACACGGCCTGCGTCCTCGTCGTGTATCAACGCCACCGACTTCATGTCCTTCTGAAACTTTACGGTGAGGTGCGGAAATACCTTCTTCCCGTCAATTGTGCTTGTATAACCAGGCTCAATTTCCAGAGTATCTCCGCTGACAGAATAGCGGCTTCGCGACGCATCGGCTTTATTGTTTTTCTCGATATAACCCGCGGATTTCAGATATTCGATCAGCCCAAGCATCGAGGTCTCCTCACCAGGTTTGAGTGTCTTTGGAGCAGAATAAATGCCTGCTGAAGGAGTAAAGACCTCGCCGCTCAAGAGCCGCCTGTCGATGCGATCCGAGAGTTCAAACCAAAAATACGTAAAGGTCAAAAACGCAATAAGCAAGACAATAAGCACGAGCGAAATGGTCCAGCCGTTAAAGATCCAGCGCAATATCCGGCGAAAGCGCGAACGCTTCGGCGCTTTGTAAACGGTACGCCGATGAGCCTTGAGCCAACCTTTCGGCGGGCTCTTTGACCTCATTCGCTTAACTTGAAGCTGCTCTTGCATTTCAGGTTGGAAAACTAACGATTTTAGTGAGAATATCGTTCGAGGCGGTTGCCACTAAAAAGTTTATCTATTTTGCCGCTGATGTGTCCAGCGATTTCGGGGCCGCGGTTGTTATGAAAGTTCTTGTTACAGGCGGAAGCGGATTTCTCGGAACTCATCTTAAGAGATCCTTGAACGCCGATGATTTTTCGCGTCGATCCGGCTGTGACATTCTCAATCTGCAAGATGCAAAACGAGTCGCGGACTACGACGTTGTCGTTCATTTGGCTGCCAAACTCGATAAATCCCCGGACTCCGCGGAACAGGTGTTTCTCACGAACGTCGAGGGCACGGTCAATCTTCTTCGTGAAATGAAAGAAGGCGCCGTTTTCATTTTCGCATCAACCAAGGATGTGTACGGGCGATTTGCGGACAATTTCAAGGAAGTATCCGAAACCTGCGACACGCTGTACGCGGGTCAAACCGCCCTGGAATGGTCGAAGCTGATCGCCGAGCGATATGTCGATTTCTTCGCAAATCATAATGGCTTTCGCTCCTGCATCTTTCGCCTTTCGACCGTTTATGCACCGGCAAGCGCAGGAAACACGCCGAATTTCGTTACCTCATATGCAGAAGCCATCAACACAGGCGAACCGATTCGCCTTCCCGGCGGCGGCAAACCAATTCGGGATTTTTTACACATCGATGACCTAGCTCGAGCATGTGAGGCGTTCATAGAATCAGTGATCCGTCACGGCATTTATAACCTTGGCGGCGGGCACCGAAATGCTCTCTCGCTTAAAGAGTTGATTACAAAGTTAGAGAGGGCGTCGGGACTGCAGGCCGTTGTGGCCAGTGAAGGCCTTCCGGATCCGACGCCGGTCAACTACATCTCGAATCTGACCAGGGTATACCACGAACTCGGTTGGGAGCCCTCTATCGGCCTTGATGAAGGACTAAAGTCACTCTTTTGATCAAAAAATGCGAATAGTCGTTCGAGGGACAAATTGGATCGGCGACGCCGTAATGACAGTCCCCGCTATCCGCGCGCTACGCAGCTCTTTTCCGGATTCGCATATTGCCCTGCATACACGTTCCTGGGCCGAGGGCATCTTTCGCGACGCCGATTTTATAGACGAGATCATAGGTTACGACGAAGATGGCACAGCTCTAAGAAACGCTGTCACGCAAGGAAGAGTCCTTCGGGAAAAGGCTTTCGATATTGCGGTACTGTTTCCTAACTCATTCGAATCGGCGCTAGCGGCAAAGTTCGCCCGCATACCGAAAAGATACGGCTACTCACGCGAAGGTAGACGGATAGTCCTGACCGATCCTGTCGCCGTTCCAAACTGGAAGAATAAGAAACACGAGGTTTTTTATTACTTAAACCTCGTGGAGGAGATCGAGAGCCGAATCCTTGGAAGGAAGACAAAAAGCAAAGAGCCTTTGATCGACATCCCGGTTTCCGTTGAACGCAAGCATGAGGCAAGAAAGCAACTACAAAACTTTGGCGTAGACGTTTCAAAAAAAACCATCGCTTTTGGCGTGGGCTCAACCAACTCACGCGCAAAACGATGGTTGCCCGAGAATTATGCTCGTTTGAATGATATGGTCCGGCGAGAGCTGGATGCAAATGTCGTATTGGTCGGATCGAGAAACGAAACCGGCGTAGCTGAAAAGGTGGCCGGAATAGCAAAGCTAAAACCTCTTATGCTGGCGGGTAGAACGAAACTCGATGAGGCCGTCGCAATCTTGAGCGAGGTTGAAATGCTGGTTTCAAATGATATGGGACTCGCTCACCTTGCACCAGCAGTGGGAACCAGAACGCTGGTGATATTTGGCCCGACAAATCCGCAGACAACCGCCCCGTTCTCGCCGTGGGCAGAGATCATCCGCGAAGAGGTTGAATGCTCGCCATGCATGCTTCGAGATTGTCCGATCGATCATCGCTGTATGACAAGGATAAGCGTCAATGACGTTTTTGAGCGAGTCAAAGATTTATTGGCCAAAGAGTTCGTTTACAGCCCCGCGGCCGGACGAGTGCGGCAGATTTGATAAACCGGATTGTTTCAAGTTACAACTTTTATACGTTCAATGATGTCGTGGGGAGAAAAAAGGAAGGCAGTTTTCATCGATCGTGACGGAACTCTGATCGAGGAAGTAAATTTTCTGTCGCGGGTCGAGGACCTTGCTCTCTTTCGTTACACGGACGAGGCTATAAGCCTGCTAAAAGATCGCGGATATCTGGTTCTCGTGGTTACAAACCAATCGGGTGTCGGCCGCGGCATTTACACCGAGGCTGATATGCACACGGTTCACGACGAAATACAACGTCGCCTTTCCGGAAAGATCGACCGATTTTACTTCTGTCCGCACCTGCCCGACGAGGGCTGTCGATGCAGAAAACCTAATCTCGGTATGATCGAGGACGCCTGCGCCGATTTTGAAATAGATCTAGAGAACTCCTGGTTCGTTGGTGACAAGGATCTTGATGTCGAGACCGGGTTGAATGCAGGAATTAGGACATTGATGGTTCTGACAGGCTACGGAGCCGAGCATTCGACGAGGTTAAAACGACAGCCAGATATGATCGTTTCAGATCTTTTGGAGGCTGCGAGATCAATAGCCGAAGAGATCTCAGTAGGTGCCTAGCGACTCTGCCCTTTTTCGCGGCAGGCGTACTGTAAATGTAGCGCCCCGATTCTCGCCTTTGCTTTCGGCTTCTATCGTGCCTCCATGCATTTCAACAAGATTTCTAACAACCGCCAGGCCCAGCCCAAGACCGCCACTTTGCTTGACGGTTGCTCTATCCTGCCTGAACCGTTCGAAGACGTTCGGAAGGAACTCGCTGCTGATCCCGACCCCATTATCGCTGACTTTTAGCACAACAAATCCGTTTTCGGCGTTGAGTCCGACATCAACTTTGCCTCCTTCCGGCGTGAACTTCACAGCGTTGGTCAAAAGGTTGCAAACCACTTGCTGAAGGCGATCTTTATCGCCGATCATGCCGCCTTCGGACTGCTGTCGGCTGGCGTCAAGCGCTATGGAGATATTCTTCGCTTCGGCAGCAGGACGGATCGTCTCGATGGAATGAACAACAACGTCCTCAAAATTCACAGGTACGTGTTCAATCTCCAGCTTCCCAGAAATTATTCGGGCCGCATCAAGAAGATCCTCGATAAGGCGATTCTGTGATTCGGAATTCTTGATTATCGTATTTACTGCCTTTGATCGTTTTTCATCGTCCAGAGTCCCGCTTCTTAAAAGCCTCGCCCACCCGAGAATAGAATTCAGCGGCGTCCGGAGTTCGTGTGAGATGGTCGCCATAAACTCGTCGCGCAGTCGATTCGCGACCTCGGCATCCTTTCGCGCTGCTTTTTCGTTTATTAGAAGCCGTTCGCGTTCGGAAGCGCTTTCAACCAAATGAAGATTTGCCTCCTTCAACTCACCGGTCCGCTCTTCAATCCGCTTTTCGAGACCGCGGTTAACTTCAACAAGAGATTCTTCGGCGCCCTTACGCTTGCGCATCTCCATGATGACCAGCACATTCGCAGCGATCAAGGCGGCGATCCCAGCAAGGCTGCCCAGGATGAGTATTAAGATCGTTAGATTAAGATTGTTGTCGTTTCCCTGCTCCCGGCCGCGCCTGCGCGTCGCCTCGTCTTCTTTGAGCTTGTCGACCGCCGCACGGATCTGGCGCGTCATCTCGGTTCCCCCGTTCAGCCCCAGCAGGTAAGCCGTTTGCTGGAAACCGTTCTGTCGACGAAGGTCAGCCTTACTGGTTTCGAACTGGATCTTTTGATTGATCAGGGCCTCGAGTCCATCAATTTGTGCGAGTCGCTGAGTGTCATTCACGGCAAGCGATCGCAATTCAGTTAGATTCTTCTTTACCCCTGATTTTGCATTGTTCGCTGGTTCGAGGTAAGTGTCGTTGCCGGTAGTGACAAATCCGGTCGTAGCAGTTTCGATGTCGGCGACGAACGTGACTATGTCATCGAGATTGGCGATCACGGTCTGCGAGCGAGCGGTGCTCTCCTGGGCCTCCTGAAACGAAACGCTGCTCTTGTAAAAGAGAAACCCGATCGCCGCAAGCATCATAAATACAAACGACAGAATGACCGGCAATTTTCTTTCGATCGGGATCGTCATTTGAATACTTCGAGTGTGAGATGGGTGGGCGAACTCGCGAATGATCAGTTCGTTCGTCCAAAATCGTCTTCTATCCTTTCGATGTCATCCTCGCCAAAATAGTCGCCCGTCTGGGTTTCTATAAAGACCAGAAGCTGTGAGGCATCAGGGTTTTCGACGCGATGAGCAGAGCCTTTTTCTATATCGATCGCAGCTCCCTCAACGACTAGTATTTCATTATCGTTTAATGTTACTTTAGCAGTGCCGCGAACCACGAACCAGTGTTCCGCGCGGCGGGAATGGCGCTGATAACTTAAGCGCTTTCCGGGAAGCACCTCAATTCTCTTGACCTTGTAGTTTTCACCCGCATCGAGAACGGTATAGCTGCCCCAGGGACGCTGGTCAAACTCAGGCGAAATTATCTCTTTTTCCGACATTTATAATTGAAAGCGCCTTAAATGCCAAGTCTAGACGAAAAAATGGTTCCCGCCAACCTGACCGAGATCCAGCGCGTCCAGACGCTGATCATCGGACGGCTCCTGGCCATATTTCTGCTTCTCGTGACGAGCTGGATCTGGTACAGCGGCCGGATGGAGATCTCGCTCGATGTATTTCCCCGCGGACCCCTGCTTGTGTTCATCTCGTCGATTGGTTTGACGGTTGTCTATTTCCTGCTTCTTCGCCTGAGCAATACCGTCTCCTGGCAGATCAGGGCTCAGTTTATCGTTGATGTCCTGCTTATTACATGGCTCGTCTGGCGCACAGGAGACCTAACCTCTCCGTATATAACGCTTTACATTGTTCTTATTAGCGTCTCGAGTGCTTTTCTCAAACCGCGTGAAACGATCGTCATGGCATTCATTGCCATCGCATTCTTTGTCACGCTCTCGATCCTTACATCGCTTACGATCCTTGAATCTTCAGGTGCGCCTCAGCCTATCAACAAGATCGTCCAGATCATTAGTTTTCACGTTGTAGCGTTTTTTGTTGTTGGGCTCCTGGCCGCCCGCCTGGCGGAGCGCAGAACGTCCGGTGAGGAACTAAGGATCGCCGCAAAAAGTCTTGCGGATCTTAGAGCACTTCACGAAAGGATCATTGAATCAATACGGTCAGGGTTGATCACGACCGATCTCGATGGAACGATCTATACGTTCAATACTGCGGCGGCAGAGATCACCGGTTATGATCCTGAAGCGATGCACGGGAAAACGATCTTTTCGTTATTCGGTGATGTTAAGTATCAGATCGAAGTATCTCTCGAGGCCGTTAAAGCCGGAGAACCGCAGCCGCGGTTTGAATGCGACCTGCTGACCCCCGATGGCTTTGCCGTGCGGATCGGTTTTGCTGTTTCCCCCCTAACGTCAGAGGACAATGAGGTTACCGGCCTGATCGTCACTTTTCAGGATCTGACGGAGATCCGCTCGATGGAAGAAAGCGCCCGCCGCAAAGACCGCCTGGCCGCCGTTGGCCGCGTGGGAGCTGGACTCGCTCACGAAATTAGAAATCCGCTTGGTGCAATGCGCGGAGCGATTCAAGTGCTTCAGTCAAACACGCCTCCCGAATCGATACAGGCAGATCTGATGGACATTATTCTCCGCGAGTCTGACCGTCTGAACAGCATAATCACCAACTTCCTGAGTTATGCCCGGCCGAAGGTCGGATCATTGGCAGAAACCGACATCTGTGAAGCGATCCGCGACACGTTCACGCTGCTTCGCCACAGCCCCGATGTTCAGCCTGGCCACGAACTCAAGGAATTTCTCCCGAATGATCCGCTGTTTATATCAGCGGACGTTTCGCAGTTAAAGCAAGTATTTTGGAATTTGGCCAGGAATGCTTTACAGGCGATGCCCGACGGCGGGGTCTTGTCCGTGCGCCTTGAGCCATTTTCGCACAGCCGGATCCGGATCATCTTCGAGGATTCCGGAAATGGCATGACGCCCGACCAGGTAGAACAGCTTTTCGAGCCCTTCTCGAACTCAACTTCCGGGGGAACTGGTCTCGGACTCTCTATCGTTTACCAGATAATTCGTGATCATGGCGGCACCATCAACGTCCGAAGCTCCGAAGGCGAGGGCACGGTTATCACCATTGAATTACCTCGAAAGGCTCGGACATTAGCACAATCCGAAAGCATAACCGCCGAAGAAGCACGAGAAAAATCCCGCCTCGAGAGCATCCTCCGGGTGAAAGGTGAGGAAACAAAACTTTCCACTTGAATTAGATGCAGTATTTTTGGGACAATGGTTGTGCGGCTTCGTAATGTCCTGAAGCTGCGTCCCGTCTAAAATTCGCTCATACATTCTTGATGTCAAATATTCTCATTGTTGACGACGAACAAAGCTATCGCCAGCTTTTGTCCCTGGTTTTTGAAGGTGATGGCCATACTATCCGCACGGCTGCTAACGGGTTGGAGGCCCTCACTCTGCTGCAGGCGGAGCCGGCTGACGTCGTCATCTCAGATGTAAAAATGCCCGACATGGACGGCATCGAGATGCTGCGCTCGATCCGTGAAACGCTGCCCGATCTCGGGATCGTATTTATGACGGCGTTCGCATCTGTTGAAGCCGCCCGTGAAGCGTTCAAGCTCGGCGCCGACGATTTCATACAAAAACCTTTTGATGTCGAGGAACTTAAACTGATCGTCAAAAAAACGATCGAGAAACAGATCCTTATAAATGAGAATCGGGCATTCAAGCGAGCTCAGCGTGAACGCGGCAGTCTGAGAAATATCATCGGAAATTCGGCAAAAATGAACGCCATTTTCCAGATGATCGAAACGGTTGCGGAGGTCCAGTCGACCATTCTGATAACCGGCGAGAGCGGCACCGGTAAGGAGCTTGTCGCCCGAGCGATTCACGATCTCAGCTCTCGCGGTGAAAAGCCATTTATTTCGATCAACTGCGGGGCGTTCACGGAAACTCTACTCGAATCGGAGCTTTTTGGCTACGTCAAAGGTTCTTTCACTGGAGCAAACTCGAACCGAAAAGGTCTGTTTGAAGCGGCTCATAAGGGAACGATATTCCTTGACGAAATTGGCGAAATGTCGCCCGCAATGCAGGTCAAGCTTCTCCGTGTCCTTCAGGAAAAAAAGGTGCGGCCGGTCGGCGCTCACGACGAATTACCTGTTGACGCTCGTGTAATCGCGGCGACGAACCGTGATCTCAAAAAGATGTCTGAGGATGGCAGCTTCCGCGAGGACCTTTTTTACCGCGTCTCGGTCATCCCTATCAGCTTACCCCCTCTGCGTGAACGAACCGAGGACATTGCCGACCTTACCACGCATTTTGTCGAAAAGTTCTGCAACCAGGCCGGACGCACGCTCACCATCTCTCCCAAGGCAATGCACTTGCTGGAAAACTATGCCTGGCACGGCAACGTTCGTGAGCTCGAGCATACCATTGAGCGCGCGGTTGCTCTTGAGCGCGGCGATGAGATCCAGCCTGAACGTCTTCCTGAGCATATTACCAACTACGATCCTGTTCGCATCAGCGCCGATTGCGTTCTGCCCGATGCCGGCATCAATCTCGCCGCCCACCTCGATTCTCTCGAAAAGACCTATGTCGTCGAGGCCCTTCGAAAGACCGGCGGCAATCAAACCCGCGCCGCTGACCTTCTGCAGATGCAGGTCCGTTCACTGCGTCACCTTCTCGACAAGCACAGCATCCGGGCACTCTCCGCCCAGATGCGCAGCGGCGACTAACCTTAAACAAGGCCAAACATGCCCGTAAACGAGGCGGTTCTCAGCCGATCCGTTCCAGCTCTCGAACGCACGATCGATACGCCGGTCACCCTCCGACACATGCCCGTGTTGGATGGAGTTCGAGCGATCGCCATTCTTACGGTGATGGCCTACCACCTCCAATGGCTCGTTCCGGAGATCGGAAATTTCACGTCCGGCGGCTTTCTGGGTGTCGACATATTCTTTGTCCTGAGCGGTTTTCTCATCACATCGGTTCTCCTGAAAGAACAAGATCGGTTCGGATCGATCAGTCTGAAAAACTTTTTTATTCGCCGGTTTTTGCGTCTTGCACCGGCGTTTTGGGCTTTTCTGGTTGTCCTTTATTTCTGTGCCGAGTATGTTCTTCCGGCAGACGCTTCCCGGGTGGTTTACGGAGGCAATAATTTTCTGTACGCCTTCCTGTATTTGACCAACTGGCATGTGGCCGCCGGTGCCGTCGCGGGCAATCTCAATCATACCTGGTCACTGGCAATCGAAGAGCAGTTCTATCTTCTGTGGTCCGTTGTCTTGTGCCTCGCATTTATTAAGAAACTACGCCGTTCTCAGATCGCAGGCCTTACTATTCTGATACTTTCTATACTCACTTTCATCCGCATCTATCGGGCTGTATCCGGGGAAGAGATACGTACGCTTTATTATTCGACCGAGTCACGGATCGACGGGTTGTTATTCGGTTGCGTTGCATCAATGTTCTATTGCTGGAAGCTCGTGCCAGATGCCTTTTTTGCTTCCCGCGGAGCTCTCTATTCGGCTCTCGCCCTGTTCCTCATCTCTTTGGCGATTTTTTTCCGGTTTGACTATACCGATATATCTCTCTACTGCGGACCTTTGTCTGTTTTTGAGTGTTCAGTAGCGGTGATGATTCTTTGGCTTGTTTCAGGACCGAGAGCTATTCTTCATACTCTTCTCGAGGCAAAGCCAATGATCTGGATCGGGAATATTTCATATGCCCTTTATCTTTGGCACTACGCAGTGTTTGAGTTCGCCAAAGGTACTTTTCGGTGGGCGGGTTTGCAGATCGGTTTTGCCATCGCAATCTCCTTCGTAATTGCTTCGGCATCGTACTACTTGATCGAAAAACCCTTTCTGAAACTGAAAGATCGAATGCAGCTGGACTTGTCTAAAACAGCTGGAAAATGACAAAAGGTGGGTGTGGCAGTACCAAAAACTGTTACTTCAGAAGCTTGAAATCGCCTCTTCGTAATTTCACCAAAACCTCCATACCGCTCGTAAAGGTAGCACTTTAATGTGTTTGCGAGCCCGCAGCATCGAACCCCCGCGCCATCATTATTCTGGCACACCGCTTGTTCTACGACCCATGTCTGGGAAGGTATTTAAGACTCAAAAACTTAGGAGATTGTGAATTAGAAATGAAAAATCAGAAAGGTTTCTCTCTTATCGAGCTTTTGATCGTCGTTGTTATCATCGGCATCATCGCTGCGATCGCTATCCCGAACCTGCTGGCCGCACGCCGTGCCGCTAACGAGGGTTCTGCTGTTTCATCGCTCCGCACACTTCATGGTGCGCAAATGACTTACTCCGCAACGAATGGTGCCGGTAACTTTTCTGGC